>ERZ791802.92-NODE-92-length-112465-cov-10.829428_pt1 | contig 112465 bp, 72 predicted proteins | sample MGYA00510308_ERZ791802 | MGnify/ENA primary metagenome ERZ791802 (study PRJEB30046, sample SAMN00792028) | human gut metagenome | study: EMG produced TPA metagenomics assembly of the A metagenome-wide association study of gut microbiota in type 2...
ATAATTTTGATGAAATAATAAACCGTCATGGTACAGATTCCGTAAAATGGGATGCGGTAGAAAGTCGTTGGGGACGCAATGACTTGATTCCAATGTGGGTAGCTGATATGGATTTCCGTACAGCTCCTTTTGTCATAGAAGCTCTGAGAAAACGCCTGGAACATGAAGTACTCGGATATACTTTTGCTTGCAAAGAATGGTCGGAGTCTATTATTAACTGGTTGCAGGCACGCCATGGGTGGACGGTAAGCGAAGAGATGCTGACCTTCACTCCCGGCATTGTCCGTGGATTGGCTTTTGCCATCCACTGCTTTACGCAGAAAGGGGATAAGGTCATGGTGATGCCGCCTGTTTATCATCCTTTCTTTTTGGTAACTCAGAAGAATGAACGCGAAGTCGTATTTAGCCCGTTAGTGTTGAAAGACGGACAATATTATATTGATTTTGACCGTTTCCGCCAAGATATTCAGGGCTGCAAACTGCTTATTTTAAGTAACCCTCATAATCCGGGCGGACGTGTATGGACAAAAGAAGAGCTGGTCCAAATAACCGATATTTGCCATGAAAGCGGTACATTAATCATCTCTGACGAGATTCATGCCGACTTGACTTTGCCGCCATACAAACATCCTACGTTCGCTCTTATCTCGGAAAAAGCGCGGATGAATTCACTCGTTTTTATGTCTCCGAGTAAAGCGTTCAATATGCCGGGACTGGCAAGCTCTTATGTAATCATAGAAAATGAGGAGCTTCGTCACCGTTTCCAGACATATATGGAAGCAAGTGAGTTCTGTGAAGGGCATCTGTTTGCTTACCTGAGTGTAGCGGCTGCTTACAGTCATGGTACGGAATGGCTTGACCAGGTGATTGCATATATCAAGGAGAATGTAGATTTCACCGAAAACTATCTGAAAGAGCATATTCCTGCTATCAGGATGATTCGTCCGCAAGCTTCCTACCTTATCTTTTTGGATTGCCGTGAATTAGGACTAAATCAGGAAGAACTGAACCGCCTTTTCATAGAAGATGCTCATTTGGCATTGAACGATGGAGCAACATTTGGCAAGGAAGGCGAAGGCTTCATGCGGTTGAATATTGCTTGTCCGCGTGCTACGTTGGAATGTGCGTTGAAGCAGTTGGAGCAGGCAGTAATAAGCTTAAAGTAACCTCTTTGGAATGGGATTATTACACTAGAATTATTCTCACCGAAACGAGAAATAATTCTCATGCCTATGAGAACTTTTTCTCATCGCAGTGAGAATTATTTCTCATCACGATGAGAATATTTTCTCATAGGCATGAAAATACTTTGAGAAAAATAAGAACGTAATCCGTTGTTTACTATGGGGTTAGAAAAGGCTATGTGTTGTTCTGTAATCAGAGATAAAGAAGCAGAGACTAACCTGAATTATAAAATAAGCCCCTTTTCTACGAAATTCGGAAAAGGGGCTTGTCTTTTGGGATAAGAAGTGAAGAAATTAAATAATAATGATAAGCATTTATTTCTGCATAAAATCTACCGGAATCAACCGCACTTCGCTATTCAATCCCGAAGGCATGGGTTTCCAATGTCCGTAATTAGCCGGTCGATAGCTTAAATCGACAATATTGATTTCTTTGAACTTGCGCCACTGTACTCCCTGCCTGTCCAGTTCTGCAATCCGGTTTGCAGGAAGGTTGGTGACTTCTATTTCAATGTGGTTTTTTCCGGATTTCAGCAGATGACCTACTCTCAACTGATAAGGTACTGCCCACACACAACCCGCTTCCTGTTCGTTGATGCGGACACGGGCACTTTCGCGTACATCGCCCAAGTCAAGTATCCAGTCGTCAGCTTTCAAGGCAGGCAGTTCGATATCCAATGAATACACTCCGGTTCCCATATTGATTTTGGCTGCCGGATGATTGATACTTGTCCATGAAGACGGGCGGTCTATGTCAAATATACCTTGAATTTCCGGTTTGCTTTCGGCAAAGTGTAGTTTCCAGCCATGGTCAAGGCTGAGGCTGAAAGGTTGTTCCTTTATATATCTCCACGGTTTGGAAGCTTGCAAAGGCTGTTGATAAGTTTGCAGGATAACCGATTCACCGGATTTCAGTTGCAGATAAACTTGTGTCTTGCCGTCTGCCTGGCGGATAAGGGTTTCTCCACATTCTCCGGTCATAGGATTAAAGAGGGCGGCTGCGGTTGCATTTGTTCCTAAAGTAATCCAACCGTCTACCCCTTTGTCCTGCAAAGAAGTGATGAAGTAATGATATCCCGTATCATTCATTCTCCGGATTGCCTGCAGGCCGAATTTAGTTTTCATTTCTTCGCACGGAATATGGCAACTGGCCAATGTGCGTGCATAATCCGTTCCTGTGATAATCTTTCCCTTTCCAACCGGAGTAACGGTCGTTTCAGAGAAAGAGACGGACGGAAGTTGACGGAGCGTGCGTTGGTAGCTCTTACGTTTCTGTTCCAGTCGGGCATATCCCGGTACATCCGTCGGATAGTTTTCGAGGAATACGATAGTAGCTCCTTGCTTGGCTAGTTCTACAAGATGCGCCAACACATCATCCGGCATCAGATGGGCGGCAGGCACTACCAATGCTTTGTAACCCGTTCCGCCCGAAGTAACCAACTGTCCGTCCTTGAAACGGGTGCTGCGGATGAAGTTGTCGGAGATATAATCCCCGTCGTATCCGCTGTTGTTGATGCGGTGGATAGCGTCGATAAATTTGGGAGCCAGTTTATCCATGTGGTGGATAGTGAACAGCAACAATCGTCCCGGTTGTTCGTTCCACATATCATATACCGGGAGATAAATCAGGAAATCATTATCCGGTTGTCCCATTTGCAGAAAGCTCTGGCAACGGGTGATATACTTAAAGAAAGAAGGAGCGTCACGCCAGATACTGTTCGTCGGATTCATATTGATAGACGCATAGAACAGCCAACCCGGCCATTCGGCTTCTTTCGGAGAGTAAGGCGTCCCATGAAAGAACATATGATTGACACCGGAAACGAACATCAAGTCCATATCCGGTTTGCATTGTGACAGGGAAGTGCGGAAATGCTCCGTCAGCCAAGTGAATGTTTCGGAAGAAGTATAGGTCTTACCTGCGATGTGGGCAGCCGAAGAAGCATATTTCAACATGGACAAGTCCGAATCATTCTTCTTGGTCAGTGAATCCTGGCGCAATCCTTCGATATGGAACTGTGACAGTCCGAAGCCTTCACATTCGGGAATATCTACGGCTGCGTAAATATCAATCAGATTACCCGGTGAGCCGTGGGCTTGGTTGCGGGTGATACTACCGTTTTTGTGTGCCCAGTCTGTCCATTGGTGGGTGAAGTTCTCTAATAACAGGTCGGAAATCGTCTCTCGATAGTCGGACAAGATACGTCTGCTGACTTCGGGACGGCTTTCATCCAGAAATTCAGGGAAATGCTCTTCCAGTTTATATCCTCGTCTGCGGGCAAACTGTTCCAGGAAATCATTTGTCCAGTCTGCCTGATATACCTCATAAGAATCGTTGAAGAAAGTGTGTGGATAGCTCGTCTTGCTACTCTTGAATGCACGGTCGAAGCGGGAAAGATAGTTCTTGACAGCTTTCTTTGACAGGTGGTTCATGACGTATCCTTCCCCGCCCGGTGCTGCACGTTTCACTTTCTGCCGTGTCTTTCCAATGTAGAGGGCTACCACTTTCCATTTACCGGCAGGGGCTTTCCATTGCAACTTGTCTTTTTTGACATGAGAAATCAAATTAAGACACTGGCCATTTTCATTATAAGCCATTACCCGGCTTAATACGGAATATGGCTGTTGCTTAGGGTCAGTCACGTTAATATCCTGAGCAATCTCTTTGCCGCCCTCTATTTCATAAGTTTGGAAAATAGCTTTGGTTGCTGCGTCTTCAATGCTGACTTCCGGCCCGCCAAAAGGCCAGCCCGTACCGGTATTCATGTCGATTTCAACACCTGTGCGTTTACCTTCCGCTTGTGTATGCTTGAGCACTTCCATCCAGCGGGGAGAGAGGAACTGTATATCGTTTGCGTCATTCCCTTGCACGCCGTAGATAGGAGTGATTTCCACTGTACCCATGCCGGCACGTGCATATTCTTCCAGGTTGTATGTCAGATTCTTTTCATCTACGGCACTTCCAAGCCACCACCATCGAGTGCCGGGACGCGCTTCTGCCGGAGTGTCCGGCCACTGTTGCGCTTGCATCACGCCGCCTGTTGCAAGCAGGCAGAGGAATATCAATTGTTTTTTGTTCATCATTCTTTGGGCGTATTATAATATTCAATGTTTTCTGCGTCATCGGTTACGAAGAGCGGTCGTCCGTCCGGCTTTTCAAAATGGAAGCGGATACCGTCGAAAGTGATGTTCCGTGCATGGCGGATATAAAATCCTTTGGCGGGAATCGTACCGAACATCCACGGTTCGGGATATACCTTCTCCTGCTCGGGCGGAACACGCTTGCCGTCTTCCGCGCTGTATCCACCTTTATAATATAGGTGGATATTACGGAAAGTGACGTCCTCGATGCAAGCGCCCGGTACACCACTGATGATGGAAGCATACCGGCTGTCGGCATTCCAGACGTTGATGTCACTGATAAGGATACGTTTCATTGTGCCTACCGGTGTACCTTCGGGACTGCGCATGCGTGCGCCCAGTCTTAGAAAGATAGGAGCATTGACGATATTCCTCATCGTGATATTGCTGATAACAATATCTTCCAGACGTCCCCCGTCTACGGTTTCCAAAGCCAAACCCCTGCAATGCTCAAAGATACAATTAGTAATCGCAATATTACGGAATCCGCCGCTACTTTCTGTGCCGAACTTGATACGTCCCGTGCGGTAACCGTGGTCGGGAGCCTGGGGCTCGTCCAGTTGCCAGGTTCCGTTCATAACGCTTCCCTGGTCAAAACCGCTCACATAACAATCACTGATAGTCACATTCTCCGTATCCTGAAAACGGCCCAGTCCATATGAAGCTTTCAGGACAATGGCATCGTCCCAGGGAGAATTCACCGTGCACTGGCTGATACGCACATTCCGGCAACAGTCAATATCAAATCCGTCGCGGTTGGTATCTACTTTCAGATTCAAGATAGTCAGATGGTCTACACCGGTGGCGAGCAGGGCGAAATGTCCGCAGTGAAGCATGGACAAATCCTTGAGTGTCACATTCCGGCAATCTTTCAGACTGATAGCCTTGTTGCCTACACCCGGCAGACGGCTTTCTTCACGAGTCAACCCCTTACCGTAGATAAGTCCGGAACCGCTGATAGTTATATTTTCCAGCCCGATTCCCCAAATCAATGAATTCTTCCAATGGCTGTGTCCGAAATCCTGATATTTATTATGCTCATTCGGTTCAGCAGTATCATATCCTTCCTCTTTTCCGGGAAAGGCGGCAACGATGCGTGCGCCTTGTTCCAGATACAGGTGAATGTTGCTTTTTAACCGGATAGAATAGCAGGCATACTCTCCGGCAGGCAGGTAAACAGTTCCGCCACCGGCTTGTGCGGCAGCTTCAATTGCGCTGTTGATGGCGGGAGAGTCAATCGTTTTTCCATCCGCTTTGGCTCCGAAATCCTTCACGTTGTAGATGGCTGCATAGCTGTAGATGCAACCCACTAGGAGACTGAATAGTAAATATATCCTTTTCATTTTTTGTCGATTTGGGCAAAAATATCCGGTAACATATAGTAGTTATAATCCGCCTTCTCGTTCTGCTCGTAGAAACAGAAATAAATCCTGCTGCCGGAAACGAGCGGGCAACGTCCCGCCAGTACGGGGCGGTCGGTCTTTTTTCCTGATTCATAAAGCATCAGGGGAGTTTCGTCCTTGTGCCCGTTGCTCAGGCGGATATCATCGGTAGGAGTGACTGCCTGTACAGTCCGTAATCTCATGCTTTCCCCATAATAGCAGGTGAAAGCCTGCCCTTCCACGCTAAACACGTTCACGTCCGCATCCGGTTGGCAATCGCCGAAGCTCCAGAATAAGGCATCGGCTTCGGGAGAGGATGCCACCTCTATTTCCAATATAAATCCGCGGGTATTTGGCAGGGCTTTCCATTGGAAAGTCATTCCCGATGTCTTTTCTTCGGGTTTCAGCCAATGGCTTTCGTTTCCTTTCGATATTCCCAGCTTGAAAGTACCGGCGGGTGGCGTCAGAGACTGCGCTTGCGCATCAATGAGCAAGATTCCCAGCAGTACGATGGTCAGGAGTTGTTTCAGCATAGTTGAATTTAATATTACTTTGTTCATTTTCCTTTAGTTCGATAGCATTTTTCTCTGTTACGTCCAATGTAATCTCCGACAGGTTGAAATTCTTCGTATAGCAAATTTTACCCGGTTTCTTAGCCTGTGCTTCGATAGCGTAAAGATAGAAATTTTCCAGACGCAAAGAGTCGTTCCAACCCGAAGCGGAGATAAATTCGTCTACGTTTTCGGCTTTAATCTGCGATACATATACGTTGCGGAAGCGTGGGTATCCCTTTTCGGCTGGCTCCACCGGAGTCAGCATTACTTTCCAGTGTTCCGGGATTTCCTTGCCTTCATACTCTTTGGGCAACGTGCTGTAACTGTAACTGGGATTCCAGTTCAAGTCTGCCGCCAGTACGTGGCGGACGTTTTCGGCTTTTACATGAGTCATGTAGATATTTTCGATTGTCCCCCCGCGGTTCATGGCGCTTTTCAGACGGAGCACGGCGGAAGTGCCGGCAGCTTCGAGGTTATATCCCAATATATTCCGGATACTGCCGGAAGTTTCACTGCCGCAGGTGATAAGTCCTGCGCCTTTGCGGGCAATGCAATTGCGTATAACCACGTTTTCCGTAGGAAGGTTCACCCGCAAACCGTCCGCGTCCCGACCCGATTTGATGCAGATATTATCATCGTTACAGTCCACATCGCAGTTCTCAATCAGAATGTTGCATGAAGAGTCGATGTCGATACCGTCCGTGCTCGGGCCGTGGCCACCTATATTATTATTAATAGTCAGTCCGTCTATCGTGCAATAGTTGGAATAAAGAATCTGACAGCCCCAGAAGCCGGTACGCATCAGGGTGAATCCCTTCAGGGTGATATCCGAACTGCGTTCCACAAGAATACCCCGCACACGTTTGCAGTCGTAATCTACAATCCAGCGCAGTCCTTTCGTTTCGTATTCCTTGCGCATTTCCCAATATTTATCCCAAAAGACTTTTCCCCGGCAGTCCAAAGTTCCTTCTCCGCTGACGGCGGCATTCTTTTCATTGACAATGTTTATCACTGCCGCCGGCCATGTCATCTCGATACCTGCAATCCGCGAACGGAATTCGGGATAATGGTGGATATGGGGGCTGGCGAGTAGGGTGACGCCTTTGTCCAGTTGCAGGTTGACACCGCTTTTGATGAACAGTGCCCCGGTCTGATAAAATCCGGGCTGGAGAGTGACGGTTCCCCCGCCGGAGACGGCGCAACTGTCGATTGCTTTCTGGATAGCTTCTGTGCTGACCACTGTACTGTCTGCCACTGCGCCAAAAGAATTGGCGGATAAAATAAGGTCGTTTCCGGGAGTTTGCCGGCTTCCTACGCTGTCGGCCCATGACAAATCCGGCTGTTGCGGAACCTGTCCCCATTCGAAGCTGTTGCTTCCTGCCTGTTTGGCAGGGGTACATGCTATAAAAAATGTGCCCGCCAGAAGTAGGGGAAGGATGCTTTTACTTTTCATATCAGTCAATATTGGGATTTTCTTTAATTTCCGTTTAGTTAATCTTCGGTTTCAGTTCGTCGGGAGAGTCTTTCGTATAAGACTTCACGTCTCCTGCCACTTTGGTGAATAGTGCTTGTATCTGTTCCGTACTGACAGTCGTTGTCGGGCGGAAAGCGTCTGAATTCATATAATCCAGAACAGCTTTATGCATCTGACGGGCAACGATTCGTTTCTCCGGTTGGGAAGTGATATCCATACTGGTCATCATCAGTCTGCCGTTCAATACCTTTGCTTCAAACAACATTCCTATTTTCCGGCTGATAAACCACGTATCAATGCTCTGAATCGTCGGTTGGAACTCCGCAGGGAAGTCGGTGAACTGCATCACCTGTGCTTTATTCAACAGCTCCCACCATTGTAAGTTACTGTGATATTCCGTCGGGAATTGGCGGAAAAGCGGATGATATTCATTCACGAAGATACCCGTCGTGTGCGGTGGACGCATCTTGAACCAGGAAGTGTTCCAGAATACCGGAGTAAAGTATTGTTTGACTTCTTTGCCATATTGAATCTTTCCGGCTGCCGTTATCAGAACGTTTCCACCTTCCTGCAATACCGATAAAGCCTTGGCATCCAGCGTATCCGTGGTATATACATCACCTTGCGTCAGTTCCACTTGTGCGGGATATACCCAGAAATCCCAGTCATTCACGGCATCACTGCCCTCGATACGTACTTCAAGATTAAGTTTCTGCGGAGTAGTGATTCCTGCTAAATCCATATTTACACTCCCCAAAGAACAGAGATTGCCGACAGGTATATTGTGAGTACCGACACTCCCGTGGGCATATATTTTTCCGAACTTATCCTTAATGGTATAAACTGTTTTTGCTTTCTGCAAAGGAACTGCCCCGAAATGAGACACCTCGATGTCGGCATGGAATGTTTCGTTATTGGCATATACAAATTTCGGAATACGCGCCAATGGCACAGTCGGACTGCAAAAACGTCTGAACTGTTCAGCGTTGATATATCCTTTTTCTTCAAAAAATACGTCCAATACACCGACCAATGCGGTTCCCTGACCGGAATAGTCATTGAGAGCCAACAACTGGAATCCGGCATAATCGGGAGTGCGCAATGTCTTTTCAATCTCATGTTTGTAGCAGAGAGCCTGAAGTTTACCCGAAGCCATCATAAAGTTGTAACTTTGGCTTCCCATGTGGTTATCATTCAGAATATCCCGGAAGATTTCAAAATTCTTCGCTTTGTTGACCCCGGTGTATTTGCGGATTTCATTGAAATTAGGGAATACGCACCACTGACCTGTCTCATGCGAAACATACGGCTGCTTCACCGTATCTATCCTTGCACGGTAGTCCGACATGCTTTCCGGACGGGCACCTGCCCAATTCAATCCGCGTGCTCCGGCTTTCACATGAAACTCATTGTGAGGCTGCCACTGCCAGCTATTTCCTACGGAAGCTCCCGTATATACATGACGCGGGTCGGTCGCTTTCCAATAATCAACAAACTTGCTTACCCATGCCACCCAACGGCCGGAAGGCTCATTGCCGCATGCCAGCATACAATAAGAAGCATAATTCCCGTATTTTTTCGTCAAAGCAATCGTTTCGTCCATCAGGTACTTGTCAATCGGCTGTCCGTTGCCTAGTCTTGGGCCATGGTTCGGCCAGCTCGGCCCTTCCGGTTGCAGGTAGAAACCTACAAGGTCGGCAGCGATAAAAGCCGCTTCCGGCGGACAGAAAGAGTGGAAACGCATATGGTTCAACCCGTAGCTGCGGCAAATGCGGAATACCCGTTCCCAGGAAGCTACGTCCATCGGCGCATAGCCTGTCAACGGGAAATCACAGTTTTCTACCGTGCCGCGAAGCATTGTCTTTCTGCCGTTCACATAGAACCATTTTCCTTCTATCTTGAAGTCGCGCATACCGAACTGTACTTGCTTCGTATCTGTCTGTTTGCCGTTGCTCAACGTGGCTGTCAGTTTATAGAGTGCAGGGCTGAATTCATCCCATGTCAGGAAATCCTTTCCCATCGGAAGTTCCATTTCAACCGCATTGTCTCCCGGACGGATACTGAAACTTTGCTGTACGGGAGCGACTCTGTGCCGGATGTCTGTGTTGAAACTCTCGGCGGAAAGCGTGATTTCTCCTTTGGCGGAAGAGGCGGACTGCACATTCATACGTACCAGTGCTTTCTGATTGCTCAAATCGGGATATACTTGAATGTTCTCAAAGTGTACTTTCGGAGTGGCCTGCAATTCGATTCGTCCGACGATACCATTCCAGTTGCCTTGCGTCTGGTCGGTGATACTGTGGGAGTCGGGGCCTACGTTGATTTCCTTGATGCGGTTGTCGATGCGGATAGTAATCAGACACGTCTTTCCGGGGGCGACCGCAGAAGTCAGGTCATAGACGTGGGGAACACAAAGACTGTTCTGCATACCGAGTTCCTTTTGGTTTACCCAAACGGTGGTTTCGATATGCGGACGTTCCAGGAAAAGGGAGATTCTTTCCCCTTTCCAGTTGGAAGGGATTGTAACTTTCTTTTGATACCAGGCTACGCCTACATAATGTTTGTCGGGAGTCAGGAAAAAGGGGAGTTTTACTTGTCCCTCTATCCTGTATTTTTCCATATATGGGTTGAAGTAGTAAGAACTGTCGTAGAGGCTTCCCGTCCATTGGGTGCGGGCGGTCACTTCATCCCCCTTTAGCTTTTCGGGCATGGAGCCGGGCAGGTTGATAGAGTCGTCGAGGGATTTTTTGAACCATTGTTCCCTGACGCCGATATCTTCCCGGTCTATCTGGAAGTTCCACTTGCCGGATAAGCTGAAAGAGTGATTTTGCCCCATTGCGGTCAGTAGAGTGACAAATACGATGGCAATACTTACTAAAAGTCGTTTCATGATATATAGAATTGATATGTTTTTCATTTCTTCTGAAAATCTGCCGCTAAAGTAGGGCTTTTTAGGGGTTTGGTAAATAGAAAGATGTACAGATACATAGAATATTGTATCAAAATGGACATATAGGGCGGTGGGTGTACAAAACTACATGTATTTGAAATATTGTCCATGCCCTTTGTCTTTGAGGAGTTTGGGAGATACCCTATATTTGCGAAGTAAACTTTTTAATCTTAGAAGGAACCATGAAAAAAGTAATTCTCTGGATGGCTCTAACTCTTTGCCCGGTCATGACAATCTTTGCCGGTGAGACAGCTTATCTCTTTTCTTATTTTATCAATGACAGTAAGGACGGATTGCATCTGGCATACAGTTATGACGGTTTAAACTGGCTGCCTCTGAATGGCGGACGCTCTTATCTGACGCCCTCTGTCGGTAAAGATAAATTAATGCGTGACCCGAGCATCTGCCAGGCTCCGGACGGAACATTCCACATGGTATGGACTTCCAGTTGGACAGACCGGATTATCGGCTATGCCTCTTCCCGCGACCTGATTCATTGGAGTGAGCAGCAAGCCATTCCGGTGATGATGCACGAGCCGGAAGCCCATAACTGTTGGGCGCCCGAACTGTTCTACGATGAGCCTTCGCAGACCTACTATATTTTCTGGGCTACCACCATCCCCGGCCGTCACAAGGAAGTGCCGACCAGTGAAAGTGAGAAGGGACTGAATCATCGCATCTATTATGTAACGACGAAAGACTTCCGCACTTTCTCAAAGACAAAGCTGTTTTTCAACCCTGATTTCAGCGTAATTGACGCTGCCATTGTGAAAGACCCGAAACATGAAGACTTAATAATGGTGGTGAAGAACGAAAATTCCAATCCGCCGGAAAAGAATCTGCGTGTCACACGTACAAGGAAAATAGAAAAAGGATTCCCGACTAAAGTATCGTCACCCATTACAGGAAAATACTGGGCGGAAGGCCCGGCTCCTCTTTTTGTAGGCGATACGCTCTATGTATATTTCGATAAATACCGTGACCACCGTTATGGCGCTGTCCGTTCGATAGATTACGGCAAAACGTGGGAAGATGTTTCCGAACAGGTTTTCTTTCCGCGGGGTATCCGCCACGGAACAGCCTTTGCTGTCAATATTTCTGTAGTGGAAACGTTGAAAGAGCAATGTGATTAAAATACCAACATTAATAATTAATCGAATCTATGAAGTATATGATAAAAAGTAAAATGCTGGCAGTTTTTTGTGCCGCCTGCCTGCTGACCCTTTCAGCCACAGCACAAACCTCATCCTGGTTTAATGACAAGGACTTGACATTGACAGGTGTCTATTATTATCCCGAACACTGGGATGAAAGCCAATGGGAGCGTGACTTCAAGAAAATGCATGAACTGGGATTTGAATTTACCCATTTTGCCGAGTTTGCCTGGGCGCAATTGGAACCCGAAGAAGGGCGTTACGACTTTGCCTGGCTCGACAGGGCCGTAGCTTTGGCTGCCAAATATGATTTGAAAGTAATCATGTGCACTTCTACCGCCACACCGCCTGTATGGATGAGCCGGAAATATCCCGAAATCCTGCTGAAGAACGAAGACGGCACTATCCTCGACCACGGTGCCCGCCAGCACGCATCGTTTGCTTCTCCCCTGTATCGGGAGCTGTCTTATAAAATGATAGAGAAACTGGCGCAACATTATGGAAATGACTCCCGCATTATCGGCTGGCAACTCGATAACGAGCCTGCCGTGCAATTCGACTATAACCTGAAAGCGGAACTTGCCTTCCGTGATTTCCTTCGTGCCAAATACCATAATGATATCCGGCATTTAAATGATGCGTGGGGGACGGCTTTTTGGAGCGAAGCCTATTCGTCTTTTGATGAAATAACCCTTCCCAAACGTGTGCAGATGTTTATGAATCATCATCAAATCCTGGATTACCGTCGTTTTGCAGCAACACAGACCAATGATTTCCTGAACGAACAATGCCTGCTGATCAAGAGATACGCCAAGAACCAATGGGTAACTACCAACTATATACCGAACTATGACGAAGGGCATATCGGCGGCAGCCCTTCTCTTGACTTTCAGAGTTATACCCGCTATATGGTATATGGAGATAATGAAGGTATCGGTCGTCGGGGATATCGTGTCGGCAATCCGTTGCGTATCGCGTGGGCTAATGATTTCTTCCGTCCGATACAGGGAACCTACGGTGTAATGGAACTTCAGCCGGGACAGGTAAACTGGGGCGGCATCAATCCCCAACCGCTTCCGGGAGCAGTCCGTCTGTGGATGTGGAGTGTCTTTGCCGGTGGAAGTGATTTTATCTGCACCTACCGCTATCGTCAGCCGCTCTACGGCACAGAGCAATATCATTATGGAATAGTAGGCACCGACGGAGTGACCGTAACTCCCGGTGGGAGAGAATATGAAACCTTTATAAAAGAGATTCGCGAACTTCGCAAGCACTATTCTCCCCGTGAAACGAAACCTGCCGCATACATGGCACGTCGTACAGCTATTCTTTTCAACCATGAAAATTCCTGGAGCATCGAACGGCAGAAACAGAACCGCACGTGGGATACTTTTGCACACATCGAAAAGTATTACCGTACTTTAAAATCATTCGGAGCACCTGTTGATTTTATCTCGGAAGCCAAGAACCTGTCAGATTACCCGGTCGTTATCGCCCCGGCTTACCAACTGGCTGATAAGGAACTGGTAGACAAGTGGACTGCTTATGTGAAGAATGGCGGAAATCTCATACTGACCTGTCGCACGGCACAGAAAGACCGTTACGGTCGTCTGCCGGAAGCCCCTTTCGGGTCTATGATTACCCCGCTGACCGGAAACGAAATGAATTTCTATGACTTGCTTCTTCCCGAAGACCCCGGCACTGTTGTAATGAATGGAAAAGAGTATTCCTGGAATACCTGGGGAGAAATCCTGAATCCCCCGGCCGATGCACAAGTATGGGCGACATATGCCAACGAATTTTACGAAGGAAGCCCCGCGGTGACTTTCCGTAAATTGGGAAAGGGAACGATTACTTATGTCGGGGTGGACAGCCGTAACGGTGCATTGGAAAAAGACTTGTTGAAGAAGCTATATGCACAACTCGATATTCCGGTAATGAATTTGCCTTATGGCGTAACCCTTGAATACCGCAATGGCTTTGGAATTGTTCTGAACTATTCTGACCGGCCTTATAACTTTGACTTGCCGAAAGGCAGTAAAGCATTAATAGGAACACCGGAAATTCCTACGGCGGGCGTATTGGTCTTTTCAATATGAATATGAGATAGTGTATAATTCTTATCTTTGAATAGTTTTTTCCGTACTGAAATGAACTAAACTTAGTTTTTCTAAAACTTTATTGGTAGTATACAATGATTTAATCCCCGTTATACATAACTTTATTCGTCTGACAATTGTTAAACTTTCGTCTGACAACTGTTATTCTTTCGTCTAACAACTGTCAGACGAAAAAGAAACAGTTGTCAGACGAATAAAGCCATGCATCATTAACCATAAATCCATTAAGTATTAAAAATAAATCTGCGCAAGCTCGGAATTAGTTCATAACCGTACGGAAATGAATCAAATCCTATGAAGATTCTATTTGGTAGGATGCTATTGCTTTTATTAGAAATCAACAAAAGTGTTTATTAGTAATACAAGCTATTGCCACTTATACTTCTTGAATAAACCTTTATATTCAAGAAGTATAAGTGGCAATAGCGACAATATCTATCTAAGATTAATATCCGGGATTCTGCATCGCTTTCTTTTCATCGTTAGTCAAGGCAGAGCCGCTTGAATTTGTAATACCGTCTAAGAACGCCTGTGGGATTGGGCGGTAATAATGTTTGCTTGGATTGAATTCGCCAATACCCCGGGTAGCACCGTCGTTGAATTTATGCCAGCGGTTATCCAATGTTTTGGTACGGGCCAAGTCTTCCCAACGTTGCAATTCACCGCAAAGTTCGCGGGTACGTTCGTTTAATAAGAAACACATCATCTTTTCGGCATTGGACGTACAACCTAATTCATTATAAATAGGGGTGTCAACGGCTGAATTATAAACGTCTGTTACGCTATTCAGTTTCATTGCTGATTTAGTTGAAGCCGTAGTCTCTGCACCTTCCATGTTATTGGATTCATAATAGGTGTTTTTATCCCAATAGATAGCACCTTCGTCAGAGTGACCGCCACCTTTTCCTGAACAGTAAGGATTGTTCTTATAGGCTTGTCCACCGTCTACATTCTTGCTGCGGTCTTCCTTGTCAGCATAGCCGGCACGGTCGCGTAACTTATTAATCCACTCGATAGCTTTGTCATAACTGGCTTCACCTTTGCGGATATAAGCCTCGGCAACCATTAACACATCATCAGCCGAACGGGCAATGATAGCGTCACGAGTACCAAATTGTGAAGCGATAGAAACGCGGTAACCGTCACGGAATTTAGACAAAGCGACCGAGCGCTTGTGCGGGATAATATTGTAATAGTTGCCGGTCTTTTCACTGAGGTTCCAGCTATGGGATTGTCCTTTGAAATAACGTACATAAGTATATGTGTTGCACATCTTTCCGTCTTTCAATGCTGTATATGCCGGAGCGTTAGGGTATTCTTCATATCGGTTGTCACCCGGATTGTTGACAATGTATTTCATGCCCAGTTCACCGCCTTTGAAACGTTTGTCACCCTTGTTGACGCCTGCCGGAGCATAAGGCATATCTTCTTCTGTCCATTCCGGGGCACTCTTCGTTTCATTGGCTCCGTAACAAGTGATGAATGATTTCCAGAAACGGGAGTCGTTGACACGGTCGAACACTTGCATGGTATATTCTGTTGCACTGACGTACGAGAATTCACGTCCGCCGGAAATGTCACGTTTACAACCACCTATGTCATTGCCTTGATATACAGACGGATAATAAAGATGCATTTGGTTTCCATAACGTCCCCATGTTGATTCATCATTGGAGAATTGGGCAGCCAGAATTACTTCGCTGACTTTTTCGTTTGCACCGTTTGGCTGCTGGTAATCCCATAATTCTACATAGTCGTTGCACAGTGGATGTGCGTCTACCACTTCTGAACCATATTGGATAACTGCGTCCAAATCGGAAGATACATAATTCCCGTTCCAACCGCTATACAATTCGGAAGCACGGAACAGATGTGCTTTTGCCAGGAAATGGGCGGCTGCATATTTGTTGATACGTCCGACAGATTCTCCTCGTTCCGGCAGCAGTCTGTATGCTTCTCCGAAGTCGGATATTACCTGAGTGTATATTTCCTCTTCCGAGTTGCGTGTGAAGTAAGTTTCCGCACTTGTAGAAGGTTCCAGTTTCAAGGGTACGCCGCCGAATTGTTTCACCAGTTCGAAATAGGCATAAGCTCTCAGGAAGTGGGCTTCTCCCAAACGGGTGTTGTAAGTAGGCGAACTTGTATTGTAATACTGCGGCAAGTTCTGAAGAAGTATATTGGCCGGTTCAACCAATCCGTAATAGTTATCCCATATCGGTTGGTTAGCGGCATTTTCTGAAGAATTCAAGTCCTGGCTGTAATGATTCCATGCCGGTATCACATTATTGGCGTCGGTAAATTCGTCCACTCCCATGTTATAACATTGGATTCCCCAGATATAATTGAATTTGAATTTCAATTTTTGATAAGCTCCGGTTACTAATTCATCAAGACCTTCCTGTGTCTTGAAACGGTCGGTACTATATTGGGTCTTTAGCTCTTCGTCAAGGAATGATTCGCTGCACGAAGTGATCGAACCGCCCATAACACTGGTTAGTATAGCTGCGAATAATAATTTATTTATCTTCATAATGTTCTTACTTTTAATTGTTTATTAGAATCCGATATTGACACCAATGACAAAACTCTTTAAAGTAGTGGGTGAACCGAACGTTTTGGTATTGTTGTCATAGTTCACTAAATCGGTATCCAGAAAATCACACGCCTTATAGATATTGAAGGGATTCATTGCCTGAACATATAATTTCAGGTTATTGATACCCAGTTTGCCCAATTGTTTCGGAGTAAAGTTGTAACCTAGTGAAATGTTACGCACTTTGATATACGAACCGTCCTGGTAATTCATGGCACTGTTGTAAGTATCTGCTCCTTCACCGTTGGATCCCGGTGAGTAGTATCTTGCATTTTCATTTGTTCCCGCTACCCAGTAGTCAACCTTGCGTTGCATATAGCGGCCGTCAAGTGTGACAGCACCTTGTGGCACGGTGAATCCCCAGCGTGACAGAATGAAGAAAGATAGTTCAAAGTTCTTGTAATTGAAAGTGTTGCTCCAACCGCCTGTCCAGCGAGGGCGTACATGACCTACAATCTTTTTATCATCATTAGCATCTATCTTATCGTCATTATTCAAATCTTTCACTTTGATTTGTCCCGGCTTACGTCCGTATTTGGCAGCTTCTTCAGCTTCTTCCGTTTTCCATATGCCGTCATATACCCAGTCATAGTAAACACCTATTTCTTCTCCTACAAACCATTTGTTGTTTACATCTTCCGTTCTGCCGTTGGATAGTTCGTCAATCCGGTTTCTATCCATAGACCATGTCAGGGTTGTACTCCATGAGAAATCTTTCAGTTGTACCGGGATTGCGTTTATTTGCAGGTCAATACCCCAACCGGATGTCTTGCCTACATTCGAATAAGTAGAAACATAACCGGTCAATGAAGGAATTGTCATTTCCAACAGCAAATCGTTCGTCTTGGTCTTGTACGCGTCAATGCTACCGCTGAGTCGGTTGTTAAAGAAACCGTAATCAACACCGACATTGTATTGGGTCGTTCTTTCCCAGCCTAAAGTCGGGTTTGCCATTTTTGCCGGTTCTTTCTGGGATGGATCTGAAGGTACATAGCCTAATGAAGAATCATTTTGTCCCCAGTTGTAATATAAGCCGGTGATTGCTCCTTTGGTAGCATAGGCTTTGATAGCTGCATTACCTGTGACACCGACACCTAAACGGAGTTTCAACTGATTAAGCCAACTGACATCTTTCAGGAAATCTTCCTGGTCCATTCTCCATGCAATGGCTGCAGAAGGGAAGCTCGCCCATTTGTGTCCTTCGGCCAATTGCGAAGCACCGTCCCAACGCATAGATGCAGTTAATAAGTATTTGTCTTTATATCCATAGTTCAGGCGAATCATATAAGATGCCATTTGAGTCTCTGTCAGACCTGTACCAAAAGAATTCAGTGTACCGGCAGAACTCATATTATACCACAATTCATCTGCCGACGCAACATTGGTAGCTCTCATATCTCCCATTTCGTAATGGTAAGCCGATGCTGATTGCATCAATGTCAATCCCAGATTATGTTGCCCTAATGTCTTGTTGTAATAGATAAGGTTATCTAATGTCCATGCACGTTTCTGTTCGTTTTTATATTGTGCGCCGTTATTACCGTCGCCATTGATACCGTCGGCTGCATTGGCAACTCCCAATGTATAGAATTGAAATTCAGGGCCGAACTGGATACGGTAGGACAAGCCTTCCAACGGCTTCCATATTTTACCGAAGTCTATTTGTGAATACATGCTGGCTGATGCACGGAAGGTACGACGCTGATTGGTATTATAATCCAGTTCACGGATAGGATTGATGATATTGACATCACCACTCGGATAGCGGATGTATTCATTGTTTTCATCATAAGGCACTGTCCATGGAATCATGCTTCTCAATGCGCTGTAGAAATCACCGGAACCGGTTACGGATTTAGAGAAACTATAACCGTAGTCTTGGGTAGAGTAGGAAGCGTTAATGGAAGTTCCCATTTTGAACCACTCCACCGGGTTTGAGTCAAATGAAGTCTTTAAGGTATAACGTTCATAAGCCTGGCCGGGTTGTGTACCTTTCTGATCCATATAGCCGAATGAAGCATACCCTTGGAACTTATCCGAACCGCCGGATGCGCTTAATGTGTGTTCATGGGTAATTCCGGTTTGTTTGCCGTGGGAAGCCCAGTCGTAAGAACCGACTTTTGAAGGGTCGTAATTGCCGTTTGACCATGCCTGTTCGATATTTTTCCAGGAAGCGGCTACACTGCCGAAGGCTGCTTTATCCGCTTCGTACGTCGGAGTAGCGGATGCATAGGAGCCTGCATTGTATTTAGCTATACGGGCATAGTCCAGCCATTCGGACGCGGACATCATTTCTGTTACGTCATGCAATGTTTCAAAGGTGACAGTACCGGAATAGTTTAAAGTTACTTTTCCTTGTTTTCCTTTCTTGGTAGTGACAAGGATGACACCGTTGGCACCACGCGAACCATAAATAGCCGTAGCCGAAGCATCTTTCAGAATATCAATAGCTTCAATATCGGAAGGGTTGATATTTTCAATACCGCCGTTTTGAATAACCATGCCGTCAACAACATACAACGGCCCTTGTTCGGCATTGATAGAGCGTTGCCCGCGAATATTGATATTTCCTACTTCACCGGGTCGTTGGCTGGAGGTGATGTCCACACCTGCTGTTTTTCCTTGCATTCCTTCCAAGGCATTCTTTACAGGCATTGCTTTCAGCTCTTTTTCTCCAACCCGCGCCATAGCACCGGTCACGTCGCTTTTTTTCTGAACGCCATATCCCACAACTACTACTTCATCCAACGTTTCCGAATCTTCTTGAAGTGTAATCTTGAAATTAGTATTTCCTGCGACAGAAATTTCTTGTTTCTTATATCCTATATAAGTAACTGTTATCGTACCTTTAGCCGGTACATTAGAGAGGGTAAATTTACCATTCAAATCTGTTATAGTACCATTGGTAGTGCCATTGACCAATACACTGGCACCGATAACAGGCTCTCCTGTAAAATCAATGACTGTACCTGTGACCGTTTTATTTTGGGCATAGGCTCCAATTATTAAAAAGGAGAGCAAAGTGAGGAAAAATAGCCGTCGGATAGTATCCTTACAGGCGTACAGGTGATTACCTTTTTTGTTGCTTTTCATACTTTAATTGTTAAGTTAAACAAAAGTTAGATTCATAATTTGAAATGAAAGCATTGTATATAAAGCAGTTATAAAATTGAGAAAGTTATCTTTAGGCAACGATGAGGTAACCATTGAAATCGTTTCAACAGTAAAAAGAATATAGCAATAAAAGAAATGCCCCAAGGTGAGACAAACAGAGCAACCTTTTACAATAACTGGTTTAATATCTCCCTGAATACTTTATCAGCATGTTCCTGCATGATTTTAATATAGTTGAATATAGGACGATTGTTTTTCATACTATGCCCTATGCAATACTCAATTTTTTCAATCTGGATTCCTAAATTGTATCCGTGTTGTGCAAAGGTTTTTCGAGCAGAATAATAAGTGACTTTTTTCTTTATTCCCGAGAGTATTGAGACTTTGCCGATGTGGCGGAAAATCAAACTGTATATCTGTTTATAAGATGAATACTTCCCGAATTTCAGATAGCCTTCTTTTGTCAAATATTTATCTATAATTACTTTTGCTTCAGGTTGCAGAGTAAATACGATTTCATTCTCTCCTTTTTTACTATTACGTGTTTTATGACGTATATAGCGCATATAATCTTTATCTTTAAAATTGTATGTCAATAAGTCTCTCAGGTTAATACCACCTAGATAATAAGTAAGCATAAAAATATCCCTTGCTATAGATAAAGAAGGCTTTAAAAGATGAACATCCCGTATTCTCTTTAATTCATCTATTGACAAATCAAGCTCCCGTACATTACTTGCCGGCATTTTAAAGAGAATAAAAGGATGAATAGAATAGGTTACATAATTCATCTTTCCTGCATAATTCAATATCACCTTTATCAAAGTTAGATATATTCTGATAGTTGTATCTGACAAATTCTCTTCACGAAGAACTTTTGCAAATTCTTGTATATGCAGAGGGGTTAACTGAATCAAGGGAAAATCTCCTTTCATATATTTAATAAACCTATCGGAAGCTATCATATAAAGTTTATAAGATTTTTCCCGTTCTTCTCCTTTCATGAAATTCATGTATTCTCTTGCGACAGATTGAAAAGTTATTCCTTTTTTCTTCTGTTCATAGTTAATGATACGTATCAGTTCAGTGCATGATATTGCAGGTAAATAACTGATTGATGTAACTATTTCTTCGTACTCGTTTATCAGTTTTCGTAAACAAGCATTCATATTCGCAGCGTTCTCATGCCTGACAACTCTACCATTTTTTATCTGACTGGTAGAATCCAAAGTAAACTGAGTAGATATGTATCTAGTTTGCGAATGATGTGCTACTGCTATCCTTATTCGATGTCTACCATTTGATAGTTTTTTAGTTGGAACAATTACAATTGAAAAATTCGCCATATCATTTTTAGGTTTATAAATTACTATTTCCCATACAATAAAATAGAAACATAAAGTCTCATAACTATTAGCCGCAGATTAAAAATCCGGCTTGTAGCATGGAATATCGTGCAAAAGACGGTATTTTCCATGCATATGTACGATTCTGCATTGCTATATTTTGATTTACTCGCTATGTTTGCAACACTTTTTCACAGCTATAATGTGAAAAGGCACTTAACAAAAAAGAGAATCTAACTTTTGTTTAACTCAAGATATTGAGGTATGAGAAATAATGGAAAACACTACCCTTCGTTTATGGCTGTCGGAAAGAATGAGTTCGGTAGTTACCCTTTAGCACTTATAGAGAATTTAATTAATAAGAAATATTTGTTTAACTTTAAAAAACATGGTATGAAGAAAAACTATGTAATGGCTGCTTTGGTTCTGTCGCTGTTGGCGGGATGCAGCACTGATGTTAAAGAATCTGACATCAAGTTTGCAGGAGAGGCGGGTGTGAAGGTCTCTTTCAACGCAGTGATAAACAGTCAGACCGGAACTCCTTTGACACCAACCCGAGCTACTGATACAGAATGGGAAATTGGAGATTCAATAGGAATTTCCTGTGGAGGTAATCAACAGAATATCCACTACAAATACATAGGTGATGCGAATAATATGTTTGCCGCCAAAGGAGGTGTAGGAGAAGAAATTTGGGTTTTGGGAACACAAGAATATGATGTGATAGCCTATTGTCCGTTTATGGGTACGTCTGGAGTGACCGAGGGAATTGTAAGTGTATTGACTGACACTGAAAATCAAGCAACGGCAGAAAAAAGAAAATATCTTGATTTTCTTTATGCTACGGCTACGGCAAGTGCCGCTCAGCCGAATGTACAGTTAGTGTTTAACCATAAGATGAGTCGCATCAAGATAAAATTTGAAGCAGGCGATGGAGTTTCACTTTCTGATATAGACTGTTATCTTATCGGATTGAAGCAGGAGGGTACATTCAATACAAGCACAGGAGCGACGACTGTCAGCGAGAGTGCGACGACTGAGGATATCTATTGGGGAAATGTAGGTGAAGTAAATAATCACACGATGGAAGCTATCTTGTTGCCACAGACTGTGAGCAGCAAAGTGAGTATTCAGGCCAGAATGGGAGGGCGGTTATATGAAGTGCAATTCCCTAACTTGACTAAGTTAGATACGGGAGTTTCCTATAACTATACTATTAAGGCCAGCATGTCGGTAGACCAAAAGGATTATGTATTTACTATCACGAAAGAGGGAACACAGATCAATGACTGGGCTACAGAAGAAGAGGAGATAAAATCTGAGTCTACTTCTCCTGATACAGGTGCTACGACCGAAAATCCGGATTGGACAGTAGAAGAGGAAGATATTACTGCTGCAGAAAAAAAATAGCTGTTCTTTTATACCAATATTAATATATACGACGCATTAATCATTCAATAAATAAAAAATACGAATATGAAAATATATAATTATATATCAGCACTTTTGATTGCAGGTATTGCAAGTTTCTCTTCTTGTTCGCAAGAAGATTTGAATGTGAACGAAACAGGTTCTTCTAATGGTTTCCGCATCAGTGTGACTGATGGTGGATTTATAGATACTACTCCCGGAACACGTACAGTTGAAAACGGATATACTACTACCTTTTCTGAAGGCGATGCGATCGGTGTCTTTGGAGTAGATGCCGGCGGAATAGTGACAGATATTAACAACCGGAAGTTTACGATGAAGAACGGCAGTTGGGAAATTGAAGGAACTCCCATCGAATATAAAGGTGCCGATTTTAAAGATATGGATTTTTATGCTTATTATCCGTATAACGCAGATGTGATATTTAATGTCGGTCAAGAAGATCCGTTTGCTCAATATGTTGATAGTTGGGTGCTGGGTAATAATCAGTCCAACGAAGAATATACCAAATACGACTTGATGACAAGTTCCGGTAGTGCTGTGGTAGACAATCGTTTTAAAGGTGAAATCAACTTTAAAATGATGCACCGTATGGCTTTGACTGTATTGAAAATGCCTAAACTTGTTTATGACTTTGCCAATACGGACGTAACCCTTGATGATTATGAATTACCTGTTACTGCTAGTTCTTTCAAATTGAATGGTAATGAAGTGACTCCTTTTTATCAAGAAAGTACAGATACTTATCGCTTTTTGGTGAAACCGGGAACAGAGTTTACTATTGAAGGTACATATATAGGAACAAAGGAGATGTCATATGCGGCTACTGCTACATTGAATAACGGAATGGCTAAAGTATATACAATCAATGATCCTAATAAGTACGAATATATACTTGCCGTAGGGGATTATTATTGCGCAGATGGTTCAATTGTCAGCAAAGATACTGAAACTGTTCCTGAAAATGTAATCGGTATTGTATGTTATGTGGGAAATCCGCAACCATCGGTAACACATTCCAGTACCTATACGGAAACTAATGATATTCTGCATAACGACTATCCGTCTTGTAGCCACGGGTTGGTTATAGCGTTGGAAGATATGACTGAATCTGCTTTTCAATGGGGAACTAAAAATCCGTCTACCGGGGCTGCTGATGCATTGTTCGGTGATTGGTTTAAGACTGACGAAGAATGGCAGAATCGCCTTGTAAGCAATTTAAATGAATCAAATAAGGGTGGTGCTCCTTATGCTGCTATTCCGGGATTTATGGGTTACAACAACACATTCCTGTTGACTTACTGTTATGAAAATATACGGCAGTTCCCTTGTGACAATGCTTATGTTAATCTTAACAATTACCGTTCGAAAGTAACTGTTCCTTCTATGGTTACCGACTGGTATATTCCAAGCATTGTAGAGTTAGAACAAGTGGCTAAATCATTAAATGCTATTAATACAAGCATCAATTCCGCAAAAGGAACAGCATTGACAACTGATGCCGGATATTTTAGCAGTAATGAGCGTGCTGTAACTTATATGTGGTATCATAAACTTTCAGAGAATGGTCAGGATATAACGTTGCGTGAGCGCGGTTCCGGTGGCAAACTATGTCGTTTGATGCTTGCTTTCTAAACAGATAATTATATTCAAATAAAGAAAATAAGGCGGCATGGATATATTTCGCCGCCTCATAACTCCTCTATCATGAAAATAGAAATATATGAATAAGAAAAACTTAATAAAAGGAACAACTTTACCTATTGCCCTGTTTTTCTCTTTCGCCCTAATACCGACTTTCGGCAATCAAGGACAGGCTATAGCTGCTGTTGATATAGTTCAGCAACAAGGCATTATCAAGGGAACGGTGGTGGACGATAAAGGCGAACCGGTGATTGGAGCTAATGTTCTTGTTGTAGGTACTTCTGTCGGTACTATTACCGATATCGACGGTATGTTTAAAATCAATGCGAAAGCAGGGACGAAGCTGAAAGTTACTTTTATCGGATATACTGAGCAAGTGTTAGTTGCCAAAAATAATATGCGGGTGGTTTTATCGGAAGATGCTACCACTTTGCAAGAAGTGGAAATCGTGGCATATGGTGTGCAGAAGAAAGTTACCATGACGGGTGCTGTGGCAAGTGTTAAGACCGAAGCCCTGACACGTACTTCCATCGGTTCTGTCTCTAATGTATTAGGAGGGCAGATGGCAGGTCTGACTACCATTCAAACATCCGGTGAGCCGGGTGCAGATGCCGCAGAGGTTTTTATCCGTGGTAAAGCGACATGGGGAGATGCGTCTCCATTGATTCAGGTGGATGGTGTAGAACGTAGCATGAATGATATAGATCCCAATGAAATAGAGTCTATATCCATTTTGAAAGACGCTTCCGCCACAGCTGTGTTTGGTGTACGCGGAGCCAATGGAGTTATTCTGATTACTACCAAGCGCGGTAGGGAAGGAAAGGCACATATCTCTTTCAGCACTTCTGCTTCTATACAAATGCCTACTAAAATGGTGGAAACTGCTAACTCTTATGAATATGCTATGTTTTATAATCAAATGATAGCTAATGATACACCTGTGGGGGAAATACCAGCCAAGACATTCTCAGATGGAGTTATTCAAAAATTTCGGGATGGTTCTGATCCCCTGCGTTTTCCGAGTGTCAATTGGATTGATTATATTATGGGGGATGCTACTCTGCAGAGTCAGCACAATCTGAATATTTCCGGAGGTACGGATAAGGTGCGTTATTTTATCTCAGCAGGTGCTTATACACAAGGCGGACTTTTCAATGAGTTTAGTCTGCCTTATGGTATCAGCTATCAATATCGTCGTTTTAATTACCGAAGTAACTTGGATATAGACGTGACGAAAACCACTACAATCTCATTCAATGTGGCAGGAAACGTTAATTCATCCGAAAAGCCACGTACCAGCCAAGGATCATCCGGAATGGTTAAGAATATCTATTATTCAACTCCGTTTAGAAGTGCCGGTTTTGTAAATAATAAGTTGGTATATACTACTACTGACTCACAGTCTGACGGATTGAGCTTGCCTTTTGTCGGTGATGCAGATCCATTCACTTATTATGGAGGCGGAGCTGCCCATAGTGTCAACAATTCATTGAATGCCGACCTCATTTTGAATCAGAAACTGGATTTTATCACTAAAGGACTTTCATTTAAGTTAAAAGGTTCGTACAATAGCTCATTTACCATTAATAAGAATTTGTCCGGTGGTACGGAAATGACTTATACACCGGTATTACAGAGTGATGGGAGTGTAGGACTACGTCCGGTAGACGGTAGTAAATACACTGATGTGAGTTATGGAGTTTCTCGGGGACAGTCGCGTAACTGGTATATGGAAGCTGCACTGAACTATAATCGCTCGTTTGGTAATCACAACATAGGGGCATTAGTGCTTTATAATCAGTCCAAAGAATATTACCCAAAAGAATATTCGGATGTTCCGCGAGGATATGTCGGTTTGGTTGGACGTGTAACTTACGACTGGAAAAACCGTTATATGGTAGAAGCTAATATGGGTTATAACGGTTCGGAGAACTTTGCTTCGGATAATCGGTTTGCCCTCTTTCCGGCAGCATCCGTAGGGTGGGTGGCTAGTGAAGAAAAGTTTTGGGAATCTATCAAACCGGTAATAAGCTTCCTGAAACTACGTGCCAGCTTCGGTTTGGTAGGTAATGATAAAATCGGTGGCTCCCGTTTTATGTATACTGCCAATCCTTATCATGTTAATCTGAACGGTTATGTTAGTAATTCCGGTTATGGAAGCGGTAATCTTGCTCAGATACAGGGCTCTTATGGATACTTGTTCGGGCAAGGAGGACAAACTTCTACTGTTAGTTTAGGAGCACATGAGTGGGCGATTAATAATGCGAATGTGACATGGGAAAAAGCATTCAAGCAGAACTATGGTATTGATATCAACTTTTTTAACGACCGTTTATCTGCTACTGTAGAATATTACAAGGAACACCGTTGGGATATCCTTCTGCAAGACGGAACAGCTCCCGGTATGTTAGGTTTTACCCAACCTTTCTCTAATTTAGGGGAAGTAAATAACTGGGGATGGGAACTTTCGTTGAAATGGAACGATAAGGTCGGGAAAAACTTTCGCTATTGGGCGGGTATAAACCTTTCTTATAATCAGAATGAAATCATCGAGCGTAAGGAAGCTCCTCAGGATTACGACTATTTGTACGAGAAAGGACATCGTATCGGCTCACGCAAGCAATATGCTTTTTGGCGCTATTACGATGAACAAACACCGGTACTGTATGAACAGACATTCCATCGTCCGTTTCCGACTCATTCGGTTGTATTACAAAATGGAGATGCTGTTTATGTCGATTTAAATGGCGACCGGAAGATTGACGCAAATGATATGGGGTATGATTATGGATTTACGGATGATCCGGAATACATGGTAGGTATGAATCTCGGATTCTCTTGGAAGAATTTGGAAGTAAATACGCAATGGACTGGTGCGTGGAATGTGAGCCGAATGATTTCGGATGTGTTCCGTCGGCCATTTTTATCTAGTTCAGGTAATGTTGCAGGTGGTTTGCTTGCCTATCATCTGACAAATACATGGACAAAAGAAAATCCGTCGCAGGATGCGAAATATCCACGTGCTACATGGAAGAACGCTGATAATAACTATGCAGAATCAACTCTTTATGAACAGGATTCCAAATATTTGCGTCTAAAGACTCTGACTATTGCTTATAATTTTCAATTCCCTTTGATGAAGAAATTGGGAATGAGTACTTGTCAGCTATCGTTCAGTGGCTATAATTTGTGGACTCTCACACCTTATTTATGGGGCGACCCGGAAGCAAGAGCTAGTAATGCACCTTCGTACCCGTTGACAAAGACATATACATTGGGATTGAAACTGGGATTCTAACAACAGATTTAAAATTTGATTATTATGAAACAAAAATATAAATGGTTTGTCGGAGTAATGATGGCAGGAGTGTTTGGTATAGGAACTACTTCTTGTGTAGACGAGATTAAGTTCGGTAACAGCTTTCTCGAAAAAGCGCCGGGTGGCTCTGCTACTCAAGATACTATATTCAACAGCGTCACTTATACCCGGCAATTTTTGAATACCTGTTATAGCCGCCAATATTATGGTTTGCCTTATGTAAATTCTTCTGTTGATGACTTTCCGGATTCTTCCAATCCCTATACAGGAAAGTTCGATGCATTGACTGACTGTTGGCAACTTCACTATTCGGGAACTACGGTTTATAACAGTTACTATAGTGGTACGCATACCGCTAATTACGGTATTCGTGGTGATATCTTCGGATATACTCGTGAAGGTGTCTGGCAGACTGTGCGGTGGTGCTGGCTGCTGTTGGAAAATGTAGACAGAGTGCCTGGTATGGGAGAGGATGAAAAAGTAAAGATGAAAGCAGAGGCGAAATGCCTTATTGCCGCTCGCTATTTTGATATGTTCCGTCACTATGGAGGATTACCGCTTATTTATGCTTCGTTCATGGGAACGGAGACCAACTATCAATTACCACGTGCTACGGTGGAAGAAACTGTGAACTATATGGATAAAATGCTGGAGGAAGCTATCGAATCCGGTGGTTTGAAATGGGCATATGAAGGAGCTGATTTTAATTCCGATAGTGGTCATTGGACATTGGCTGGGGCTATGGCATTGAGATGTAAACTATGGCAGTTTGCCGCTTCTCCTTTGTTTAACGACACTCAAGGATATGCTGGTGGACGTAGTGAAGCGGAACAGCAACATTTAGTGTGGTATGGAAGTAAACGTCCCGAATTGTGGAATAAATGTCTTGAATATTGCAGGCAGTTTTTCAATGCCGTAGCGGCAAACGGTTTTTATAAGTTACGGGAAGCAGCAGGCAGCAATCCTACTCCCACTGAGTATCGGTATGCTTACCGGATGGGGTACATCCTTTTGGATAGTCCTGAAGTATTACACTCCGTACGTGTAGCGGGCTATGAACGTCCGGGCGGGTCGACTACTTATATATGGCGTACTTGGTGTAACAATGGACGTAACTCTTATACTCCGACCCAAGAGTATGTTGAGATGTTTCCTTGGGCAGACGGAACCCCGTTTGACTGGAATGAGACGGAAACAGAAGGCAGGCTAAACGATATGTTTCTTACCGGTGAATTTGCCGATGGAGAAAATACTCTTTCCAATCTTATATTAACCCGTGATCCGCGACTATATGAATCTGTCATCGTGAACAATATACCTCGAAATTTAGGATGGTCTTCTCCTAAAATGAGTGACTATCCATGGGAATTATGGGTGGGAGGTACGGATGCAAAGACAGCTCCTGTATTGGAAAATATGCGTTTTGCTACTGGATATGATAACATGAAATATTATTTGAGCGACAGTGATTATGAACGCCAACCTATCCATTGGGCATATCTTCGTTTGTCCGATCTCTTTCTGACGTATGCAGAAGCTCTGCTGCAAGCCGAAAATAATTTCACAGATGCTCTTTATTGGGTAAATGAAGTCCGCGCCCGTGTAGGCTTGGGTAAATTGGAGGAATGTATCCCGAATAAGAATCTGACAACTGATAAGGATGCTTTGTTAGAGGAAATACTTCGTGAACGTGCTTGTGAATTAGGCATGGAAGACAGCCGTTATTTCGACTTGATTCGTTACAAACGTGCAGACCGTTTTGAAAAGAAACTGCATGGTTTATTGATTTATCGCTTGGATGATGGGGGTAAGCGTATAGAGAAACCTTGGAGAGACGGAACTGATGAATTCGGTAAAAATGCCATTCAGCCTACGAGATTTGAATATGAAAGATTCGAATTGCATAACAGAGCACGTGTTTGGTGGACACAAGGATTCGATTCGAAATGGTATTTATCTCCGTTTCCTCAAAATGAAATCAACAAAGGATACGGTTTGATTCAAAATCCCGGCTGGTGATGAGAAACATGAGTAAAATTGATTTTAGAACAGTGATATGAAAAATAATAAAATGCTGGTACTGATTCTGTTGGCATCTTTGGGCATGCCGATAGAAGCGCAGAATATAGATAATAAAGGAAGAGTGTCTGGAGATTCCGTCACTGTGGATGTAGGGGCTAACCGGGTGTTCAGCCGCCACGAATCGACTGCGGCAGTCTCTACCGTTTATAATGAAGAATTTGATAAGAGGGCTTCAAAGAATATTTCTAACTCTCTTTTCGGACAGGGACTGGGATTGACCGCCTTGCAGAATGCAGGTAATTTTTCTAGTACGGAGCCTACTTTTTATGTACGTGGCCTGCAAAGTCTGTCTAGTAGTTCGCCATTAGTTTTGGTAGACGGGTTGGAACGTGACATGAGCCTTGTGTCACCGGAAGAAGTAGAATCGGTATCTATACTGAAGGATGCCGCAGCAGTTGCGTTATATGGCTATAAAGGTATTAATGGAGCTGTTTTGGTAACTACCAAACGGGGAAAATACAATTCAAGGGAAATAAAGTTTACTTATGATCATGTAATCAACTTCCAGTCACGTCGCCCTGATTTTGTGAATGCCTCTACCTATGCCGAAGCTGTGAACGAGGCACGAGGTTACGAAGGATTAGATGTGCGTTATACCCCTCTTGAAATTCATGCTTTCCGTTATGGGAGAGTGAAGGGGTTGGGTGATCGTATCAATGCGCAATTACCTTATTTTTATCCGAATGTGGATTGGATTGACGAAACTTTCCGTGACATGGGAGTCTCTAATAAATATAATATAGAGTTTACAGGAGGAGGTAGTAAATTTCGTTATTATGCGATGTTAGGGTTGATAACAGATAAGGGATTCGTTGCCAATGCTAATATGAATGACGGTTATTCTACACAAGACAAGTATTCTAGTGCTAATTTGCGTACAAATTTGGATATTGACTTGACGAGTACCACTAAACTGAAATTAAATCTTCTCGGTTCACTGTCCGAATCAAGTCGTCCGGGAACTTCCAGTACGGATTTGTGGGATATGGTTTATTCGATTCCTTCCGCCGCCTTTCCTATACTATCGGATGACGGTTCGTGGGGAGGAAGCTCCACTTGGGCGGGTACGCTGAACCCGGTGGCGCAATCGCAAGGAGCAGCCTATAGCAAGGGACATACGCGTAGTTTGTTGGCGGACTTGACCTTATCACAGGACTTGTCCGGATTAATGAAAGGATTAGGTGTAAATTTCCGTTTGGCATACGACAACTACTCTTCCATTTGGGAAGATCACAGTAAGACGTATGCTTATAGGGGATATACGCCTAGCTGGCAGGATTCAAGCGCCGGTGGCCCGTTGTATACAGTTGTTACGGGCGGTAAACCCAGTGAAATGGCGACCGGTGCCGATACGAATGATTGGGCACGTCAGTTCAATTTCTCCGGAGGTTTTGATTATAATCGTTCATTCGGAAAACATGATATTTATTCACAGTTGAAATGGGAGTATGAGTTTCGTGACACTTATGGAGTAAATACCAGTATCTACCGCCAAAATGTATCGTGGTATACTCACTATGGCTTCAATAAGCGTTATTATGTAGATTTGGCATTGGTCGGATCGGCTTCCAATTTATTAGCTCCGGGACATAAATGGGCTTTCTCACCTACCATCTCTGCGGCTTGGGTACTTTCGGAAGAGAACTTTATGAAAGCGTTTTCTTGGGTTGATCTTTTGAAGTTACGGGCTTCGTTTGGTGTGATTAATGCTGATTACCTGCCTAAAGACGGTGATAATTCGGTATATAACTATTGGGAACAAATTTATACGACAACGGGTACACGCTATCTGTTTGATGTCGGTTATGGATCCAATTTCGGAACCACTTACATGAATCGATTGGCTACGTTAAACTCGACACACGAGAAAGCTTATAAATATAATGTAGGGTTGGATGCAACGATGTTCAAAGGATTGAATTTGACGATAGAAGGATATTATCAACGTCGGAAAGATATTTGGGTGGATTCTAGCGGTCAATATTCAACAGTACTTGGTATGGATTCTCCTTATGAAAACGCAGGTATTGTGGATAGCTGGGGTACTGAGTTCGGTTTGGATTATACGAAACAGTGGGGTGATTGGGTTGTTAATGTTGGAGGAAACTTTGCTTTTACCCGAAACGAAATCAAGGAACAACGAGAAGAACCGCGTTTATATGATAACCTGAAACGGACGGGACACCGGTTGAATCAGGTGTATGGCTTGGTTGCAGAAGGTTTCTTCAAAGATGAGACAGAGATTGAGAGCAGTCTGGCACAGAACTTCAGTACGGTAGTTCCTGGTGATATCAAATATAAGGATGTGAACGGAGATAAGGTGATCGATGCAAACGACGTGACGGCTATTGGATATAGTACGGCTGCCCCGGAAATCTATTATTCTTTCCATTTGGGAGCCGAATGGAAAGGAATCGGATTGGATGCCATGTTTCAGGGGACAGGAAACTATTCTGCCGTCTTGAATACCAAGAGTATGTTTTGGCCGTTGATTAACAATACATCACTTTCCACACACTATTATGAGAACCGTTGGACTCCCGAAAACTTGAATGCAAAATATCCGCGTCTGAGCTCGCAGAGTAATGCCAATAATTATCAAACTAACACGATCTGGCTTGCCGACCGTTCGTTCTTGAAATTACGTAATGTGGAGGTTTATTATAAATTTCCCCAACATCTGATGAAACGGACAAAAATATTAGGTAGTGCTAAATTGTATGTACGAGGAGTGGATTTGCTTTGTTTTGATCATATCGACGTGGCGGATCCGGAGTCTTACGGTGCGACAAATCCATTGACGAAGAGTGTGGTAGTAGGTGTTAAGATAGGATTTTAATCATTAAAAACGAGGTAAAGAATGAAACTGAATAAATTGATATATGGCGTTCTGACCATCTTCGCTTTTTCTTCTTGTGCGGATCAGATGGACTATTCAGAGTATAATCCTTATGACGCAGGTTATGTAAAGCGTACTTTTTATGATGTAGGCGGGTTGGTATCTAACATTTACCAATCACTAGACTCTGATTTTGGAAATTATAGTGGTGCTATTTTGGGTTCTGCTACCGATGAATCGCAATATTCTTATACAGGTAATGCCATTGAGACTTTTTACAATGGATCATGGAGTCCGGTGAATGCGCAGAGCAGTATGTGGACTTCCAGTTATAAAGCAATTGCCAATTGTAACAATTATCTGGAGGAATTTACAGGACTGACGTTCTCGGAGTATGAACAAATCTCCGATTATGAAGCTGAGATGTATCGCTATAATAATTATCAATATGAAGTCCGTTTTCTGCGGGCATATTTCTACTTTAATCTGGTAAGACAATACGGAGATGTACCTTTTACCGACCATGTCTTGTCGACTTCTGAGGTGAATACGCTTACACGTAAACCGGCTCAAGAGGTATTCGATTGGATTATTAAGGAATGTGACGAGATAAAAGATCTGATTATACCGGATTATAATAATTTGGGGGCTTTGGTTCCTGCCGGCGAATCAGCGGAAACAGGGCGAGCTAACAAGCGTACAGTATTGGCATTAAAAGCGCGTACGGCTTTGTATGCGGCCAGTCCGTTGTTCAATTCTCATCAGGAAGGTAGCCAAGAGTACAAGGAACTGTGGTATCGTGCAGCCAAGGCTAATAAAGACGTGATCGAGACTTGCGAAGAAGCAGGTATGAGATTGATAGACGACTACGAGAATTTATGGGATGCAAAGAGTTACAGTAGTGCCATCGATGAACTCATTTTCGGTTGTCGTGCCATACGTGCTACCAACTCTTTTGAAAAATATAATTTTCCTGTCGGGTTGGAAAACTGTCGAGGTGGAAACTGCCCTACACAGACATTGGTGGATGCCTATGAGTTGAAGGATGGTGGTGAAAGACCAGATAAAAAGGCGGATTATGATAAAAATAAACCTTATTACGAGGGGCGTGATCCTAGATTTGAAAAAACGATTGCCAAGAATGGTGATACAAAATGGCCGAATTGGAACGAAACTGCGTTAGAAACCTATCAGGGAGGTGCAAATGCTGAACCACTGAGTGGAGGAACGCCTACCGGCTATTATTTGAAAAAGTATTGTCAGACAAGTATTAATACGACGACAGCGAAGCCTACTACAGATAATCATACATGGATTATATATCGCTTAGGAGAGTTCTACCTGAATTATGCAGAAGCATTATTCAAATATTTAGGTACTGCTTACGCTACCAATAACGAATTTCCTATTCCTGCCAATGAGATGGTGAATAAAACTCGCCAGCGCACGAAGGTGAATATGCCTAAATTTCCCGCAGGCCTGAATAATCAGCTATGGTGGGAGAAATACCAGAATGAGCGCATGGTAGAGTTAGCATTCGAGGGACACCGTTTTTGGGATGTACGTCGTTGGAAGGAAGGAGACAAGCATTTCAGCAGCATTGATGAAATGAAAATATATAAGAGTGGGGATTCATATTCATATAGGCGTGTCACTGTGGATAGGCAATGGGATGATAAAATGTATTTCTTTCCTATTCCGCAAAGTGAAAAAGCCAAGAATCCTAATTTGACGCAGAATCCGGGGTGGTAGAACTACCCTCGGAATTGAAAAATGATTATTTAATACTAAAGACAGAATATGAAGAAAATATTATATACATTAGGACTGTTTGGATTGTTGACATTTGGAGCATGCTCGGATACTGATCCGGTAGTGGATGAAGAACCGGAATTTAATAATAATATTAAGGAAGAACCGTTGAAAGACTTGCCTACGGAGGTTATTACGGGAAGCCGTGCTATGTGGGTGAGCTATGACCCTATGTCTGAAACTGATCAACATAATGCCACAGGAATTTCTTCGGCGTTAGTTAGTTGGAGATTGCTGTTGACCGATCCGGAAAATATAGCTTTCGATATTTATAAGTCAGAAGATGGGTGTGAAGAAGTCAAGTTAAATGAAGAGGCGATAACGAAGACTACTTGTTGGGTAGATGAGAATATTAATCCCGCAAAAACAAATTATTATCGGGTGACATTGGCTGGTCAAGAGGAAACAATCTGTGACTACACGTTTACTTCTGAGATGGCGACAAAATTCTATCGGGAGATTATACTAAGAAGTGATGTGCCCGATGCTGCATTGACATATGCTCCTGATGATATTCAATTGGGTGAACTGGATGGAGACGGAGAACTGGAAATTGTAATTAAGAGAGAGCCGTATGATGGAGCCAATCAAGGAGGATGGCGCAATGGAACCACTCTTTTAGAGGCTTACAAACTGGACGGTACCTTTTTGTGGCGTATAGACTTAGGTCTTAACATTCGTTCCGGCTCACATTATACTTCTTATATTTTATATGATTTTGATGGAGACGGCTTGTGTGAAATTGCATTCCGTTCATCTGAAGGAACTAAATTTCCTAATGGAAGAATAATTACCGATGCCAATGGGCTGGTGAATGATTATCGTTTGCGGGATACGAACGGTGTGGGGTGGTATTCCGGAAAAAGTCTGTATTCTACTGCCGGACTAGTTTTGGAAGGTCCTGAATACATTTCTATCTGTCGTGGATTTGACGGTTGTGAGATTACCCGTACTCCCAATATACCTCGTGGCCATGAGGACGAATCAAAGGTAGCGCGTGCCCAATATTGGAATTCTTATTGGGGAGATGACTACGGAAACCGTATGGATCGTTTCTTCATTGGAGCAGCTTATTTGGATGGTATACCTGATGAGACGACTGGTGTAAGAAAAAGTAATCCAAGTTTGATTATTTCTCGTGGCATTTATAAAAACTGGCAAGTGTGGGCACTTGACCTACAAGGAAACGAGTTGGTTAATCGTTGGAAGTTTGACACTGCCGACCATAGTGAGAAATGGCTGGCAATGTGTTCACATTCCTTCCGTGTGGCGGATTTGGATGATGATGGAAAGGATGAAATATTGTATGGTTCGGCTGCTATTGATGATGATGGAAGTGAGCTGTGGTGTACTGGGAACGGGCATGGAGACTGTTTGTATGTGGGACGGTTTATTCAGAATCCCCAGCAGATAAATCCATTATTCGGCAAACAACAGATTGTAGCTTCTTTTGAGGAGCAGGATACATATAGCACACAGGGATTAGGATATGCTTGTCAGGTGATTGATGCGAAAACAGGGAGCTTGATTGCCGGGCATGGAGCAGGTAAAAACGGGGATGTGGGACGTTGTATCGTAGCGGATGTAGATCCGGACAGTCCGGATTTTGAGTATTATTCGTCTTTACAGTCAGGAATGTATAGTTGCAGCAGTGGCCGTGTTGTCTCAACCGACTATCCGAAAGGGATTGGTAGCGGTGTGATGTACAATGCCGCTATTTATTGGAGCGGTCAACCGACAAGGGAAATGTATGACCGTGCTTGTATTGTAAGTTATAAGGGAAATCCGGATGTAAATAAAACGAATAAGAATCGTTTGGTATATTTCGGACACTATGGAAGTAATGACGGAAACCATGGAACGAAATTTAATCCTTGTTATTATGGAGATTTCTTGGGTGACTATCGCGAAGAAGTTATTTTAGGTTCGAACGATAATAGGTCTATCTATATTTTCTCTACTAATCATCCTACTACCCACCGTCTTCGCCACCTAATGACTGACCATACTTATGATATGTCTCAGGCTATGCAAAATATCGGATATAATCAAGGTACTAACTTAGGGTATTATGTTGGTGCGGAAACTTTGAAATAGAAGTGGATTTATAATTTTTTTATTAAGATAAGTCTTGCCATTTATTACTTCTGAGAGTTCGATGAAGTAATAAGTGGCAATTCTTTTATTTCTTCACATTTCACCATATCCCAACCTTGGAACTGAATTAATAATAGGTGAAGTGTCGTTCCAGTAGCCAGTTTCTTCACAACTTTATCCTTACTGTATTGTAACAGTTGTTGTCTTCCTTCTTCTGCCTGGGTTTCAAGCTCGGCATCGGTAGCCGTACGTGTAGCGTATTTCAGTTCCAGGATATAGCTGTGTTTTATATCGGAATAACGTATTTTGTCCGGCAACAGGAAGAAGTCACAATAACCATAGTTCATTTCCAGTTCCGGTTGTACGAGATAATAGGAAGCAATGGCAAGATAGGCTTTCAGGAAACCTTGCAGGTTTCTTTCCCCTTCTATTGCGTCACGTATGGAAGAGTTCTCCCGATAGGCGCGGGCGATGGTTTCGAAGAATGGTTTCCAATGACCGTCGAAGGCGAAATCATCTATCAGGTCTTTCAGATGTGAAAGATTCAGGGTATGGGCCTGTTGATAGTAGTCGCGTAAGAATCCAAGGTACTGCTCGCGTACACAATTGTTAGGTATGCACATTTTCAGACGGTCGCCACGGGTGCCGCACATGGTGAGTAAGCCATAATAATAGAGCAGGCTTCGGAAGTTCTCAATATCTGCTATCTTCTCTGACGGGAATGAGGTATGCAAGTCTACCAGTATTTCACCTTTTGCCGCAATTTCTTCGATAGTGCTCATGCGGCTTCCCTCATGAGTGTTGTCGTGGTCAATGCGTGCCAGCATTTTCAGTTTACTGTAATCCGTACGGATATTCTTGTCTACCATGTTTTCGGGCGGACGGTGAAAATCAATTTGGTTACGTAAATAGTATAAAGTCATATCGCAATTAAACACACGGTCGTTGTCCAAAGACGTTCTGGCGAAACAATAATTGTCATACCACGGTTTCATTTCTGTAATCATCTCTTCTATATCACCGACCAATTTTCCATTCTGTTGGTAATAACGGAGCATTTCACGTACTTCAGTTTCATCAAATCCCATCATGGCATTAAAACGGGAATCAGTCGATATATTCCAGTCAATATTATACCCGCTGGACAAATCATCCAATGTGATAGGGCTGACTCCCATTAGGAAAATCCGGTCGAACATACCTTTGAACTGCTTGAAGTATTCACGATAGAAGCCGCTGGCATGAGTCAGGTCATGGAACATTTTTTGCCCGTGTTCGCTCAATATGACATTGGTGAAGTTATCATATTCGTCGATTATCAGATAGAGGGGATAGCCTTTTTCTTTGGCCTTTACTTCGATATACGATAATTTTGCTTTAGCGCTTTCAATACTTTCTACTGTTGACTTAAAATCTTCATCATAATAAGATGCATATGCATGGGCAAACTGGTTGATGATGATACTGCAATATTCATTAAAGCTGCTCATCAAGTCTGCTCCCGGCAGAGAACAGCCTGCTTTTGAGAAGTCGAAGAAAAGGACTTGGTAATTGTTACGTCCTTTAGTCGGATGACTTCCTATCCATAAATCACCGAAATACTTGTCGAAGTTATCTTTTTGTGCTATGTCGTAATAAGTACGCATCATGCTTAGGAACAGGCTTTTTCCGAAACGTCTCGGACGAATAAGGAAAAGATAACTGGGCATTTCCTCGATAAGGGGCAAATACATGGTCTTATCGACGAAATAGAAGTTTTCGTTCCGCATCCGGTTGAAGTCGGATATTCCGTATGGTATTCCTTTCACTTGACTCATATTGACAGGCTTTTAATTTGTATAGGCAAAGTTAATCTATTCTGTGGAATAAATCAATGATTTGTGGTTGTATTATGGAAAGGTGGCTATTTGTTTTCGTACAAAGTAGCACTAGCTGTCCCCCAATCTATTAATAGAAAAGTTCTTATGCATTAAAGGTAAACTTCCTTTCCCTTACTACCAAACTTGCAATCAACTTATTGCAAACTATAAACGCAAGTTCCGTTTTTATAAATGAAGCCTTTGATTATAAAAACAAAGCTTGCATTTTTATAAACGGAACTTGCGTTTATAGTTTACTCTTAGGCAAACAAAACTTTAGGATTAACCCAAGAGAAGTTTGCAAAGGGGTAAGAGTAACTTTAGTATTAATAGATTGAGTGATAAGTAGCGTAGCCTTCCTTTATTATGCTTACTTCAAATATTTTTTCAACGGACAATCTGTCTTTTTCAGCCCTTCCGCAATACTTTTCGCGTTCATGTGCGCTCCTTTCAAGGAAGTGTGTGTATGGTCGTGGTTGTAGTAAGCCGCAGCTTTCTTCACACCTTTCTTTTCAAGTTTGTCAGCACTGATTTTATTCAGGTCGATAAAGTAAGCCCCCGTGGCTTCGGCAGCTTCCCGTGTCCATTTGCCGAAAGATTCCGTATTGCGTTCTATCTTCCCGTCTTTCCATTTGTTTCGTGGGGTATGGCTTAACACGATAGGGGTCGCCCCTTTTTCCTGAACGTCCCTGATAAACTTGCGGAGATACCAGCCGAAAGTATAAATAACTTGGTATTTACCTGTCTTTTCCATAAGAAAGACCTTGCTTTCATCTCCCGAACCACGTAATTCGGCACGGGCTTTCCCCTTGTTTATATCTCCTGCGTCGTTGTGACCGAATTGGATAAGTACGAAATCTCCCGGTTGCAAGGCATTATAAACCTTATCCCAACGGCCTTCATCTAGGAAAGTACGTGCACTACGTCCTGCCATGGCGCAATTTTCTACGGAAATCTTATCTGTATTGAATTCGTCGGCTATCACGCTTCCCCAACCCCACATGCCATTCTTATCTTTATCTTTATTCTTGACCGTGCTGTCGCCAATAGTGAACAATACCGGGCGGCCTTCCTTACGGCTTGAACCTGTCACGGTATCTTTTTCAACAGGTTTCAGATAATTGGCTAATTCCAGTCCTTCATACGCACGTATTCCGTCTGCGGCAGATTCGGCATTGACTTTGGCACCGAAAGCACTGGTGTGGATACGGTCGATATAAAACATATATTTCACTTTATCCTTGCCGAACTTCTCGAACTTGCGGGCAGTGATATCATTCAAATCAATGAAAGGAATATTCTGCTCTTCGGCCACCTGTTTCGCCCATAAACCGAAAGTCTTGTTGACACGTTTGACAATGGTGCTGTCCTTATCTTCCCAAGCATTGCGCGGAGTGAGAGAGAACAGGATGGGGTGAGCGCCTTTCGCTTTCACGTCGCGGATAAAACGGCGCATATATTCGCCGTAAGTATATACGGTTTCTTTGACTCCGGTTTCTTTTATTGTCACGTTCAGCGTGTCGTTGCCGATTCCCGGAATAGAGGCACGGGCACGTCCGCTGTCATAAGGGCCGTTGTCATTATGTCCCAGTTCGATGATTACCCAGTCTCCGGGGCGAACGCCCTTGATTACATCCGGCCAAAGGCGGTTGTAGAAAGTACGGCTGCTGGTTCCGCCCAGTGCATGGTTCTCTACCGTAATCCGGTTCGAATCGAAATAATCGCCGGCATAATATCCCCAACCCCATTGTCCGTTATTGCCGTTTCCTAAGGTTCCGGTGCGCATGGTGGAGTTTCCCACCAAAAACAATACAGGGTTATTGCCTTTGCGGCTCGAACCCGCTTCCGGTCTTGATGTACGTGCTTTGTTCAGGCTGTCCAGTGTATTGTCAACCACTTGGTTGACATCTTTCATGGGAGCAGCGACCTTATTCTGTGCCTGCATTTGCAGACTGCATGCGATGATTATCAATCCGCATGCATATTGGAACAACTTGTTTTTCATTTTCTGTTTTCTTTGAAATCCCTCACTGACCTGGTCGATACCTGTCAGTGAGGGAACTAACTACAAACTAACCTCTACTTAAAACTTAATGGGTGATTATTCTTAACCTTATTGAAAACTATCTTTATTTTAATTTGTAAATCTCCGTTCCGGCAAGCAGGAAACAACCTACACCGTAATCCTCAAAGTCGGGCACACTCTTGTAAGTAACGGGCTGACCGTCTTTGGGCTCCTTGCCTGTGCCTTGTACATATCCCAGGAATCCGTTCGGATGAACAGCATCTTTCACCATTGCATTCCATGCCTTTAAAGCAACCGGGAGATACTCCTTGCGGTCGAGCAGTCCGTTGCGGACTCCCCAAACCATTCCGTAGGCAAACAGTGCCGTGCCGGAAGTCTCTTTCCCGCCGAAGTTCGTAGGGTCATGAAGGCTGACATTCCAGAAACCGTCTTCGCGCTGGCACTTCTTCAATGCCTTGCTCATGGTCAGGAAGTCGTTGATATAATCCTGACGGTGTTTCTCGTCAGCAGGGATTTCATCCAGTACCCGTACCAAAGCGGCATATACCCAACCGTTTCCACGACTCCAGTAGCAATCCTCACCATTCGGCTCCTTATACGGCGGATTAAAATCCTGGTCGCGCCACCACAGACCGTCTTTCTGATTGAACATGCCCGTCTTGTCGTGCTGGCTGCGTGTATAATAATACATATCCCACATCTTGTCATAGTACTTCTGCTCTCCGGTCATTTTGCCGAATTTGGAGAAGATAGGCATTGCCATTTGTACGGCGTCAATCCACCACCAGTCGTTTACTTGCGGAGTATTCACCACCATGTCGATGCTCGCCTTGATATTCCGAATCATGTTCGGGTCGGACGGACATATATTATATAGGTCGATATAAGTTTGTCCGCAACAGTGGTCGTCCGCGTTGCGGGTGGTGTTGCCGTTGCGCATTCCCCATTTATGGAAGTCCGCCCAGTCATAGGCATAGCGGTAATAATCTTCGCGCGGGTAAATGCCGTATAAGGACATCAGTCCTTCGTAATAGACGCCCCGTGTCCAGATATTGCTGGGACGTACACGACCGTAGAAACTGGGAATGGTATAATCGGCATACTTTTTCATAAAGTAGTCGTTTACCTTTATAATAGTCTTTAACGTTTCCTCTTGTGCAGGCAACTCTTGTGCTGCGACCGGATGTACAGGCATCAGACAGAAAAGAAGTGTTACTGTAAAAAATGAGAGTAGTGATTTCTTCATGGTGCAATAGTTCTGTTTTATTAGTTCACTGTTTATAATAAATTCTAATCGCAAAGGTAAGGGACGTTCTTTTCTTTATCAATGGATTTTTGTGCATATAACTTTAAATTTGTTCACAAAGTGCCTGAAATCTGCTTTAAAAGTATATTTCTACATATATCTGTACGATATTCTATTTTATCAATCCCCTGCGTTCCTTACTTTTGTGATGTAATTTGAAAATCGATAAAACTATGAAGTACATTACTGTCTTTTTTAGTCTGTGCCTGATGACTGCTTCTTTAGTAGCCCAGCCGAACTACGACTTTACGAAGTTGAAACGTGAACATTTGGGACGTGGCGTGATTGCCGTTCGTGAGAACCCGTCTACGGTAGCCCTTTCCTGGCGCTATCTCTCTTCCGACCCGATGAATGAATCATTTGATATATATAGGAATGGTGAAAAGATAAACAAGCATCCGGTGAAAGACGCCACTTTCTTTCAGGACACGTATGCAGGGACAGAGCCTGCCCTTTATACCGTCAAAGCCATCAAAGGAAAGACCGAAAGCACTTACCAACTGCCGGCAAATGCTCCGGCGGGTTATCTGAATATCCCGTTGAATCGTCCGGAAGACGGAACAACCCCGTCGGGACAAAGCTATTTTTATGCCCCGAATGACGCAAGTATCGGTGATGTGGACGGTGACGGCGAATATGAGATTATTCTGAAATGGGATCCGAGCAATGCGCACGATAATTCGCATGACGGCTATACGGGGCCTGTAATCTTTGATTGCTATAAACTGGACGGAAAGCATCTGTGGCGTATCGACTTGGGAAAGAATGTACGTGCCGGAGCGCATTATACTCAATTTATGGTCTATGACCTGGATGGCGACGGTCGTGCGGAAGTGGTGATGAAAACCGGAGACGGAACAATGGACGGAAAAGGGAAAATGATAGGGAATCCCGACGCGGATTATCGCGAAGCGGGCACTTTTGATAAGAAAAGAAACAGGCTTGTCAATCAGGGACGTATTTTGAAGGGGAAAGAATATTTAACCGTATTCTCCGGTCTTACAGGAGAAGCACTACACACCATTGACTATATCCCCGAACGTGGTAACCTGATGGACTGGGGAGATGACCGTGCAAACCGAAGTGACCGTTTCCTTGCCTGTGTGGCCTATCTGGACGGAATTCATCCAAGCGTCGTGATGTGTCGCGGCTATTATACCCGTACGGTATTGGCTGCTTTTGACTGGGACGGGAAAGACCTGAAACAACGTTGGGTATTCGACAGCAATAATCCAGGATGCGAAGACTATGCCGGACAGGGGAATCATAACTTGCGGGTAGGTGATGTGGACGGTGACGGATGCGATGAAATCATCTATGGTTCATGTGCCATTGACCATGACGGCAAAGGATTGTATTCTACCAAAATGGGACATGGAGACGCTCTTCACCTGACTCATTTCGACCCTTCCCGCAAAGGTCTGCAAGTATGGGACTGCCACGAGAACAAGCGCGACGGCTCTACTTACAGGGATGCGGCAACCGGCGAAGTCTTGTTTCAGATAAAGAGCAATACCGATGTCGGACGTTGCATGGCGGCTGATATTGACCCGACTTGTCCGGGCGTTGAAATGTGGTCTTTAGCTTCCGGTGGAATCAGAAGCGTAAAAGGCGAAGTTGTAAAGGAACGGGTGAGAGGATTGTCTTGCAATATGGCTGTCTGGTGGGACGGTGATTTATTGCGTGAATTGCTGGACAAGAACATCGTGAGCAAATACAACTGGGAAAAAGGTATCTGCGAACGCATCGCCGTTTTCGAGGGAGCTCTCTCCAATAACGGAACGAAAGCGACTCCTTGCCTGCAAGGGGATATCATCGGTGACTGGCGTGAAGAAGTGCTGCTGCGTACAGCCGATAACACAGCTTTGAGGCTTTACGTTTCTACCATTCCCACTGACTACCGCTTCCATACTTTCCTGGAAGACCCCGTGTACCGTATCAGTATTGCAACACAGAATGTCGCTTATAACCAACCTACGCAACCGGGATTTTATTTCGGCCCCGAATTGAAGGGTACCGTGTTCAGAGGATGTAAAATACCTAAAAAATAAAATATGAATATCCGTATCATAGCCGTTGCTTCGTTACTGATAGCCTTGCCTGTCAGTGCACAGAAAAAGAAACCTGTAGTGAATGACTCAAATACACCTTTGCATTTGCTGCAACCTGCCTATCAGGGTACTTATGGTGCCCTGACTCCTGAACAGGTGAAGAAAGACGTAGACCGTGTGTTTACCTATATAGATAAGGAGACTCCCGCCCGTGTGGTAGACAAAAATACAGGCAAACAGATTACCGACTACACCATCATGGGAGAAGAAGCCCAACTGGAACGCGGCGCTTTCCGTTTGGCAAGCTACGAATGGGGAGTAACTTATTCCGCCTTGATAGCGGCAACCGAAGCCACAGGTGACCAACGTTATACGGATTATGTACAAAGCCGTTTCCGTTTTCTGGCGGAAGTAGCCCCTCATTTCAAACGAGTGTACGAGGAGAAAGGTACAACAGACCCTCAACTGCTGCAAATCCTCACCCCTCATGCACTGGACGATGCCGGAGCCGTATGTGCGGCGATGGTGAAGCTACGCCTGAAAGACTCGTCCCTTCCTGTGGACGAACTGATACGGAACTATTTTGACTTTATCATAAACAAAGAATACCGCTTGGCGGACGGAACTTTCGCCCGTAACCGTCCGCAGCACAATACGCTTTGGCTGGATGATATGTTTATGGGAATCCCCGCAGTAGCACAGATGAGTTGCTATGATAAGGCAAAGAAGGAGAAATACCTTGCAGAAGCTGTGAGACAATTCCTGCAATTTGCCGACCGTATGTTTATTCCTGAAAAAGGACTGTATCGCCACGGTTGGGTGGAAAGCAGTACCGACCACCCTGCCTTCTGTTGGGCACGTGCCAACGGTTGGGCTATGCTGACGGCTTGCGAACTGCTTGACGTATTGCCGGAAAATTATCCCCAACGCTCCAAAGTGATGGACTATTTCCGTGCCCATGTACGTGGTGTGACAGCCTTGCAGAGTGGCGAGGGGCTTTGGCACCAACTGCTCGACCGCAACGATTCTTATCTCGAAACTTCCGCTAGCGCAATTTATGTCTACTGTCTGGCACACGCCATTAATAAAGGCTGGATTGACGCTATTGCTTACGGTCCTGTCGCCCATTTGGGATGGCATGCCGTAGCCGGGAAAATCAATGCGGAAGGTCAGGTGGAAGGCACTTGCGTAGGTACGGGTATGGCTTTCGATCCTGCTTTTTACTATTACCGTCCGGTCAATGTATATGCGGCGCATGGATACGGCCCGGTACTTTGGGCGGGGGCGGAAATGATTCGCCTGTTGAAAAATCAGTATCCGCAGATGAATGATAGTGCCGTTCAGTACTATCAAAAGAAACAAAAGACAACGGCTCCTATCTTCGCTGTCGAAACAGAAGAGCGGAACGATTAACTTTTAAACGAACGATTAACTTTAAAATAAATAAGACCATGAAACGAGAAGCATTTAAGATGTATTTGAAGCCCGGCTGTGAAGCCGAATATGAAAAAAGGCATGCTGCCATCTGGCCCGAACTGAAAGCATTGCTTTCCAAGAACGGCGTGTCGGACTACTCCATCTACTGGGACAAGGAGACGAATATCCTTTTTGCTTTCCAGAAAACGGAAGGGGACGCAGGTTCGCAAGACTTGGGTAATACGGAGATTGTACAGAAATGGTGGGATTATATGGCGGACATCATGGAAGTGAATCCGGATAATTCGCCGGTATCCATTCCTTTACCGGAAGTGTTCCACATGGATTGATTTTTATAATTAGGTTGAATTGATAGTGTAGGGGAATGTTTGGTAGGAAATACAAGCATTCTCCTCATACTATTTAAATGAAGTGTTTCTTTCTTATTCCAACTATCTTGACTATTTTTGTCCAACATTAATTATTAATCTTGGAATCTATTATGACTCAAAGACACCTTTCACTCTTCCTTTTTCTCGTTTGCTTTGTGCTGAGTGCTTATAGCGCAATAGAACTCCGTTCCACGCAAATGAGAACCAGTGACGGTCTTCCCAATAACTCTGTCCGTTATATCTATCAGGATAGCAAAGGCTTCCTGTGGCTGGCTACCTTGAACGGATTAAGCCGTTATGACGGCAACTCTTTCCTGACTTTCCGTCCGGAAGCCGGAGACAAAGTCTCTTTGGCGGACAACCGGATTTACGACCTGACCGAAGATAAAGACGGTTTCCTGTGGATTTCCACTACACCGGAATTATATAGCTGTTACGATTTGCAACGTGCCCGTTTTATTGATTATACCGGATGTGGCGAGTCGAGACAGAACTATTCGAAGGTATTCGTAGCCGCCAACGGAGATGTGTGGCTGCATCATTCGGGCAATGGCTGTCGCCGAATGAACCATCAACCGGACGGCGGAATGACCTCTACTGTATTCAGAACTGAATGCGGAAACCTGCCGGACAACAGAGTGAAATTTGTTAATGAGGATGCCAGTGGTCGTATTTGGATTGGAACTCAATGCGGCCTAATCTCTGTCACCAACGGACAATACCAAATAGAAGACCGTCTGATCCATTTCACGTCTTCACTGGCTTACAAGGATGATATGTACTTCCTGACTGCCGACGGGGACATCTACCTTTATCAGTCTGCCACACAAAAGATGCAGAAACTGGCTTCCTTTACCGTTGTAGCAGGAAAGACTTCGCCGACCGGCAATTTCCTGTTAAAGGATAAATGGGTGATTCTGACAACTACCGGAGTATATACGTACGATTTTAACACCGGTGACATTCAGGCGGATTCCCGCATGGATATCAAGAAAGGCGAACTGATACGTGACAATCACGGTGATTATTGGATATACAACCATACGGGACACCTTACTTATGTGCTTGCCGAAACGGAGGAAATCAAAGACTTCCAGTTGATTCCGCAGGACAAGATAAGCTACATCGACTTCGAACGTTATCATATTGTCCATGATTCCCGTGGAATTATATGGATATCAACCTACGGCAACGGTCTTTTCGCCTATAATACCGCCGAAGACAAACTGGAACACTTCATGGCAAATATAAATGACCAGAGCCATATCAGTTCGGACTTCCTGCTCTATGTCATGGAAGACCGTGCCGGCGGTATCTGGGTGGCTTCCGAGTATTCAGGCTTATCCCGCATCTCCGTCTTGAATGAAGGAACTTCCCGTATCTATCCCGAATCCCGTGATTTGTTCGACCGTTCGAATACCATCCGTATGCTCACTAAGATGTCGAATGGTGATATATGTGTCGGTACACGTAAAGGGGGACTTTACACCTTTGATTCCAATCTCCGCTCGAAGATGAACAATCAGTATTTCCATTCCAATATTTATGCCATTGCCGAAGATGGACAGGGACGAATGTGGACAGGAACCCGTGGAAACGGGCTGAAAGTGGGAGATACCTGGTATTATAATAATCCTTCCGACCTCACGGCTTTGTCCGACAATAATGTCTTTTCCATCTACCGCGACCGCAAAGACCGTATGTGGATAGGGACATTCGGTGGCGGACTTGAACTGGCGGAACCTGCGCCCGACGGCAAATATAAATTCCGCCATTTCTTCCAGCAGAGATTCGGAACGCGGATGGTGCGTGTGATAGAGGAAGACGCGAACGGAATGGTTTGGGTAGGAACCAGCGAGGGTATCTGCATCTTTCATCCCGATTCATTGATAGCCGATTCGGATAATTATCACCTGTTCAGCTACACGAACGGCAAGTTTTGCAGTAACGAAATCAAGTGCATCTACCGGGATATGGAAGGGCGGATGTGGATTGGCACATCTGGTTCGGGGTTGAATCTTTGTGAGCCGCAGGATAATTACAATTCTTTGAAGTACGAGCATTACGGCACTTCCGAAGGGCTGGTCAATGATGTGATTCAATCTATCCTGGGAGACAAGAAAGGAAATATCTGGGTGGCTACTGAATATGGCATCTCCAAGTTTAATCCGGCTAATCGTTCTTTCGAGAACTACTTCTTTTCTTCCTACACCTTGGGAAATGTGTATAGTGAGAATAGCGCCTGCATGCGTGAAGACGGAAAGTTGTTGTTCGGAACAAACTACGGTCTGATTGTCATCGATCCTGAAAAGATACAGGATAGCGAAACTTTCTCTCCAGTGGTCTTCACCGATTTGTATGTCAACGGCACACAGATGAATCCGCAAATGGAAGACTCCCCGTTGAAGCAGTCTCTTGCCTACTCGGATGAAATTACTCTGAAATACTTCCAGAATTCGTTTCTGATAGACTTTTCTACCTTTGATTATTCTGATAGCGGGCATACGAAGTATATGTACTGGCTGGAGAACTACGATAAAGGTTGGAGCGCGCCTTCTCCCCTGAATTTCGCTTCTTTCAAGTATCTGAATCCGGGGACGTATGTGCTTCATGTCAAGTCGAGCAACGGTTCGGGCATTTGGAACGACAGCGAGACTACCTTGAAGATTGTGGTTGTCCCGCCATTTTGGAAGACGAGTTGGGCAATGCTGTGTTATGTATTGTTGTTGATTGTAGCTTTATACTTTACCTTCCGCATTGTCCGCAACTTTAACGGGCTGCGCAACCGTATCAATGTAGAAAAGCAGTTGACCGAATATAAACTGGTATTCTTCACCAATATCTCCCACGAATTCCGTACCCCGCTTACATTGATTCAGGGAGCACTGGAGAAAATACAGCGCGTCACGGATATTCCCCGTGAACTGATATACCCGTTGAAGACCATGGATAAGAGCACGCAACGTATGTTGAGGCTTATCAACCAGTTACTCGAATTCCGTAAGATGCAGAACAATAAACTGGCACTTTCTTTGGAAGAAACCGATGTCATCTCTTTCCTTTATGAAATATTCCTGAGCTTCGGGGACGTGGCGGAACAGAAGAACATGAATTTCCGTTTCCTGCCTTCCGTGCCTTCCTATAAGATGTTCATCGACAAGGGAAATCTGGATAAAGTGACTTACAACCTGCTTTCCAATGCATTTAAATATACACCTTCCAACGGCACTATCATCCTTTCGGTGAACGTGGACGAAGGGAAACAAACATTGCAGATTCAAGTTTCGGATACCGGAGTCGGTATCCCCAAAGAGAAGCAGAATGAACTGTTCAAACGCTTTATGCAGAGCAACTTCTCTGGTGACAGTATCGGTGTAGGTCTGCATTTGAGCCACGAACTGGTGTCGGTGCATAAGGGTACGATTGAATATAAGGACAACGAAGGTGGTGGTTCTGTATTTACCGTATGTATCCCGACGGACAAGACGGTCTATTCGGAGAAAGACTTTCTGATTCCCGGTAACGTATTACTGAAAGAAGCGGACGGACAGGCGCATCATCTGCTGCAACTCTCGGAAGAACTGCCCGATCCGGAAAAGTTGCCTGCTCCTTTAAACAAACGGAAAGTCCTGATTATTGAGGACGACAACGATATTCGTGAATTCCTGAAAGAAGAAATCGGAGCCTATTTTGAAGTGGAAGTGGCTGCCGACGGAACATCCGGCTTTGAGAAGGCGCGCACGTCCGAAGCGGACTTGATAATCTGCGATGTGCTTATGCCGGGAATGACAGGATTTGAAGTAACCCGGAAACTGAAATCGGATTTCGATACAAGCCATATCCCTATCATCCTGCTGACTGCATTAAGCTCACCGGAAAAGCATTTGGAAGGTATCGAAGCGGGGGCGGACGCCTATATTGCAAAGCCGTTCAGCGTGAAACTACTGTTGGCACGTGTATTCAGGTTGATAGAGCAACGTGACAAACTGCGTGAGAAGTTCTCCAGTGAACCGGGTATCGTGCGTCCTGCCATGTGCACTACCGACCGGGATAAGGAATTTGCCGACCGGTTGGCTGCTATCCTTGAACAGAACCTCGCTCGTCCTGAATTCTCTATTGACGAGTTTGCGCAGTTGATGAAGTTGGGACGGACGGTCTTCTATCGGAAGCTGCGCGGTGTGACCGGATATTCACCTAATGAATACCTGCGTGTAGTCCGGATGAAGAAAGCGGCGGAACTGCTGCTCTCGGAAGACAACCTGACTGTTGCGGAAGTATCCTATAAAGTTGGTATCAGCGACCCGTTCTATTTCAGCAAATGTTTTAAGGCGCAGTTCGGCGTGGCACCGTCTGTTTATCAGCGTGGGGTGAATACGGATACTGCTTCTTTGGAGTCACAAGAATCGGATTCATAGCGATAATATAACATATTGGATAATTTTCCTTGTATTTGTGTACAATAGTCTATTGTACAAGAGGGGAAGTACGCCTACTTTTGCAAAGTAAATAGTGCGTAACTGGATTTTTGTATCCATATATCCAATATATTTAATCATTTGTTAGAATCATGAAAACACTTTCTTTCTTTATTCTTGCTTCTTTTTTTAGCGCTTTCTGTACCGGTAGTATCCTGTCGGCAGCAGACTGGAAAGTCCATGTCGCCAAATACAGGCAGGACAAAGATTGTGCCATCTCCTATACTTTTGACGATGGTCTGGCGGAACATTTCACGGTAGCTGCATCGGAATTGGAAAAGCGTGGCTTCAGAGGTACATTCTGGGTATGCGGTTACTATACGGAACAGGGAGCATCGTCCAAATTACCCCGTATGACTTGGGACGAACTAAAGAAGATGGCAAAGAACGGGCACGAGATTTCCAATCATAGCTGGACGCATAAGAATGCGAAACGTCTGACACTGGAACAAGTGAGGATGGAAATAGAAAAGAATGACAGTGCGATTTTTGCCAATATAGGCGTGATGCCCGTCACTTACTGCTATCCCTATAATTATAAAACCGATGAAATCGTAGAACTGGCTTCCAAAAACAGGGTAGGAACACGTACCAGGCAGATCTCAATCGGTAGCAAATCGACTCCCCAACGATTTGCCAAATGGTTGGATGATTTGTTGAAAAAAGGGGAATGGGGAGTAGGCATGACGCATGGAATCAATTACGGATATGATGCTTTCAAGGAACCGTCCTTGTTTTGGGAACATTTGGACAAGGTGAAAAGCTTGGAAGATAAGATTTGGGTAGGTACGTTCCGTGAAGTGGCCGCTTATATAAGGGAGAAGGACGATATTCAGTTGAAAGTTTCGGAAACAAAGAAAGGCTTGACGATTACTCCTGAAATGACATTAAACAGGAAACTGTTTACAGAACCGTTGACAATGGTGGTTGAAGGCAGGGAAGTGAGAAGGGAACTGAAAGGGGTGTCCGTGAAACAAGGAAAAAAACGGCTGCCGATACGTATTGCCGGAGACAAACTCCTTTTTGATTTCAATCCGTATGCAGGGAAAATCAAAGTAAGCTTTAGATAGAATAATATACACTTTTCCATAGATAATTATACTCCGATGCCCCTACTTCCCTTGAATGGATAATTGCCAAGGTATTTGCGTACAATCGTCCATTGTGTACTCCAATAAGTACGTCTACATTTGCGGAAGTAAAAAATCAAAAGAACAATAACTTAAAATGAAGACATCAATGAAAAACATGTATTTAGCAGCCGTTATGCTAGTGTCATTAGCTTTCTCTGCTTGTAGTGACGAAGAATCGGGAAAAGCAGACCGCGCCTATAAGCCCATCGAAATTTTTGGAAATATCGACGAAGTGTTGGACAATGTTCAGAAATCCCGTGCTGTCGGCGCGGCATGGACAACGGACGACCGTATCGGAGTGACTGTTGAAGCGGACGAGAATAATGCGACGCCTAATGCAGTGGACACCTATATTAATATCCAGTACCGCAATGAAAACGGAAATGCGTTTCGTGTTGTGAACGAAGGTTCGACAGACAATAATATCCGTCTGAAAGGAGAAGGTGAGTTTACCTTGAATGCTTATTATCCTTATCAGGGTGAGAATGGAACTTTACCGGGTACGGAAGGTGTGATAGCAAAAACGATAAGCGGCTCAGACCAGGCAGCGGACAAACAGCCTCAAATAGACTTCTTATTCGCGAAGGCTACCGGGATTCGTGCCGAGGCTCCCGTTACATTTGACTTCTCACACAAAATGACCAAGATAATACTGAAGTTCAAGGCGACCAACGGTGCTACACTGAACAATATGAAAGTTTATCTGAAAAGCCTGCAACTCGAAGGAACTTTCAACGTAACTACCGGTGAGGCTGTTGCTAAGGGCGTCGCTACCCCTAACTCGGAATTAAGCATGGATATTGCCAAACCGGTGGAAGGTGAAATGACTGCGTCCATTATTCTCTTCCCGCAAGATATGCCGGAGAAAGTATTGCTGGAAGTAAGGATGAATGATGAAACATACACTCAATATATGCCTGTTCAGAATTTGGAGAGCGGACATGCCTATCCTTATAATGTGACATTCGAAAATCCGGCAATGACAATCACCAAAGCGGAGATTGAAGATTGGATAGTCGAAGATGATAAAGATGTGACAGCTTCGGTTACTGAATAAACGAGTGGTAAGGATTCAAAAAGGAACGATATGAAAAGGAAAGACTTATGGCTCGGCAGCTTATTGACGATGACAGGTTTCTTCGGGGCATGCACCAATATAGCGGAAGACGAGTTACAGAATAATAAATATCCGTTGGAGTTGACGGCGGAAAAGTCCGGTATGACTTTCACGCGCGGCATCGGTGAAAAGACTGAATGGGACGGGGGAGAATCCGTTTCCCTTTATGACGGTTTCTCACAGAAACTGTATGAGGTTTCTCAATCGGGAGAAATGAGTGCCAAGAATAACGATCCTCTTTATTGGTACACGACCACAGAGGAAGAAACTTTGTTTGCCTGGTATCCGGCTTCGGAAACCTTATTGACGGAATGGACGGTAGCCACCGACCAGACTACCGATGAAGCCTATCAAAACTCTGATTTTCTTTATGCCTATGAGAAGATGAAATTCCGCAGCGAACGGAAGCTTAAATTCCGTCATGGAACGGTGAAATTGATTATCAACGTGAAAGGTGATGGAGATACGGTGTCGGAAGAAGATTTGAAAGATGTTGTGTTTACTGTAAGTGCAGTGACAAAGGGGACAATGACAGAGGGTAAATTGCAATCCACCGCAGATGTTGAAACGGCAGTGATGAAACCTTATCTGCTAGAGAATACTAGAGAGGGATATGCTTATTCTTTCCAGTTACTGATGATTCCGCAGGATATGTCCGGTAAGTTGTTCTTTAAGGTGGTGTTGAAAGACGGCAGGACTTTCGGACATACACCGGGCAATGGAGAGGGAGTTCTGGAAGGCGGACATCAATATACATACAATGTAGGAGTTGGTAAGCCGGGACTGAAAGTGACCATAGAGAAAGATTCTGTTTCGTGGGACGGTGATGATGAAGAAGTGGAAGGAACTGATAAGGAATAATATTCAAAATTTGAAGCGAAGATGAAACAATATAAACTTATACAAGTAGCTTTGCTGGCAATCCTGTTGTTCGGTTGGGCTGGTTGTTCTCAGATTGAGGAAGAAGTTCCGGGAAATGCACGGAACGGAATTGTACTGAATGTGACTGACACAGGTCTGATTAGCAATGAACCGTCTACACGTACGGAAGATGTGGGATTCGTCACTACCTTTACTCAGGGCGACCAAATCGGATTGTTTGCCGTGAAAGACGGTGCGATATTGAACGAAATCAATAATATGCCCTTTACTTTCAATGGTTCGAGTTGGTCGGGAAAACCGATATTATATGATGACCGCCTGGCGGGAGTGACTTTCTATGCTTATTATCCTTATCAACCGGATATGAGCGATAAAACAGATTTGGCAGGCGACGATTTCTTTGCTCCTTTGGTAGCCGGTTGGGAGTTGACTGCAGAGCAGAGTGACCAAAAAGTATATGCGAAACAGGATTTGATGACCTCAAATGCAACCGCATTGATTAGTGAGAACGGAAACTACTCATTAAGTTTTCAGTTGACACACCGCATGAGTCTGGTTGTTGTGAAACTGCCTTCCACCCGTTATATCTTTACGGATGCCGAAGGAGTGGCAATGCCGGAAGAAACTCCTTATGTTGCTATGCCTGTTGATGTAGCTTTCTATCTTGACAATGTGGGCGAAGGAAATAAAATAGCTCCTTATTATGATGCAAAGCAGGATGAATACCGTTTGCTAAGGAAACCGTCATCGGAGAATCAGATTATCGGTCATTACAATGACAAGCAATGTACGCTTGATACGGCGGAAAAGATGAAAGAAGGAAAGTACAAACGTTTCATTGTTGATGGTGGATATAAAGAGGTGACACATCATTTGCAGGTGGGCGATTTGTATTATGCGGACGGTAGTGTTATTTCTGTAGAGGAAGAAACTCCTTCTTCTAAAAACTGTATTGGTGTAGTTTATTATGTTGGTAATCCGCAACCATCTGCTCGATATGGTGATGTAAGCAACTATAAAATTACTCCGGAAATGGATATCTTGAAACAAGAATATCCTAATTGTTGTCATGGTCTTGTATTGGCATTGGGGACTGATGTTGCAGATAGTTGGGGAGATGCAACTGTTTTTATGCATGAATGGTTCTTGACTTTTGATGCAAAGTCTCATTTTACCTCATTAAGTGGATATTATTTTGATAATGCAAAGGATAATGCGAAGAATATTGAAACTCGGTTTGGATTGGGATACAATAATGTGAGGGTGATTGAAGAGTATGTAAAGCTTAATATTGATAAGAGTGATTCTTATGTTGTACTTCAACAAATAAGAGAATATCAGAATAAATATGATACTCCAAGTACGAGTACAAAGTGGTATTTGCCTTCGATAGGTGACTTTAATGGTCTAATTGCTACTAGTACAAATAATTTATTTCCACTTCTGAATAGACAAATTGAAAAAGTTGGTGGTATTGGATTACAGTCTAATAAGGAGTATTGGACTAGTACTGAAAGAAGAAAAGAATTGACCTATTATGCAATATATAATGGTAGTCGGTTTGAAACAAATAAGACGAAAAATAAGACGACAGAATATTTATATCGTTTTGGTCTTGCTTTTTAATTCGATGTTTTTGAGGTATTGTATATTGAAAGCATAAAGGATTATGAAAAAAGTAATTGTATCAATGATATTGGCGGTGTTTCTTGTATTAACAAGTTATGCACAAGTCTATAAATTCGACTTTACTTCCGACAAGAAAGTAAAAGAGGGATATACCAAAGTGACATCCGAAACCTTGTTCAACGAAGAACAAGGTTACGGATACGACCTGCAACCGGCATGGGACGGAAAAAGCAACCAACCTTTTTTCTTCTCCGTCAATGTTCCCGACGGTAATTATAAAGTAACCGTTACTCTTGGCAGCAAGGACTCAGCCGGAAATACGACGGTACGTGCCGAATCCCGCCGTTTGTTTATAGAGAATCTTCCAACTAAGAAAGGAGAAACGCTTGTTGAATCTTTCGCCGTCAACAAACGGAACATGTATATCAACGGGAAGCAAAAAGTCAAAATCAAACCGCGTGAAAAGAATAAATTGAACTGGGATGAGAAACTGACACTTGAATTCAACGGTGATGCTCCGCGCATAACTTCCTTAGTTATCGAGCGTGAAGATAAAGTTCCCACCATTTTCCTTTGCGGTAACTCCACCGTAGTAGATTATGACAACGAACCTTGGGCTGCCTGGGGGCAAATGTTTCCACGTTGGTTCACCGACGGGATAGCTATAGCCAATTATGCCGAATCCGGAGAATCCGCCAATACCTTTATCGGTGCCGGACGTTTGAAGAAAGCCCTGACACAGATGAAGAAAGGCGATTATCTCTTTATGGAGTTCGGGCACAATGACCAGAAGCAGAAAGGCCCCGGCAAAGGAGCTTTCTATTCTTTCATGTATAATCTGAAGATTTATATTGATGAAGCGCGTGCAAGAGGTGCGTATCCTGTATTAGTGACTCCGACACAACGCCGTCGCTTCGATAAGAATGGCAAGATAATGAACACTCATCTTGATTATCCTGAAGCGATTCGTTGGTTGGCAGAAAAAGAAAACGTACCTTTGATTGATTTGAATGAAATCAGCCGTACGCTTTATGAGGCAATGGGCGAAGACGGCTCTAAACATGCGTTCGTGCATTATCCGGCCAATACCTATCCGGGACAGACGAAGGAATTGAAAGATAATTCCCACTCCAATACTTTCGGTGCTTATGAACTGGCTAAATGTATTATTGAAGGAATGAAGAAAGCTGATTTGGATGCGGTGAAGTTCTTGAAAAAGGATTATAAAGGATTCAATCCTGCTCATCCCGACAGATTTGAAGATTTCAAATGGAATCTGTGTCCGTTTACGGAAATAGAGAAACCGGACGGTAATTAATATAAATAACACGGATTAAAAGCATAAAATAAAAGAGGAATTATGAGAAAAGTTTTTGTATCAATGGCGTTGGCGGTACTTGCATTGGGAAGCCAGGCGCAGGTTTTGAAGAATGACCTGTTGAAAGGTTATAAGGTAGGCGATACTTTGGAGAAAACGGTTTATGATGATAAACGGGCTCCTATTAACGTGGATACCTGGTGCGGCGGCTTTACAGCCAAACCGGTAGAAGGGGTGGTAAGTCCTACTGTCGGAAAGGCTCTGTCTTATGCGGGGTATAATGAAGCGGGACTATCTATCAACTTTGGTTTTCCACAGGGTGTGAAAGGTTCCCGTGTCAGTGTGTATTCCTTGGTTGAATCAGGGAAAGTGTACTCCAAAGGAACTTATTATCTGGCTTGTCTGGTGAATTTTGCTAAAGTCGGGTCAAGTAATCTGGCAGACTTTTTGGCTGCAAGCGCAAGTTATGTTGGCGGGGGAAATCGTGGGCAGGTATATGTCAGACGTGAAGGAAATGATAAAATCAAATTTGCTGTCGGCTTGCTGAAAGAACGCAACGAGACTCCTATGGTATATGATTATAACACAACGCATCTGCTGGTATTGAAAGTAGATTATGACAAGAATGAGGTCTCTTTATTCGTTGACCCCGAATTAAGTCAGAATGAACCGAAAGCTGATGCAGTGGTAGTTGGTGAAGAAGGTGCCTTGAAAGCCGGTCTGAAAGCTATCTCGTTTAGAAACCGTAGTGGTTTCAAAGGAAATATTGGTAGTTTCCGCTTTGCGAAAGACTGGGCAGGTGCTGTTGGAAAATAGTAGGATAGATTAATCTGCCATTACTTATAGGAGAAATTTCCATTTCTTGTGCTCCGGTTTCTATTGCCATGACTGCAAAGTGAATCTTTTCACTTTCTCGGTGCTACTGACATTTTAGCATGAAGAAACAAGAAAAGTAAAATAAAGTTTGTTGTTCTTAATCTAACTATTTATATTTGCAAAATCCAGCTAGCCCCAGAGGGGGCGGCGGGGTTATTTTTATTTAAGAAAGGCGTTTACCAAACGTTATCTTCTGAACTCAAATCTCGCAAATTTGAAATCTACAAGAAGATAAGGCAACGGAAGCGTTCACTAAGGATGTGTTATCAAACATTGTGCTATGCATGGTGTTCTGTATATCTCATCTTAGCGTGGGCTAGCTGTGTTGCTTATCCTTGTAGATGGGCAATGCGAGAGCCTGAGTTCGGGATAAGCAAAAGTACAGACTCCCATGCCTTTTTTTATTTATAGCTCAATCCGGGGAGGCTATAAGCTACAAATAACACGCAAATGAATTACAAAGCTCGCAAGTCTTTATTTTATTCTTTGAATGCAGTCCCTATTAAAATTATCGGAACTTTTTGTACTCTTTTCTTGTGTGTGGCTACCTATGCGCAAGATGTCACTGTGCGAGGGAAAGTCACTTCTCATGGAGAGGGAATGGCAGGTGTGACCATTGTTGTGAAAGGCAGTAATGGACGGCAAGGTACAATAACATCCATTGATGGCGATTACTTATTGAAAGTCGATGGGAAAGGAACTCTTGTCTTTTCGTATATCGGCTATGAAACGATGGAAGTTCCGGTAAAGGGACGTACGACTATCAATGTAGAGATGAAAGAAACCTCTCTGGCAGTTGATGAAGTAGTTATTACCGTACCTTACGGCACTGTCAAGAAATCCACATTCACCGGTTCCGCCGGAGTGGTTGATAAAAAGCTGATTGCATCATCACAAGTCAGCAGTGTTTCGAAAGCATTGCAAGGTAGTGTGGCAGGTTTGCAATCATTCTCAACGAGCGGACAACCCGGAGAAGATGCCAGTATCTATATTCGTGGTATCGGTTCGGCCAATGCCTCTACTACACCGCTTTACGTAGTGGACGGTGTTCCTTACGACGGTGCTTTGTCTTCTATCTCTTCACAGGATATTGCTTCCATCACGGTGTTGAAAGATGCTGCCGCTGCTACGTTGTACGGTTCACGCGCTGCAAACGGTGTGATTATGATTACTACCAAACAGGGCGTTGACTCTGCTCCGGTTATCGAATTGTCCGCCAAGTATGGTTTCTCAAGTCGCGCGGTAAGAGATTATGACCAGTTAAGTACGAATGATTATTTCATGTTGCAATGGGAAGCTATGCGAAATAAATATATGGATGACGGTCATTCGGCAGAAGATGCTGCGCAAAGATCTTCATCCGAGTTGATCTCTACTATCGGTATCAATCCTTATGGGAGCAAGTATGGACAGCCGGTAGGTATAGACGGCAAACTGGTGGCAGGAGCTACGCCCTTGTGGAATGATAGCTGGGAGGACGCTTTGACGCAAGACGCCCACTATACGGATTTAAGCGCCCGAATCTCAGGTGGAAGTAAGAAGACGAAATATTATTTCTCGTTGGGCTATCTGGACGATCAGGGTGCATATATCTGTTCAGGCTTCAAACGTTATACATTGCGTACTAATATTACTTCCGATTTGCGCGACTGGTTACAGGTCGGCTTGAATGTTTCGGGAACTCATTCTATTCAGGATTATCCGAAGCAGGATGATACCGCAATCGGTAACATTGTATTGGCAGCACGTTCATTACCTTCCTTTTATCCTGTATATGAGCGGAATCCTGATAACGGCGAATATTTGCGGGATGACGATGGAAATAAAATCTATGATTACGGAAATTATCGTAAGAGTTCCTATCGCGGATATAATTTTGTCCAATCCATGCCTTATGACAAAAATGAAATAAAGAGAGATGCTGCTTCGGTACGCGGATATTTGCAGGTAGCTCCACTCAAGGGTTTGACTTATAAGATGTCCTTGAGTATAGATTACAACAGTAAGTTTTCGCATGATTATACAAATCCCACTTATGGAAAAGAACCTTTGGTAGGTTCGGTAAGCAAGCGTAATTATCGGACTACAGGTATGACATTTAATAATGTGGTAAACTGGGAGCATAATTTTAAAGAACTTCACAATATCCGTTTGATGGCAGGTCAAGAGTATTATGAATATAACACTTCCAACTTCGGAGGATCACGTTCCGGTGTTATCACTGATGGCTTTTTTGAACCGGACGCAGCTTCTACATTGACGGGTTTCAGTGGAAATAGCGACCAGTATAAACTGCTCAGTTATTTCGGAAGTGCCGAATATTCTTTCAACCAGCGTTATTTCTTATCGGCATCTATGCGTACTGACGGATCGTCACGTTTTCATCCCGACAACCGTTGGGGAACATTCTGGTCGTTCGGTGCTTCCTGGAAAATACATCAGGAGTCTTTTATGAAAAGTGTAGCCGACAGATGGCTGTCAAACCTAAGTCTTCGTGCCAGTTATGGTGCTCAGGGCAATGATAATGTGGGGTATTATGCTTATCAGGAATTATACAGTATCGGTAGCTTCCTGGGTGAGACTACTCTTCACGCTTCCCGTCTGGCAACTCCTGATTTGTCATGGGAAACGAACTTGAACTTTAATATCGGTCTGGACTTCGGTTTCCTGAATAACCGTATCAATGGTACGATTGAATATTTTAACCGTGCGTCCAAAGATTTGCTGTTCAGCCGTGATTTAGTGCCTTCTTCAGGTTTCAGCTCCATTGATGCCAATATTGGTAAACTGAAAAATTACGGTTGGGAATTTACAGTGAACGCTACGCCTGTATTGACTCGTGACTGGACATGGCGGTTGTCGGTGAATATGACGACTTATAAAAACAAGATAGTGCATCTTCCGACGGAAGTAATGTGGCAAGGTAGTAAGAAATGGGTACAGGGCGGTTCATTGTATGACTTCTGGCTGTATGAATGGGGTGGTGTAGATCCCGAGACAGGAAGTGCGCAATGGGCTTATTATGACGCTGACGGGACAAGACATTTGACCGATGACTATTCGGCTTTGACTTCTGATAAGAAAGTGAAAGCGGGTAGCTCTTTGCCGAAATTGAGTGGAGGTTTCCAATCAGACCTTACATGGAAAGACTTGTCATTATCTATGCTGTTCTCTTATGGTATCGGTGGAAAAATCTATAATAATGATATAACGATGCTGATGAGGGTAAACGGTGGTAACGGGGATAGCATGAGTAAAGAACTTCTGAACCGCTGGACACCGGAAAATACAAATACAGATATTCCCCGATTGACACAGGACGGTACAAGTAAATTCACTTCCTCGTCTACACGTTGGTTGGTAGATCGTTCTTTCCTTCGTTTAAAGACAATAACACTCAACTATAACTTACCAAAGAAATGGTTGCACCCGCTGACTTTGAAGGATGCAAGCGTGTTTGTTCAAGGTGAAAATATGCTGACATTCAGTAAACAGCAGGGACTTGACCCGGAACAGCCGGTCAGTGGTATGGCTTCTTTCCGTTATCCGGCTATGAAGACAATTTCATTTGGTATCAATGTAAAACTTTAAAATGAATACAACAATGAAGATAAACCTTAAAAATGTATGTGGAGTTGTTTTGATGGTATGTGCGGTGGTGTCATGTGATTTGGATACTACTCCTACCACTTCATTAGACGCTCCGAGTGTATATAAAGATACGAAGAATGCGGAACGTGTGTTGAGGGGTGCGTGGAACTATATTTTTAATTCGGGTTCCACCTATGCATCTATTGGTATGGGTTCCATTATGCTGAATGATGATTTTGCCGGTTCGGACGCTGTCAGGACAAGAAGCTACGGTTTCTCCGGAAGTTATAACTTGACAAACGGATATTCACGCGGTGAGTATAATGGCGTACTTTGGGATTTGATGTATGATCCGATTAATAATTGTAACGGCATATTGAAGTATATAGACGATGTGGCAGGCACGAAAGAAGATAAGGCCCGAATCAAAGGACAGGCATTTGCTACCCGTGGATATGCATATATGATTTTGGCTACGCACTATTCTTTTGCCATTGATAAAGACCCGAATGCTGTTTGCGTTCCAATATATACCGAACCGACGGATAACGACGTTGCTTTAACGGGAAAACCGGCTTCCAGTGTATCAGAAGTATTTGCCCAAGCTTTGAGTGATTTGGAAGATGCCTTGTTACTTATTCCGGAAAACTACTCACATGGAAATGATGCAAATGCCCAGTATCAGATTGATTATTCTGTTGCGTTGGGCTTGCTGGCACGTACTCATCTGTACGCCCGTAACTGGCAGAAGGCTTATGATTATGCGTCGGATGCTTTGGCAATTAACTCTTATTTGATGAATGAAAATGAATATAAGAGCGGATTCAATGATTATACCAATAAGGAGTGGATGTGGGGGTTGTCGTGTACGATTGATGACAATATGCCCTGTTATCTGTTTTATTTCAAAGATTGCACATCCGATGCTTATACAAACCTCAATGCCGATCCTTATTTCAAGGAAGAGTTTGAGGAGGGTGACTACCGCAAGGATTTGTTCGATTGGGGACAGACGGCTTATGGAGACTGGGCTATGTTGAATAAGAAATTCATATTCAAAGATCTCGACAATATGTTGGCGGATTTAGTCTTGATGCGCACATCGGAGATGTATCTGATTAAAGCTGAGGCGGCCGCTCATCTGGCAGGTAAGGAGAGCGAAGCACAGCAGTTATTAAAGACTTTGCGTGATGCCCGTATGAAGGAAGGTAAAACAGCAGCGGCAGTTACGGAAACCGGTGATGCGTTGATACAGGAAATATGGAAAGAGCGCCGTAAGGAATTGTGGGGAGAAGGTTTTGCTTTGACTGACCTCATCCGTAACCAGCAATCGGTAGAACGTAAGGAATATGATGGAAAGATTACGGTAGGTGATAAAGAAATATCCGTTAAGGGACATACTATTATCAGTCTGCCGGATAATACTCCTTTTGTTCCGAACAGTAAATATTACCTGTTCCGTATTCCTGAAAAGGAAGAGTTACAGAATACCGGACTTTATTCAAATTATCCGAGATTGTCAATTTACGATTTATAAATCCGTATATTTATAAAATTATGAGGGTGTCTTTTTCGGACACCCTCTAACTTTCAAACAATTTTATAATTAGTGATCTGTCACGCTTAATTATATCCTTTGTTCTGTTCATACAATCCTTCTTTCACTTTCATCTGTGAATCGGGTATCGGATAGATGTATGAGTCTTTAGTGACTAGTTTGTACATTTCGTATGTTTCCGGTTTGGTAATAACGCCATTTGCATCAGAACCATTGCGTTTGAACATATCCTGTAATATAGTCACATATCGGTTTTGACGAACCAGATCATGCCAGCGGATTCCTTCGGATGCCAGTTCGCGGCGACGTTCGATATCTACGGAATCTGCAAAATTCTCGATTGTGATGTCATCGTCCAAAGCATCCAGTCCGGCACGTGTCCGGATCTTGTTCACCATTTCTTTGCCTTTCCCAGTAGGGCCTACGATTTCGGCATACATCAGCATGACGTCTTCCAGGCGGATGAGCGGATAATTGATTGGGAAATAAGTACGGTCGGCAATCTGCCCGTCAATATCCTCATACCCTAAAAGTTTGCGTTTCATCTTGTGTTCGAAGAATTTGAGGAAGAAGTCCCCACCAGTATAAGGAGTACCGTCTTCATCGATGAATTCTGTTGTATTGATAGTTCCTACACAACGTTTGTCAATGAACGCTCCTTCTTCATCGGTTTGCTTGAAGATAGTGTTCAATTGACTTTCACACCAGATTCTGTTTCCGGACATTGCTATATTCGTGTAAGAGTCATTGACGGCAGGAACAGAATTGAATACCATAGGATTACCATAGTTTTTGGCCGCAATATATTGTATTTCGAAAATATGATATTTATTGTCATTGTCACTAATCCATATTTTAATCCATTCATCGGACGTACTAGCCCAATATTTATTATTGGCAAAGGCATAGTCAATCACTTCACTGAATAATTCTTCGGCTAGTGCTTTTTTAGATGTATCTTGTACGGGGTATCCTGCCATTGTCAGATAGACACGACCCAATAAGGACTTTGCGGCAGCCAGTGTGGCGCGTCCGGCTGAAGCGCCGTTTCCTTGATAATTCAATGGAGTGTCCACCAGTTTTTTTACCGCGTCTTCCAAGTCCGGAACAATGGCTGTTTCATAAACTTCCACGGGCTCGGATTGCTTGATAGTCATAGCTTCATTAACGGACACTGGCTCCAGTACGATAGGGATACGTCCGAAGTAACGTACCAAGTCGAAATAAGCCAGTGCTCTCAGAAATTTGGCTTCGCCGATAAACTGGTCTTTGATAGCTTCTGAAGAGAAGGTAACTCCTTCTGTTTTACTAAGGAACATATTCGCACGCGCTACAATCTCGTACAAATCATTCCAAGCACTTGAAAGCGTGCTAATTGTAGAAATATTCGGATTGAACGTTCCTATATCTATATAGTCACGTTGCTTGTCCGTCGTTTTATCCGTCCATGCATTGTCCGAACGAACTTCGGACAATAACCAGAAGTAATCCGAAATAGGAAGCAGACCGTTGTAGATACCAATCAGTGCTTGTTCCATTTCGCCGGGAGTTGAATAGAAATAATCCGTAGTACGTGTGTCGTGAGGCTCTACTTCCAGCCAGCTTTCACATGAGGACAGTGCTAATGTCAGAGCCAATCCCCCACTTATAAGATATTTATATAGTTTCATAGTTTCTTTCTTTTATTAGAATGTAACATTAACCCCTAAAGTAATAACCCGTGCTTGCGGATATGAACCGTAATCATAGTCACCGCTCGAACCGGCGTTGTTCGCTTCCGGTGAGAAACCACCGTCATATTTGTCCCACATAAGGAGATTTTCACCCGATAAGTAAACACGTGCATTCTGTATGAATTTCTTTTTGAATGGAAGGCGATAGCCTAATGTGACGTTCTTTATTTTGATGAAGTCGGTACTATACAGCCAACGGCTGTCATAGAACTGTCCAGTATTGGCATTGTCGATACCCGGAGTTTTACCGTCACCCGGTTCTGCTTCCGATTTCCACATATTTTTCCAGTGTGAGAGCACATTACCATTGGCTCCCATACCCGGTCTGTCCATAGCACGCCCCAATACTCCGTAGATATGTCCTCCCATTTGTCCTGTAATCAGGATGGATAGGTCAAAGTTCTTATACTTAAAGGTATTTGTCATACCGAAAGTGTAATCGGGGTCGGGCTTGCCCATTAAGGTACGGTCGCTGTCACTGATAATTCCATCGCCGTTTGCATCCCGATAGCGCACATCGCCCACTTTAGTGTTCTGCATTACAGGATATTTCTGTAAGTCCGCCTGTGTCTGATAAACCCCGACAGCATCGTACATAAAGAAAGACCTTAAAGGCTGTCCCACCATAAATACTTGCGTTGTTCCGTCGTATCCTGTAAATACAGTGCTGTTATCATCTCCCAAACTAAGTACCTTGTTCTGATTGTAAGAAACGTTCAGCGAGGTAGTCCATTTCAGTTTTCCTGTAAGATTCTGTGTCGTCACTTCCAGTTCGAAACCCTTGTTGCGGATAGAACCGATGTTTCCCCATGCCTTGGTGAAGCCGAGCAATGCGGGAACAGTTACTTGGTACAGCAGGTCTTTGGTTGTCTTTACATAATAGTCGGCAGAGATAAAGATACGGTTTTTGAATAACCCCATATCAAAGGCGACGTTCCAACTTTCAGTCTTTTCCCAGCCGAGGTCGGGATTGGCGAGAGAGGTCGGTGCAAAACCGTTAATTATGGTACCGGATGAATAATTGGCACTACTTAACTTGGCAAGAGCTGTGTTTGTCGGGATAGAATTGTTACCGTTTGCTCCCCAACTGGCACGCAACTTCAATGAATTCATCACGAAGTCTTTCGGCCAAAATTTCTCGTTCGAAATACGGTAAGCACCGGAAACGGCGGGGAATACGCCCCAACGGTTCGCTTTTCCGAAACGGGAAGAGCCGTCGCGACGGATACTTGCCGTCAGCAGGTAGCGGTCGTCATATTCGTATTGTACACGTCCGAAGTAAGACATGAGTCGGGAAGGAGTGGATATGGATGCTGCTGCGGCTGTTAATACGACATCAGCCATATCGAATACTTCCAACGAGTTGTCAGGGAATTGGGTCGCGCTTAATCTACTGGAAGAACCGTTGGAACTTTCCATAGAATAACCGGCCATCGCTCCGACAGTATGTCTGCCGAATGTTTTGTCATAATGCAGAATAGACTGAAGAAGGAATTTGTTGCTGCGTGCTTCCGTGCGGCTCGCAGTTGTTTTGTATCCTTCACTGTCCAGTCTGTATTTGGTGACACTGCTCGGAATGAACGAACGGCTTTGGGTACTGCTGAAATTATACGAACCGGTGACTTCAGCTTTGAGCCCGTTCCATATATCCGCTTTGACATAGGCTGCCGAATTGAGCCGGACGCTTTCTCCGTGATTGGTTACTTCTTCCATATAGGCAATCGGGCTTACCTTGCTGGAACTTGTCCAACGATAATAGCCACGTGAACCTGAACCTGTATAGATACCGTCTTCCGGTTCGGCTAGCGGAGCCATAGTCAATACATTGGTTGCCTGGCGGTCTTTGCCGTCTACACGTCCACCGTCACTCCAGTTGGCCGAAGGAGCTAAATTTACTCCGACAGTAATCCGGTTGAATATTTTAGACTCTACATTGGCACGGAAATTCAGACGTTTATAGCTACTCTCGATAGCGATACCCTGTTGGTCTGTATATCCCATTGATACACGATATTTGGTATTGCCACGACCGCTTGAAAGAGATAATTGATAATTCTGTATCGGAGCCAGGCGGAAGAACTCGTCCTGCCAGTCAATTAGCCGGAGATTTCCATAACCGGGTTCTGTCCAGCGGGGGTCGTTCAGGAAGTAATAGCTTTCTTTGCCCCCAATCATTGCCAGGCGGGTGTTGTAATCATCATCAACAGTCGCCCCCTTGCTTCCGTATTGGGAAATATACCTGTTATTATTATAAGCGGTACGGAACTCAATCCATTCTTCCGGTGACAGTACATCTACTTTTCTCTCTAATGACTGGATACCGAATGAAGCTTGGAACTGTACTCTGACTTTATCATCCGCACCGGCTTGCTTGGTAGTAATCAAAACTACACCGTTAGCACCTCGCGAACCATAAATAGCGGATGACGAGGCATCTTTCAAGACTTCGATAGATTGTATATCTCCGGGGTTGAGGCTGCCGAGGTCGTCAACGGGAATACCATCCACTACATATAAAGGAGTAGCGTCTGCGTTGATAGAAGCAGCTCCACGCACACGAATCTGCAATTCTGAACCCGGTTCGCCGGTCGTACTGCGTACTTCCACACCCGCCAGTTGTCCTTGCAGGGAAGAGGCGATGTTTGTTGTCGCCCGGTCTTCCAGCTTTTCGGCATTCACTTTGGCGATAGCACCGGTCACGTTTCCTTTCTTGGCACTACCATATCCGATAGCCACGACCTCGTCCAATGCGATAGCGGATTCCGTCAGTTTGATTTGGAGCGTTTTATCGGTGATTGTTACTGTTTGAGTATTATATCCGATAAAAGATACTTCCAGCAATTTGGCACTTTTAGGGGCGGAGAGTACGAATTTTCCGTCCAAATCAGTGATGGTACCTTTGGCGGTTCCTTTCACCATAACGTTTGCACCGATAATCGGTTCATCTTTCTCATCTACCACTACACCTGTCACCGTTCGGTTCTGTGCGAACGACAGAGTAGATTGTACTACGAACAGAATTGTCAGAAGAAGATATTGTATCTTTCTTCCCAAACTGCCATTTCCATGCAAAATGTTTTTCATGTTAATATCTCTAAGTAATTAAATTAGTAAATAACGGAAGACGCAGACACGGTTTACTGTTTGTCTGACTTCCTCTGCAAAGGAAGCGTATTAGAAGAAATTACACTCAAGTATTCGTACGGAAAAGATGTATTTTCATACTGATTGCAGAAAAATACACCCGGTATTTGTACGCTGTCCCCTATGAAAGTACAAATATAGCCATTTCAACGGAGTGCCTTTATCTGTTCGTACATCTGCTTGCCCAAATATTCGGCGGAATTCTGGTTGAAATGCAATCGGTCGCCCATCAGTTCCGCGTCCGACATATCTATCAGATAGGCATTTTTGTCCTCTTTGGCAAAGCGTTTCATGGCGTCTTCCACTTCGCTGCCGTACTGTTTGTTCTTTCTGGCCACCGTACCGAAGATAAACGGAAGTCTGGAATAATCTTTTCCGGTCTTTTCACTTAAATGATTACGTACGTAGGTTACTACCGCTTTCAGGTTCTCGTAATATTTGTCCCCGTAAGCACGGTCGCTCTCTCCCTGATGCCACAGGAATGCGTCAATCTGATAACCGTTTTTCAACTTGGATAATGTATGGTCGATACAACCGTCTATATCATTGATAAAAGACAAAAGCAAAGAACGCCCTTTCTGGCTGGTCGCTGCATTATCTGCCAACCATTCAGGATTTGCCGACCAGTGAACCGATTTGTCCGAAGTGGTGGAAGGCTCAATGGAAGTTCCGCCGATAGCCCATTTGATAACGTAGAAAGGTTCCTTCCACAGTTGTTCCAACCAATAATAAGTAATAGCGTCGTACCCCCACGTGTTAGGCTTGGCTCTTCTTTTACTCTTAGGCCAGAAAGGACGGAACTTTCCGTCTGTACGGTTCTGCGCAATTCTGCAATACTTGTAAGCGCCGGTCGTGAAAGCCGTGTCCGTTGCCATAGCTTTGATATAATCCGGCAAGCGGTCGTTGGGTACACGTCCGTCCGTGTTCGATTGTCCGGCGGTGATAATCACGTGCGCAGGCTCGTTGTTGCCTGCCATACAGTTATAACTAAACGCAAGTATTAAAAGGATAATAAAATTCTTCATGATAGAAATATGCTTTATGATTTAAAATTAAACTTTGGGGTAATAAAAAGTCCCCTTCACGTTTATTTATCGCTTTAGAGGACTTTTTGTCAAACTAACAATCTTGTGAGAAAAACTAATACCTGTTGAAAACTTACTTATCTGATAGTCTCGAGAAACTCAACCTCGATGATTCTTAACTGGTTTCTGCTACTGCTCTTTTCCAGTTCCATCTTATTGGCAGCCTTGGCTTCCACTTCGATTAACTGCCCGAAAGCGTCCTTGTCACTCGTATTGCCTTTCAGACGGATGGTAATCGTATTGGCGCGTACCGGCTTTTCCACATTGAGATGGATATATCCCAGACTCTTTTCTGTGTCACCACTCCAAATCGGGGTATTTCCCGCATATACTTCCAACGGATAACTGCGTGAACGCCATCCTTGCAGCTTGATGCAAATATCATCAATTTCGGCTTCTCTTTCCAGTGTATACGTAATCCATGCAGTACTGAGCTTGCCGTCATTCTTCCATTCGGTCAGTTCGATGTCGTCAAAACTCTTCTCCGCGTCCTGGCCGTTGGCTCCGGCTTTTGCCGAAACGATGCGTACACCCTTCTTGCTGTCTTTATAGGAAGGGGTGGAAGGCGTTTCACCTCTGTCCAACCTGCCTTTCAAAGTAGCCTGAGGAAGATATGTACTCAAACCTTCAGTCACTTTCACGGGCACTGTCTCCAAAGTAAGGGTAGCGGCAGGTAATCCTTCCGCCTGTGCTGTCAGAGTCACTTTTCCGGCAGTAGTCGTGCTGCGGATAAGTGCACGGTTGATACCACATTCTACAGGAAGATTCGTGTCGAGGATATGATTGTTTTCGCCTTGCGCAATACCGCCGCGCCATTCGGCATTGCCGTCGAGCGTGAACTGAACCGTACGGTTATCCAGCGGGCAACGTCTTCCGTCTTTATCTATCACTTCCACCTGTATCAATGCCATATCCGCACCGTCTGCATGGAATCCTTCGGGATTTTGGATAGCGGTAAGTTTTAATTTGGCAGCTTCGCCGGCTGTCTGGATTGCATAACGGCTGATTTCTTTTCCTGCCTTGTTGTAGCTGACAGCTTCCAGTTTGCCCGGCTTGAAAGGAACTTTGTCGAAAGTAAAGAGGAAGTTATATTGGCGTTTGCCCTTACCCAGTGATTCACCATTCAGGAAAAGTTCAACCTCTTCTCCGGTAGACACTACATGTACAGGTTTTACCGTATTGTCGGGATAGTTCCAATGGCCGATGATATATGTCTGGTCTGCTTCCGTATCCACCCATCCGTTCCACATTACCTGATGCGCGAAGAAAGCATCCTTCTCGATACGCATGGCATCCGTCACTCCGCTTCTGCGGTAATTTTCCGCGCCGCGATAGTGGGTGTTGGTGTCGGAGAAGATAATTTTAGTACCACCTGAACTTACCCTATTACCAGTTCCGGGACGCTCACGCCAATAATCATGCCAGCGGTTAATCATAATGATGGCAAGCTCGTCCTGATTATGGTTGTAGTCTGTAGCCGGTTTCCCTTTGTGCAGCGGGCCGTCTCCTTCCTTGTGGAAAGGATAACTGTATTCATCCCAGTATTTTCTCAACCCCTCGTCGCGGCAGTATTCAGTCGCCCACATCGGATGATGCTCACTTCTGTTGATATACAGCATTTCGCCGCCATACTCCGCTTCGCGGATATCCAGCATCTCGCGTGAACCGATGGCACGTCCGCCGAACGGGTCGTATTTGTCGCGGACAGCCTTCATCTCTATCATGTGCTCACGGCTGATAGCCTTGTTGCCACATTCGTAGAACAGGATACTCGGATTGTTACGGTTGTAGATAATCGCGTCGCGCATCAGCTCCACCCGTTGTTCCCATTGGCGTCCTTCACGGTCTTTCTCTGCGTCTCCGGCAGGCATTGCCTGTATCAGTCCCACACGGTCGCAAGATTCCACATCCTGTTTCCACGGAGTGACGTGCATCCAGCGAACCAGATTCGCGTTGCTTTTCACCATCAAGCCATTGGAGTAATCGCTCAACCAGGCAGGTACGGACAAGCCTACTGCCGGCCATTCGTTGCTCGTGCGCTGTGCATATCCTTTCATTTGGATGACACGGTCATTCAGCCAAATCTTACCCTCGGCAAAGCGCGTCTTACGGAATCCGGTACGGGTACTTACTTCATCGAAAACCTGATTATTGTCATTCTTCAAAGCTGTTTTCACCGTGTACAGATAACCATATCCCCAACTCCAGAAATGAAGTCCGCTTACTGGTGCAGAGGCTTTTACCGTTTTTGTCTCTCCGGCTTTCAAGGTCACCTTATCTCCTTGGAAAGTTTTCACCGGTTTGCCATCCGCATCAAGTACCGTCACCTGATAGCTGAACTGTCTCGGCTCTTTGCTGTCGTTTCTGACTTCCGATTCGGCATGAATCGTTGCCTTGCGTCCCTTTACGTCAATGTCTTGGGCGTAGACATACACACCTGTCGTTTTCAGATTGCTGTATAAAGGAAGAGTCTGATACACATTATCAGTCACATAAAGGAATACATTCTTGGGGATGCCACCGTAATTGGCATTGAAGTTACGGTCGTTCCACTGGAATTTGGAGTTTGTACCCTCTTCCCTGTACATCCAATTATTATCGGTGCGTACGGCAATCACATTTTCCCCCTCTTTGATGTACGGAGTCAGGTCGAATCCTACCGCCATTACACCGTTTTCGTGTCTGCCCAGGTTATGCCCGTTCAGATAAAAGTCTCCGCGCTGGCGCACTCCCTCAAATTCAATGAATACCTTTTGGTTACTTTTCAGCCCCGGTATCCGGAAACTTTTACGATACCACACCACCGTATCCGTCAGTTGTTCGATGGAAAGCTTGAATGCTTCATCTTCATTGAAAGCATGAGGCAAAGTTACTTGTTTCCATTTACTGTCGTCAAACTTAGCGTCTTTAGCTTTGGGAAAATCTCCTGTCCGCAGCTTCCATTCACTGTTGAAATTGTATTTTTTGCGTTCGGATGCCTGTCCCTTGATGACGGGCAGTGCAGCCAGTAGAAATACAAAAAGAAATAATTTGTGTTTCATGATAATCAATTAAAATGTTCTGCTGCAAAGAAAGTGCATTGGAAGAAAACAAACCTATACTCCCGTACGGAAAGAATGTAATTTTTGTCTTTTGATGAAAAAAGCGGGGCGGGTATTTGTACGCAATTTCGGATAATAGTACACATTCCCCGATGAAAAGGGGAATGGGATACTATTATGTGCCGGTTATCGCGTATCTTTTTCAGGCATCCGTTTCATTGTTCTCTTCCTTGGCAGATTGCTCCGTATCGTCCGATGAATCACTGGAAGCCGGAGCTTTACCACCGTTTTTCTGATAAACCGAAGGAGCTATCCCGAACTGGTTCTTGAAACACTTGCTGAAATAATAAGGGTCGTTGATACCTACCTTGTACGATATTTCGGCAATGGTCAAGTCTTCGGTCAGTAATAACTCAGCAGCTTTCTTCAGCCGGATGACACGCAGATACTCGTTCGGCGAATATCCCGTGACGCCGCGCACCTTCTTATAAAACACGGTACGTCCCAATCCCATAAGATTGGCATAGTCATCCACGGAAAATTCTGTTTCTACCATATGTTCGTTCAGCATATCATTCAGCTTCGCGAGGAATTTACTGTCCTTGTTGTTCGTACAGATAGCCGCATGAACCATTCCCGGTTCGTTGGAGAATTTCTCGCGTAGCTTGTCCCGTTGCTCTATCAGTTTGGAGATTCTCGCCAGTAGCAGAGAGATGCTGAACGGCTTGGTAATATAAGCGTCTGCACCGGATTCAATACCTTCCAGGTACTTTTCTTCCATGTTGAGGGCAGTCAGCAGAATGATAGGGATATGGCTGGTGGCAAACTCGTTCTTCAGTTTCTTGGTCACCTCGAATCCGGTCATGCCCGGCATCAATACATCACAGATAATCAAGTCCGCATCGTAAGTCTGTGCACGTTCGAATCCGCTGATGCCGTCCGCTTCCGCCACTACTTCGAAATACTGTCCGATTTCCTCTTTTAAGAACTCGCGGACATCGTTGTCGTCCTCGATGATTAATACTTTCCGTTTGTTCAACGGCGCAGCAGGAGTAGCCGGCTCTTCATCCGTCTTTTCGTCTGTGACAAGTTCCTTGTGGCGTTGTTCTTCTTCCTCAATCAATAGCTGGTTGGGGACAAGGAAATCCTTTTCTTCGTAAACGCCGGCATCGGTTGGCAGTTCGACTGTGAAGACAGAACCGCCGCCCTCGTTCTCATTATAAGAAATCGTTCCTTTGTGCATATTGACCAGCCCGTACGTCAGATGCAGGCCTACGCCCACACTGCTGTGTGAGAAACTGCTTTGCATGAAGCGTTTGAACAGTTCCGCACGCTTTTCTTTCGGAATGCCCAGTCCTGTGTCTGTCACCTGGATGCAGAGTTGTTTCTTTTGTTCCTGCACGTCTACCTTGAATACAATCTTGCCATTGGAAGGAGTATATTTAAAGGCATTGGAAAGCAGGTTGTAAATCACCTTGTCGAGATTTCCCTTATCAACAGGCATCTTATAAGAATTTAATGAAGGCTCAAAACGGAAGTCCATGTTCTTGGATTCGCTCACGTCCTTGAAACTAAGGAATATCTCATAGCAGAAAGCGATAATATCCGTCTCTTCCAGTGAAAGGGCGAGCTTGTTTTTCTGCATCTTCCTGAATTCCAGTAACTGGTTGATAAGCCGCAGCATCCGTTTCGTGCTCTTGTCCATAATCTTCAGGGAGTGCTGCATGTCCTTGGAATGATTCCCCATATTGACGATTCTTTCTAAAGCACCCTGAATCAGTGTCAGCGGAGTGCGGAATTCGTGGGAAATGTTGGTGAAGAATTCCAGTTTGTATTCCGTCAACTGGTTCTCTACGGCAATACGGTTGCGCAAGGCATTGAAGTTCCGGATAATGCGGAAACTGAAATAACCTGCTATGGCAATCAGAATCGCATAAATCAGATACGCCCAACCGGTCTTCCAGAAGGGTGGGGCTATCACAATCTCCATGATGTTTTCCTCGCCCCAAATGCCGGCGGCATTGCAGGCTTTCACGTGAAGTTCGTATTTGCCCGGCGGCAAATTCCGGTAACCGGCAAAGTTCAGGCTGGAAGGCGAACTCCATTCCGTATCGTATGGCGGCAGGCTATATGAATATTTTGATACACCGTCGAGATAGTTGAAAGTGGAGAAAGATATAATGAATGAATTCTGATAATATTTCAGATTCAGTTCGTTGATATAAGGCATGGCTTCCTGCAAAGGCGAGTCTTCTACACCCGGAAGCATATGTGCGCCGTTGATTTGAAGTCCGGTGAAGATGATGGAAGCAGGTTTGTCGAGGTTCTCTATCTTATTGGCATCCAACACCACCAGTCCGTAGTTTGTCCCGAACAACAAATTGCCGTCGTTGCTGACGCAGGCAGTGTTCTCGCTATATACATTTCCTAAAGTATAAGAGGAGAAGAAGTGATTTTCGATTTGTCTGGTTGCCGGAGTGAAGCGGGAGATTCCGTATTCGGTGGCAATCCACATTTTGTTGTCCTTGTCCTGTACGATAGACTGCACCACGGCATTGGATAATCCGTCTTTTATATCATAACAGTCGAACGTCAGATGTTGATAATTGCCTTCCGGACGGCAGACCGCAAATCCGGCTCCGGCAGTCCCAATCCACATATTGCCTTTATCGTCATTCATCAGGCAACGGATTTCGTTACTGGGGAATGTACCGTTGGCATGATTGTATATCACATAATTCTTGGGCGAAGCAATCAGTGAATCGGGATGGAAGATGTAGACACCATTATTGGTTCCTACCCACATTCGCCCGTTCTTGTCTTCTTCGATGACACGGATACGCTTCTCGCCGTAATTATCCTGTAGGAAATGTTTGAATTCATAACCATCGGCTGTCTTTACCGCCAAATTCAGGCCGCCGCCGAAAGTGCCCAGCCACATACGTCCTTTCTTGTCCCGATAGATAGAGTAAACCTGGTCGTTGGATAGTGAATGAGGGTCTTTGCTGTCGTTCCTGTACCACTTGTTTGCGCCGATACGTAGCCCTATTCCTCTCATTCCCAACCACAGGTTGCCTTCGGAGTCCTCATTCATGCTATATACGTTGTGTGTGAAGTCTTCCTGTCGGATTATCTTGGTCAGGGTAGGGTTGTATTCGTAAAGGCTGCCCATGCGGTTTGCCATGTAGATGCTACCGTTTTGAGCCTGGAAGAGCATACGGATGGTGTTGGAGCGGTCGGAACTGTTTTCACCGCTGGGGTGAAGGCGTTGTGTGCCTTTGTTCAGAATCTCCAGATGAGATAATCCCGAAAACTCGGAACTTACCCAAATGCCGCCGGAACGGTCTTCCATTACAAACTGGAGATAATTGGAATTGATATGGCTGGACTGGTTGACTTCAAAGGTGAAGTGCTGCAAGTTGCCTGTCGGCAATTCATAAGCGTAAAGTCCGTTGCCGTAAGTCGATATCCAAAGAATATCCCGTGAGTCGTGCACGATGCTGTAACGTTCCACGTCGATGTAGCCGATATGTTTGGAAGAAAGGAAGCGGAAAGGCTTGATTTCTCCGGTGCTTATGTTGACATACCAGATATCTCCGGTATAATTGTGCACCCATACATTTTTCTTGTTGTCACGGGTGACGGCTCCGTTCCTGATATTCAGTTCGGAATAACGGCTTAGTTTTCCGGTGGGAATATCCAATATATAGCTGCCGTTGGCTGTGAACAATATCCATTTGTCCTGCAAGAGGAAGTTGCCTGTGACGTGGCTGGCATCATCAAACGTTTCCGCCAGTGACGCTATCTTTTCCAGTTTGTCCGCAGAATAGGTGTGACGGTAGATTTCGTTCTTGTTGGTGATGATACAGGTATATTGGTCATAGGAAATGATATGTTCCCAACTTTGCCCCTGCGGGTCAAGATTGGCTGTCTGTCCGTCGTGATACTTCAACAGTCCCTTGTTTGTGCCAATCCATACTTCTCCTTTGGCGCTCTCCAAAACGAACTGTACACGATCGGACGGAAGATTTCCCGATTTCTCCTTATATGCCTGTGATGAGAACTTGCCGTTCTGGTAAACAACCCTGCGGCAACCGTTCTGATTATGCCATAACCATATCGAGTTGTCGGAACTGATAATGAATTTGGAATAGTTTTCCTTGTATTCCCCCTTTCCTGTGAAATCCACGAAACAACCGTGACGCAAATCATAGCAACTGATAAAAGAAGAAATCGTCGAAATCCACATGAATCCGTTCGGGTCTTCTTCCATGCTGCGGATGCGGGAGTCGGCGAGTGAAAGCGGATTGTTGATGTCCGGATAGATATTGACGAAAGAATTGCCGTCATAATAACTTAATCCGTTGAGAGTCCCCAACCAGATAAACCCTTTACTATCCTGCATCATGTAGCGGATAGAATTATTTGCCAGCCCGTCTCCGGTGGTCAGCTTGTTCGAACGGATTTCAACCGAGGCTGACAGCGGGTACAGATAAAGAAATAAAAGTGAAAATATAAGCCATGCATTCTTCTTCATAGTGGATTTATATGTGTTATATACAGGCAAAGATAGTTATTTCTTTAGTTGGGACTTTAATTATCCGGTCTTTTTATTCTCCCGCAAAATTACTCTTTTTTTGAATCCATGTAATGGAGAAATGTACAAAGACTATATACAATTGTGCATCTGTTGATGTTTATTGTCTGTTCTACATAAATTTCTATCTTTTACGTACATCCGTCCATGCCCTCTTGTATGATATGCGATAATTTTGCAACGTGAACTAAAAGAAGTGATTATGAAATATCTTTTATCTATTGTACTATTGGCATTGATTGGTTTTACGGCTCCGGAAAAAGCAGCTCCCGTTTATGATTGGGGAAGTGTGTCCGCCAAACCGGATTTATCATGGGCTGATCAGGTAGGAGCACAAACAACTCCGGGAAATACAGAATGGGATGCCGGGAAATTCGGACTACAGAATGATACCTCAGTATTCAGTACCCGTGCCATTCAAGCAGCTATTGACGCTTGCCACCGACAGGGCGGGGGTACGGTAGTTATTCCATCGGGATACTATAAGATAGGCGCCCTGTTCATCAAGAGCGGAGTGAACCTGCACCTTAGCAAAGGTACAACCTTGCTCGCAAGCGAGGATATAGAGGATTATCCGGAATTTCCTTCCCGTATTGCCGGTATTGAGATGACGTGGCCTTCGGCCGTTATCAATATAATGGATACGGAAAATGCCGCCCTGACGGGCGAAGGCTTTATTGATTGCCGTGGAAAGGTGTTTTGGGATAAATACTGGGCAATGCGCGAAGAATATGAAAAGAAAAACTTGCGCTGGATTGTGGACTACGACTGCAAGCGGGTGCGGGGAATCCTTGTTTCCAACAGCAAACATATTACTCTGAAAGACTTTACATTGGTACGTACCGGATTTTGGGCTTGCCAAATACTTTATTCAGACCATTGTTCGGTGAGCGGACTTACCATTAATAATAATGTAGGCGGACACGGCCCGAGCACAGACGGCATCGACATTGATTCCTCGACCAATATTCTGATAGAAAACTGCGACGTGGATTGCAACGACGACAATATCTGTATCAAGGCAGGCCGTGATGCGGACGGACTGCGTGTGAACCGTCCGACGGAAAATGTGGTAGTCCGTAACTGCATCGCCCGCAAAGGCGCAGGATTGCTGACCTGCGGAAGTGAAACTTCCGGCTCTATCCGTAATGTACTGGCATATGACCTCAAAGCCTGTGGAACGGGTACTGCCTTACGTCTGAAATCATCCATGAACCGTGGCGGAACAGTTGAAAATATCTACATGACACGTGTTGAGGCTGACAGCGTAACCCGTATCCTGGCTGTCGACTTAAACTGGAACCCGAAATACAGCTATTCCGCCTTACCCAAAGAGTATGAAGGAAAAGAAATCCCCGCACACTGGACTACAATGCTGACTCCTGTCGAACCGAAAGAAAAAGGTTATCCTTATTTCCGCAATGTGTATTTTTCGCATATAAAAGCCGACGGAGCGAAACGCTTCATCTCTGCATCGGGTTGGAATGAGAATCATCGTATCGAGAATTTCTATCTGTCCAACATTGACGCAGAAGTCGAATCTGTCGGAAAAATAACGTATGGAAAGAATTTCCAGTTGCAGGACATCCGTCTGACTGTGAAAGATAAGAGCAAATTGCAGCAAACGGATAATATAGACAGCAAGATTGAGATTAATTACAAGTAATTCCATCAAACAATGAAACGCATCACCCTTTTTTTTCTTTTTATAGGATACTACCTTTGTCTTCCGGCAACAAACTATTTTGTAGCCACCAATGGAAGCGATTCGAACAGCGGAACGATTGACAAGCCTTTTGCCACGTTGGGCAAAGCGCAATCGAAAGTAGTGCCTGGAGATACGGTTTATATCCGACAAGGGACATACAAAGTGTCGGAAACCGAAATAATGGAACATTATACGGCAGGTAGCACTACCTGGAGTCGGGTATTTAAAATGTCAAAAAGTGGGACAGGGGCGGATAAGCGAATCTGTTATTCCGGTTATAAGAATGAACGTCCTGTATTTGACCTCTCGGAAGTAAAACCCGATAATGAGCGTGTCATCGTGTTTTATGTAAGCGGCTCTTATTTGCATTTCAGGAATATGGAGGTCGTAGGCACGCAAGTGACTATCATGGGGCATACCCAGTCCGAATGTTTTCGTAATGAAGGCGGAAGCAATAATATTTATGAGCATTTGTCGATGCATGACGGCATGGCTATCGGTTTTTATATAGTGACAGGCAAAGATAATCTGATACTGAATTGTGATGCGTATAATAATTACGACCCTATATCCGACGGCGGTAAAGGTGGAAACGTCGACGGATTCGGTGGACATCTCACTTCTCCCCAATATACAGGCAATGTGTTTCGAGGATGCCGTGCATGGTATAATAGTGACGACGGATTCGATTTGATAAACTGTCAGGCAGCTTTTACTATCGAGAATTGCTGGTCTTTCTTGAACGGATATACGAAAGATGGTGGTAAGGCGGGTGACGGAACCGGCTTTAAATCAGGTGGCTATGGAATGAGTGATAATCCGAAAGCGCCTGCTGTGATTCCCATGCATGTGGTTCAATACTGCCTTGCATATATGAATAAGAATAAGGGTTTCTATGCGAACCATCACTTGGGTGGAATAGCCTGGTATAATAATACCGGTTATCAGAATCCTTCCAACTTTTGTATGCTGAACAGGAAAACTGCGTCGGAAGCGGTTGACGTGCCGGGATATGGACATATCATAAAGAACAACTTGTCCCATAAGCCGAGGTCATCGGGGAAACATATCATAGATGTTAATCAGGTGGAATGTGAGATTACCAATAACTCTTTTCTTCCGATAGAAATGACTGTGACAGATGATGATTTTATCAGTTTGGACGCTGGTCAACTTACTTTGTCGCGTAAAGCGGACGGAAGTCTTCCGGATATAGATTTTCTACGGTTAAAGTCGGATAGTAAATTGAGTAATGCCGGACTCGGCTGTTTCATAGGGAAAGGAAATGAAGATACTGCCTACGACTGGTTGGAAGAAGCCGCTATCCATGTTGAAGGAAATATAGCTAAAGTAGTAGGTGTCGGGGCGGAAGCGTTCACCCGGTTTTATGTCAATGGAAAAGAGTGCTCATTATCTGAAGGACAGATAGATTTGTCCTCATATAGCGGGGAGATAGACTTAAAAGCGACAACAGATAATGGTGGAATTGCCAAATTGAAAATTGTCAGATAATACAGGAATATACAGACTTATAAAATAGTAGAACAATGATAACCGGACAATTGAATATGCTTTGGAGAACAATGACAGCCATGCTACTGCTATGTGCTTTTACCACATCATGCAGTAAAGAGGAAATTCTATCGGAAGGAACGGATACAGATATAAATATAAATCCCCATTTCATTTGGGACATTACCATAGAACTGGAACAGCCGAATAACTGGTCTGTAACCGTATTTTCTGAAAAGGTTGCCATTACCAATATCGTGGAAGGCAAACAATATCTGTTGACATGGAAAGGCGGACTTTCGACCGGGAAGAAGTCGGACGCTATCCTTAAGACGATTGTCCGGGGGGAACAAACCAAAACAACGGATTTGGATATACTGGAAGTAAAAGATTCTGGTAATAATACTTATGAACTGTTTCTTCGGGGCGGCGGACGTAAGGGAGAGCTTGTGTTTACGAAATAGGGTAGGATTGTAAAGGATGTCTTTCATCCTTTTTGCATCATTCTTTTTGCATGATAATAAAGAAATAGTTATCTTTGAGGCAAAGAATAAACGTAATCTTTATGAATCAGAATCCTTTTATTACTTCGGGCTATGTGTCATCGGAGTATTTTTGTGATAGAGAGCAAGAAAGTGCAGAAGTTATAATGGATGTGGAGGGTAGGAATAATAAGGTTTTAATTTCTCCCCGTCGTATGGGAAAGACAGGATTGATACTTCACTGTTTCAATCAATCGGTACTTCGTGACAACTATTATTGCTTTTTTATTGATATCTATTCTACACTGAATTTGTCGGATTTTGTTGTACTTTTGGGCAATAAAATCTGCGAGGTGTTGAAGCCAAAAGGAAAGAATGCTATAGAAGCGTTTTGTCGCATAGTTCGTTCTTTGGAATTTCGTATCAGCTTTGATTCATTAGGACAGTTGGAAGCCTCTTTTGGTATTGGAGATATCAAAGATCCCCAGCGGACATTGGACGAAATATTCTCTTATATCAATAGTTCGAATAAAAGATGTGTTGTTGCAATAGATGAGTTTCAACAAATAAGCAAGTATCCTGAAACTAATACTGAGGCTTTGCTTCGTACACATGTTCAGCATTGCACCAATGCTTCATTTATTTTTGCGGGCAGCCAGAGACATATGTTGCAAAATATGTTTTTTAGTGTTTCCAAGCCGTTTTATCATAGTGCTTCCGTAATGAGCCTGAAACCTATTCCTTTGGAAAAGTATAGTGAATTTGTTATCCGGCATTTTAATGAAGCCGGTAAGCAGATTGCAGCGGAAGATATTGAGTATGTTTATGAGTTGTTTGAGGGGCATACTTGGTACATGCAAAATGTATTCTATTTGGCATATTATATGACGATAGATGTTTGTACCCGTGAGATTATTCGGAAAGCTGTCCAAAAGAAGTTGGATGACAATGGAGAAATCTACGAATCAATTTATTATGGCATACCTGAAAAGCAACGTGGATTACTAAAGGCTTTGGCTTGTGAAGGGAAAGTCGATAAGATACAGTCTGGTGCATTTATTAAGAAATATAATTTGCCTTCAGCTAGTTCTGTACAATCTGCGGCGAAGAGATTATTGGATAATGATTTGATTACTATGGAGAATAATGGACTTTATTCTATTAGCGACCGTTTTTTAGGTATGTGGCTTCGGCAGCGGTTAGGAAAAGGATAAATTGGTGTTTTATTCCCTGCCGCCTACTAGAATAAAAAAACAAAATCGTTTCTCATATTCTCATAGCGAAATGTATTCGTTTGATTACCAGATGTATAATGAATGAGAATTAAAATGTTTACATGCATTTCTCATAGTTTATAGCTGTAAAATGCCTTTAAAGAAGGTATTTCTCATGCTTCGTTTTGCATTTCTCATGCTGCATATTATGCTTGTCTTTGTTTCAAGAGACTAATATGTAGAAGGCAATATAGCCGTAGTTTGTATGTTAGGTCGGTAGATAAGATATCTCTTACAACTGACATTATTGTGTTTTCCTGCCTTCATCCGTATTGTTCCACTCTAGTGAACAGATCGGTGTACTCGAGTAGATAGACCTGTGCACTCTAGTACACGAGCCTGTTCACTGGAGTGCAACGATAGAGATGTCTTATTGAAAATCTATTGATTACAGTAGTATAATCTTTGACTGTCAGCTAGTTATAATGAAGGTGAACGGTAGCTTTACTACAGTTCATTAAGCGTTGATGATTAGACTATGAGAATACTATTTTTGATGCATGAGAAATGCCGGTAATAGGATGAGAAATGCATTATTTTAAGCGCATTTTCTTGATAAAACCATGAGAAATACATGTAAATAATTTTATTCTCATAATATATACGGTTAGTAATCAGATGAATATGCTTTCCTATGAGAATATGAGAAATGATTTTGTTTTTTTATTCTAGAATGGAGTTGAAAAATAAAAGTAATCTGCATAATTAAATAATAGAAGAAAGTAATATCTATAATGAAAAAATATACTTATATTTGTGGTGTGTCTTGAAAAAGAAGATGCATTTTATTGAATTACTAGAGATAGTGTTTCATTATTATCTGTTGTGAAGAATCTGGTAAATTTTAGCAATCGCAGATAATAAGTGACCTGTCTCCACGTCTATGTTGTATATAATTTTGTTATATATCTCAATGGGCGTGGAGCTATTACTTATTATTGGATTGCAGGCTTACCAGAGCCTTTCACAAAATAATATCGTAATAGTTTCCGCGCCTTTTTTATTAGTGCTGCGGGAAACCAATAAATTATCAAAAAATTGAGAATATGGGCATAATTAGTGATTTTAAAATGTTTCTTTATTGGTACAAGATGCTTGCTTATTTATTGGCGTTAGGCTACATAGTACTAATTTTTATAATATTCGTGCTGTCGTTGATAATCGCACAGCAGAATGAAGATATTGATACATTAAAGTATATTGATGATAACCAATACAATACTAAAATAGATGAATACCCTGATAAGCGACAAGTCGAAAGGAAATATCACTTTATTCAGTTTCATCATAGATAATAACCAGGTATGAGTTATTTGCTAAAGCGATTTCTTAGTAACTCATATTTGTTGAATTGATAGCTGTTGCATATTCTTCTGTATGCTAAAGAATCAATTCTTTTATCTCTTCGGCTATATCCACTATATATGCCGGACTAAACTCTTCCAATTCTGCCCGTGGACGGAAGCCCCATGTTACCCCACAAGCTGTCACGCCTGCATTGGCTGCCGTTTGCATATCGACTCCCGAATCACCGACATAGAGTACATCCTCTTTTTCTACATTGGCCAATTTCAGAATGTCAAAAACTACTGTCGGGTCAGGCTTTACGTTCACCCCTTCCCGTTGGCCGAAAACGGCAGTGAAACGGATTTCGGGGAAATAATGGGCAACCAGTTTCTCGGTAGCCGCTTGATACTTGTTGGAAGCTACGGCAAGTTGGATACCTGCGGATTGTAAATAGGATAAAAGTTCTGAGATACCCGGATAAGGGCGGCTGTCATCTGCATTGTGGATATCATAGTAAGGAACGAACTCTTTTCTAACTCGGAGTACATTCTCTTCTGTCTTTTCTCCTTCGGGCAATGCACGTTCAAAGAGTTTGTTGATACCATTTCCTACCATGAAGTTATACTTTTCCACATCGTGTGTGGGGTATCCTAATTTATTTAAAGCATAATTGGTACTGTGTGCCAAGTCGGCGATAGTATTTAGTAATGTACCGTCCAAATCGAATATTGCTAGTTTCTTCATTGAGCTCTTTGTTTTATTGTTAATCCTGTAGTTTCTCTCTTTCTACTGGCAAAGGTAGGAATAAAAAACGGATTGATAAACTGATATCCGGTTACTTTCGTTATCTTTGTATCTACTAAAATGAAAGAAGAAAGGAGATTATAATGGACAATTCAATGGAACTGGAAGCTTATAAAGCAGAATTAGCCCGGGAGATATTGATGTCGAACAGTCGTCAGTTGTTGGATAAGGTAAAGATGGTTCTTCATGGCGAATCATCAACTGTTTCAGATATTGCAAAAGAAGATACTGTGGAATATAAGACCAAGACGAAAACTGAAATACTAAGTGATTTGGAGCAAGCGTGTCAGGAAGCCAAACTGATACGTGAAGGAAAGGCGAAGGGAATATCAGCAGAGGATTTGCTTAATGAACTGTAATATTATAGCTACCTCTTTTTTCAAGAGGGAATTGAAAAGACTGAGTAAGCATTATAAATCAATGCAACAGGATTTTGCAATGTTAATAAAATTGTTTAGGCACAGATTACACGGAATAATACGGTCTCAATTAACTAAACCGTGTTATTCCGTGTAATCCGTGCCTAATTATCATATGGAAGTTTTGATATTTTTACTTCTTCGTAATACGGAACCAATCCACGTCTGCCCAACCGCCGTCATTCGTTTTAATAGCCGGACGCGTGCAGAACATACCGACTTTGGCGCCAATCCATTGTCCTTCTCTTGCCTGGAAAGGAACACCGAGTGATTCGAATTTCTTCCCGTCGAGGCTATAACTGAAATTGCACATGACAATGAGGTCATGTCCGCCTTCGCTGGCTTTGATTTTCTTTCCGTCACAACTGAAACGTACTTTCAGATAAACCGTATTTTGGGAAAGGTCAACGGTAGCTTTCACTTCTTCCGGTTTTCCTTTATCCGCCCTTTTACATTCTACTTGCGACAGGACAAGACCTTTCTCGGTATTTTCTAAAATCAGTCCGGCATAATCCCTGCCCATAACGACAAGTCCGGTTCGCTCTCCCTTATTCTTCTGATTGGGGCTGAAGGTCAGTTTCATCGTTGCGGTGAAATTATCAGAAGGAGTTTTCTGTAATAAGAGGTTGGCTACATCCCACAGGTTCTTATAATCTTCTACGACCGGATAAGAATACAGTCTGACATAACTCTTGTCTCCTGCATAATACGCCCATTTTTCATTGATATTGGCGTGCCATTGCCACTGCGGGGACAATGTGTAGCCGTCGAACTCATCACTTTCCTGCGGCGTGCAGACAGGATATGTTTTACCTACGTTCGGTTTCTTGTAAGTCAGGACAGGTTCGCCGCAGCCGTCACCGTCTTTATCCACACCGATAACAGGCCAGTCGTTCACCCATTTCATCGGTTGCAGGTGCATGATACGACCGTAAGCGCCTACATCCTGAAAGTGGAGAAACCAGTCTTCGCCGGTAGGAGTATCTACCCAGGCACCCTGATGAGGGCCGTTGACGGGAGAGTTGCCTTGTGCGAGTACAGTTTTCCATTCGTAAGGGCCGTAGATGTTCTTGGAACGCAGTACGACCTGCCAGCCTGTCGGTACGCCGCCTGCCGGATGGAAGATATAGTAATAGTCGTTTCTCTTGTACATTTTAGGGCCTTCGCAAGTTTGGTGGGCTTCGTGACCGTCAAAGATGATACGTGAAGGGGTGATGGCTTTGGTAGCTTCTGCGTTCAGTTCGCAGATGGTGATTACGCTTTTCAGTCCGGCACGGCTTCCTGCGTACGCGTGTACCATATATACTTTTCCGTCTTCATCCCAAAACGGGCAGGTGTCGATGATTCCTTTGCCGGGTTTAACCAGGACTGGTTCGCTCCACGGGCCTTTCGGGTCTTTGGCTTTCACCATAAAAGCTCCCTGGTCGGGGTCACCCCAAAAGATATAGAATTCACCGTCGTGATGGCGGATGGCGGGAGCCCATACACGGTTACCGTGTTCCGGACGTTCCGGAGTTTCGATAGGAGTGAGGGCGTCGGGCACTGCCGCGCCGATAATCGTCCAGTTTACCAAATCTTTGGAATGTAGTATTTGCAGCCCCGGCAGACAGTTGAAACTGGATGAAGTCATATAGAAATCATCACCTACGCGGCAAGCGTCAGGGTCGGAGTAGTCGGCGTAGAGTACCGGATTTTTGTATTTGCCGTTTCCGAGGTCGGAAACCCATACTTCGGATACATAGTTTTTCTGCGCCAATGCCGGGAAGGCGGTCAGCAGGCAGAGAACTAACGTCTGTGTCAATCGTTTCATGATATAGGTAGATTAATAGTTTTATATAAATGATTCGTTGGCTTGTCTTACGTTGGCAAAGGTAGAAAAAAAGACTCTGCACAGGGAGTAATAATTGTGCAGAGTCGTATAAAAATTGGTAGAAACCTCGTAATTTTTGTTTAGTTGTATTTGTATTCTACCTTATTTAGTGGGATGTGGTTCTTTTAGTATGTGGTTCTCATTACTTGGCGGCGTGGCTGTCCTTCACCTTTACTGTCACAGGATGAGCCAGTTCCTCTTTCCATTCGCGGAGATAGGCGAACCAAGCTTCCGGAGTCTTGTATCCGAAGGTTTCTTTCATGGAAGTGAAAGTGGTATGATATTGGAAATATTTGTTTCCCGGAGCGGTAATCGTATAAAGGAAGTTGGCTTTATCTTTCTCCTCTGATTTCACGTAACGTTGAGGAATACAAGTTCCCAAGCCTACGGTTTCTTTGGCGTACTTCACTGTGTCGTTTACAGGCCAGTCCGTTCCCCAACTTCCTACCAGTCCTTTATGGTCGGAGAAAGATTTGGAAGTGCCTGTGATGTCCTGCACCCCTGTGCAGAAAACTTCTTTATCAAGCGGTTCGTCAAAGAATGCCTCGATATGAAGGTCGCGATGTCCCGCATAAAGCGTGTAACGTGTCATCATATCCAGTTCCGCATCCTGATATTGCCATCCGGTTACTTCAATTTCCGCAATCACACGTACCGGGCCGTAAGAGATGATACGTTCGGTACGGGTATCTACCGGAGTGATATGGGTGGCTTTCTGTCCGTCCCAACCTTTCAAGGCGCCCGGGCCGCAACTGTCGAACACACGAAGCACGTCATCGCCGAATCCTTTGGCTAACTGTGCATCGGTAGGATAAAACTGGGATTCCTTGATTTCCAGCCCTTTGTTGAATTTGCCGTAAATGTCCGGTGTCTGTTTCTCATTGAAGTAGAGACGGTAGCCTACCAGTTCCGATTCCAGAACCGGGCCGTGAGGACGTACCATGCTGTATATATTACTGGTTCCGGGAACAGTGATTGCCTGTACCCGTTGATGTTTCCCTTTGCGTTGGTCTACGATAAACATGTCGGCATACACCCGTTCGGGATAAGTCTTTGTGCTCTTTTCCGAAGAAAGAGTTACCTGAAATGTCTTTCTTCCATGAGCGGGAAGGTCGGTTACAAAAGCAAGTTCATCCATCTTCCTGTCCCTGTTCAGGTCATCCAGTTGGGACGGAACTTCATTCGCTCCTTCCATGACAACTGCGGATTTGATTTTGAAACCCGCATGCAGGTCATGCAGGTTGATGACAACCGGAGCGTCTGTTTTTGCCTGGTTCCAGTTATTATGCACTTCTACCGTAAGGGTCTTCTCCTGTTTCTGAGCCCAGGTCGGCAGACTAAAACTTCCTAAAAGGAAAGCAAGTATAAAAAGATTCTTCTTCATGATTTCAAATGATTCAAAGGCTGATAGTATACATCGTATTTCTCCCTGCAAAAATAACTGAAAAAAATAGCAGACTGTCTATCTTTTGAAGATAAAATAGTCTGCTATTTGAGCTTTTTACTCTATATAATGATATTGTGGTTTTCTTTTTTCACCACAGAGGACACAGAGGGCACAGAGGAATAATGCAGTAAATGGATTTCATTTTATTGAACTGAATTCTTTGTGTCCTTTGAATCCTCTGTGTTCTCCGTGTCCTCTGTGGTGAACTTTATTTGAGACTTAAAATCTCTCCTTTTGCACTGATTTCTTCGTATGTCTTTCCGTCTACGGTCAGGTTCTTGGCGTTCTTGACGTTCAGGATATTGTTGCCTTTGGAAGATTCTACATAAACGTTCTCCAAAGTAACTCCGTCCACCTGGCTGATGACAACCCCATCCGTAGCTTCCGTCATCACGACGTTCTTGACTGTGATATTGCTAATCGGCATTTCCGGCAGGCCGTTGAAGAACATCGCACGTCCCGAACCTCTGCACACAATATTTGAAATATGGATATTGCGGAATGCCGGAGTTTCTTCCGTCACCGGCGGGATGGCTGTTTTCATGCGGCTCAGCAAGTCTTCTTCCGATTCTTCTCCGGCACCTTTGCCGCCATAGAACAGGTCGAACAATAACGGTTCGTTCGGAATATTAATCATGTTGATGTTGTTGATGTAGATATTTTCCACCACACCGCCACGTCCGCGGGTACTCTTGAAACGCAAGCCTACGTCAGTGCCCAGGAATGTACAATCTTCTACATATATATTCTTCACACCGCCGGACATCTCGCTGCCTACAACGAATCCGCCGTGTCCGTGCAATACGGTATTATTCTTCACAATCACATTCTGACAAGGTTCTCCGCGACGGCGACCGTCTTCGTCCTTACCGGATTTGATACAGATGGCATCGTCTCCCGCATCAAACACACTGTTGATAATCAGCGCGTTCTTGCAAGATTCCAGGTCGAGGGCATCTCCGTTTTGAGAATACCAGGGATTGATTACCATGATATTGTTTACTGTGAAATCCTCGCAGGACAGCGGATGCAGACACCAGCTCGGTGAATTTTTGAAAGTGACGCCTTCCAGTAATATCTTCTTGCTCTTGATGAAACTCAACAATACAGGGCGCAGCCACGGACGGATTTCGTTCCATTCTTCATCCGTATTGATGCCTTCGGGCACATTGAAATCCTTGCAAGCCATAGCGCCTTTCAGTGAGCCTGCCGTGGGATACCATATTTCTTGTTTCTCATCAAGGACACCGCCTGAATTGACCAGTTTTTTCCATTGCGAAGCAGTCAGTTTGCCTTTTTTAACCGGACGCCAGCAATCGCCGTTTCCGTCGAATGTGCCGTATCCTGTGATAGCGATATTCTCCGCGTCGCGTGCTGAAATAGGCGACTGGCAACGACGGGTTTCCAAGCCTTCAAAAGAAGTGGCGATGATGGGATATGCTTCGAAATCTCCGGTAAAGAGTACCAGTGAATTTTGTTCCGTATAAAGATTTACATTACTCAGCAGCTCGATAGGGCCGGTCAGCCAGATACCTTCCGGGATAATCACTTTGCCACCGCCATGCCGGTTCACGTCTTTGATGGCATCGTTGATAGCTTTCGTATTCAGGAACAGTCCGTCCCCCTTGGCTCCGAAATCTACAATGTTCACCTCGTAAGCAGGGAAAGCCGGTTGTTGTACTTTCGGCATTTCGAAAGGCAAGTTCTGATAAATGGCGTCGTCTATGGTGCTTCCGCTAACTGTCTTCTCGCCGGACTTGCATCCCGCGACGAACGGCAGGCAACATACGGCCATCCAGAGAAGTCTTTTTGTCAATGTGTTCATTTGGTAATCTTATTTTCTATAGGGTTATACATCTGTTGTTTTCATTGGTATTCCATCGGATATTAATGAGGGTGTTTTTCATAATTCTTATGTCCTTCCGCAGGCTATCTGTCGCAGGCGGCCTGCTGGAGAGGAATAAGACGAATTCATGTTAACCTAATTCTAACCTTAAATAAATATTATGAAAAAACCTCTTAATTATCGATTGCAAAGATAGGTGGGAAAGCCTAAGGCGATGTGGACTAATTGATAGATTACGTGTATTTTTTGTCATTTCTGTCTATTATTTGCACACTTCTCGTGTTTTTATGCAGAAAGTTCCTATCTTTGCACAAAATTTAACTATTAAAAGATATGAGTTACAACTTGTTGAAAGGAAAAAGAGGTATTATCTTCGGTGCGTTGAATGACCAGTCCATTGCGTGGAAAGTGGCTGAACGTGCTGTAGAAGAAGGTGCGACTATTACATTATCAAATACTCCGATGGCTATCCGCATGGGTGAAGTCGATGCTCTGGCCGAAAAACTGAATTGCCAGATTATTCCGGCAGACGCTACCAGCGTAGAGGACTTGATGAATGTATTCAAAACCTCAATGGATATACTGGGCGGACAAATTGACTTTGTGCTCCATTCTATCGGTATGTCTCCCAACGTGCGCAAGAAACGTACTTACGATGACCTTGACTATGGAATGTTGGATAAGACATTGGATATTTCGGCTGTTTCATTCCACAAAATGATTCAGTCTGCCAAGAAACTGAATGCTATTGCCGATTACGGTTCAATCGTTGCATTGAGCTACGTAGCTGCACAGCGTACTTTCTACGGCTACAACGATATGGCGGATGCGAAGGCGTTGCTGGAATCTATTGCACGTAGCTTCGGTTATATCTACGGACGCGAACGCAGCGTACGTGTGAACACTATTTCACAATCACCTACATTTACAACAGCCGGTTCGGGTGTAAAGGGGATGGACAAACTGTTCGACTTCTCCAACCGCATGTCTCCGCTTGGAAACGCGACTGCTGACGAATGTGCCGATTATTGCATCGTGATGTTCTCCGACCTCACCCGCAAGGTGACCATGCAGAACCTCTTCCACGACGGCGGATTCTCCAGTGTAGGTATGAGTCTTCGTGCCATGGCTACTTACGAGAAAGGACTCGATGAGTACATGGACGAAAATGGTAACATCATTTACGGTTAATACAGTATGAAACTACGGATTTCTCTTCTTATAATAGTAATAAGTATGCTTTTCGCCTCCTGTGGGTTAAGCACAGGAAATGGTACGGAGCAGAAGGAAGAGGAGATTTCTGTTCTAAGATACGATAAGCTGTTGGGCGAATATGTTCGCTCCAACAGCTTTTCTGCCATGCAGAAGTTGACGATGGATTATCGTATGCCGACAAAGATTCTGATTGAAGATGTGTTGGCCATCGGTACGGTGAAGGATGATACCATCTCCCAACGGCTGCAAAAATTCTATTCGGATACGACATTGGTTCGTTTGATGGGAGATGTGGAAGCTAAATTCCCCAATTTGGATGAAGTGGAAAAGGGGCTGACCAAGGGATTCAAGAAACTGAAGAAGGAAGTTCCCGATACGAAAGTGCCGTTCATCTACTCGCAGGTATCTGCATTCAACGAGTCTATTATTCTGGTCGATTCCTTGCTCGGTATCAGCCTTGATAAATATATGGGAGAGGATTATCCTCTTTACAAGCGTTTTTATTATGATTACCAATGCCGCTCGATGCGTCCTGAACGGATTGTGCCGGATTGTTTCGCTTTTTATCTTTTGAGTCGCTATGGTATGAACTATCACGAGGGGACTTGTCTAGTCGACCTGATGATGCACTCCGGCAAAATCAATTATGTGGTGCAGAACCTGTTAGGATATAATAATATAGGTGAAGCGATGGGGTATTCGAAAGAAGAGAATGACTGGTGCAGGGAGAATGAACAGGCGATTTGGGATTATATCTGTTCCAATGACCATTTGAACGCACGCGACCCGATGGTGTTTCGTTATTATATGAAACCTGCTCCGGCTGTTGAAATGTTAGGTAGCCAGGCTCCTGCATTGATAGGTACGTGGGTGGGCGCGAGAATCGTCGCTTCGTATATGAAAAAGCATAAGGATATGAAGCTGAAAGACCTTCTGGAATTTACCGACTACCATCAAATGCTGAGTGAATCCAACTATTTGGCTTCCTGATTGATTACCCAATTCTTGATTTTTCATTAGCTTCGCTCAAAACCTTATTTGATTTTTAATATTAATGTATAGTCTTAATTCTTCATTCTAAAGTGGAAACTGCCCTTTATTTGTTGCCCGTGACTTTGGGTGATACGCCTATCGAAAAGGTATTGCCTTCTTATAATAAGGAGATTATCTCCGGTATCCGTTATTTTATTGTCGAAGATGTCCGTTCGGCCCGCCGTTTTCTGAAGAAGGTGGACAGGGAGATTGATATTGACGCGTTGACGTTCTATCCGTTGAACAAGCATACTTCGCCCGAAGATATTTCCGGTTATCTGAAACCTTTGGTGAATGGTGCTTCTATGGGAGTCATATCCGAAGCGGGTTGTCCGGCCGTTGCCGATCCGGGTGCGGATGTGGTGGCTATTGCACAACGCAAAAAGCTGAAAGTAGTTCCGTTGGTCGGCCCTTCTTCTATTATTCTTTCCGTGATGGGTTCGGGCTTTAATGGCCAAAGCTTCGCGTTCCACGGTTATCTGCCGATTGAACCGGGAGAACGGGGCAAGAAGTTAAAGGCATTGGAACAGCGTGTGTATGCCGAGAATCAGACGCAACTCTTTATCGAGACGCCTTACCGGAATCATAAAATGGTGGAAGATATCTTACAGAATTGCCGTCCGCAGACAAAGCTGTGCATTGCCGCCAATATCACTTGCGAAGGGGAATATATACAGATGCGCACGGTGAAAGACTGGAAAGGTCATGTGCCCGAGTTGTCTAAGATTCCTTGTATTTTTCTCTTATACAAATAACATTTTTCAAATGTTCGTATTCGTCTTCAAAGCAACTGCTGAAGAAGCCTTTGCCTAAGTTTTCCTCTATCTGCTTGAAACTCCATAGCTTGCTGTTCTTAAAACGGGGCGTACAGAGGACGGAATCATCGTCCAAATCGACAATGAACAGATAGATAAGCCGGTTCGTCACTTCGTTTTCGAAGTGATAGGCGATGTTGAACTCCGGTTTTATGTCTTCGACATGGGGGAGTGCGTTGTTCATCAGACGGGTAGCGCCTGCTGTCAGGGACTCTCCGTAGCGAAGATAACATTCCATTGGAATATCCACCTTATTCTTGTCCAGGATGGCTGTTGACGGTCTGTCACAAAGGAATAACATTCCGTGTGTAGACACGGCAATTCTTATCACCGGATTGATATAGGCATTCTTATAATTGATTGCTTCGATGGCGGGTGTTTTTCCAATCACATCCCCTTTAGTATTGACGATGGGTACGTATTCCGTATGGGACATCAGGTGGTTGAAAAAGTGGATGGCAATCTGGTTGAACAAGATGCTCATGACAAAGACCGCAGGCGGCAGTATCTTGTAAAGGATAAGTACACTTGTCTTGCCTAACGGGTTTTGAAAAATGATGGTGACACTGATAATGATAAAATGCAGTACACCGAAGATTAAAGCGATGCGTGCCGATACGACGGCGGCTTCCGCTCCTTGCGCGTACAGGCGTTTGTTACAGGAACCTATCTGCTTCAGGAAGTGGTTGATAAACCTTTTCTTATGCATGTAAAGTATCAGCATGGGAATGAGGATACTGACTTCCAATGTAATGGGAAGTGCGCCAGCCGGAACATAATCACCGGGGATAAGTGCGGCTAAGGATAATAGTGCCAGCATACCGGTCGCAATATATAGGATAAAGTTAGGAATTAGTATCCCCTTTCGTTGGTGGGAAAGATATATACCTACGATACCTATACCTGTACCGATATAAATGGCCGTGTCTTGCGTTATAAGTTCACACAATAAAATGGAAATAATAACGGGGATAAATCCCAGTGACATGTTGAATGCGGAAGAAAGTGTTCCTTTATGGTTCATCTCTACTTTATGTTTATTTGTCGGTTCTACTTATAAAACAAATAGGGTCTGTGTTTTGTTTGCTAACGAATATGTTTCTCTGCATGGTAGGATGAGCGAACAAGGGGGGCACTCTCTACGATGTTAAATCCTTTTTCTAAACCGATGGTCTTGTATTTTGCGAATTGTAGTGGAGTCACGTATTCCGCTACCGGATAATGACGGTGACTGGGTTGCAGGTATTGTCCTATAGTAAGAATCTGGCAGCCGGCTGCTAATAAATCGTCCATCAACATTTCTACTTCTTCGGGAGTTTCTCCCAGTCCGACCATGATACCGCTTTTGGATTTGACTCCTTTGGCGGAGATACGTCCGATCACTTGCAGGCTCGTATCATAGTTGGCCGCGCTGCGTACCAGCGGACTGATGCGGCGGACGGTTTCCATATTATGCGAGATGATGTCGGGGCAGGCTTCTATCACGAGGTCTACCAATTCCATCCTGCCCTGAAAATCGGGTATCAGTACTTCGATGGTCGTTTGGGGATTCAGCCGTTTGATTTCACGGATGGTACGTGCCCAATGTTCCGCTCCCAAATCGGGAAGGTCGTCCCGGTCTACGGAAGTGATGACGGCATGATCCAGTTTCATCAGTGCGATGGATTCTGCCACATGAACAGGTTCATTGATATCCAACGGATGCGGGCGTCCGGTCTGTGTGTTGCAGAACTTGCAACTGCGGGTGCAGATGTCACCGCCAATCATAAAGGTGGCAGTGCCTTTTCCCCAACATTCCCCCATATTAGGGCAACGCCCACTGCTGCATATGGTATGCAGGCAATGGGAGTCGACAATCCGTTTGGTTTCGGTGTATCGCTCGTTGGCACCGATATTTATTTTCAGCCATTCAGGCTTACGTACTCTGTCCGCCATTATAAGTTGTTCAGGAAGAAGTTAGTCAAGCGTGTGTACAGGTGTTGGCGGGTATTACCGCCGTATATGCCATGATTGCGGTTGGTATATACTTGCATATCGAACTGTTTTCCGAGTTGAACCAGATGCTCGGCATACTCGGTACAGTTCTGGAAGTGTACATTGTCATCTGCCATACCGTGTACAAGCAATAAGTTACCATGAAGCTTGTCGGCACGGGTGAAAGCGGATGATGCCTTGTAGCCTTCCGCGTTTTCTTTCGGAGTACGCATGAAGCGTTCGGTGTAGACCGTGTCATAGAAACGCCAGTCGGTCGGTGCGGCAACGGCTACTCCTGCTTTGAATACGGGAGTTCCTTCACTCATACTCATCAGGGTCATGTATCCGCCGTAGCTCCATCCCCAAATACCGATGCGGTCTTTGTCTACATAGGGCTGTTTGCCGAGGTAAAGAGCGGTTTCTACCTGATCTTTGGCTTCTTTTACGCCGATTTTCAGATACGTGCATTTTTCAAAGGCTTCTCCACGGCCGCCTGTTCCGCGACCATCCACGCATACAACGATGAATCCGCGGCTTGCCATATAGGTTTCCCAGCTAATGCCCCAGTTGTCCAATACTTGTTGGGAGCCCGGGCCGCTGTATTGATACATCAGCACCGGGTATTTCTTCGATGCGGAGAAATCTACGGGTTTCATCATCCATCCGTTCAAGGTTACACCGTCCGTAGTCTGGAAGGTGAAGAACTCTTTCTGCGGTACTGCGTATCCTGATAAAGTCTCTTTCAGCTTGTCATTTGTAATCAATGTCTTGAGCGTTTTGCCCGAATTGTCGTTCAATGTCACCACCATCGGATTATTCAGGTTGGTGAACTTATTCATATAATACTTCATTGATTTGCTGAAAAGCGGCGTGTTCGTTCCCGCTTGTTGGGACAGTTTCGTCTTTTTGCCTTTCTTGTCTGTCTTGTAGACAGCTTTGCGAAGCGGGCTTTCTTCATTACTGGTGTAGTAGAAAGAACCGTCTTCCTCGTCATATCCCAGGAAGTCTTTTACTTCGAACTTTCCGTTCGTCACCTTTTTTATAAGGTTACCCCCCATGCTATACCAGTAAAGGTGGCTGTAACCGTCGCGTTCACTGAGCAGGCTGAAGTATTCGGGGTAGAATTCGATATTATCGAAGGTGTTCTCTTTAATATAGTAAGGAGATTCGTCACGCAATACCAGTTTGCAAAGCGTGGAACGCGGGTCGGCAAAGTAAAGGTCGAAACGATCCTGATGACGGTTCAACGTCATGATTGCCAGTTTGTTGGCATCTTTGGTAAAGCGGATGCGGGGGATATATCCGTCTGCATCCAACGGAAGTTTCATGGTGCGGGTCACGCGCGACTTAATATCATACGTGCGTACTTCTACTTTTGAGTTCGGGTAGCCGGCCTTCGGATACTTATACGTATATTCTCCCGGATAATCCTTGAGAGCATCTATGCGGGGAGCCTCTCCGGCAAATATCGGGAAAGAGTAGGAGGGGACTGCCGATTCATCGAAACGGATAAAGGCAATCTGCGTATTGTCAGCGCTGAACTCCAAAGCACGGTTGAAGCTGAATTCTTCTTCGTACACCCAGTCGGGGATACCGTTGATGATAGAGTTCTGTTTGCCGTCTTCGGTCACCTGGCTTTCACTGTTGCCATAGAGCAGCTTGACAAGGAAGATGTTATTGTCACGGACAAAAGCAATCATCGTGCCGTCCGGTGAAAAGACGGGGACCTGTTGAGGTCCGCCGTCAGACAGCCGTTCAATAATGTTGTTTGTCGTAACGCCCTTATCATTTCGTTTCAAAGGGTAGATATAATGTACAGCTGTATATGAATGCCGGTAAATCGGATTTGTCTTGGTAGCAATCAGCAATTTTTGTCCGTCGGGTGAGAACTGGTAACTGTCGAAGTTCTTGAAGTCACATTCTCGTGCAGTGTTTACATCGAAAATAACTTCTACCTTTTCGCCTGTCTTGAAAGAATATTTGATGATTTGCGTGCCTTCGGCGTTCATCTGCGTGTAGTGTTCACCGTCAGGCGTAGGGATGACCCCCTGGATGTTTTCCGGCCGGAAGCGTCCGGATGTGATGTCTTTTAAATCAAGAGCCTTTTGACCCTGTGCCATTCCGGTCAGGCAGATAAGGCAGAGTAATAATGTGATGCTGATTTTTTTCATCTGCTTTTATTATTGCTTTTATAATTCAGTTTTGGTTTTTATTCGTACTTGCAAAAGTAACAATAAACTTAGATTCGACAAAACATGATGGATTTTTATGCGGTTTTGATAAGGATTATTGGGTGAGATTCAATATCTTTGTGAAAAGGACTTTAAATATTACCACTATGAATTCAAAAAGGAAAGACTTGCAGTATGCTTCTGTCTTCTTGTTGGCGGTGGCATTGACCTTCCTGTTGGGGAAGGGGGATAATTTTTGGTTGGTGTCATGGGGCGACCTGATACCAGGTTTGTTTGTACTGTTCATTGCGGGCGATTGCCTGTATAGTTCCCTGTTGCGTATCAAGCGCGGCGAAGAAGAAGGTGGCGCACGCTGGAGTACCTGCTTCACTTTTTTAGTGTTCAGCATTGTTTTTATGGGTGATTTATTCTTTATCGGCAACTTTATTGTAGATAAGCTGTGGGAATAAACTAGATGCTTTAGTTTACTTTAACTAGAAAAATTAGTTTATGAACTAAAACTTTTCGTTATTTGCAGCAAACAATGTTGCAAGTATGAAAGGATTAACAGCAAAAGAGGAAGAAATCATGGGCTTCTTTTGGGAAAAAGGCCCCTTGTTCGTGAAAGAAATGTTGGCTTTCTATGAAGAGCCGAAACCACATTTCAATACATTATCTACTATCGTGCGCGGGTTGGAAGACAAGGGTTTTCTGGCTCACAATACGTTTGGTAATACCTATCAATATTATCCTGTGGTCAGTGAAGAGGATTTTCGTAAAGGGACGCTTCGGAATGTGATTAGCAAGTATTTTAATAATTCTTATTTGAGTGCTGTTTCTTCTTTGGTCAAAGAGGAAGATATTTCTTTGGATGAGCTGAAACAACTGATTCAGGAAGTAGAGAAGACAGACAAGAAAGACTAATTAATAAAACGACAATCTACACTATGGGAGCATTCTTTATTTATATATTAAAATCATCTGTCTGCCTTGTCTTGTTTTACCTGTTTTTCCGGTTATTATTGAGCAAGGAGACGTTTCACCGTTTCAACCGTGCTGCTTTATTGGGAGTGCTGTTCTTTTCGTTGCTCATCCCTTGCATTGAGATGACTACCCGTCATCAGGTTGAAGTGCAGCAGGCTGTACTTTCTATCGAGCAGTTGTTGATGATGGCGGAACTGAACGCGACGGCTCCGGAAGTGGGGGCAATGATACAGGAAGCGCCTACTGTTTCCTGGATACAAATCGTTTTATTGGTTTATCTGGCAGGCATAGTCTTTTTTGCTTGTCGCAATATCTGTTCTTTGATTTGTCTTTTCAGACTGATATATTCGGGCAGACATGAGAAGTTGGAGAAGGGTATTATTCTTGTGGTGCATAATCGGACAATCGCTCCGTTTAGTTGGATGAAGTATATCGTTATCAGTCAGAAAGATATGGAAGAGAATGGACGGGAGATTCTGATTCACGAAACGGCGCATATCCGTCACCGTCATTCCATAGATTTATTATTGGCGGATATTTGTATTTTCTTCCAATGGTTCAATCCGGGCGCATGGTTGCTGAAACAGGAGTTGCAGAATATCCATGAGTACGAAGCGGACGAGACGGTTATCAATGAAGGAGTAAACGCGAAGGAATATCAACTATTATTAATAAAAAAAGCCGTTGGCACAAGGCTCTACTCTATGGCCAACAGCTTTAATCACAGTAAACTTAAAAAACGTATCACTATGATGTTAAAAGAAAAATCAAGTCCATGGGCTCGTTTGAAGTACCTGTATGTACTTCCATTGGCAGCTATTGCAGTAACTGCCTTTGCCCGTCCCGAAATCTCGGAGAAAGTCGAAGAGATTTCAGCAGTCAAAGTTAATGATTTGGCGGAAATTGTGCAAGAAAAGGTGCTGCAAGATACAGTGAAAGCATCGAAAGTCGTGAAGAAGGCTGATCCGAAGGTGGTTGCAACGGAAAAGAAAGAGGAAGAAGAAATTGTTATCTTTGAGGTGGTGGAGCAGATGCCGGAGTACCCTGGCGGTATGGATGCATTGAGCAAGTACTTGGAAAGTAAAGTGGCCGACTCCCCTATGAAAGGTAAGGCAGGTGGACTGGTAACGATTGGCTTTACAGTCACTGGAAGCGGAAAAGTTACAAATGTGCAAGTACTTGAGTCTGACCAACCTTCGCTAAACAAGGAAGCCGAAAGGATCGTTAGTGAAATGCCGGACTGGATTCCGGGAAAGCAACGTGGTAAGCCTGTTCCTGTGAAGTATTCTGTTCCTGTAAGATTCGGTAATATCAGATTTGGATTGGATAAGCAGCCGTTGATTCTTGCTGATGGTAAGGAAATCAGCATGAATGCTATGGAAAGGATGAATCCGTCGGATATAGAGAGCGTGTCTGTCCTGAAAGATAGTGCTTCTATAAAAATATATGGTAAACGTGGCGAAAATGGAGTGATTCTTGTAACCACAAAGAAGCCGGGTACGACAACACAGTTTAATTTTTCTAAAGTGGATAATCAGGAAAACGTAGTACCCGATTTCCAAGTTAGTGGGACTGTCGTTGACGAACAGGGGCGTCCGAAAGCAGGTGTAAGCATACTTGTGCCTAATACGACTTATGGTGCAATCACGGATATAGACGGCCGTTTCAGCCTGAAAGCTGTAAAGGGTGGTAATCTGCTATTTTCGTTTATCGGATACAAATCCATGAAAGTTCCTGTAAGTGCTACGATGTCAGTACGGATGGAACAGGAAGTAGTGAAACTATTGCCGGAAACTACAAATCGGCTTGTGAGGGCTCGGGATACAAAACCTGCCGGCCTTATTAATGGCATTAATGTTCATGGAGTGAAAGAGGGTGGACAGCCATTGGTTATTGTTGACGGTAAGGAAGCTTTGGAAAAAGATGCTTTATCCAAGATTGCTCCTGACCGTATTAAAAGTATTACTATATTGAAAGATAAATCGGCAACAGCTGTTTATGGGGAAAAAGGAAAAAATGGAGTGATAGTTGTTACTTTGCTTACCGAAGGAGAATATGAATTTAGGAAGGCTAATCCTGAGAAGCCTTATACAGATGCTTTAGAATTAGCGGAAAGTGCAGCACAAAAGATTGGCGGAAAAATAGCCTATTATCTGGATGACAAAGAGATGAATAAAGAACAGTTGAAAGGTATGTCTACCAAGCTAATCAGGTCAGTGTCTGTAAGTGATATGGAAGGAGGGAAGATTATACAGTTAAAAACAGATAAGTATGGTGCTGACTGGATTCCTGTGACTGGAACTGTGACTGACGAAAGCGGAAAGCCGATTGCAGCTACTTTAATTGTAAAGTATACAAATGATTTTGCAGTAGCTGATTCTGATGGTCATTTCAATATGAAGGCTCCTAAAAATGGAGTGCTTCGGGTCGGTGATGTTGATAAAGCTATTGTTGAAGTTAAGGTGGAACCTGTACTTAAAATCGTTTTGAAGAATAAATAAGAATGGTTTGTCTGAATTGAAGGAGACTATTCATGCATATTCTTTATATTTAGACGGAGATACGAAAGTATCTCCGTTTCTTGTTCCGGGTGGAACCAGCGTATTTCTTCATCCCGCTTAAACCAGGTCATCTGTTTACGTGAATAAATACGGGAATTCTGCTTTATCTTTTCGATGGCAAAAGGGAGTTCCCATTCTCCGTCCAAGTACTTGAACAGTTCTTTATATCCTACCGTATTGAGAGAGTTAAGATGGCGATAGGGAAGTACGGAACGTACTTCTTCCAACAAACCTTCTTTCATCATCATATCTACGCGTCGGTTGATGCGGTCGTAAAGTTCTTCCCGGTCGCGGGTTAGTCCTACTTTGATAATACGGAAAGGGCGCTCTTTCTTTTGTTGCGTGCGGAAAGAAGTGTATGTGCGTCCCGTCATATAGCAGATTTCCAGTGCATGAATTACTCGCTTGGGATTCTTCAAATCTACAATACGATAATATTCCGGGTCTAATAAGCGGAGTTCCGCGCAGAGTTGTTCAAGTCCTTCTTCCTCATATTTCTGCAACATGAGCTGGCGGGTTTCCGCATCAACGGTAGGAATGTCATCAATACCTTTGCAGATAGCGTCCACATACATCATCGAGCCACCGGTAAGAACCACGACTTCATGTTGGGTAAATAACTTTTCAAGGATTTCCAGTGCTTCCGCTTCGTATTGGGCGGCACTGTAATAGTCTGTAAGATGAAGCGTACCGACCAGGTGATGGGGTACACGTGCCAATTGTTCGGGAGTAGGCGCTGCCGTGCCTATTTTTAATTCAGCATAAAGTTGTCTCGAATCAGCAGATACAATGCTTGTCCGGAAATTCTCTGCTATCCGTAGACTCAATTCGGTTTTCCCTACGCCGGTAGGCCCTATAAGAACAATGAGAGTAGGCAATGGACTTAAGTGATTAGTGATTAATGATTAGTGGTTAGTGATTAGTGATTAACACTATGCAGTATATTGTGCAATTGTTAATCACTAACCACTAATCGTTAAATTAGAATTTCTCTTCTTCGAATGAACCGCCTGCGTCGCCACCAATATCGAATCCTTCCTGATCAAAGTCTTCCATATCGAAATCCTGATCGCCATAGAAGTTTTCATCCAAATCGAGAGAACCACCGGCAACAGCCATTTCTTCAAAATCGACTGTCTGTTTCGGGGCATCCCCTGATTTCTTGGTGCATTTGGCACCCTTCATTTCCTTTCCGGTAATGATTTCAGATAACTCAATGAAGAAACAACGTTCCGTCATGTAATCGAATACATACAGCAACTTTTGTTTTTCATCTTCTACCAGTTCACTGATAGTAGTTTCTTTCATCACCCAACTGTCCATTTCAGGGTTATCGTCCATTTCTTCCAAAGTCACTTCCTTTTCTTTTTCCCAATCGTCGTCGCAGATAAAGAAAGAAGTCATCTGGTCGTTTGCGTACCCAACTGATTTTACGATTGCCTCATGGAAGTCTAAAAAAGTAGCTTCCGGATCAATTTGTATTTCTCTGACAAAATCGTCAACTTCATCAGATATGATAGTAAATCTGTATATCATAATATGACTATTTTGAACTGTTTATTTAATTATACCACGTTCTGAATTACGGATGAAGTCAATGATGTAGTCGATTTCAGGACTCTTCTCGAATTCATCTTCAATTTTCTTTAATGCTTCTGTCGTGTTCAATCCACTTTGGTAGATGATACGATAGGCATTGTGAATGTTTTCAATCACTTCATTGGTAAAACCACGACGGCGCAAGCCGATAATGTTGATTCCGCTGAAAGCAATTGGTTCGCGTCCTGCAATGATGTAGGGAGGAATGTCCTTACTGAAACGGGAACCACCTTGAATCATTACATAGCTGCCTACATGACAGAATTGATGCATCAGTACACCGCCACTGATAATAGCGTTATCATCAATTACGATTTCACCGGCCATCTTGGTAGAGTTACCAATGATGCATCCGTTACCGACCAAAGCATCATGCGCCACGTGCACGCTTTCCATCAGTAAGTTGTTATTTCCCACAATCGTGCGCCCTTTAGCTGCCGTACCACGGTTGATTGTCACGTTCTCGCGAATCAGGTTGTTGTCTCCGATTTCGGCTGTTGATTCTTCCCCTTGAAATTTAAGATCCTGCGGAATAGCCCCGATAACGGCACCCGGAAAAATAGTATTTCCGTTACCAATACGTGAACCATATAAAATGTTGGCATTAGCCATAATTTTATTGTTGTCGCCGATAACCACGTTTTTATCTATAAATACAAAAGGCGCAATTTCTACATTTTCCCCGATTTTAGCTTCGGGATGAATATACGCTAAAGGACTTATCATTTGATTTTCCAATTGTTAATTACTTATTTTTTACTATTTGTGCCATAAATTCAGCTTCGCAAACTACTTTTTCCCCAACGAATGCGTAACCTTTCATTGTGGATATACCACGACGGATAGGTGCTAATAATTCCACACGGAATGTCAGTGTATCTCCCGGCACTACTTTCTGGCGGAACTTCACACCGTCTATCTTCATAAAATAAGTGGAGTAACGCTCCGGTTCGTCAACAGAGTTGAGAACCAGCAAACCGCCTACTTGTGCCATTGCTTCTACTTGGAGCACGCCCGGCATAACGGGTTCTTGTGGAAAATGTCCCTGGAAGAAAGGCTCGTTGGCAGTAATATTCTTTACACCTACTATATAGTTGGCACCGATTTCAATCACTTTATCTACCAGTTGGAAAGGATAGCGATGCGGCAACAGTTCGCGGATACGGTTTACATCCATCACCGGCTCACGGTTACAGTCATAGTTTGGTGCCTGAATATCGTGCAAACGAATTTCTTTCCGCATCTGACGGGCAAACTTGTTATTGATAGTATGTCCGGGACGGGTAGCGATGATACGCCCCTTAATCGGTTTGCCGATTAAAGCGAGGTCGCCGATAACATCCAGTAATTTGTGACGGGCACATTCATTCGGCCAGACCAACGGCTTGTGGTTAATATAGCCTAACTCATTGGCGTCCATATGAGGAACTCCCATAACGTCTGCCAGCTTGTCGAAGCTTTCCTGTGACATCTTACGTTCGTAGATTACGATAGCATTGTCCAGGTCGCCCCCTTTAATCAATCCCGCAGAGAGCAGCGGTTCTATTTCGCGAACAAAGACGAATGTACGGCTGGCAGCCACTTCGTCTTTGAATTTATGCATGTCTTCAAGTGTAGCAAACTGGTTCGGGATAATGGTCGAATCATAAGAAACCAGTACATTCAGACTAAAATTCTCGTCCGGTAGTACGATGATGGAAGAACCTGTCGACTCGTCACGGAATTCAATCTTTGACTTAATGATATAAAAGTCCTTGACGGCATTCTGTTCTACTGTTCCTACACGTTCTATTTCTTGTACATAATATTGTGCACTACCATCTAAAATCGGAAACTCCGGGCCGTTTACCTGGATAAGGCAGTTATCAATGCCCAATGCGTAAAGGGCTGCCATACCATGTTCAACGGTGCTTACTTTGACTCCATTCTTCGACAACACAGTACCACGGGTGGTTTCTGTCACGTTGTCGGCTACTGCATCGATAGTTGGTTGTCCTTCTACGTCAATGCGCTGGATTTTATATCCATGATTGTCCGGAGCAGGATTAAATGTTACAGTGAGATCAAGTCCAGTGTGAAGACCTTTCCCGCTCAGTGAAAAGCTATCTTTCAGCGTTTTTTGTTTCAGCATTGGCTATTTACTTATTTAATAGTTGTTTTAATTCTTCGATTTCCTTGCGCAGGCTACGCAGTTCTTTCTGCATGTCCGGCAAGCTTCTTTGTGCGATGGATGACTTGAAATATTGTTTTAACTCCATAGGAGGAGTACCGATGAGCTGACTGCCGGACTTGATATCTCCCGGTACGCCCGATTGTGCGCCCAAACCGACTTTATCTCCTATTTTTGAGTGTCCGGCAATACCTACCTGACCGCCAATCATACACCATTCTCCCACTTTGGTAGAACCGGCGATACCGGCTTGTGCAGCCATTACGGTATGCGAACCGATCTCGTCATTATGGGCTATTTGTATCAGGTTATCCAATTTGACACCACTATGTACTACCGTAGCTCCCATTGTAGCACGGTCTACACAGGTATTGGCACCTATGTCTACTTTATCTTCCAGAATAACAATTCCGATTTGAGGAATCTTGTCGTATCCGTTCGGAGTAGGGGCGAAACCGAATCCGTCGGCTCCGATTACCGCACCCGAGTGCAGGATACATTCGTTGCCTATGCGGCAATCATGATAAACATTTACATTCGGGTAAAGCAGGCAACTGTTGCCTATTTTCACACCGTCTCCAACAAAAGTATGCGGATAAATTTGAGTATTATCTCCGATCACGGCGTTTTCGCCAATGTAGGCAAAAGCACCTATATATACGTTCTCACCAATCTTGGCACTGGAGGCAACAAATGCTAATGAATCGATACCCTGTTTTTTAGGTTTGCTCATTTCATAAAGGTTGAGCAATTTCGCCAGGCTTTCGTATGCATTGTCTACTTTGATAAGGGTCGTTTTAATTTCATGTTCAGGAGTGAAGTCCTTATTAACCAGGACAATGCTAGATTGTGTCTCGTAGATGTAAGGCGTATATTTGGGGTTTGACAGGAAAGAAATAGCTCCGGGCATTCCCTCTTCTATTTTAGCGAATGTGTGTACCGTAGCGTTTTCGTCTCCAATGATTTCCCCTTGGATAAATGCTGCAATTTGCTTAGCCGAGAACTCCATGTCTTTAATTTAAAATTTAATTAGTTCACAAATAACGGACTTTTTTTTCAGATTTCCGTGTTATTGCATGAATATTTTATACTTATCTGTGTAATCTCTGGTAGCAGAGATAGTATTTCTTTACCTTTTTGGACAATAATGAGATGTTCAGCATGTCCGATGCTTCGGCAATATTTTTGATAGTGCCGTCTTTGTAGATAATGTCAATACTGTCATCTGCCGGGTCGTACATATTCTTTTCGATGCTGGGGGTAGAGACAAAATAGTTCGCTTCGGAAAGTGTTATGCCTAATTGCTGGCTGATTTGCAAAGTTAATTCTTTTTTTCTGTCTTCACCAATCGGTTCCGACGAAATTTCCACTTTAAAGATATTTCGGTTAATCATTCCCATGCTTAAAGTGGAAAGAACCTTGTCAGTATGAGTGCTCCATACTTTCAAGGCCGTCCATATATCGTTATCATCCAGTTGTACAAAGTTCTCCAGACAATCGGGGTTGTTGTAGAACTCTTCGGGAGTGATGTCTTTGTAAAGGAAAAAGCGGAATGCGGGTGATGCGAACAGCTCCACTCCCTGCGAAGCCAGTTCTTTGGCGCGCAAAAGGGTACTGATAAGCATCTTTTCGTAGGCTACCGAAGTCTTGTGCAGATATACCTGCCAATACATCAGGCGGCGTGCCGTGAGGAAGTTCTCAATGGAGTAGATTCCTTTGGATTCGATAACAAGGCGGTCGTCTGCCACGTCGAGCATCTTGATGATTCGTGCCGAGCCGATGTTTCCTTCCGTAACTCCCGTATAGAAACTGTCACGACGGAGATAATCAAGCCTGTCCATATCCAACTGGCCGCTGACAAGCTGATGCAGGAAGCGCTTCGGATACTCGTCCTTGAAGATTTGAATGGCAAGGCTGAGCTGGCCGTTCATTTCTTTGTTCATCCGTTCCATCAGCATAAGGGAAATCTCTTCGTGGGGAATTCCTTTAACAATAGTGTCTTCCAGCACATGGGAGAAAGGCCCGTGACCGATGTCATGCAGCAGAATGGCAGCCTGTACGGCTTCCGCTTCACTGTCGAAGATGAAGTTTCCTTTCGATGCCAGTTGCGTGATAGCTTCGCTCATCAGGTAGAAAGCACCCAGGGAATGTTGGAAGCGGGTGTGCTGCGCACCTGGATATACCACAGACGAGAGCCCTACCTGCTTGATGCGGGTAAGACGCTGCAAAAGGGGATGCCGTACTATATCGTATAGCAACCCCTTCGGAATATTGATAAACCCGAATACCGGGTCGTTGATTATCTTTCTTTCGTAAGGCATTCGTTTCTTTTAGAGATTTTGTTTTCTTTTCAGAGAATTGCTTTGAGTTGTTCGGCCATTTGTGCCTGTACTTCTTGTGCGGCGGCGCGGGCAGCTTCAGCAAATTTCTCTGTCTTGTCCACGTAGATTATTCCACGGGATGAGTTAACAATTAATCCGCAGGTACTGTTCATTCCATATTTACAAACTTCTTCAAGTGAGCCGCCTTGAGCGCCGACACCGGGAACAAGAAGGAAGTGATTGGGGACAATCTTACGAATATCCTCGAAGGCACGTCCTTGTGTTGCACCTACCACATACATCATGCGGTCGTCGTTTGCCCATTCCTGTGATTTACGCAGCACTTTTTCAAACAGCCGTTCACCATTCGCGTCTTCTGTCAACTGGAAGTCGTGAGAGCCTTTGTTGGATGTCAGCGCTAATAATATAACCCATTTTCCTTCATGAGTAAGGAATGGAGTGACGCTGTCTTCACCCATATAAGGAGCTACTGTGACAGAGTCGATATCCAGTTCTTCGAAGAATGTACGGGCGTACATGGCGGAAGTATTTCCGATATCACCGCGCTTCGCGTCGGCAATAATGAACTGGTCGGGATAATTATCTTTGATGTATTTTACTGTCTTTTCAAATGCAATCCATCCTTTTACACCCATGCTTTCGTAAAAAGCCAAGTTCGGTTTGTAGGCAATACACAAGTCTGCTGTCGCGTCGATAATTGCCTTGTTGAATGCGAAGATAGGGTCTTCTTCTTTCAACAGGTGTTCGGGGATTTTCTTGATGTCGGTATCAAGTCCTACGCAAAGGAATGATTTCTTGCGTTTTATGTTTTCAAATAATTGTTGCTTATCCATCTTGTTATTTACTATTATACGATTTACTATTTACAATTTAAAGCCTCGCTCGCAACTTTCTATTTTTTACAACTCGCTTTCTTTCAGCCTTTCCGCATTCTCAGCCACAATCAAGTGGTCAATGCAGTCTTGGATATCTCCGTCCATGAAAGCAGCGAGATTGTAAATTGTATAGTTGATACGATGGTCGGTGATACGTCCTTGCGGATAGTTGTAAGTGCGGATTTTAGCCGAACGGTCTCCGGTCGATACCATTGTCTTGCGTTTGGAAGCAATATCGTCGATATATTTCTGATGTTCTTTGTCATAGATAAACGTACGCAGACGAGCCAATGCACGTTCTTTATTTTTCGGTTGGTCGCGCGTTTCGGTACATTCAATCAGGATTTCTTCGGCAATACCTGTATTCGGATTCTTCCATATATAGCGCAGTCGTACTCCGGATTCTACCTTATTTACGTTCTGTCCGCCGGCACCACCGCTTCGGAAAGTATCCCATTTGATTTCACCTTCATTGATGACTACATCGAATTCTTCCGCTTCGGGAAGTACGGCTACTGAAGCTGCCGAAGTATGCACGCGTCCTTGAGTCTCTGTTGCAGGAACGCGTTGTACACGGTGTACGCCCGATTCATATTTCAGGATTCCGTAAACATTGTCACCTGTGACGCTGCAAACAATTTCCTTGAATCCGCCTGCCGTTCCTTCGTTCGCATTGGAGACTTCCATTTTCCAGCCTTTTGTTTCGCAGAATTTGGCATACATACGGAAAAGGTCGCCGGCAAAGATAGCCGCCTCGTCACCACCTGCACCGCCACGGATTTCAAGAATCGCATTCTTGCTGTCCTGCGGGTCGGCGGGGACAAGCATCAGTTTGATTTCTTCTTCCAATACCGGAAGGCGTTCCTGGCTGTTATCCATTTCTTCTTTAGCCATTTCACGCATTTCGGCATCCGACTCGCTGGCAAGGATACTCTTGGCTTCTTCGATGTTGCCCAACAATTGGATATATTCCTTACGGGCTTTCATTAAGTCATCCAGTTCCTTATATTCCTTAGTCAGTTTAACATAACGTTTCTGGTCAGCAATTACTGACGGGTCAGTGATAAGGGTTGATATTTCTTCAAAACGGGCTACAAGACCGTCTAATTTTTCTAATATGGTACTGTTGTCTGCCATTCCTTAATATCTGAATTCTCCGAACTCGCTCTTTATGATTAACTCTGTATTGTCACATTCTTCGACGCGTCCTACTATCTGTGCCGGGATACCGAATGACTCGGAAATAGCGATAACTTCTGCGGCATGTTCCGGTGACAGGTAAACTTCAAGGCGGTGTCCCATATTGAATACCTTGTACATCTCGGCCCAGTCAGTGCCACTTTGTTCCTGAATAGTTTTGAACAATGGGGGAACAGGGAAAAGATTGTCTTTTACAACACGGACGTTTTCAACAAAGTGCAGCACTTTGGTCTGTGCACCGCCGGAGCAGTGAACCATTCCGTGAATTTCGGGACGTAATGCATCCAGCAATTTCTTTACTACCGGTGCATAGGTGCGGGTAGGAGAGAGCACTAACTTGCCTGCATCAATCGGAGAATCTTCTACACTGTCTGTCAGTTTCAGATTTCCAGAGTAAACCAATTCTTCGGGAACTGCCGCATCATAGCTTTCCGGATATTTTTCAGCAAGATATTTGCCGAATACATCATGGCGTGCACTTGTCAGACCGTTGCTACCCATGCCGCCGTTATATTCTTTCTCGTAAGTAGCCTGTCCGTAAGAAGCAAGGCCGACGATTACGTCGCCCGGACGGATATTGGCATTGTCAATAACGTCTGAACGCTTCATGCGGCAAGTTACAGTAGAATCGACAATGATGGTGCGTACCAAGTCGCCGACGTCAGCCGTTTCGCCACCGGTTGCATATACGCCTACACCCATTTCGCGGAGTTCGGCAAGTAATTCGTCTGTTCCGTTGATGATGGCGGAGATAACTTCCCCCGGGATTAATAACTTGTTGCGTCCGATAGTTGAAGAGACAAGGATGTTGTCTACGGCTCCTACACAAAGCAGGTCGTCGATATTCATAATCAAGGCATCCTGGGCGATTCCTTTCCATACAGACAGGTCGCCTGTTTCTTTCCAGTACATATAAGCGAGGGAAGATTTGGTTCCGGCGCCGTCGGCATGCATGATATTGCAATATTCCGGGTCACCTCCCAATATATCGGGAATAATTTTGCAGAATGCTTTCGGGAAAATTCCTTTGTCGATGTTCTTGATGGCGTTGTGCACATCTTCTTTTGATGCGCTTACTCCACGCATCATGTATCGTTGATTACTCATGAGTTATAGAATTATTTTGTATACGGCTGCAAAAGTACTGCTTTTTTTTCGTACAGCCAACTATCTTAATAGAAATGCCGCTGACTAATAAAGTTTTCGTGTCTAACGAGATACGGAAACTTTATTAGTCAGCGGCACAATTTTTTCAGCAGACTTTTCTTAGAATTCTACTTTAGGCGCTTTTTCGCTACCTTCTTCTGCTTCAAAATATGCTTTCTTATCGAATCCGAACATTCCTGCAAAGATACTCTTGGGGAAACGGCGGATATTGGTGTTATAAGCCTGTGCGGCATCATTGAAATTCTTGCGTGCTACATTGATGCGGTTTTCCGTACCTTCCAGTTGAGCCTGCAATTCAAGGAAATTCTGATTAGCTTTCAAGTCGGGATAATTCTCCGTGATAGCTAATAACTTACCTAAAGCAGAAGTGACAGCACCCTGTGCCTTCTGATATTGCGCGAGCTTTTCCGGTGTCAGGTCAGCAGCGTCCACTTTGATTTGTGTTGCCTGGCTGCGTGCGGCAACCACTCCTTCCAATGTTTCTTTTTCGTGGGTTGCATACCCTTTAACTGTATTTACCAGATTGGGAATCAAGTCGGCACGGCGTTGGTATTGTGTTTCCACATTAGCCCATTGTCCACTTACATTCTCGTCCATAGTAACCAGGCCGTTATATACACTGACTGCCCAAAAGACAAGGATAGCTACAACGGCTAAAATGATGATAATTGACTTTTTCATGTTTATTGTTTTTATTGATATTGATACTCTGATTTATTAAATTAGATATTTAGAACCGTGAACCGGCACCGCCGCCACCACCCATTCCGCCGCCGAAGCTGCCACCACTAAAGCCGCCGAAACTTCCACCGCCCATGCCGCCAATGAACGGCCCTCCACCACCGCGATGGTGATAGTCATTCTCGTAACTTTGCTGACGGCGTACGAGAGTATGTCCGCAGTTTCTACAAGTATAAGTGACATCTTCGGTTTTTACACCGTTAGTCCGGGATACTATCCTGCTGCCACTTCTTTGCAATGTATGTTTTCCGCACTTCGGGCAACGGCTTTGCTTACGTGCCGCAAAGAAGGAGATACCTCCGCCAATGAGGATGAAGAAGAGTATAGCAAGAATAAAATCGAATGAACCACCCTCGCCCGAATCAGAAAGAGAATCATTCTCCATAGAACCGTCAAGTCGTTGACAAGTCGCTTTCAACCCCGCTACCATTCCTGCATCCCAATTCCCGTCTTTCAGATAAGGAATCATGTACTTCGTCTGAATCCTTTTGCAGATAGCATCGGGAAGAACTCCTTCCAACCCATAACCGGTGTAAAACTGAATACAACGCTGGTCGGTAACCAGCAAAATAACCAAACCGTTATTTTTGTCCTTCTTTCCTACACCCCATTTATTGAGTAACTGGTGGCAGAAATTGAAGCAATCTTCATCCCCGATGGAAGGGACTGCGGCAACCACCGTTTCAATTCCCGTCTGCTGCTCCAAGGCATAAAGCATGGCATCTATGCTGTCACAAGCAGCCTGTGAAAGTACCCCCGCAGGATTACAAACATACTGCATCTTGTTTTGCAAGTGAACTTTCGGAAGATTGTCTACCGTATATACTTTCTCTTGAGCCTGTAAAGGAATCAGTAGAAAAGTGAAGAGTATAAATGTAAATATTGGTTTCATAATAGTTTTAATGAATGTATCGCCCGACGAACTCACGGACTTTATCGGTGTATTCCTGCTTGTTCTCTTGGTATGAAACGGCATGGGCGGCACCCGGCACAATCCAAAGTTCCTTTGGTTCCGGCTTCGCTTCATAAAGCGGATATACCATCCATGTCGGGACATACGTGTCTTTGTCTCCATGAATAAACAGCATCGGCAACTCACACTTGGCTACTTGTTTCAGTGAAGAAGCCTCTTTGAAATCCCAACCGTATTTCTTTTCGCATAGCCAGCTCGTGGTGTACATCAACGGGAAAGGTGGAAGCCCGAAAGACGACTTCAATTCGTGCGAGAATTCATCCCATACACTGGTATAACCGCAATCTTCCACAAAGCATTTTACAAAAGGCTGCTGTTCCTCACCGGATACCATCATGGTGGTTGCGCCGCCCATCGAGATGCCGTGTACCACCATCTGCGTACTGTCTCCGAATATATTATTGGCAATATTCATCCACTGTAACACATCAAGGCGGTCTTTCCAACCCATCTGAATGGCACGGCCTTCACTTTCTCCCTGATGCTGAAGTTCAGGTAGCAAAATGTTATAGCCTAAATCGCGGTTATATAAATAACCAATCATAAACATACGAATGGCATTGTCCGTGTATCCGTGAACAATAACTGCTGTCTTGTTAGTCGGTTCGGGAGCAGCGACATAGTAAGCATGAAGCTGTACGCCATGCGGATTGATGATAAAAGTATCTTTCAGCGCATCTGCCTGTCGCAGACTATCTACCCATGGGCGCAGAAATGGATAGTTTTTGTACATAAAAGGATAAGAGTCGGCATCTTTAGACAAAATCTTTGCGTCTGGAGTCAGAGAAAAGTTCAACATATAGAAACTTCCCCCGATAGTGCAACCGGTCATCACCAGCATAATGATGATAATACTATAGACTACTTTTCTCTTCATATGATACCTTTAACCTTTTTTACTCTCTCGCCTTGAAAAAGGGGGTAGGAGAGATTCTATTTATTCCAGATTTCCCAGGCGGCAAATGCCTGAAGAAGCAACATTTCAAGACCGTTTTTAACAACGGCACCCTGTGCTTCTCCCTTTTTCATGAAAAGGGTAACGTTTGGATTATATAACAAATCGTAGAGCAAATGGTTTGGAGTAACTAATTCATAAGGTATGTTGGGGCAGAAATCGACTTTTGGAAACATGCCGACAGGAGTGCAGTTCACAATTACCGTATATTCCGCCATGATTTCAGGGCTTAGTTCCTCGTAGGTCAGCATGCCGTCCGCTCTGTGAGTGCGCGAAACGAACACACTTTCAATGCCCAAGTTTTTAAGACCGTGGTAAACAGCCTTGGATGCTCCACCAGTGCCCAGAATCAAAGCCTTTTTGTGATGAGGCTGCAATAATGGCTGTATCGACTGGGTAAATCCGATAATATCAGAATTATAGCCGACCAGCTTCACTTTTCCTTTTGGCTGACGGATAATTTTGATTACATTTACTGCACCGATTTTCGCAGTATCAGGGTCTAGTTCGCTTAAGAAAGGAATCACTTGCTCCTTGTAAGGGATAGTGACATTAAGACCGCGCAGATTGGGATTCTCTTCAATCACTTCCATGAAATCATTGATCTTGGGAATCTCAAAATTCACGTATTCCGCATTGATGCCTTCGGATTTGAACTTCTCATTAAAGTATCCGATAGAAAATGAATGTCTCAAGGGGTAGCCGATTAAACCATATTTTTCCATAATACGAAAGGATTAAATTAATCAATCATAAAAACTCACTATTTTGTCGCGGTATAAAGTGTGCAGATGCCAAAGGTTAGCCGCTTGAAATTAACCTCGCTGAATCCGGCTCGTGAGATGACTCCTTTCATGACTTCCCCTTGTGGAAATACTTTGATGGTGTCCGGCAGATAGCGGTAGGCACTGTTGTCTTTGGAGAGAAGTTTGCCCAGCAATGGGATGACGACTTTAGAGTAGACGGAAAACAGTTGTTTCATCGGGAAACGGTCGGGAGTGGTAAGCTCCAGAATCACAAGATGACCGCCCGGTTTCAGTACACGGCACATTTCGGAGAGCCCTTTGTCGAGGTCTTCGAAGTTGCGGATGCCGAACGCTACGGTAATGGCGTCAAAGTCATTGTCGGCAAAAGAGAGTGAAGTACAGTCCTCCCGGGCAAAAGATATTTTGTCCGAGAGTCCTTCCTTCTTTACTTTTTCACGTCCCACATTCATCATACCTTCCGAGATGTCCGTACCGATTAACTCGGCAGGTTGCAACTTGCGGCAGGCGAGGATGGCAAAATCCCCCGTACCGGTTGCCACGTCCATCATACGTTGCGGCTGGAAAGGACGCAGCCAGGCAATGGCTTTGCGGCGCCAACTGCGGTCGATACCTAAAGATAAGGTATGATTCAGCTTGTCGTAAGCATGGGCGATATTGTCGAACATGCGTTCTACCTGCTCAGTCTTTTTTCCTTCCTCGTCGTAAGGCTTGATATGTTGTTGTGGGTAGTCCATTTCTTATTTAGTCAAGAAATTCATTACGTTCTTTTCGATACGTTCAGCGATGTTGCTGGTATCTTCTTTCACAAAT
>ERZ791802.94-NODE-94-length-112064-cov-11.050514_pt1 | contig 112064 bp, 87 predicted proteins | sample MGYA00510308_ERZ791802 | MGnify/ENA primary metagenome ERZ791802 (study PRJEB30046, sample SAMN00792028) | human gut metagenome | study: EMG produced TPA metagenomics assembly of the A metagenome-wide association study of gut microbiota in type 2...
ACTAACTCGCAATGAATTAGTTGCCTTAAATTTTATTATTTTAGGAATATCCCTAGTTATCGAATGTAATCTCATTAAGATTCAACTTCCGGTGTAATCAGCTTATAGCCTTTTCCGTGGATGTTAATAATTTCGATAGAGTCATCTTCTTTCAGGTGCTTACGCAGTTTCGTGATATACACGTCCATACTGCGGGCATTGAAATAGTTATCGTCAATCCAGATAGTCTTCAACGCAAAGTCACGTTGCAGGATCTCGTTAGCGTGAGCACAAAGCAATCCGAGCAATTCAGATTCTTTTGTAGTCAGCTTAGTCTGCTTGCCTTCCGAAGCCAGAATTTGTTTCTGAGTATCGAAAGTAAACTTACCAATCTTATAGATATTACTTTCTTTGTTCTTCTTTCCGCGAACACGTCTCAGGATTGCTTCAATTCTGAATGTCAACTCTTCCATGCTGAACGGTTTGGTGATATAATCATCCGCACCAATCTTAAATCCTTCCAGAATATCTTCTTTCAGCGTCTTAGCCGTCAAGAAGATAATAGGAATTTCAGCATTCGCTGCACGGACATCCTGTGCCAGTGTGAAGCCATCTTTCTTAGGCATCATTACGTCAAACACGCACAAGTCATATTTATTCTTCAAGAAAGCCTTATAACCGGCTTCTCCATCAGGATATAACTCAGCAGAATAACCTTTTGCCTGTAAATATTCTCTTAAAAGCATGCCAAGATTTTCGTCATCCTCGCATAATAAAATACGCAGTTTCTCGTCCATATCAATTATTTTTTAATAAAGGTAATGCAATAATAAATTTAGTTCCCACGTTCAGGTCGCTTTCCGCCCGGATGGTTCCCTTATGATCCAATATAATTTTTCTCACATAAGCCAATCCCAGTCCAAAGCCCTTCACATCGTGCAGATTACCCGTATGCACACGATAGAACTTTTCAAATATCTTTTTCAGGTTTTCCTTCTTGATGCCGATACCATTATCCTGTATCGAAATCATCAGTTTACCCGATTCATTCCACGTTCTCACTTTCAGTTCCAGATCCTCTTCCGGTTTCTTATATTTCACCGCGTTGTCCATCAGATTAAAGATTACATTGGTGATATGCATCTCATCTGCAAATATAACAGGATCAGTGGCCTCAAGGTTCGATGTTATCTTACCATTATACCGTTCCACTTTCAGGGTAAATGTATTGATAACTCCCGTTATCAGTTCATTCGCATCAATCTCCTTCATCTTCAAAGTCGACTTCTGACGGTCGAACATCGACATTTGGAGTACTTTCTCTACCTGGAAGCGCAAGCGCTTGGTTTCATCATTTATCACTCCCGATATATGCTGGAACATCTGCGGAGATTTTCCCACCGCGGGGTCTTTCAGCATCTGTGCCGCCAACGAAATGGTGGATATCGGTGTTTTAAATTCGTGTGTCATATTGTTGATGAAGTCATTCTTCATTTCCGTCAACTTCTTCTGACGGAATACGATATAAATCGTAAAGATGAATGTCACCAGCAACACCATTGTAAATATCAACGACGGAATCATGAAGCTGATCGAATCAAAAAGATAATCTCTTCTTCCCGGAAAATGCACTTTCAGTACACTCATCTTGGCAGGTGGATCGTTCTTGAACAATGCCTGCTGATAGAACTCGTCACTCCCCTTTCCGTCATAATCCGCACAACGGTAGACTTCCCGTCCGTCCTTATCAATCACCATAAAGTGAAAAGGTAAGTCTATACCATTATTATATAGGTTCGATTTCAGGTAACCGTTCAAGTCTCCAAAACGTACCCTGTCTCCAATAGACTTGTCACTTGCCCGATAAATCATCTGCCAAACCACTTCATTCAGCAATTCACGCTGATACATATATCGGTTTTTGATAGCCTCTATCAACGAACGCGAGGTTTCCGGGATCGTTTTGGTTCCCCTGTAAGGAGAAATCATCGCTTTCGGTAGTTCGGATGGTTTGGTAGTCATCACTTTCAGTTCAAAATCCGTATATACCTTTCCATCTTTAGACTTCATCGTAAACCGCTGCGTCTGCTGAACCAAATCATTCTGCTGCAATGAAGCGTTGTTTTCAATCAAAGCTTTCCGTTCAGCATCAGAAACATCTTCAATTAACCAACGTTGCGTTTCTGCATATTCCACATCCTTAGAAACTTGATCCAGGCTATTGCGTACAGCCGAATCAAACTGTTCCTTCCGGGTTTTCATCATTTCCTCTATATAACTGACCTGTAAATACAGCAGACTGAGGAAAGAAAGCCCCATTACAATACCTAATATCCAAATTGTTGACTTCTTCATAGCAACAAAATTAACACTCCCTAATTAACACTCCTAATGCATTAACTTGATTTAACCGGAACTTCCCGGAAATTAACCGAAAGGAGTTATTAAGGTCGTATTCTGATTACTACAACAATATAAACCCTCCTTTGGTTTGCAAATTTAATAAAAAATTAAATCTTCTCCTTGCGTTTTTCCATCTTTATTAATCATAGTTAAACAAAAACCGCCTTCTTTTACTTAAAAAAGAAAGCGGTTTTAACACTATTAAGAGGATTATGAACTATTCTTCGGTTTGTTTAGCCTCGAAATCTTTAATTAACTTATCTTGGACATCTGCCGGAACAAGCTCATAGCTAGAGAATTTCATGATAAACGAAGCACGTCCGCCTGTGAGCGAGCTAAGTGCCGTCGAGTAAGAAGACATTTCTTTCAAAGGTACTTTAGCAACCAGTTTCTCGAAACCTTTTTCGCTACTCATACCCATAATCATGGCACGACGTCCTTGAAGGTCACCCATCACATCTCCCATTCTATCGGATGGCACAAACACTTCAACATCATAAATCGGCTCCAGAATCTTCGGGCCTGCATTCTTGAACGCTTCACTGAAAGCGTTACGTCCGGCAAGCATGAAGGAGATTTCATTAGAATCTACCGGGTGCATCTTACCATCGTAAACGATCACGCGTACATCACGGGCATACGAACCTGTCAATGGGCCCTGTTCCATACGAGCCATGATACCTTTCATAATAGCAGGTAAGAAACGGGCATCAATAGAACCACCCACGATACTGTTGACAAACACGAGTTTTCCACCCCATTCCAGTGGAATTTCTTCCGTACCTCTCACGGTAATCTTAAATTCCTGTCCGTTGAACTTGTAAGTTTCGGGCACAGGCATACCTTCTTTATAAGGTTCCACAATCAGGTGAACCTCACCGAACTGACCAGCACCGCCGGATTGTTTTTTATGACGATAGTCTGCACGAGACGCCTTCGTGATTGTTTCACGATACGGAATCTTCGGTTCTTCATATTTTATCTGGAGTTTTTCATTGTTTTCCAGACGCCATTTCAATGTACGAAGATGGAATTCTCCCTGGCCGTGCACCAAAGTCTGTTTCAGCTCCTTTGACTGCTCGATTACCCATGTCGGATCTTCTTCACGCATACGGTTCAAGATGGTCATCATCTTTTCCACGTCTGATTCGTTCACAGGCTTGATGGCACGCGTATATTTGGAATTCGGATATTTGATAAAGTTGAATTTATAATCGCAATCCTTGCCATTCAGTGTATTACCTGTTTTTACATCTTTCAGTTTCACGGCAGCGCCAATATCACCGGCCTGCAATTCTTCCACTTTCACACGATTGCCACCGGCTACCACATAAATCTGCGCAATACGTTCTTTCGAACCACGGTCGGCATTCAGCAAATCGTCGCCTTCATGAACTTTACCGCTCATTACTTTAAAATAAGATACTTCACCGATATGCGGTTCCACGCTTGTCTTGAAGAAATAAAGGGATTCCGGCCCGTTCACGTCCGGCGCTACTTCCTTACCATCTGTATTCTGCACCTTCGGCATTTCTGATACAAAAGGTACAACATTACCAAGGAATTCCATCAAGCGGCGAACACCCATGTCCTTACCGCCACAAACGCAGAATACCGGGAACATACCTCTGGCAATCAAACCTTTGCGGATGCCTTCACGCATTTCGTCTTCCGAAAGTGATTCCTGTTCGAAGAATTTCTCCATCAGGCCTTCATCATTTTCGGCAGCGGCTTCTATCAAGGCTTTGTGCATTTCCATCGCCTTATCCATTTCTTCAGCAGGAATATCCTCGATTACGGGAGCACCGCCTTCAGGTTTCCATGAATATTTCTTCATCAGCAACACGTCAATCAGAGCGTTGAAGCCCGGCCCGGTACTGATAGGATATTGGATGGGAACAACTTTAGAGCCATAAGCTTCTTTTAATTGCTCAAGGATATTATCATAGTCGCATTTTTCATTATCAAGCTGGTTGACTAGAAAAATAACTGGCTTATTCAATTTTTCTGTATATCGGAAATGATTTTGTGTACCGACTTCGACGCCGTATTGGCCATTGAGAAGGATAATTGCAGTGTCGGTCACGTTTAATGCAGTTACTGTACTGCCTACGAAGTCGTCCGAACCCGGACAGTCAATGATATTAAGCTTTTTATTATTCCATTCTACATGGAGAACGGTGGAGAAAACGGAGTAACCATACTCTTGTTCAACAGGGAAATAATCGCTAACAGTATTCTTTGCGGCAACAGATCCGCGACGTTTTATAACACCACTCTCGAAAAGCATCGCTTCCACGAGAGTGGTTTTCCCAGAGCCAGAACTTCCCAACAAGGCAATGTTCTTGATTTCATTAGTCTGATATACTTTCATAATATATAAGATTTTAGTAATTACTCAGTATGTTTCTCACATACCATTAATTTTGTGATGCGCAAATTAGGGATTAATTGGGGGAAAAGCAACACTTACGGTAGTGTTACTAAACAATGTTATGTAACACATCTTTATCGTGAACCTTTTTACTTAAGTATAAATTGAATTCTAACGCTATTCAGTTATTTTCAAGCTGCATGAACAGGTTGTCTGACACCCGGGTCTCAATCATGCTGACACCCGGGTGTCAGGCATACCAACACCCGGGTGTCGGTACTACTGAGACCCGGGTGTCAGACAACTTGTTTATATAGCACAAATATTTTTTGCATGCGGAGCGTTTAGTTCACAATAGTATGGAAGCAAAGTTATTTGGTAAACAGTCTTTTGATATATCAGATAATAATCTTACTTTTACAGCCACAAAATCCAAACGACATAGCTATGGCAGGTATTTATCTCCACATCCCTTTCTGCAAGACCCGTTGCATCTATTGCGATTTTTACTCAACTACACGCAGTGAACTGAAATCACGCTACGTACAAGCACTCTGCCGGGAGTTGGAGATGCGGAAAGAATATCTGAAAGGAGAAGATATAGAAACCGTTTATTTCGGTGGCGGAACTCCGTCGCAATTGGAAAAGGAAGATTTTGAACTGATATTTGAAACCATCCGGACACATTATGGACTGAACCATTGCCAGGAAATCACTTTGGAAGCCAATCCCGACGACCTGACATCCGAATATCTGGAAATGCTTTCTTCTCTCCCGTTCAACCGTCTAAGCATGGGAATACAGACTTTCGATGACAACACACTCAAGTTGCTGAAACGCCGCCATAATGCCCGTACTGCCATTGAAGCCGTCAGCAGATGCCGGGAGGCAGGATTCCGCAATATCAGCATTGACCTTATATACGGACTGCCAGGTGAAACGAAAGAACGTTGGGAGAACGATCTCCGACAGGCTATCGCGCTGAATGTGGAACACATCTCTGCCTATCATTTGATTTACGAAGAAGATACACCTATATATAAGATGCTTAAACAGCATCAGATATCCGAAGTGGATGAAGATTCAAGCCTGGAGTTCTTTACGTTACTGATAGAACATTTGCAGAAAGCAGGGTTCGAGCATTATGAAATTTCTAATTTCTGCCGCCCCGGTAAATACTCCCGCCACAACACTTCGTATTGGCAAGGTATCTCTTACCTGGGCTGTGGCCCATCGGCACATTCTTTCGACGGAATGACACGGGAATGGAATGTTTCCTCTATCGACCTATATATAAAAGGTATAGAGGAAAACCAACGTGCTTTTGAAATCGAGCACTTGGATCTGGTTACCCGTTATAATGAATTTATCATCACTACGATACGTACTGCATGGGGCACTCCCATAGAAAAGTTGCAACAGACATTCGGCCATGAGCTATGGGAATACTGCCGGAAGATGGCTGCACCTTATCTGGAAAATGGAAAACTGGAAGTGCACGATGGCGCCTTGCGCCTGACCCGCGAAGGTATTTTCATTTCTGACAGTATAATGAGTGATTTGCTTTGGGTAGATTAATAAAACAAACGACAAGCCGATGACCATTTATATCCAGTATCATAAACTTAAAAGATACCCCTGCTCCACCAAGCCCCGCTTGTCGGTAAGTTCCATCAATGCACCGTCCCGAATCAGAGTGAGCCGGGTTACTACTTCCAACACTTTTTCATAGTTATGGTCAGTAATCACAATACCTTTGTCTGCCGAATGTATATTGATTTGTTCTATCAACTTATCCGCCAAATGGAAAGAGAGGTAATCGAACGGTTCGTCCAGTAATACAAACTTTGTATTACCAAATAGCAGTAACTTAGCTTCCAAATAGCGACGTTCTCCGCCGGAGAGTTGTGATACGCGCCGTTCCATACACGATTGTGCCACTTCATCGTCTTTGTAGAAGTCATCAGCTTCCTTTTCGTTCAGGTAGTAGCTTACCAACTGCCTTATCTTCTGATGCCTGGGAAGATAACCGCCCTGTGGCAGAAAAGCAATTACCCCGGGAGATTGATAAGGAACCGGAAGAATTTTACTTTCATCCAAGCGGATGAATTTACGGTCGGCTTTCATTGTTCCGAAAATTATTTGCATAAGCACAGACTTTCCTGTACCATTCCTGCCGAACAGTCCAACGATGTCACCCGTATTTATCTTCAGGTAAACATCTGTCAACAACTGCCTGGTGCCGAAGTTTTTGATAACACTATCTATCTCAAGCTGATGACGCATAATCTTATAATCCAAAGGATGAACCAATAAACAATAAATGTAAAGACGATCAAATTCCTTTTCGGAATGCCGGAATTATAATAAAAGTAATAGGCTTCTTTCTCCATGACTTCTTTATAAAGCAGGCTCGTTATAATCCCCACACCGCCCGCCATATACGGAAGGGAGTCAAAAAAGATAGTCCAGTCGCCTTTTGATATGAGCAGACAGGCCAACAAGGACAGCGGAACGTTTATTTTTAACGTACTGAGGAAAAACAAATGGTATAGTTTTAATCTCCGCATCAAACAAAATATTAATTGCCGCAATAAATATATTAATAAATCCGGTTATTTCCAACCAAACGGTTCTTTAATACTTATTTTACTCCAAAGAAGGATGAGAACATACATTTTCAATTATCTTTGCAATCAAAAACAGATACGAACTATGTTTATTATCATCGGAATCATGCTGACGGGTATGCTCATTGGTTACCTTCTACGCAGCAAACGGTTGACATGGATACACAAAATCATTACTTTCCTGATATGGACGCTGCTATTCCTGCTCGGAATTGATGTAGGCGGAAACGAAACGATCATCAAAGGACTGCCTACACTCGGACTGGAAGCTGTCATCATTACTTTGGCCGCCGTCACAGGAAGTACCCTATGTGCATGGGGGCTATGGTACCTATTATATATAAGGAATAGAGGAAAGGAGATAGAAGCATGAAAGGTAGCCTGATTATTGTCTCTTTCTTCATTATCGGTACTCTCTGCGGAGTGTATCATCTCATTCCGTATGATTTCACCAATAGTAAACTCAGTTATTATGCCCTCTGCGGACTAATGTTCTGTGTAGGTATCAGTATCGGTAACGACCCGAACACGTTGAAAAGTTTCCGTTCACTAAATCCACGCCTTATCTTTCTTCCTATCATGACAATACTCGGTACATTAGCGGGATGCGCGGTAGCAGGAGTTTTTATGAGCCAGCGGGGTGCTTTGGACTGTATGGCTGTAGGAGCTGGATTCGGTTATTATTCGCTCTCCAGTATTTTTATCACCGAATACAAAGGCCCGGAACTGGGAACTATCGCATTGCTTTCCAATATCATGCGTGAAATCATAGCTTTACTGTGCGCCCCGCTGCTGGTGAAATATTTCGGAAAACTCGCCCCCATCTCCGTTGGTGGAGCTACGACTATGGATACAACTCTTCCTATCATTACACGATACTCGGGAAAGGAGTTTATAATCATTTCCATCTTTCATGGTTTTGTTGTCGATTTCAGTGTTCCTTTCCTGGTCACGTTTCTTTGTTCAATATCATTTTAACAGCAACAAATCCTAAAATAGAGCAATATGTTATTATCGTTTCCGCACACGTATTACAAAAATGTTTCATAAAGAAGCGTTTTTGTATCAAAAAAGAATACCTACTCTTGATTTACATCAAGAAATCAACCTAAATAGAATCTTTTCCTTTTCTTTATTTTTGTGTTATAAAACATATTACTACATTTGCATAGGTAAAAAGAAAAAACTAAGCGCTTAGACAGTATTTTCAATAGGTATTAGATTTGTTTTTAGGAATAGTTTTTAGGTATAACAATTAAAAAAGTAGGTATTATGAAACGTTTAGGATTAACATTAGTGGCAGCGCTCTGCCTTGCTGCTACAACATTCGCAGCTGGAAATCAGCCTACAACTGCAAAATGGGAAGGTAACATCAATGTAAGTAAACTAGGTAAGTATTTAAATCTGAACTCTGCTCAAAGCGAAGAAGTAGCAAACATTTGCGATTACTTCTCCACACAGATGTCAAAAGCCACAACAGCAAAGAAAGATAAAGAAGCAAAATTGCGCAATGCTGTTTATGGTAACTTGAAACTGATGAGACAGACACTTAGTGCTGAACAATATGCCAAGTATGCTGCTTTGATGAACATTACCTTGATGAACAAAGGCATTGAATTGAACAAGTAAAAAACGATTAATACACAAAAGTGAAAGGGTGGAAGCCGGTTATCGACTTCCACCCTTCTATTTTATCCGGAAAAGCGGCATGTAACCAACAAGTGTTATTTTATAGTCACCATCGTAGCCCCGAATCCATATTCCTGGAAAGAAGCATCCTGATAGCGGCAACTACTGTATTTTCGTTTTAATTCATCAACTATGGCTTTCCGGAGCACTCCATCCCCCTTGCCATGAATAAACACAATCTTCTGTTCGCGTTTATTCTTATAGTTCTCCATTACTTCGCGAAACTTATCCAATTGATAATTTAGTATTTCGGTATTACCCATACCTTGCGTATCATCTAACAAAGAATCAATATGAAGGTCTATTTCAACAATCCCATTCTTTCCACTATGAGCATGGTTAGGTTTAACGATAGGTTGCGACTTCGGTTTATCTGTCGATTTCTTCTGCAACAAAGCGACTTGAATTTCTTCTGCCGAAACATAGACTTGCTTGGCCGGCATATCATCTTTCACAATGTCATAAATCAATGCAGGTTCTTCAAAGAAATCGGAATTGCTGAATGTATGTAGTTTATAGAACTTCACTATATCAATCCGTATCTCTACGCTGGCAGCCGGCTTGATAGCCGCAGGCTTACCGTCTTTGAAAGCTATCAGTTGTACAGCCACCCGTTCCATTTCATTCAACATATCTTTCGTAAACTCTTCCAACAACAATTTAGTATTGGGTTCTACCAAACCATGCGAACGGTTTTTCCAAGCTTTCCCTTCCGCACTCAAATAGGTATAATACAGATAATAATTACTATCATTTACCAGATAAGTTTCAAAAGGAGTGGTCATCATAGCCTTTGCATCTTCGGGCACATAAGCAAGAAACACATTCAACGTATCTCCCCCACGCACTTCCGGCTGACGCTGAATGACAGGCATTTCCGGTTTAGACGGCTTAGCGGGTTCTTCCGGTTTCGGAGTTGACAAACCCGGTTTACGTCTCATATTATAGTCATCTGTTTCAATCACTACACACTCACGTATCGGCATAGGAATATCGAATCCATCCGCATCTTCAACCAAAACAAAATCCTTTCCTTTGAATCCTGTTACAATTCCACCGCCTACCTCACTGAGAAAGCGTACTTTATCTCCTATTTTCATCGTTGTACATTCCAATTAAAGTTCAAACTAAAAAACGAGTAACAAAGATAGGTATTTCTATGAAATTAAATCGGGATTCGGCGCTAAAAACAAAATGCTTATCTATATTCGTCTTTTTATTTTAACTTTGCAATATTAAAAAGAAAACTATATATCGGAAAAATCACTATTAATCACACCAAGAATCAATGAAAGAACTTATTAAAGTGATAGCCTTTGATGCTGACGACACTCTGTGGAACAATGAACCCTTTTTTCAGGAAGTAGAAAAGCAATATGTCCGCCTGTTGGAGCCTTATGGTACGCCAAAAGAAATTTCAGCCGCATTATTTCAAACAGAAATGAATAATCTGAAAATTCTCGGATATGGCGCCAAGGCTTTCACTATTTCTATGGTTGAAACAGCCTTGCGAATTAGTGAACAAAAGATTTCGGCCGATACTATTCAACAGATCATTGCTTTGGGAAAGTCATTATTAGAAATGCCGATTGAATTATTGCCAGGAGTAAAGGAAACTCTCAAAGCTTTAAAAGAACAAGGGAAATATAAACTGGTAGTTGCCACTAAGGGCGATTTGCTGGATCAAGAAAATAAATTGGAACGTTCCGGTTTAGCTTCTTATTTCGACCATATAGAGGTGATGTCCGATAAAACGGAAAAAGAATATCTCCGGTTATTGAATATCCTGCAAATCTCTCCTTCTGAATTTGTTATGGTCGGCAATTCATTGAGATCGGATATTCAACCCGTTTTATCCTTAGGCGGATATGGGATACATGTTCCTTTCGAAGTGATGTGGCAACATGAAGTGGTGGATACATTCACTCATGCACACCTCAAGCAAGTGAAAAGCCTGGATGAATTGCTGGCAGTATTTGAGTAGACAGATACGATTATTCTTTTTACAGCAACTTCATCAATTCAGCGGCCCGGCACGCTTCAATTGAATTACCGACAGAAAGTTTTTCCAGGATATTCTGCCGGTGACGGTTGACTGTATTCACACTAATGTATAGAGTGGCAGCTATCTCCTTACTTGACAGTCCTTTGCGTATGCAACGAAGTATTTCCTTTTCACGTTCGGACAGTATATGGGTATGTTCTTCCGAGAGGGAAAGCGTCTCTACTTCTCCATGTTCCATATGAGTAATTGTAGGATATATCCCTTTTTCCGTCCGCTGGTCTGCCGACAAGGCATAAAGACAAAATATCAGCCACACACTCCCGGAAGGAGTATTTTCCATGATTTGAACCAGATTGTCTATATACTGATATTCCCCTTTCTCATTCATCATACGCAGCCTGCATCTTCCACGATACTTCAAGCGTTCTTCGGGTGATGACGAAAAAGTCTTCTGAAAGAACTTATACTCCAACAAACGTTTCTCTACCAAATCTTCAGGATGAATACGCCGATAGATACAATCTTCATCCATCGAGTCAATGACGCTTAATGCGGTTTCTTCAGGGGTCAGCCCCAAGAAATGTGCCCACGGATGGACAGAGACATAACTTTTCCGGTTCGAAAGATCAGAAATCACAGCACACCCGCCGTTTATCTCCGTCAATGAACGAATAAATTGCCGATGCTGCTCTACGGTTTCATTATTCAGCGTTTCGTGGGCTATCGGCTGTGTAGCATAAACTTCATCAATTTCTTTTTGTAATACGTCCATCCTGTAAAATGGTTATTATTCAGTATTGTTACACAAAAAGGCATGCACTACCTTTGTCCCACAAAGATAATCAAATAAGAAATAACCATGAAACTTTTAAAAATCAAAATCATGTCAATAGCCTTGCTGGCAATAACAACTTCGACTATGGGACAAAATCTGAATAAAATGAACTGGCTGAATGAGCCTCAGCAATGGGAAATTAAAGAAGGTAAAACACTCGTGATGGACGTACCGGCAAAAACCGACTTCTGGCGAATCTCTCATTATGGATTCACCGTAGACGACGGGCCTTTCTATTATGCCACCTACGGCGGTGAGTTTGAAGTAAAGGTAAAGATAACCGGCAATTATGTAACCACTTTCGACCAAATGGGATTAATGCTGCGCATCGACCACGAAAACTGGATAAAAACAGGGGTTGAATACGTAGACGGAAAACAGAATGTCAGTACTGTAGTCACTCACCGTACAAGTGACTGGAGTGTAGTACAGCTACCGGATGCCCCGCGTTCTATCTGGATAAAGGCAGTCCGCCGACTGGATGCAGTAGAAATCTTCTTTTCACGTGACGACAAAGAATATACCATGACACGCACCTGCTGGCTGCAAGACAACTGTCCTGTCATGGTCGGATTAATGGGAGCTTGTCCCGACGGTAAAGGATTTACTGCTATATTCGAAGAATTCAAGGTAACTCCGCTGCCGGATCAACGAAGACTGGAATGGGCCAAAAGGCAATTAGATAAGTAAGGATAACGCCAAAAAAGAAGAGGGTATGTCTATGAATAGACATACCCTCATTATTAGAATAACGAAAACTATAGTTCAAGGAATTTCACATATTTCTGTTTCGCCTCGTTCAACATATCCTCATCCACACAGACATCCGATATAAACCATGAATGCGGCAGTTCAATCCCTTTCTTCCTGGCAGACCTGTCCCAGTTTCCTATCACCTGACCATTATGGAGAATAATCGGGAAAAACAACCCATTATTAGTAAACGCTTTGGGATAATGCTCTTTGGGAAGGACATCCGTCCGGTCTTTATATCCCAACAAATACTCATCATAAGAAGGAAGAAGATGCAGACAGTTGGAAACCCTGCCACGGGTACGGCTATCCGCATGGATATACCATGTCTCTCCCTGCCACTGTTCTTCCGTCAATTCCGATGCTATTAAATAGATAGCTTGCCTGGCATCTGATATTGGCAGTCCGGACCACCAAATAAAGTCCTGCAACACAGCCGGAGCATGGCTGCGAAAATAGCTTCTCGCCAAACGTGCCAGCGCTTCATCCTTCGTTATCTCCGGCATTGGCGGCACCCGTTCTTCCAAAAGAGCATACGTACATTTTCCTCCTTTATCTTCCCCGCTGCAAATGATACCTTCCTGTTCGGCACGTGCCATAAACCGGGTCATACGATTGTTGTCAGGCTCTGCCAAAATCCCCGAACGACAAAAGTGCCCGGTAATCTCCTGCTTGGTCAGGCTTTTATTTCCGGCGAGAATCTGCTCCAACAGATTGTAACTCTTCATATAAAGTTCATCGGTTATTTCCAAATCCCATCCTTTGGCAAAAGAGTCATTGGCCGACTTGATACGTTGGGCGGAAAGTTTCAACATCCAGCGAATATCCTCGGCAGCTACAAGATGCCACGTCGGACGCATTACATGTGTTCGCAAAATCTCACCATCTCGCAAAGCCTTCTCCACGGTCTGAATCGTCGCCGATTTCAAACGCATTCCCACTGCCCATTTTACCATGGGATAATTCTGTGCCTGCATGGCTCCCATCCAGGAGACCAACTCTTTCGGCTTACGGAAAAGTGGATTCAGCAACTGCTGATTCTGTAAACGGATATTCGGTATCTTCATATAAACAAATTTTATAGCACAAATATAAAAATTCCTTGTAACAAATCACTATAAACAATAGAATCTTGAACTTCGGGAAAGGAGAATCAAAGAAAAATGCCTATTTTTGTCATCTCAAACCTAAGATGATAAAAACAATGCGTTATAGACTTTCAGCTCCTTCCGCAATAAAAGCCACCATTCAATTGCCGGCTTCCAAGAGTATCAGTAACCGTGCACTTATTATCAATGCATTGGCAGAAGGTAACCACACTCCTGATAATCTGTCCGATTGTGACGATACATACGTAATGATAAAAGCTCTCACCGACGGTGAAGATATAATAGATATCATGGCTGCCGGAACCGCTATGCGTTTCCTGACAGCCTACCTGAGTGTCACGCCGGGAGAACGAACCATCACGGGTACAGCACGTATGCAGCAACGTCCGATACAAATATTGGTCAATGCGCTTCGTGAGTTGGGAGCGGAAATAGACTATGTTAATAATGAAGGATTCCCCCCCTTACGCATAAAAGGTGCAGAGCTGAAAGGAAATGAGATTACGCTGAAAGGAAATGTCAGTTCCCAATATATTTCCGCATTGCTGATGATAGGCCCGGCACTTAAAAATGGCCTCATACTGCATTTGACTGGAGAGATTATCTCACGCCCCTACATCAACCTGACTTTACAGCTAATGCAGGATTTTGGCGCAAAAGCAGCATGGACTTCTCCGGACAGCATCTCCGTAGCTCCACAACCTTATACAAGTATTCCTTTCACAGTGGAAAGTGACTGGAGCGCAGCTTCTTACTGGTATCAGATTGTAGCATTATCTCCCCAGGCAGAAGTTGAGTTATTGGGATTATTCCATAACAGCTATCAGGGAGACAGTCGTGGGGCGGAAGTTTTCTCACGGTTAGGAATAACCACTGAGTTTACTCCTAAAGGAGTCAAGCTGAAAAAGACAGGAAAAGCACCGGAAAGACTGGAAGAAGACTTCGTTGATATTCCCGACTTGGCGCAGACATTTGTGGTAACTTGCGTCCTGATGAATATACCTTTCCGCTTCACAGGATTGCAAAGCCTGAAAATCAAAGAAACCGATCGTATTGCCGCTTTAAAAAACGAACTTAGAAAGCTAGGATACGTCATTGAAGAAGAAAACGACAGCATATTGACCTGGAACGGTGAACGTTGCGAGCCCGATGAAACACCCGTCATTACGACATATGAAGACCACCGGATGGCAATGGCCTTTGCTCCTGCTATATTCTATTGTCCCAATATGCAGATTGCAGACCCTCAGGTCGTTACCAAATCATATCCGGGATATTGGGAAGATTTGAAACAGGCAGGTTTTCAGGTAACAGAAGATTAGTAATTACTGTCTTGTGGAAGATTTTAATAAGTATACTTCTCACATCAACTATTCTCCTCTTGTAGATTTCGCACTGCAACAGGGGAAACAAGTTCTTTATAAGAAAGGAGAATGCTTTGTCCGCCAGGGAGAAATCTGCCGGACAATGGGATTCGTTGTTTCCGGTTCTTTCCGCTACTGTTGTACCAACAGTACAGGCGAAAGCAGCATTGTAGGATATACTTTCGATGGTTCTTTTGTCGGCAATTATCCGGCTTTCCAATTACAAGACCAGTCGAATGTAGATATACAAGCCTTGTGCGACAGCTCAGTGTATATGGTTACCCACCAACAACTAGCCGACTTTTATGAAACAAACAACGAACATCAGAAATTGGGACGCCGCATTGCGGAAACGCTACTGTGGGAAGTTTACGACCGGATGATTTCAATGTATAGCCTGACACCGGAAGAGCGATATATCGACATTATCACCCGCTGCCCCGACCTGTTGAAACTGATTACATTAAAAGAACTGGCATCCTACCTCCTGATTCGCCCGGAAACACTAAGTCGCATCCGAAGAAAAGTGGTACAAAAGTAATTTCTTGATTTCAATCAAGGAATTATCCACACCCTCTCCCTACTTTTGCAGGCAAACGTAGAGAAAACCATGAAGAAGATAATAATTATAGGCGCAACTTCCGGTATTGGCCGCGGGTTGGCGGAAGCGTATGTTCAAGAAGACTGTCTCATCGGTATTACCGGCCGCAGAGAAAACCTGCTACAAGAGATTTGCGCCCAAGACAAAGACAAACTATTCTATCAAGTATGCGACATCACTGACACGCAGGCAACTATTCAATGCCTGGAAGCACTCGTACAGGAAATGGGCGGAATGGATATACTGATTATCTGTGCCGGCACGGGAGAACTCAATCCTGAACTTTCCTACCAACTGGAAGAACCTACCCTATTGACCAATGTAATAGGATTCACCAACATAGCCGATTGGGGATTCCGGCACTTTGAGCAACAGAAAGGCGGGCATATGGTTGCTATTTCTTCCGTAGGCGGTACGCGTGGCAGTGGTGTCGCACCTGCTTACAATGCTTCAAAAGCTTATCAAATCAATTACATGGAAGGGTTAAGGCAGAAGGCTACCAAGTCTCCTTATCCTATTCATACGACAGATGTCCGCCCGGGCTTTGTACACACAGCGATGGCTAAAGGAGACGGATTGTTTTGGGTTACCCCGGTAGACAAAGCCGTGAAACAGATAAAGAGAGCCATTGTCAAAAAGAAAAAGATTGTTTTTATCTCAAAAAGATGGAGATATGTAGCATGGATTTTCAAATGTATACCGTCTATTCTCTATTGCAGAATGTAATAGCCTCTACACAAAACAACAAAAATCAACAACATATAGGAAAACAACCAAGTTCTATAAGAACTTTCCAAAAGACATTTGAATCAATTAAAGAACTTGTTTTCATAAGTACATCAATCTATATGGTTATAAATCAAAAATATATAATAAATTCCTGTGGTAATCCAGGGGTGTATTGATATCAATTAGTGCTACTTTTAAGGCATAAAATCCTATAACATTACTTTGCAAAAATAAGAACATTTTTTATAAATCCAAACTGATAGACTAAAAAAGATAATAAAATAATATTTCCATAGCGGAAATATTGGCATATATAGAAAAAACATAACCGAAAACTATATTATAGAAAGGCTATAAAGAAACAACTCATTACATAAGTCCTTATAGTACTTAGTATTCCGACTGGCCTGCTATGCCACAATGATGTGTTTGCCAATTCTTACAGCAAAAGTGAGAATGAAATTTCAGCGATTGTCCAACAAACAAAAAAGATTACAGGTAATGTAACCAATGAGTCAGGTCAGCCGATCATAGGTGCTACCGTACTAGAGAAGGGACACACATCCAACGGTACCATTTCCGACATTGATGGTAATTTTACAATTACCGTACCCGCCAATGCAACTCTTACTATTTCCTACATAGGATATATGACACAGGAAATAAAGGTCGGGTATCAAACTTCTTTCAAAATCGTACTGAAAGATGATACAAAAGCATTGGATGAAATCATAGTTGTGGGATATGGTTCGCAAAAAAAAGCTAATTTAACTGGTGCGGTATCTTCCGTGAAAATGGATGAGGCATTGGGAGATCGCCCCTTGCTGAATGCCGCCGACGCGCTACAAGGAGCAGTTCCGGGATTGTTTGTTTCCAACGGAGGTAATGCCCCGGGAACAAGCAAATCCTTTCAGATTCGTGGTGCATATTCATTAGGAGTCAAGAACTCGGATGGAACCTATGGAAATACGATCAAGCCACTTGTTCTGATAGACAATGTGGAAGGTGATATTGACATGGTGAACCCGGAAGACATTGAATCTATCAATGTGCTAAAAGATGCAGCTTCGGCCGCCATTTATGGAGCACGGGCAGCAGGAGGTGTCATCCTGGTTACTACCAAACGCCCTCAAGGTGCTTCCAGATTCGAACTGAACTATAACAACAACTTCGCATTCGGAAAGGCGGTAAACCTACCGAAACAGGCTCCCTTGATGGATTATCTGCAAGCCTATCTGGATTGTGGATACTCCGATGCATACTGGTCATTAGGTTCACCAAGTGTCAGCAAATGGATGGAATATCTCGCCGCCTACCAAAAAGATCCGTCTGCATTCAATACAATAGGCGACGGCATCTATGTGGATGAATCCGGAGTTCCCTATTACCTGAACGAGAAGGACTTATATAAGAACTTCATGGAAACCAGTTTTCAAATGACACACAACATATCCGCCAGTGGAGGAACCGACAAGCTTCGCTACCGCATATCAGGAGGTTACAATTCCAATGATGGTGTCCTGATTTCCGACAGAGATAAATTCGAGCGTTTGAATGTAAATTCATTCATTTCCGCTGATGTCACAAAATGGTTTACTCAGGAAGTGACGATGAGTTACGCGCACAGCTTACAAACTTCTCCCGGAGGAATGGGAGGAGTATACAACACCCGCTTAGTTTCTTATTATCCTGAAGGTGATTTACCGGCATCTGTCAATACGCTGGCGGATGAAGATTTACCCTTATTCACTCCCCGTAATCAGATATTATATTCGAATCCGGTCAGCAACAAGAATGATAATCCTCGTATTTTTCTGAAATCCATCCTTAAACCTCTCAAAGGACTGGAAGCTGTGTTTGAATATACATTTGACAAAAACATATATGATTATCACTGGTATACCGGACAATATGACTATACAACCATCCAAGGAGGAAGTTCTAAATCCTTTGTCGATGATTACCTGAGAAAATACAAACAACATACTAATTATAATTCCATCAATATTTATGCCACTTATAGCAAAGATATAGCCAATCATCATTTCAAGGTAATGGCAGGTTTCAATCAGGAATCCAGTTATCAGGAAACCTTGGATACATACTCGTACAATCAAGCTGTGCTTGATGTTCCGGCAATGGCATCAGGAACAGGAACGATCAAAGCGACCGATTCTTATAGTGAATATGCCATCCGTGGCGGGTTCTTCCGTGTCAACTACAATTATCATGACAAATATTTGCTGGAAGTAAACGGACGTTATGATGGTTCTTCCAAATTCCCCAAAGATTCACGGTTCGGGTTCTTCCCGTCAGTATCTGCCGGATGGCAAATCGCACAGGAGAAATTTATGGAATCCACCCGCCATTGGTTGGATGGTATGAAACTGCGTGCTTCTTATGGGGTCATCGGGAATCAAAACATCAATCCGTATACATTCACACCGTCTATGAGCGTGAACAATAAGGCTACCTCATGGATCATAGACGATACGTATGTAACCTCTATCAGTTCTTTACCGGCATTAGTCAGCCAAAACTTTTCATGGGAGAAAGTAGGGACAATAAATGTGGGAATAGATCTGAATATGTTCAATAACCGCCTGAACGGAGTATTCGAGTGGTATCAACGGAATACAAACGGGATGCTTGCACCGGGCGTACAACTGCCGGCTGTTGTAGGTGCCAGCGCCCCTTATCAAAATACGGCTGATATGCGCACACGTGGTTGGGAACTTAGCCTGAACTGGAGAGATCAAATAGGAAAAGTGGGCTACCGGTTAGGATTCAATCTTTCGGATTATAAATCGGAAATCATAAAATATGACGACAATGCAACAACAAAGTTATTGAGTTCTTATTATCCGGGGCAGACACTAGGAGAAATTTGGGGATATGTCGTAGACGGATATTATACCGTAGATGACTTTGTAGATACTTCTTCCTGGCAACTCAAAGAGGGAGTCACTTCTATCAATGGTTACAATGTACGCCCCGGCGACGTGAAGTTCAAGAATCTGCGTGATGATGACAGTTCGACCAACGTAATTACCAGCGGCGACAATACATTTGATAATCCGGGAGACCGCAAAGTGATTGGCAACACCACTCCACGCTATCAATATGGAATAAACCTCGGATTAAATTATGCCGGATTTGACCTCAACGTCATATTGCAGGGAACAGGCAAGCGGGATTACTGGATTTCAAACGTTCTTACTTCGCCCATGAACGGTGACAATTTTGTTCCCCTATTTGAAGGATTGAGTGATTACTGGATGCCCAAAGATCCGGATAACGGTGACTGGAGCGCAGTGAATCCGGATGCAAAGTATCCACGTCTCTACGGAAACCGCGGAAACTCCGGTTCAAACCTCCGGCAAAGTGACAAGTACCTGTCCGATGCCTCTTATCTGCGAATCAAGAACATTACTCTATCCTACAAACTACCTAAAAATTGGGTGAACCAGATTTTCCTGAATCAGATGAAAGCATTTGTCAGTATAGAGAACGTAGCGACATTCACTTCATTACCTTCGGGCATCGACCCTGAAAGAATTGAATGGAACTACCCGTCATTCCGCACCGTTTCATTTGGGATAAATATCACATTATAAACATTAAATCTGATACATAGTCATGAAAAAGATACTATTACTTCTTACCCTTTTTACCGGGATAATGTTGACAGGATGTAATGATAGTTTTTTAGAGAAATATCCTGTGACCAGTCTGACTGAAGAAAATGCTTTCCAGTCATACGATAATTTTAAAGCCTTCATGTGGCCTTGTTATGAAATGTTTTCCAACACGAACATAGCTACGTCCACTACTGCCATCGGACGCAACTCCCATTACCTTGGTGATGTATACGCCGGATACCTGGAACAAAGAGGTGCAAGCAGTCAGAATAAATACGCATTCCAAACTGTGACGAACGCAACTTCCGGCAATGGATGGAATTTCTCTTCTTTCATCCGCCGTATCAATATCATGTTGTCTCATGTAGATGCTTCCAATATGACCGAAGGAGAAAAAAATCACTGGAAGGCTGTGGGATATTTTTTCCATTCATTTTGGTATATGGAGTTGATCGACCGTTTTGGAGATGTGCCTTGGGTAGATACTCCATTGGACGACACTTCAGAAGAGGCTTACGGTTCACGTATGCCCCGCATCGAAGTAGCGGACAAAGTATTGGAACGGCTGCTATGGGCTGAATCGAATATCGGCGATGCGGCAACCTATATGAAAAAGGATGGTTCGAATACAATCAACCAAGACTGTGTGCGGGCTGCCATTTCCCGCTTCACTCTTCGCGAGGGTACTTGGAGAAAATATCATGAACTAGGAAGTTATGACAGATATTTTACAGAATGCAAGCGTGTCTCGCAACTGCTGATGCAAGACTATCCTTCTTTATATACAGGAACAGACGGGCAACCTGCCGCCGGCTATGGTGAAATGTGGACTACGGATAATCTCAGCACAGTTCCGGGAATCATCCTTTACCAGCAATGGCTGGAAACAATCAAACCGGGACATTCATGTTATTATGAACATACTTCTTCACATGACATAGAAATGCATCAAGGAACAGTAGACTTGTATCTCTGCAAAGACGGAAAAACAATTTCCAATTCGGATTTATATGCCGGAGACAAAGACATTTATTCCACATTCCGTAATAGAGACCCACGTATGTATCATACTATCATGCCACCTTATAAAGTAGTGGACGGTAAAGGAGACTATACTACATGGTCGTACACCAGTGAGCCTGCCGACCGTGAATACATTGACATCATGGGAGCTAACGAATCATGCAGCAACCCGGGAGTGGGGATGAAACGTCTGCCGGGACAGAACTGGAGTGCTTCATTAGTACGGCGTATTCCCAACCTGCAAGGCGGTGCTCAATACACCATCGAAGGAAAGCAATACGGACCACATGCATATGTTGCCTGTCGGTCAGGATATTATGTATGGAAAAACTGGGATAACTGGGAAGAAAACTATAATAATGCGCAAGTAAACACAGCGGATAAGCCAATTTTCAAGATTGAAGAAGTTTTGTTGAATTATGCAGAAGCTATGTTCGAAACTAGTGAGTTTAACCAGACCATCGCCGACGAAACGATAAATAAACTACGTAAACGGGCAGGAGTCAAAGAAATGACTGTAGCGGATATTGATGAAAACTTCGATCCGAAACGTGGAAAATATTACCCAAAAGGAAATACAAGTGGTATTTTTGTAGATCCCGTTTTGTGGGAAATACGCCGCGAACGCATCATTGAGCTAATGGGAGAAGGATTCGGATTCTACGATGTACGCCGTTGGAGAACAGCTCCCTGGTTTGTTAATATGCAACAGAAAGGAATGTGGGTTTCAAAAAGTGAATTGAGCTCGCTTACTTTACTGAATGAAACCACCGGAACTTCAGACGGCGCTAATGGCTCTATGACCGAAGGATATATTTATCTGTTCAATGATCCTGTCAAGGATGGTAAAGGCTGGTTGGAGAAATACTACTTATATCAAGTTCCATTGGAAGAAATCGCATTAAACCCAAACTTAACACAAAACCCGGGCTGGGATAAAGAATAACCAATACCAGTTCAATACACAACTTCAGCTATTTCTTCTTCCCCCTAAAGAAGATATAGTTGAAGTTGTGTATAACTCAGCTTTAATAGTTTATACGAATATAGGTATCTACCGGATTTCAGCCATGTCTGTAATCCTTCCCAAACATATTGCCCCAATAATGACGACTGACTCATAACCAAACAAGATTAATGCAATAAGAGCGGATTTTAAGAATAAGTAATTAATGATTGAAGAATAAGTTCTTTCAGAACTAGGGTGATTTATAAATTAGAATTAACAATACAAATATATAATATATTTTAATATATCACGCTCATTTATAGAAAATATATCAAATTCGGGTGCATTATTTCTTATTTAAAGCACAATAATACGTATTTCATATTCAATTCTGCTATAAACACATCTCTCATTTCCTTGAATATTATTATTCTATCAAGTAAAAACAGCCGGTTGGCAAATATCAAAAAAGGTAGATAACAAGTAGAAAATACAGCGTTGTAAAGGAGCGGATTCCGGAGTTTAAAGTTTTAGAACCGTTATTATATATCAGGATAAGTTCTGAAAGGACTTATTAAGAAGTTACTCCGGACACTAGGAAAAAACTTTAAATTCAATGCTATGTTAAAACAACTAAAGTCAGTTAGCATGTTGTTGTTTCTACTGACAATGTCAGCAGGAACCGTTTATTCGGAGACTGGTAGAAGCATTTTGAATGTTTCCGCTGTACAGCAGGGTACTACTTGCAAAGGTGTAGTAAAAGACGCAGTAGGTGAAACCATTATCGGCGCATCCGTTGTAGTCAAAGGTACAACGAACGGTACAATCACCGGACTTGACGGTGATTTCTCTTTAAGCAATGTAAAAACCGGAGACATTATTGTCATCTCTTTCGTAGGGTATCAAACCCAGGAAGTCAAATTCACAGGACAATCATTGAATATCATCTTGAAAGATGATACCCAAAAGTTGGATGAAGTCGTTGTCGTCGCCTTCGGTACACAAAAGAAAGTGAATGTGACAGGAGCCGTATCCACTGTGGGAGCGAAAGAAATTGCAGCACGTCCCGTCAATTCCACTATCGAAGCCTTACAAGGTGTAGTTCCGGGCATGAACATCTCTACCGGTGACGGTGGCGGTTCCTTAGGTTCGGATAAAAAATTCAACATTCGTGGCGTCGGAACGATTGGTGCCGGCTCGAAGGTAGAACCATTGGTACTCATTGACGGCATGGAAGGGGACATGAACGCGATCAATCCACAGGACATTGAGAATATTTCCGTACTGAAAGATGCGGCTGCTTCTTCCATTTATGGTTCCCGTGCACCGGGTGGAGTTATCCTGATTACGACAAAGAAAGGTAAATCGGGAAAGACGGTAGTCAACTATAACAACAACTTCCGTTTCGTATCTCCGTTGAATATGCCGGAAATGGCTGATTCCTATAACTTTGCACTGGCTATCAACGACCAGTTGACCAATGGCGGGCAAACTCCTATGTACAGTGCCACAAAACTTCAACAAATTCTGGATTTCCAGGCAGGAAAAGGCACACAGTATATGTGGCCTACCGATGCAGGAAGATGGAACTCATTCGACGATCCCCAACGCAAGGACGTGATGCCTGCCGGCAACACCGACTGGCTGAAAACATTGTTCGGCAACAGTTTCACTCACGAACATTCATTGAGCGTGAACGGTGGTACGGATAAGATACAATATTATCTTTCAGCCAACTATCTCGACCAAGGCGGTCTGTTGAAATTTGGTGATGACAACAAGCAACGATACGCTTTTACAGCAAAAATCAATGCCGACCTTACTAAATGGTTAAAGATAAGTTATAGTATGCGTTTCAACCGCACAGACTATGAAGCTCCTTCATTTGCCGGCGGAGATATCAAGAGTAATGTATTCTATTTCGACGTATGCCGCTATTGGCCTGTCATCCCGGTAGTAGACCCGAACGGGTTTTACACTGTTGAATCCAAGATTTACCAATTAACAGAAGGTGGACGCTACAAATCGCAAAAAGACGTAATGGCACATCAGCTCGCTTTCATCATGGAACCTATCAAAGACTGGAAAATCAATGTAGAGCTAAACTACCGCTCCAACTATGATTTCAATCACACCGATTATCAAACCGTTTATGGATATGATGTAAACAAAGACCCTTATATAATAGCCAACCAAACTTCTAGTGTAACAGAATATGCTTATAAGAGCAATTTCTTCAATCCGAATATATTTACCGAATATAACAAATCGCTGGAAAGCGGACACAACTTTAAAGTGATGCTGGGTTTCCAAAGCGAGTTGTTCAAACAACGGGACATTACTGCTTCACAAGATGGTATCATGTCGGGAGTTGCCACATTAAACACTACCCAGACAAATGCACAGAACAGGGGTGGATATAGCGAATGGGCAACTGCCGGATTTTTCGGACGTCTCAACTACGATTATAAAGGACGTTATCTAGCAGAAGTCAATATGCGTTATGACGGAACATCACGTTTCCTTCGGGACAACCGCTGGAATCTGTTCCCGTCCTTCTCTCTTGGATGGAACATTGCCCGTGAAGCATTTTTCGAGGATTTTACCGACTTAATCAGTACATTCAAAATACGAGGCTCGTGGGGTGAACTAGGTAACCAGAATACAGACAACTGGTATCCGTTCTATCGCACCATCGACATTAACAAAGACCAATGGGGCAATTACGCATTGGGCGGCTGGCTGGTAAACGGTGCAAAACCGAACATTTCCAAGGAATCCGCCCTGGTATCTTCCTTGCTGACTTGGGAAAAGACACAAACACTGGATCTGGGTTTCGACCTGTCGATGCTCAACAACCGCCTGAATGTAACATTCGACTACTTCCAACGGAAATCCAAAGATATGGTAGGCCCTGCGCCCGAACTCCCCAACCTACTGGGTATTGATGTCCCCAAAGTAAATAACCTCGACATGACTTCCAAAGGTTGGGAAATACAGGTGAATTGGCGCGACCAAATCCGTGATTTCAAATATGGAGTTACCTTATCCTTGTCGGACAATCAAGTAGTCATCGACAGATATCCCAACCCGTCAAACACAATTCTCGATAAGGACAATAATAATACATATTACGCAGGTGCTCATGTAGGCGACATATGGGGATTCCAGACAGTCGGCATCGCAAAAACCGATCAGGAAATGAAAGATCATCTTGCCAGTATGCCTAATGGTGCACAAGACGTACTGGGTTCAGGTTGGGGAGCCGGTGATGTCATGTATGCCGACTTGAATGGCGACGGTCAGATAAGCAGAGGAAACAAGACCCTTGCAGACCATGGCGATTTGAAAAAGATCGGTAACAGTACACCACGCTATAACTTTGGCTTGAATCTGGATGCCGCATGGAAAGGCTTCGATCTGAAGCTGTTCTTCCAGGGAACTATGAAACGTGACTATATGCCGGGAAGTGGCTCTACCATGTTCTGGGGAGCAGTAGGTTACTGGCAGACTAACTTCTTCAAACAACATCTGGACTATTTCCGTGGAGCAGATACGACCAATCCGTTAGGCCCCAATCTGGGCGGTTATTATCCTCGTCCTCTTGAGAACGACAGAAACCGCAATCCGCAGACCCGCTACTTGCAGAATGCAGCTTATTGCCGACTGAAGAACGTGACTTTAGGCTATACATTACCCAAATCACTGACAGAAAAGTTCTGTGTGAACAACCTTCGCTTCTTTGTTTCGGCAGAAAACTTATTCACCATTACCAATCTGGCTGACACATTCGATCCCGAAACTGTCGGTATCGGCAACTGGGACGGATGTACCTACCCATTATCCAAGACTGTATCATTCGGTTTAAGTGCAACTTTTTAAATGACAGACGATTATGAAAAAACATATCAAACTTTTGACAATAGGAACATTGCTGTTGGGCGGACTGACCGGTTGCAATGATTTTCTGGACAGGGAACCTCTGGACAAAGTTATTCCCGAAAAATATTTCGCATCCGAAAGTGATTTGGCTGCTTACACTATCAATGCTTATCCGTTCGAAACTGTGACGGACGCGTATGGCATTAACTTCTTCGGCAAAGATAACGATACTGATAACCAAGCCAGCGGTGACTCCCCGGCATTTTGGATACCCGGTCAGAAGAAAGTTCCGTCGGGCGAAGGCGACTGGGACTGGAGGAAGATACGTGCCTGCAACTATTTCTTCGACAACACTTTACCTAAATTCGAAGCGGGTACCATCACCGGCAATCAGGATAATGTAAAACATTACATCGGAGAGATGTATGTGATACGTGCATATAATTACTATAAATTGCTGGTTTCTTTAGGAGATTTGCCCATCATCACCACAGCATTGCCCGACGTAGAAGAGACTTTGGTGGAATCCAGCAAACGTCAACCACGTAATAAGGTGGCACGTTTCATTTTGGATGATTTGCAGAAAGCGACAGAATTATTGCTTGATAATAGCCCCGGTAAAAAGAACCGTATCAGCAGAAATGTAGCACATTTGCTACGCGCGCGTGTCGCCCTCTTCGAAGCAACCTGGGAAAAGTACCATAAAGGGACGGCATTCGTACCCGGTGGAAAAGGATGGCCGGGCAATCCCGCAGACGTGAACGGTTTCAACATTGACACAGAAATAGCTTATTTTCTTGACGAAGCCATGAAATCGTCCAAAGTAGTGGGTGACTATATTGTCGGAAAACTGGCAGAGAACACCGATACTCCCGAGGGAATGAATGCCAGTCTGGCTTCCATCAACCCTTATTACACTATGTTCTGTGATGAGAATATGGAAGGATACGATGAAATTCTGATGTGGAAACAATTCAAGGAGGGGTTGGTGACAAGTAACCTGCAAATGGAACTGGAACGCAACGGCGGCGGTTCCGGATGGACTCGCGGCATGGTCAACTCTTTCCTGATGCGCAATGGGCTTCCGGTCTATGCGGACGGTTCGGGTTATGACCGCAATTGGGAAAAGAAAGGAGTCAACTCCACCTTGCAAAACAGGGATTCACGTATTGTTATCTTTACCAAAAAGCCGGGTGATGCGAATACGGAAGATGAGGGTGATGTGAATTATTACGGCAATGACGGTACTCCCAGCTATTGCTCTATCCGCTTCATTTATGGAGACAAGGGAAGTCTGGCGACAACAGGTTTCATCATCAAGAAAGGCAAACATTATTCCAGTCATATGGCCAATGACCACAGTGCAGGAACATCAGGCGGTATTGTTTTCCGTGCCGCGGAAGCCATGTTGATCTACATGGAAGCTTCCTACGAAAAGAACGGCAGAATTGACGCGACAGCCGACGGATATTGGAAAGCTTTACGCCGGCGTGCCAAAGTGGATGAAGACTATAACAAGACAATTACCGCGACACAAATGAGCGAAGAAGCCAAAGGTGATTTCGGTGCTTATTCTCACGGGCAACTGATAGATGCGACATTATATAATATTCGCCGTGAACGCCGCAACGAACTTTGTGCAGAAGCTTTGCGTTGGGAAGACCTGAAGCGCTGGCGTGCATGCGACCAGCTAATATCCAAACCTTACCGTGTGGAAGGTATGTTATACTGGGGGAGTGACTATGAAGAGCAACTGAAAGACTTATGTAAAGTAGATCCGGCCGAAGGCAATATGTCCTCATCCGATTTAAGCAACTATATTCTTCCGTACGAAAAAATCACGAAGAATAACCTGATAGCAGGGCAGAACGGCTTCCTCTTTACTCCGGCTCATTATCTGAACCCGATAGGCATGGCTGTATTCCGCCAGACTGCTTCGGACAAAAATGACTTTACAAGCTCAGTGGTTTATCAGAATCCCGGTTGGAAAATTGAGGGAGATACTGGTGCACAACCAGTAGAATAGCAATAAAAAAAGATAAAGGCTACACTCATTGATTTCATAAATAAATCGACCTTACCATTATATGATCAGCCTTTATCTGAACTGTCTGTCATTCAGAGCGTAGCGAAGAGTCCCCACTCCTGAACAAATAAAAAGGAGTTCTTCACTACGCTCCGGATGACATATTTTTAAAATGACTTTTCATTCGCCATTTTCCACATATTCAGGAAAGATGCCTTGGTGATTTCCACAATTTTATCCCAGTTCAACCGGTCGGCGTGATCGGATGGTTGATGATAATCGGGATGTCCATCCGTATGATACCATATGATAGGAATACCCACCTTGGCAAATGTCCCGTTATCACTGCCGCCTATCGGATTATCCCACGCACGATAGTCCGGTTCTAACTGCAAACCGTATTTCATTATATCTTCTTTCAGCCAATCACCGAAAGCAGGATGAGCAGCCGTATAAAAATAGACTACATGACGGGGGTGTTCGGGTTTGTTATTACGGCCAATCATATCAAAGTTCAGATAACCCTTGATTTGAGACAGGAAAGGACAAGTCTGCACAAAGTATTTCGAGCCTAACAGTCCTTTTTCTTCTCCATCCCAAAAAGCGAAGATGACATTTCTTTCCGGTTGCTGTCCGCTAGCTACAAAAGCACGGGCTATTTGCAACACAGCCGATACACCGGATGCATTATCATCGGCGCCATTATAAATTTGGTCGCCATCGAGTACAGGGTCTATCCCCAGATGGTCGAAATGAGCACCTACTATCACATACTCCTTAGTATTTTTGCCGGGAATCATTCCTAATACATTCCTCATGAAAAACTTTTGGTGAACTTCCTTTTTTAGTTTGGCAATTGAGTCGGGATGAACTTCCAGATGCCCTCTCTTCTGGCGTTCTTTCCGATAGGCTTCGAAAGGCTGGAAATAGCTGTCGTTCAAAGGCTGTACGCCCATCCATTGTAATAAAGAAGCTATGTATTCCGAAGATACATACGAGCCATGAAATCCCGCTTCGCGTCCTTGAAGCTCATCTGCTGCAAGAAAGCCGATAGTGGATTCGGCAGAAGAGTGGTTGATAGTATTCAGGCCTTTGTCCACGGGAGACTGGGCAGAGACAAATATCGTTCCGCCCAATAAAAAAGAAATAAGTAAATAAAATCTTCTTTTCATTAGATTTGAGTTCATGTTAACAATCAGTTTTTATTCGTGTCTATATACCAGTTTTTATTTTCAAGTATGCTCATATCGCAGCCCTTCTCTCCTGAATTATCATAGAAAGATATTCGATAATCCTTTCCGTGTTCAGGGGTGGATGGTTTGGGAAGGGAAACTAGTGCATCAAATATTTCATTTAATGTATTTGCTTTCAGGTTACAAGAATGACAACGTAGTATTTGTACCAAATTATTTGCAGGGATTGATAAGTGGTTCAGATTCCTGTTGAAACTACAATCCAGAAAACGAATCGACCGATGATTTGATAAATCTAACGTTGTCAGTTTATTAGAGCGACAGCTAAATTCCGAGAGCACAGGTAATCTATCTAAAAAGTCTAATGAACTAAAAGCGCAGTTTTGTATAAATAACCCGGAAATAGCCATATCCTCTTCCAAGTCAATGGCAGTCAGAGGGTTGTTATTACAATATAAAGTCCGCAACGCAGGCGTTCCTTTCAAAGAAAGAGTGGTCAACCCGTTTCCGGCACAATTCAAGTCCTTCAGTTTTGGCAGGTTTAGTATATTCAAGGAAGTCAACCGGGGATTTGTATAGATGTCCGCTCTTTCCAATTGTTTACACTGGGTTATATCAAGACGTTCCAAATCAGACCAGTTGCCGATATTTATATCTTCCACATTAGGGCAACAACCGCTCAGGTCAAGCTCCGTAGTGCCCGAAAAACTATTTAGATTCAAACTTCTTATTTCAGGCAAATATCCCATACGGAGATTTGTTGCAGGAAGAAGTAGACCGCTTATACTAAGGAAGTCTAACTCTTCCGCCCATATCCTCACCTGATAAATTTTCTTGTTTCCATATTTATAATTTATAGGTCCGGTCGTTCCCGGGTCTTCTATCTTTTGCAGACGCCCGTCTCCCCATTCAATAGCCATTCTTCCACCGCCGGCAATCACTTCTATCTGCTTCCAGTCACTGACAACCTCTACTGTAAACTGAACCGTATTATCGTCCGTCAATTCAGGAATTTCAATATCATCTCCAAAGATTCTTTTATCTTCCACACAAGATGTGAATCCGAAAAATAAGCATATTCCTACCAGACCGGAGAGCAATTTATTAAATTTCATGGCTTTATATTTAAGTTAGCAACACACAAAAGTAAGAAAAGAAATAGATATCATACACCGATAGAATGCAAATTTATAAGTAACTTTGCAGAAATTTGATTTAGTACGATTATGTGGATACTCATTATAGGTCTGGTATTGCTGGGTGTTATCGCACTGATAGCCGGAATCATCCGCAACAAGAGACTGCAAAAGAAAATAGAGAGAGGCGAACTGGATCGCATGCCGGAAGTGAAGGAAGTGGATACCGAATGCTGCGGACAACATGAAGTGTGCGAAAAAGACAGCCTGTTGGCTGCTGTCAGCAAGAAGATAGAATATTATGATGATGAAGAACTGGATCAGTTCATGGGTCGCGAAGGGAATGCGTACACGGAAGAAGAAACAGAACTGTTTCGGGATGTACTGTATACCACCAGAGATGATGAAGTGGCCGGATGGGTGCGCAGCCTACAACTTCGTGGCATCGAATTGCCGGACGAGCTTAAAGATGAAGTGTTCCTGATCATCGGAGAAAGAAGAATCGTAGAGAAGAAAGAAGACTGACAAACACAGACCTTGTTTATCAGATTCGTAATTCAGAACTTATAATTAGTAAATTAAATCAGTGGATCTACTACAATATACATTCTTTCAACATGCCCTGTTAGGGAGTCTGCTGGCAAGCATTGCCTGCGGGATTATAGGTACATACATCGTCACCCGCCGCCTGGTATTTATCAGTGGCGGAATTACCCATGCTTCTTTCGGTGGAATAGGATTAGGGTTGTTTGCGGGAATTTCCCCAATACTTTCCGCTGCTGTCTTTTCCGTGTTATCCGCTTTTGGCGTTGAATGGCTTAGCAGGCGGAAAGATATGCGCGAAGATTCCGCTATTGCCGTATTCTGGACGTTGGGGATGGCATTAGGAATCATGTTCAGCTTTCTGTCGCCGGGATTCGCTCCCGACCTCTCCGCCTATCTTTTCGGGAATATCCTGACTATCAATCAGGCTGACTTATGGATGCTCGGCATACTGGCGCTGATACTGACAGGATTCTTTTACCTGTTTATCCGACCTATTGTATATATCGCTTTCGACCGTGAGTTTGCGCGTTCACAGAAGATTCCGGTAGAGATATTTGAATATGTGCTGATGATGTTTATCGCACTGACGATTGTTGCCTGTCTGCGTATGGTAGGTATCGTGCTGGCCATCTCCCTTCTCACCATTCCGCAGATGACTGCCAACTTATTCACTTATAGTTTCAAAAAAATAATCTGGCTGTCCATCGGTATCGGCTTCTTGGGATGCCTGGGCGGACTGTTCATTTCTTATCATTGGAAAGTCCCTTCGGGAGCTTCCATTATATTTTTCTCAATCCTGATTTATGCTGTTTGCAAAATAGGAAAGAGTTGTTGCAGGAAATAGTCATTATAATAGATTAGTATATGGAAATCAAAATTCAATCACTGGAAAGTATCCATGAAGCAGCCCGCGAATTCATCGCTGCTATGGGCGACAACACTGTATTTGCTTTATACGGAAAGATGGGTGCCGGCAAAACGACATTTGTCAAAGCACTCTGCGAAGAATTGGGCGTGGAAGACGTTATCAGCTCCCCCACCTTTGCCATCGTCAACGAATATCGTTCGGACGAGACAGGGGAATTGATTTATCACTTCGACTTTTACCGTATCAAGAAACTAAGCGAAGTGTACGACATGGGATACGAAGATTATTTCTACAGCGGCGCTCTTTGCTTCATCGAATGGCCGGAGCTCGTAGAAGAACTGCTGCCGGGTGACGCTGTGAAAGTGACGATTGAAGAATTGGAAGACGGAAGCAGAGTTATCAGACTATGACCGGACAATATATCGTACAAGGAATCTTTGCGCTGGCAGGAACTGTCTCCCTGCTGGCGTCGTTGCTCAACTGGGACTGGTTCTTCACAACACGCAATGCACAGACCATTATCCGGAACGTAGGACGAAACCGTGCACGACTCTTTTATGGCATATTGGGAATTATCATCATTGGCATGGCTGTTTTCTTTTTTATAGAGACTCGAAAAGCCATCACTCTTTGACGCTACTTTTTTTTCAGACAAAAGAACAAAAGCGCAAAAGATTACAAAAATATGCTCTTTTGTTCTTATGTCTAAAGCAACTGCCGTGCTTTCATCTCCAAATACTTATTAATCACATCAATCGAAAGATTCTCCGGTGTAGTCAATAAGGAATAGATACCATTCTGCTTCAAGGTAGAGACAACCAGCCGTTTTTCGTAAGCGAACTTTTCTGCAATCACATGGCGGTAATAGCCTTCCGTATCTTTGGCAGGAGTGGCAATGTATTCCTTCAATTCGGCATCTTCGAAAAAGACAACGAGCAGACGATGTTGGCGGTTCAGTTGTTTCAAATAAGCCAACTGTCTGTTCATACTGGATATACCGGAAAAATTCGTATATAACACCAACAGGCTTCGCTTACTGACATGCTTGTTCATATGAACACAAAGAGCCGAGAAATCCGTTTCCCCGAAAGTTGTCTTCTGGCTGTAAAGCTTTTCAAGCAATGTCTGCATATGCCCCGGTTGCCTGGAAGCAGGAACAAACGTATCGAAATGCCCGTCAAAAGTCACCAATCCCGCTTTGTCCTCTTTCCGCATTGCCACATACGAAAGTACCAACGAAGCGTTTATCGCATAATCCAGTAAAGTCATTCCACGAAAAGCCTGCTGCATCACTCTACCCTTGTCTATCACATTATAAATCTGCTGTGAACGTTCATCCTGATAAACATTCACCATAAGTTCATGCCGGCGGGCACTCGCTTTCCAGTTTATCGTACGGTAATCATCGCCTTTCACATATTCCTTTATCTGCTCGAACTCGGTATGATGACCTATCCGGCGAATACGCTTTATTCCCAGTTCGGTAAGATTATCACTGATAGCCAGCAATTCATACTGATGAAGCATCAGATAAGACGGATATACTTTGATATCCATCGGTTCGCCGCAAGTGTACCGACGGGAAACCAAACCTATCCGTCCGGTTACAAAAATCCGGATATGCCCGAAAGGATAAACACCCCGGCGAGTAGGCCGAAGCCGGTAACTGACTGTCTTTCCTTCGTTTGCCCGGAGTCCTACACGGAAGTCAATATCTCGTTTTTGAAATATAAAAGGTATTTCATCAATGATTTCCAAAGAAACAGGACGCGGATAACTGCTCTCCACCCGAACGCTCACTTCGTTCTCGTCTCCATTGGAGAAACGGTCGGCACAATGGCGGAATGCCTGAATCCCACGAATAGAATAAAGCAGATAACCATCCGCCAACACAGTCAGGGAAAAGGCAAAAAGCACCCATTGCCCGATGACAAAAAGCGGGGCAAAGGCGTATCCACTACCCAACAAGAGGATAATTACGATGAGGGCAATATAGAAACGACGGGTTAAGTACAATTTATCAATCAGATATTAAAGATTAAAAACTAAAGAGCGTATTTAGGTAATAATCGACTATCCATTATTTCGGGACTTCGACTTTATCAATCAATCTCTGCGTCACTTTCACAGGAGAATAACCTTCCATTTCCGCTTCCGCAGTCAGGATAAGACGGTGCTGAAGCACGTAAGGAGCTACAAACTTAATATCTTCCGGCGTTACGAAGTCCCGTCCCTGCAAGAGAGCGTATGCTTTCGAAGATTGCAGCATGGCTACGGATGCACGTGGAGAAGCTCCCAAGTATACCGCTTTGCTGGTACGCGTCTGTTGCACAATCAAGGCGATGTATTGAAGCAGCGTACGGTCTACGAATACCTGATTCATAAAAGCACGGAGCGACAGAAGTTCTTCTTTTGTGATGGAAGGCGTGATGTTGTCCAGTTTCACCAATGCAGCATTGGTATGATGACGCTCAAGGATATTCACTTCCTCTTCAAGGGAAGGATAATCCATCGTAATCTTCATCAGGAAACGGTCGAGTTGCGCTTCGGGAAGTTTGTACGTTCCTTCCTGCTCCACAGGATTCTGTGTGGCAAGAATCGTATATAGTTCGCCCATCTGGTGCGTAGTTCCGTCGATACTGATCTGACGTTCTTCCATTACTTCAAACAGAGCCGACTGCGTCTTGGCAGGGGCACGGTTGATTTCGTCAACCAATACGATATCCGCAAAAATCGGCCCCTGATGGAAATCAAAGCCGTTGGTTTTCATGTTGAATACCGTTGTGCCCAATACATCACTTGGCATCAAGTCCGGTGTAAACTGGATACGGCTGAAGTCAGCATCAATCAGGCGGGCAGTCAAACGTGCCAACAGTGTCTTTGCAACTCCCGGCACTCCTTCTATCAGTACATGACCGTTAGCCAGAATTGCCGTCAGCACCAAATCCACCGTCTGCTCCTGCCCGACAATGACGGAAGCAATCCGGTCTTTCAACTCCTGTATCTTCCCGGAAAAGAGAGTTAAATCCACTCGCTGTTCTGTATTCTCTTCCATAAATTTCTTCTTTAGATATGATTGATTATTTCATTCATTTTATCAATAAACACTTTCATCTGCTCCGAATCAATGACACGTCCACCGTAAAGTACCGGCCTGACTTCATGGATAAATTCCGCAATCTCTCCGGCATCCATCCCCGTCTTCCGGGCAATCCGTTCGAAAGAACGTTTGTCATCCGCCACTTCCTCTATATCCACCTGAATTTCCCTCCGCAACTCTTCTGTCAAGTAAGCAAACTTCTTGCGAACCAAGTCAACATGGTCTTTCTTCTGAAAATAAAGAGTACCTATCAATTCTGTAAATTCAAGCGATTTGTTGGCCGGTTCACGGACAACAGGAATAGCCCGCTGCCGTCTCTTCGCGGTGAATATCATAAAGAGCAGGATGGTAATCATCGTCAGATACAAAGCCCAACGAAGCGGCTGGTGCGCAAGCAGATAGCGCAAAGGTGACTGTTGCACCTGTGCCGTCGCCTTCATATATCCCTCGCTACGGACAATAGGAAGTTCTCCCATCTGCGATAGCAGGCGGAATATATAATTCGCATTATTTTCGTCCAATACTCCATAGTTCGTAAACAACAACGGAGTAGATACAAGTATAATTTCTCCCTCACCCCACGGACGTGCCATAGCCAGCAACGGATGATAATTACTGTACACTTTTACCGAATCAGAATCAGCCAACGCATCACCGATAGCATCCGTCATATCTTTTTCTGCCAACTTCCGTATCACCTTCGAATCATAACGCCTGAAACTGGAATTACAAAATTGCGGATAACAACGGTATAGCCGGCGGGAATAAACAGAATCGGCAACCCAATAAATACTGTCTTTCCTGAAAATGGAAGAAGCGTATTTCCTGAAAGCAGCCGCATTAAAATGAGAATATGTACAATAAAATCCCAACGTATCTTCCAGTAATTTAGGATAGTTATTACTTACCAGCATTATCTTATTACCCCATTCCGCCATTTTCAATAAAGCATTTACATCCGCTTTCACCATAGACAAGGTATTGGCAATCACCAGTATCCCCATCTTGTCTACCGTATCTTCTTCCATCTGATAGAAGGTTTCCTTGGACAGGGAATAGCCATGCGGCAAAGAAGAAGACAGCAGACTGTCGAACAATGCACAACCGAGAGGTTGCTCGTCATAGTGGCTGAAAGTAGGTGTCCACACAAACTTCTTCGGCAGATTATACTCTATCGCAAACATTATCAGCAGGAAAGCTACAATAAAGACGATAAACCAGCGACTCGCTTTCATAAGACGCCTCCTTTCCTTATTTCTTCCTGCAAGGTCTGCATGGTGCGGAAAAGTTCTTCCGTTGCCTCAAAATTTCCGTAACGTACCCTTAAGAAATGATTGGTAAGCTGACGGAAAGCCGGTAGCCGGACTTCAGTAAGATATTGTGTAGGCGTTTTGTAAGGTTGCCAGTCGATACGTTCCGCATCACTTAGCTGTTTCAATGTCTGCAAATAAAGTAAACGCACCGCTTCGCGGTAGTCCTGACGGGAAAGCGCATCGGTAATCCCTCCCGGAAAATCTACGCCATAAATCGTATCTTCCCCTACTGTATAAGGCAATGCGTTCTTACGTGAACGCATGAACAGTTCGGGACGTTTTCTGTAAACGAACCAAATAATCAGGATCAGGATAATAATAGCAATACATATCAAGATAAGCCCTGAATATTCTTCAGCAAAACGGCTGCCGAATATTTTACGCATAAATTCCCCAAACTGTTTACTGATCCACTCGAACAGGTTAAGTTCGGGAGTAATCAGCTCACGGTTATAGCTGTATGCCGGATCAGACTGCCAAAGGGCAATCTGCGCCGTATCACAGACCAATGTATCAGTCGGGGAAGTGATATTCATCTATTCGGGAGTTGTTCAGAGTTTGTCGAAATTGTCAATATCGCTTTCTACCGTAATGCTGTCTACTACTTCGGATGCATGACCATACTGATAAACCAAGCCGACAATGCTGAATATGGCTGATAGATAAGAACCATACAACATCAGAATAGAGAACAGATATTGCGCAAAGTTCAGTCCGACGGATGAAGCAACTTCACCACCGTCACTCATGGCAAAAATCATTTTCACAATATAGATAACGTACCATGGAATAGAAACAATTCCTTGCAGCACGCTGGCAATGATTCCCATCACAATCAAAATCAAAAAGACTCCCCCCCAAGTGGCAAATCCCAACCGGAATGTTTTCTTGAATGCCTCGCCCAATGAAATATCCTCAAACAAATAGATAGGAGCCATCAGAGCTAAAGGTATCATGAATGCAAACAACAACGGGAAAGTGAGCAGTAGCGTAAAAGGGGTCAACACAGCCAACAGCACCATGATAACAATGACAAACAGGAATAAGAAACTGATAACTACCCCCATGATAAACAATCTCTTGACATTGTGAAGCAACAACGGCTTTATGTCACTGAATGCAATGCCGTTCAATCGTTCTTCACGCTCATTATACAATCGAACCATTGCATAAATCAAGGAGGTCAACAATAAAGCACCCAAACATGAAAAGAAGATTACTCCCGCATAATTCAATGCAAATGCAGATCCCAGCATAGCGAAAGGATTGTCGCCCACTCTTCCTGCTGACTGCATGGCGCTTATATCTATCATACTTCCCATCAACCCGCTGAAATTGGCAGCTTGAATCAAGCAGATAGGGAGCATCAGATACGTTGAATACTTGAACAACTGTTTCCAATTCTCTTTTATAAAGTCAAAAGAAGCGTTCAACTTTTCGCCAAAGGGGCGTTTTACGTACATTGCAATCTTAGGTTTCTGTGATTCCATGTTTTTTTCTATTTGGTAAATAAATATAGTAGAAAATGATAAATGCTAAAGAAGTGAGGATCACACCCAGCCTCAACATATCAGGAAGTTCGGTGTGACGGGTGATGAAGCCTTCGATAAAACCTGCCATGATGAATACAGGGACAGTACCGATAACGATTTTCAGTCCCCGCTTCGCTCCTCTCCGGAAAGATTCCAGTCTTGAATAAGTTCCGGGAAACAGCCATCCGTTGCCTAAGGCCAATCCGGCAGCACCGGCTACGATAATCGCCCAAATCTCAAGCGTTCCGTGCAGCCAGATAGCAAGGCTGGATTCCCAAAGCAAATCGTGTTGATGAAAGAAGGTCTGAAAAGCTCCCACCATAATTCCATTGGACAGAAGCATATATCCTGTACCGAAACTGGTAAACAGTCCCATTACAAAACAGTTGAAAGACACCATCACATTATTGAGCGTAATTCCCAAAAACATAGGAACTTCTGAAGAGCCGCCATATACCGCCATCGGTTCCCCATTGGCAATATTCTCCAATGTCATGTCTACGTAGCCGTTTCCCAAAATCAAACGGACAAAATCAGGATCATTCGCGGCAGATAAAACGCCAATCAAGACACTGGCTATAAAAATAAGAAAGGAAGTCAGCAGTTCACGGCGTGCGTCATACATTGTTTGCGGAACTTCCCGTGTCCAGAAGGTAATAATTCGCCCCCACTTCTCGCGCTTGTTCCGATAGATTTCGTTGTGCAATGCTGAAGCCAGGTTATTCAAATAAATCGTAATGCGGGATGCCGGGAAGTGTGTCTGGGCAAATGCCAGGTCAGCAGTCAGATCCGTATAGGCGTCGGCAAGTTGGTCGGGGGACAGGCTTCCCGCCCGCTCCACCACCTTCTCAGTCTCTTTCCATTTTTCAATGTTCCGACGGATAAACGTAACTTCTTTCATGCTTTTCAAGCGTTTTCGGATAAGTTTTGTCCGAAAGCAGAAGCAAAAGTAAGAGAATTAGATTATATTTGCAACGGAATCCTAAAAATGTTTAACCATAAATGGCAGAATCTACGATAATCACCGGACAATTCGTCCGTATCAGCCAGACACCCGCCAGTATCGGCGAGCGATTTCTGGCATTAGTCATCGATTATTTCCTGATCGTGGTTTATGTATATTCTACAATTGCCCTTTTAATGGAGCTTCGGTTATCATCGGGATTCAAAACATTCTTTTTCCTGTGCATCATCTATTTACCGATACTTGGCTATTCTTTTCTTTGCGAGACATTCAATCATGGACAGAGCTTCGGTAAGAAGTTAATGAATATTCGTGTTGTCAAGGTAGACGGCTCTACTCCTACCGTCAGTTCTTATCTGCTACGCTGGCTCCTTTTCATTATTGACGGACCATTGACAAGTGGTTTAGGAATTTTTGTTGTCCTGCTTACCAAAAATAATCAACGACTGGGTGATCTTGCCGCGGGCACTATGGTGATTAAAGAAAAGAACTATCGCAAGATACACGTCAGTCTTGACGAATTCGATTACCTGACTAAAAATTATCATCCGGTCTATCCGCAATCTGCGGATTTATCACTGGAACAAGTAAATGTGATTACCCGGACTTTGGAATCAGGTGAGAAAGACCGGGCACGCCGAATTACGGCACTCGCAAAGAAAGTACAATCACTCCTTTCTATCACTCCGCGAGAGGGCAACCAGGAGAAGTTTCTTCAGACAGTATTGAGGGATTATCAATATTATGCGCTGGAAGAAATATAATTCGTTTTTTATCCTTACCTTTGTTCGTATAGAATAAAAGCAGAATGAATATGACTAGAATAACCATCCCTTATGCAATAGCTGACTTTGTAGATCTTCGCGAACGAGGTTTCTACTATGTTGATAAAACGAATTATATCACGGAGCTTGAGAACTATAATGCTCCTGTATTTTTGCGTCCCCGCCGTTTTGGGAAGAGTTTGTTAATATCAACCTTAGCCTGCTATTACGACCGTACGAAGGCACACCGTTTCGAGGAGTTATTCGCCGGTACATGGATTGGCAGCCACCCCACGCCCGAGCATAATCGCTACATGATTATCCGCTACGACTTCTCGGCAATGGTTATGGCAAACAATATGCAGAACTTAGCCCAGAACTTCAATGATTTGAATTGCGCTCCTGTAGAAGTAATGGTAGAACATAATCGTGACCTATTCGGAAATTTCCAATTTACCAATAAAGGAGACGCTTCGAAAATGCTCGAAGAAGTCCTGATGTATGCCCGTTCTCATGAACTGCCTAAAGTCTATATCCTGATTGACGAATATGACAACTTCACCAACCAACTGCTCACTGCGTACAACGATCCGCTTTATGAAGAAGTAACCACTAATGACAGTTTCCTGCGTACTTTCTTCAAAGTGATAAAGAAAGGTATAGGAGAAGGAAGCATTCGTACTTGTTTCTGCACAGGTGTATTGCCGGTCACCATGGACGATTTGACCAGCGGATACAACATTGCCGAAATACTGACTTTGGAGCCTACCTTCCTGAATATGCTGGGCTTTACCTATCAGGAAACAGAAACCTATTTGCGCTACGTCCTCGACAAATATGCATCCGGGCAAGACCGTTTTGATGAAATCTGGCAACTGATTGTGAACAACTATGACGGTTACCGGTTCCGTCCCAACGGAGAACGTCTTTTCAATTCTACCATTCTGACTTATTTCTTCAAGAAATTTGCTGTCAATGCCGGTAGTATTCCCGATGAACTGGTCGATGAGAATCTGCGCACAGATATTAACTGGATACGTCGGCTCACACTTTCACTGGATAACGCAAAGGCTATGCTGGACGCACTGGTGATTGATGATGAACTGTCTTATAACGTTGCCGACCTTTCGAGCAAGTTCAATAAAAAGAAATTCTTCAATAAAGAATTCTACCCTATCAGTTTGTTCTATTTAGGCATGACGACACTGAAGGATAATTATGTAACGACATTACCTAACATGACCATGCGTAGCGTGTACATGGATTACTATAACCAAATCAATCTGATTGAAGGAAATGCCCAACGGTACGTACCTGTGTACCGAAAATATGACAGTGACCGCCGCCTTGAACCATTGATAGAAAACTATTTTGAACAATATCTGGGACAATTCCCCGCACAGGTATTTGATAAAATAAACGAGAACTTCATCCGATGCTCCTTCTATGAACTTATCTCCCGCTACCTGAGCAGTTGCTACACCTTCGCTATCGAACAGAACAATGCTGTAGGCCGGTCGGACTTTGAAATGACAGGTATCCCCGGCACAGACTATTACACGGACGACCGGGTAGTAGAGTTCAAGTACTATCACAATAAAGATGCCGAAAAGATGCTGGCACTCACCGGACCGCTTCCGCAACACGTGGAGCAGGTAAAAGGATATGCAGCGGACACAAAAAGGAAATTTCCGAATTATAAGGTCAGAACCTATATTGTATATATATGCGGGAATAAAGGTTATAAATGCTGGGAAGTGTAACAAACGGATGAAAGCCCGGAAAATTTGCATCTTCCGGGCTTTCATCCGTTCTATCTACTAATGAGACTGGTTCCTGTCTAATCCACCTGCCCCAGAGAGTTTCCGTATTCCATCTCTCCCTGAACCACGAAAAGAATCTCCTCAGGATCGTATTCTCCTTGTCCGTCACTCTTAGCTTCTTTCACAATGTAATCCACAATCGCTTCCAGATCAATAACAACATAACCGTCAGCATCGGGATTAGAATCGAGAACACCACTTTCAGCATAATATTCGTCGATCAAGTCGATGAAGTAGTACAACTCGTCGTCCACGAATTTCTCTTTCAGTTCCTGAGGCAGATAGCTCTTAATAAACTCGACAGTCTTTTCGTCGTCAGCATCTGCTATAAAAAAATCTTCTTCCAGTCCCATGATTATTTAAGTATTAAGTGATAAGTTTCAAGTATTACCGCTTAGAGCAGTTTCTTCACTTTTTCTACAAATACAGGTTTGCCTACGGCACCTACCTGCTTGTCTACAATTTCACCATTTTTGAAAAACAGTACGGTAGGAATGTTACGGATACCATATTCTGCAGGCAAATCACTGTTTTCGTCCACATCACATTTACCGATAATAACCTGTCCTTCAAACTCCGTAGCCAATTCTTCAATAATAGGAGCCACCATTTTACAAGGGCCACACCAGGGAGCCCAAAAATCTACAACAACCGGCTTGCCTTCTGCAAGGATTTCCTTATAGTTGCTGTCTGTAATTTCTAAAGCCATTTTCTTTAAGTATTAAGTATTAATTATTAAAAATTATTTCACGAGGCATTTACGCCACAAATATAATCAATTTATATGGAATCCAAGTTCGGGACGGTCTTTTAAATAAGTAATTAATTCGCGACCTACCGAAAGCTTGATCGGGCGGGATATCAAATCGACCGACACACGATTCACATCGACATCATCCGTCACCTTGAAGTAGAGCTCCGTATTGCCCGGATGCTCTTTGGTCAGCGACGCAAGCTCTTTGACTAAAGCGGAGTTTAATACCGACAGAGGTATCATGATCGTTATTTTCTGCACGAGTTCATCCTTTACGTCCGGAAGAAGTTCCATAGAAGTAATTTTCACTTCCAGTTCATCCTGCCGCCATTGTTTTGCCTGACAACGGGCTTTGATATACAGGAAAGTTCCTTCATTGAGATACCCTTGATAAGTCACCCAGTCATTTCCCCAAAATGGGATTTCGGTAGAGCCGGAATAGTCCTCTATCTTGGCAATGCCGTAAGGGTTTCCGTTCTTGCTTATTCCACGACGGACACTGGTCACAATTCCGCCCATCGTTATCTCACGACCGGCAAGCGCAGCCTTATCTTCCAAGTCCGCCATACGCGTATTGCATACATGATCCAGTACAATCGAAAATTCATCCAACGGGTGAGCGGACAAATAGATACCTACCAAATCACGTTCACGGTTCAGACGGTCAAGATCACTCCAACGTTCCACTCCTTGCGGTATTTCAGGAGTTGCCACATCAATTACGTTATCACCGCCAAACAGAGAGTTGACCGCAGCCGCCTTATCCGCCTGATAACGGTTACCATAACGCATCAAGGTTTCAAGGAAGACTTCCCCTTTGGAATTGACTGCAAAGTATTGTTCGCGTTTCAGTTCCGGGAAACTATCGAAACCACCGGCCAATGCAAGACATTCCATATTCTTCTTGTTGCAGGCATTCAGGTTGACACGTTGTACAAAATCAAAAATTCCGGTGAAAGGACCATTCTTGGCACGCTCTTCCATAATACTTTGCACAGCGGCTTCGCCTACACCTTTCACTGCCCCGAGCCCGAAACGGATATTACCGTCATGGTTGACGGTAAATTTCAAGTTACTCTCATTTACATCCGGTCCGAGTGTCTGGATACCCATCGCCTTACATTCGTCCATCAGTTTCGTGATATCGGTAATGTTAGACAAACTTCGGCTCATGACAGCCGCCATATATTCGGCAGGATAGTTCGCTTTCAGATAAGCTGTCTGATAAGCTACCCAGGAGTAACAGGTAGCGTGCGATTTATTGAACGCATAAGACGCAAACTTTTCCCAGTCCGTCCAAATCTTTTCAAGGACTTTGGGATCGTGTCCATTCTTTCGGCCGCCCTCGACGAATTTAGGTTTCATATGATCCAGCTTGTCACGCAACTTCTTACCCATTGCTTTACGAAGGGCATCGGATTCACCACGGGTAAAATCCGCCAACAGGCGTGATAAAAGCATCACCTGTTCCTGATAGACCGTAATACCATACGTATCTTTCAAATATTTCTCCATGACCGGAATATCATACTCAATCGGCTTGCGTCCGTGCTTACGGTCAATAAAGTCAGGAATATAATCCATCGGTCCCGGGCGATAGAGGGCATTCATGGCAATCAAATCCTCGAATGTAGAAGGCTGCAATTCGCGCAAGTACTTCTGCATACCGGCAGATTCAAACTGGAATGTACCAATCGTACGACCATCACTGTATAACTTATAGGTAGCAGGGTCGTTAATATCTATCATATCCACATCTACTTCGATGCTACGGCTCAGACGGATATTTTCGACGGCTTCCTTGATAATGGACAAAGTTTTCAGTCCTAAGAAGTCCATCTTAATCAATCCGGTATCCTCGATTACCGAGCCTTCATATTGGGTGACGAGCATCTTTTCACCCGTCTCCTTGTCATCGGCAGTACTGACAGGCACCCAGTCGGTAATATCATCACGACAGATAATCGTACCACAGGCGTGCACACCCGTACCACGGACATTGCCCTCGAGCATCTTGGCATACTTGAGCGTATCCCGCACCAATGGGTCCGGCGATACTTCCGCCGCCTGCAATTCGGGAACATATTCGATGGCGTTGCGCAAGTTCAGCTTCTTGTCAGGAATCTTATCCGGCACTAATTTTGCCAGGCGGTCTGATTCGGAAAGAGGAAGTTTCTGTACACGGGCAACGTCCTTAATCGCCAGTTTCGTAGCCATTGTACCATAAGTGATGATATGGGCTACTTTTTCCTGTCCATATTTATTAGTTACCCAACGGAGTACTTCACCACGACCGTCATCATCGAAGTCCACATCAATATCGGGCAATGAGATACGGTCAGGATTCAGGAAACGCTCGAACAGCAAGTCGTACTGGATAGGGTCGATTTTCGTAATACCCAGACAGTAGGCCACTGCCGAACCGGCAGCCGAACCACGCCCCGGTCCTACTGACACTCCTAACTCTGTACGAGCCGCATTAATAAAGTCCTGCACAATCAAGAAGTATCCGGGGAAACCCATCGTTTTCATGATGTACAACTCGAAGTTCAGACGTTCCTTGACTTCTTCGGACAGCGGTTCACCATATATCCGCTTCGCTCCGTCGAAAGCTAACTTGGCAAGATAGTCTCCCTCGAGTTTGATACGATAGAGTTTATCATAGCCGCCCAAACGTTTTATTTTAGCTTTCGCATCCTCCTCACTCAAAACGACATTTCCATTTTCGTCCTGCGTAAATTCATCGAACAAGTCTTTCTCCGTTAGCTTTGCCCTGTATCCTTCTTCCGTTCCGAAGTCTTCGGGAATAGCGAAAGTAGGCATAATGGGAGCATGGTCAATGGAATAGTATTCTACTTTGTCAAGAATTTCCAATGTATTACTCAGCGCTTCGGGCACGTCTGCAAAGAGTTCATTCATCTCTTCGCGCGTCTTCATCCACTCCTGCTTGGTATAAAGCATACGACTTGGGTCGTCCAAGTCCTTGCCGGTACTCAAACAAATCAGCCGGTCGTGCGCTTCGGCATTTTCTTCATCCACGAAATGGACGTCGTTCGTACAAATCAGCTTGATGTTGAACTTCTGCGCATACTCCATCAAGTGTTTGTTCACATTCACCTGCAATGGGTAACATTCGTGATTGGCACGGGGAACAGTCGCTTTATGACGTTGCATCTCAAGATAGAAATCGTCACCAAACAAGTTCTTATACCACTGTATGGCTTCTTCGGCTTCCGCAAATTGTCCGGCAGTAATCCGTTTCGGTATTTCACCACCAAGACAAGCCGAACAGATAATCAGTCCTTCATGATACTTCTCAAGTTCGCTGCGGTCTGTACGCGGACGCATATAGTACCCCCGCGTCCATGCGTGCGATACCAATTTAATAAGGTTATGATAACCTTTCTCGTTCTTTGCCAATACGATCAGGTGATAACCACTCTGGTCGGGTTTTCCCTCTTTCAGATCCATCGTGCGGCGCGCCACATACATTTCACAACCGATGATGGGTTTGAAGAGTTTGTTTTCCGCTTCTACTATCCCGGCTTTGCAAGCGGCAATCTCCGCTTCTTTATCTTCACATTCTATCGTACCAGCTTCGATTCCTGCAATTCGCTTCTTCAGGTCTTTGATTTCACCTTTCGGGCCGCTATTCTTTTTATTGACGTAGTTCGTAAATTCCTTGATACCGAACATATTTCCATGGTCGGTCACAGCAATACCCTTCATTCCATTCTTCATTGCTTTATCGACCAGACGAGCGACGCTTGCCTGACCATCCAAGAGAGAATATTGGGTATGGACATGTAAATGAACGAAATCCTGCATAATGATAAGTAGTTAAATTGAAGGCATAAAATTACTACCTCTGGGGTTATAAACAAAAATAATCCTCAAAAAGTTATCAACATTCACATTTCTATGCCCATTTACTTGCTGATTTTTTAAATTAAGTATATTTTTGCAGACAATATCATTAAACAGCATTCATGAGCCGACTAAAGAAATTGAAGAAAATACGTATTCACCGTGAAGGAACACATATATTATGGGCTAGCTTCTTGCTATTGCTATTGATTAATGCCGCTCTTTATTGGGGAATCGATTGCAAAATTCCATTTTATGTGGTAGCAGTGGCGAGTATCGCAGTCTATCTGCTAATGGTGAATTTCTTCCGTTGTCCGATCCGTCTCTTCGGACAGGACACTGAGAAAATAGTCGTTGCGCCTGCCGACGGGAAAATCGTTGTGATCGAAGAAGTCGATGAAAACGAGTATTTCCATGATCGTCGTCTGATGATTTCTATATTTATGAGCATTGTGAATGTTCATGCCAACTGGTATCCGGTGGACGGCACTATCAAGAAGGTGGCTCATCACAATGGTAACTTTATGAAAGCCTGGCTGCCGAAAGCCAGTACAGAGAACGAACGTTCTACGGTAGTGATTGAAACTCCTGAAGGAGTGGAAGTTCTCACACGCCAAATAGCCGGTGCTGTGGCACGCCGTATCGTCACCTACGCTGAGGTAGGCGAAGAATGTTATATCGACGAACACATGGGATTCATCAAATTCGGTTCTCGTGTGGATGTATATTTACCCATTGGTACAGAGGTCTGTGTCAGCATGGGTCAATTAACGACCGGTAACCAAACGGTTATCGCCAAACTTAAATAATTCTGTCACAATGACAAACGTTATTAAAAACAGTATCCCGAATACTGTAACCTGCCTGAACCTTTTCTCCGGTTGTATTGCATGCGTCATGGCTTTTGAAGCAAAATACGAACTGGCACTGCTTTTTATCGCTTTAAGTTCTATCTTCGATTTCTTCGACGGACTGTTGGCACGCGTGCTCAATGCTCATTCTATCATTGGAAAAGACCTGGACTCATTGGCTGACGATGTCAGCTTCGGCTTTGCGCCTTCAGTGATTGTATTCTCTTTGTTTAAAGAGATGTACTATCCGGCAAGCATGGAATTTGTAGCTCCTTACTTGCCTTATGCCGCTTTTCTGATTTCCGTATTCTCTGCTTTGCGTTTGGCAAAGTTCAATAATGATACCCGGCAGACAAGCTCTTTTGTCGGCCTTCCTGTTCCTGCCAATGCTTTGTTTTGGGGCTCTTTGGTGGCAGGCGCACATGACTTGCTGATTTCCGAAAGCTGCCATCCTGTCTATCTTTTTATACTCGTTTGCCTGTCCTCATGGCTACTGGTATCCGAAATACCGATGTTCTCCCTGAAATTCAAAAGTCTGTCATGGGGTGACAATAAAGTCAGTTTTATTTTCTTGATTATTTGTATTCCTTTACTTGTTTTCCTGGGAATCAGTAGCTTTGCAGCCATTATTGTATGGTATATTTTACTTTCACTTTTTACAAGAAAAAGTAAATAAACAATCTCTTGGCACGTTTGTTGTACTATGAGTTTTATCAAAGTTACAATATAAAAATCATAGCCCGATGCATATACTTTTATTCATACTTATCTTTATTATTGCCATTGTCGTATTTGGTCTCTCTATTGTCGGATTCCTGCTAAGAGCCATTTTCGGGATAGGACGCCGTTCCTCGTCGTCGTCACGTCCGAACCAAACTGAATCAGGACGTAGTGCTACGGGACAACAGAGTTACAATCAGGGAACACAAACCCCGGCAGATAATGAAGAGGAGATATACTCGGAGAATGTAACGGAAAGAAGGCATAAGAAAATATTCACGCAGGATGATGGTGAATATGTAGATTTCGAGGAAATTAAGGAATAGTGATTTATTGCTGCGCTACATAGTGTCAATCCACTACCCTGTTATCACTTATCTCCGTTTCGCAGCAAAGAACTCTTTCATAAGCGTGGCACATTCATCGGCCATCAGTCCTTTAACGACAACAGTTTTAGGATGCAGAGCCGAACCGGCATATTTCTGATAGCCACGTTTCTCATCTTCGGCACCAAATACAAGTTTTCCTGTCTGTGCCCAGGCAATGGCTCCGGCACACATCACACAAGGTTCAACGGTAACATATAGTGTACATTCATTGAGATATTTACCACCAAGTACATTGGCAGCGGCAGTAATAGCCTGCATTTCGGCATGGGCCGTCACATCGTTCAATGTTTCCGTGAGGTTGTGAGCACGTGCGATAATCCGCTCTTTACAAACCACAATAGCTCCCACAGGAACTTCTCCCCGGTCGGCAGCTTTACGCGCCTCTATCAAAGCCTGTTTCATGAAGTAAGTATCGTCCAGCACTCTCCTTAATTTTTAATCATAAACTATCCCCTATCGTCTCATATCGTGTTCACCGAAAAGGGTCGGATAATCCTCTTCCATATTCTTATGGATAAACATGAGAATAGTTTCGCGAAGCCAACGTGACTTATTCGATATCTTGTATTTCTCAAGATAACGATCCACTATCAGTTGCTCTTCATCGCTCAACAAAATGCTCATCCGTCGTTCTCTTTTGGTACACTCGACGTGCATTTTCAGGCACTTCTTACTCCTTTTTCTCATATCTTCTGCAAAATTACTTTTACTTCTGTAAATTCAAAGAATAAAAGCAGTAAATTTGCAAAAAAAGATGGCTAAACATAATGAATTGGGTAAAGCCGGAGAAGATGCCGCTGTAACCTATCTTGAACAGCATGGTTATATCATCCGTGACCGGAATTGGAGAAAAGGGCATTTTGAACTGGATATTGTGGCTGCAAAAGAGAATGAGTTGATTGTAATTGAGGTGAAAACCCGCAGCAACACTCTGTTTACAGAACCGGAAGATGCCGTTGACCTGCCCAAAATAAGACGTACAGTACGTGCTGCGGATACCTATTTGAAACTGTTTCAGATTGACAGCCCTGTGCGTTTCGATATTATCACTGTAGTAGGTGATGATGGAGATTTCAAGATTGAGCATATAAAGGAAGCATTTTATCCTCCTTTATTCTAAAGTTCAGGCTAAGGAGTGCAAAGTACACAGATTTATTTATAATTGAGTTATTATGAACGTAGAAACAGTCAGAGAATATTGCTTGAGCAAGAAAGGAACCACTGAATCTTTTCCTTTTGACGAGGTATCACTTGTAATAAAGGTAATGAACAAAATGTTTGCCCTTATTGATCTGGAAGAAGCAAACCACATTGCATTGAAATGTGATCCGGAAAAAGCGATTGAACTACGCGAACGTTATTCCGGAATCGAAGGAGCATACCATTTCAACAAGAAGTATTGGAATAGCGTCCACTTTGACAGTGATGTAGATGACAGGCTTATGAAAGAGCTCATAGACCACTCTTACGATGAAGTAATCAAGAAATTTACTAAAAAATTACGTGCAGAATATGATGCTCTCCCCTGATTTATTTCCGGTTCCATTGATTCATATCAGCGAAACAAATTCTACCAATAGCTATTTACAAACCTTTTGTGCCAAAGAAAAAACAGAAGAGTTTACAACCGTAGCTGCCGACTACCAAACCTCCGGACGGGGACAGCGTGGAAATTCGTGGGAATCGGAGCCATTCAAGAATCTCCTTTTCAGCTTTGTGCTTTTCCCTGAGTTTCTGGAAGCACGCCGCCAGTTTCTTATTTCCCAAATTGTGTCTTTAGCTATCAAAGAAGAATTGGATACATATACCGATGATGTTTCTATCAAATGGCCGAATGATATTTACTGGAAAGAGAAGAAAATATGTGGCATATTGATAGAGAATGATTTGATGGGGCGGAATATCAGCCGGAGTATTGCGGGAATCGGAATCAATATCAATCAGGAAGAGTTTCACAGCCCTGCTCCCAATCCTGTTTCATTGTACCAAATTACAGGTAAACAATATGATATTTTTGAAGTATTGAAGAATATTATGCTGCGTGTTCAGTCTTATTATTACCAACTTAAAAAGAATGATACTTCATCAATTGTCACCCAATATGAAAAGTCGCTTTTCAGAAAGGAAGGGATGCATCGATACAAAGATGCCAACGGTGAATTTCTTGCACGGATTGTATATGTAGAGCCCGAAGGAAGATTGATTTTAGAAGATGAGAGACAGATAAAAAGAGGTTATATGTTTAAAGAAGTGGAATATTTATTGAAATAAATAATTGACTGACTGATTAAAACATTATCTTTGAAGCCAATGTTTTATATAAAAAACTCTCTCATTTATGAAAACAAGATTAATTTTCCTGCTTCCGTTATTATGGATATTAATAGGCTGTAGTGATTCAAACTCTGATTCAGCAACTTTAGAAATTTCCCAATCTACATTTGATGATGTCAGTCCGGAAGGAGCTACCATAAAAGTATCCATCACATGCAGTTCTACTTGGAGAACAAGCAGTAACCAAAATTGGTGTATTCCAAATTTACAAAATGGTAATAATGATGGAGAACTCGTCTTGACTATACATGCCAACAATACGTCAGAGGAAAGGAATGCGACAGTCACCATCATGGCAAAGAAAACGAACAAGACTATAAAAATAACTCAATCCCCTTCTACAAGTACAGCCAATGAACATCATTATAAATTGCCCGTTATATTCCACGTCCTTTATAAAAACCGCAATGATAGAAAGCAATATGTAGACAAAGGCCGTCTCGCCCAAATCATTAACGCTTGTAACTTGACATATAAGAACAAGATATATCAAAATTCAAAATATAACATCAGCCAAGATATGAATCTTGAATTTGTCATGGCTACAGAAAAGCCGGACGGAACAACTTTGGAAGAAGCAGGAGTTGAACGAATAGAATGGGATGAAGTTCCGATGTCTTGCGAACAATTTATGGATGGAAAAGATAAAAACCAAGCTAAGAAATATGCGGAAATGCTCTGGAATCCTAAAGTATATATCAATATTTTTGTATATCCATTTAGCGAAAACAACATTTTAGGAATTGCACATTTACCTTACTGTTTATCATCATATCCGTTAGATGGTTTAAACAATGGAAATTATTTCTTAAGCCATGAGGTAGAATACCCTCATTGTGTGTCTATCAATAGCAACTATATTTATGTAAACGGTGACAATAGTTCCTACTATACGACTGATGTCTACAATACTCTTGCACATGAACTAGGACACTATCTTGGATTACATCATGCCTTTTCCGAAGATGGAGATAATACTGATTTGTGTAAAGATACCGATTATTGCACCGACACCCCTACTTACAACATTACTGAATATACAGAATGGGTTAACGACATAGACGATTTGAACAAGTATTCATTCGATGAATTGTGTACAAGAACGAACTGTGAGGGCGACACCTTTATTTCTCACAATATCATGGACTATGCTTTTTGTTATTCAGACCAATTTACATTCCAGCAACGCAAACGTATCCGCCACGTATTATCTTACAGCCCTCTTATTCCCGGGGTAAAGGAATACACATCAGCAGATACCCGTTCTTTGAGTTGTGACGAACAACCACCAATACAGTTTAGATATTAGTATTTGAAATAAGCTAAAAGAGGTACATCGTAAGTATCCTTTATTTTCGAAGGTTAAACTATCCTGTCCCTATCAATTTGTAACTTGATAAATAGCAAAATGCATATTGATAGTAACAGATGGAGAGGAAATTATTTTTTTTCTTGAAGATTTAATTATATTTGCAACGAATTACTAATTTATAAACACAATATCTTCTGCTTTTCTGATGCAATATACCTTATATCAAAATATGAAAGATGTGGCTTTATGGAACCTTGTATTGAAGGGCGATATGAAAGCTATGTCTTTATTGTATAAGAAACATTACGAATTATTACTTAACTTTGGTCTGAAATATACTTCAGACGAAGAATTCGTAAAGGATTGCATTCAGGATGTTTTTGTGAAACTTTGTACAAGTAAGCGATTATCATCGACGGAGTATGTACGTTCTTATCTTTTAACTTCTTTGAAAAATGTTATATCTGATAAATTGTCATCATTGAGACTGACGGAAGATTTGAATGAGCATTTCTTTGAACTGAAAATAGAAGATGCTGCTTTAGAATCCCTTTTTAATGGTAATGATGAAGAACTTCAATTAAGCAAAAAATTGGTAAACGCCTACAAAAGTCTGCCTGAGAACCAGCGGGTGGCAATCTATCTTCGTTATGTCAAAGGATTGTCCTATAAAGAAATGGCAGCTGTCTTGAACATAAATCCCCAGTCTTCCATGAATTTGGTTTCTCGTGCATTAACCAATTTACGGTCAAAAATGACTTTGGATGAGTATTTACTATTTATTATTTTATTCTTTTCCTGACTATATTACTCTTTTTTTATAAATACTCTATTTTTTTCGGAAAAAGTGAGTAGACATTTGCATTATCATCGTTTTAAAGATAAAGACGATGAAAAATGGAGAAAAGAAAGTTTAAAATACGCCACCATGTTGCACGAAAATTGATCGAGCACGCCAGAGAACAGGAGAGACATGTCACTCCTGAAGAACTGGACGACTTGTGGAAACGTGTAGAAGAACAAGTATTCATAGAGAAAAGAAAGAACTCACGACGCCGTATCCTGTATGTCACCATGGCTTTATCGGCTGCGGTTATCTTCTTCTGCATGTTCTGGTTAGGCAAACAATTCATTGCTTATTATGCGGATGATGATTCAATTGTTGATTTTGCCCAATATACACAAGCCGAAGAAGCAACCAACAAGGATATTCGATTACTGATACCAGGCAAGAAGGAAGTAGAAGTGAAAGAAACAGATGCAAATATCATCTATTCGCAAAATGGAACGGTGGTAGTCAATTCTGATACAATTACTCAGCGAGAAACACAGGAGAAAGAAAGAGAGTTCAATCAATTGATAATACCGAAAGGAAAAAGAACCCGATTGACCTTGGCAGACGGAACACGTTTATGGGCAAATTCAGGGACACGCGTCGTTTATCCCGGTCATTTTGAAAAAAATCGCCGTGAGATTTATGTAGAAGGAGAAGTCTATCTTGACGTGTTTCGTAATGAGAATGCTCCTTTCATCGTCCGGACTAAAGATTTTCAGATACAGGTCTTGGGGACATCTTTTAATGTCTCTGCATATCCGTCGGAGGGCGTTTCATCTGTCGTGTTGGTTGAGGGAAGTGTGAATGTAAAGAATCAGCAGAAAGAACAAGTGATACTTGTTCCAGGGCAACTGGTTGATATAGAAACGGGACGGTTGCATTCTCCCCGCAATGTAGATGTTGAGCCATATGTATGCTGGGTGAAGAATATGCTGATGTATGTAGATGAACCTTTGGATAAGGTATTTAGAAAATTAAATTTGTATTACGGCAAAGAATTTATCTTGGAATCCGGTGTGGCAGAGCTGCAAGTTTCCGGAAAACTGGATTTGAAAGAAAAATTAGAAGACGTTTTACATACTATTTTTTTTTCTGCTCCTATATATTGCGAAGAAATAGAAGGGAGAATATTTGTAAGAAAAGAATAGGTATGAATCATTTATAGTTAACCCTTTAATGTATAATTTTATGAGAAACAAAAGTCCTTAAAAAAGGCTGAATGATACTGCAATTATCATTCAGCCGAAAAATTAAACAACATTTAATCATTTAATTTTATAAAATTCGTTGCTAATATATGAAAAATACTAGTAGTATATTTTCTGCGGGAACGAGAGTTGCTCGCATATTATTTCTTTTTAGTTTTTGTTTTCTTTCTTTGCATTCTTACGCAGTAAATGCAAACAGATATGCTCAGGAGAAAACATTGACAGTAGAAGTGCACAATAAAACTGTCAAAGAAGTGCTTGATTATATAGAGAAGAATAGTGAATTCCTCTTTTTTTACTATAATAAAGCGATTGATACCAAACGTAATGTTAGTTTGTCTGTAAAAGAGAAGCCTATTACTGTGATTTTGGACCAACTATTTAAAGGTACAGATGTACGCTATGAGATAAAAGACAGGCAGATTTCTTTGAAAAAAGAACAGATGCAACAACAATCACAGGACAAGAAACAACAGAAACGGAAATTAGTGGGTACTGTTACAGATGCTTCTACTGACGAACCTTTGGTAGGAGTCAGTATTCAAGTTAAAAACGCTTCAGGAACAGGAACGATAACAGATTTGAACGGTAAGTTTTCAATAGAGGTTTCAAATAATACGGAATTAATCTTTTCATATATAGGATGCAAGACACAAACACTGATTGTTGGTGATCTTGGTGTGTTGAATGTGAAAATGCAGTCGGATAACGAGACATTGGATGAAGTAGTGATTGTGGGAGCCGGCACACAGAAAAAGGTCTCAGTAACCGGTGCTATAACGGCTGTTAAAGGAACTGCGTTACGTTCTCCGAGTTCTTCGTTAACTAATAATTTGGCAGGTAAATTGTCTGGAGTCGTATCTGTTACCAATAGCGGCCAGCCCGGTTCTTCTTCTGATTTTTATATTCGAGGCATCAGTACTTTTGGAGGACGTACCACTCCTTTGATTTTGCAAGACGGAGTAGAAATTTCAACAAGCGATTTGAACAACTTACCTTCTGAATCTATTGAAAGTTTTTCTATCTTGAAAGATGCTTCAGCTACAGCCATTTATGGAGCCAGAGGAGCAAATGGAGTCATGTTGATAACTACTAAAACTGGTATGGAAAATACTAAGGCCAGTATAAATGTTTCATTTGAACAGTCTTTTCTGAAGCCGGTAAACATAGTAGAGTTTGCGGATGGAGCAACTTTTATGGATACATATAATGAAGCACAATTGGGACGTACTCCTACAGCTTCCCCCCGTTATAGCTCAACACAGATTAAAAATACACGTAATCATGTGAATCCTTATGTTTATCCTGATGTTGATTGGTATGATTTAATATTTAAAAACTATACTACAAGCCAAAGAGCAAATGTCAATTTGCAAGGAGGAGGTTCTAAAGTAAGCTATTATATGAGTCTGCAGATAAATCATGATGGTGGACTTTTGGATACTCCTAATGAATATTCATTTGACAATAATTACAATCGTTGGCTTTATACTTTCCAAAATAATATTGGATATAAAGTCACTTCAACAACGAAGGTTGATTTGAGAATGAATGCACAAATTGTAAATCAGAAGTCTCCGAATACATCAGCAGATGATATCTTTAAGCAGATTTTCATGAATAATCCTGTATCTTTTCCAGCCGTGTTTCCTTCCGAAGAGGGCGATAAGCATATCAGATTTGGCTCAGCATTACTATCTGCCGGGCGATTTTATACGAATCCTTATGCAAACATGCTGAACACATACAGGTCGACAAACGAAAACAAATTAAATATCTCATTGAATTTGGATCAGAAATTGGACTTTATTACCAAAGGTTTGTCTTTAACAACCTTAGTTAATTTCAACAACTGGTCGCAGAAGTACTATACACGTTCTCTGAAACCTTTCCTTTACGGAGTGGCAGGCGGAAGCTGGAATGAAGAAGCCCCTTCGCAGTTTAGGGTAGCTCAATTGGAAAAAGGAGAGGAATTTATCAGCCAGTCCGATAATGTCACAAGAGTGAGCGATAATACCTTTTATTTAGATGCCCGTCTTAATTACAATCGAAGGTTTGGTAATCATAATGTCACCGGAATGTTAATGTATATGATGCGTGAATATAGTTTGAACATTTTGCCGAATCGAAATCAAGGGTTATCCGGACGTGTGACATATGATTATAACAATAAGTACCTAGCCGAGTTCAATTTTGGTTATAATGGTACAGAACGTATAGCGAAAGAAGACCGTTTCGAGTTTTTTCCTGCTATGTCTCTAGGCTGGGTAATTAGTAATGAAACTTTTTGGAAACCTTTGGAAAAGTATGTTGATTATTTAAAGATACGTGGTTCTTATGGTTTGGTAGGAAGTGATGAGACAGGGCTTCTTAACGGTGCTCCTCATTTCTTGTACTTGAATACTGTAAATATGACTGGTGGTCAAAAGTTCTTTTCCGGCTATACAGGTGGCTTGGGCTATCAAGGCTCAATTGTTAATTCATATGCTGTAGAAAATGCTCATTGGGAACGCTCCAAGCAGTTTGATATAGGAGTTGATATGACTTTATTTAATCAAGTAAATATTACTGTTGACTATTATCATAATAAGCGTGACCGCATCTTAATGAAACGTGCTTCTTTTCCCGCTATATTAGGTTATGCTGACGCTACCCCTTGGGCTAATGTAGGCAAAGTTGATAATAAAGGTGTAGAATTAAGTGTAAATTGGAATAAACAATTGTCGCATGATTGGCATATTGACCTTCGGGCTAATTATACTTATACTCAAAATAAATATATATATGTAGATGAACCTGATTATCCATATGTTTGGCAAACCAATACAGGTAAACCGTTGAGTCATACAACCGGATATATTGCAGAGGGTTTGTTTAAAGATAAAGCTGATATTGATACGAGTGCCGACCAAAGTTTGTTTGGAAGCACCATTATGCCGGGAGATATCAAATACCGTGACGTCAATGGTGATGGAAAAATTACACAAGAAGACCAGGTGATGTTATCTTCTTATGGAGAAGTGCCCCGTATCCAATATGGATTTGGTGTAAGTCTGATGTATAAAAGAATAGATCTCAGTGTTTTCTTCAATGGTTCGGCAAAACGGCGCATAATGCTTGAAGGACGTGAAGGACAACCGGGTATAGATCCTTTTTGTGCGAATGACGGCAACGACCGTAACTTGATGAAATGGATTGCAGATAGTCATTGGAGTGAAGGACATCATAATGCCAATGTATCGTATCCCCGTTTGGGCGTATTGGATACACAAATAGCAAATAATCAGCAACCTAGTAGTTTTTGGATGAGAAAAGCGGATTTTTTACGTTTTAAAACATTGGAGATAGGATATACATTACCATATTGCCGTATTTATTTTAGTGGAGACAACTTGGCTGTATGGTCGCCTTTTGATTTTTGGGATCCGGAGTTGCAATATTATACTTATCCTTTGCAACGCACATTCAATATAGGAGTACAGTTTAAATTTTAAATCAATGTAATGATGAAAATATATAGTAAAATAGGAAAACATATTGCAATAGGAACCTTTTTTATTGCAAGTTTCGGTTCTTGTAATTATCTGGATGTAGTACCTGTGGAACAAGCTGATACGAAAGACATGATGATTGACAATGCCACCACATTGAATAATTTGTATGCTTGTTATGGGTATTTACAGAATGGTGGACAAGATTTAGCTGATTATTGGTCTATAGACGGTGGTGGTACGGATGAAACTGTACGTCCTCAAGAGTGGCAGACATTTTCTTCAAGAGCTCAATGGAATGCTATAACCCCTTCATCTATTAATACAGATAAGACTTATCCATGGAACATATGGTATAATGCAATAGGATATTGTAACCAGTTCCTGAAATTGATAGAGGAAAATAATCCTACACTTAATCCTAATGATAAGGAACAGTATATTGCGGAAGTTAAATTTCTAAAAGCATATTATCATTTTAGATTATTGCAAATGTATGGTCCAATACCTGTTATTGATCAGTTCATTAGTTCAAATATCTCTAAAGATGAAATACCCGGTCGTTCCCATTTTGATTATTGTGTGGAATATATAGTTAAATTATTGGATGATGCGTCTTATGTATTACCGCCGGAACATACAAATTCTTCCTATTATGGAAGAGCTACTTCGGTTATTTGTAAGGCTTTGAAAGCGAGAGTACGATTGTTAGCTGCTTCACCGCTATGGAATGGGGAATTTCCCTATCGTACGTGGAAAAACGAGTACTTTGAGACTCCAGGATATGGAAAAGAATTAGTTAGTTTTCAATACGATCGTAATAAATGGGTAAAAGCACGTGAAGCATGTATAGATGCCATAAATGCAGCAAAAGCAATTCAGACGGAGTTGTTTGACATTGATAAGTCGGAAATATTACGCCAGAATCAAAATGTGGCACTTCCTGCAATACCAGGTGCGGTAGATGAGGATTTTCGGAAAAAAGTGATAATGTTAAGATACATGATGACTACTAAACCGGATGACGGTAATAAAGAAATTATTTGGGGGATAGTGAATGCTCATACAGAATTGTTCGAGAATAATATGATAGCAGGATCACTTCCTCATTATATCTTGCAGAATGACTTGGGAGTGAATGTTGGCGGTTGGGGAGGTTTATCTCCAACATTATATTGTGTAGAACATTTCTATACAAATAAGGGGAAACTTCCTGCAGAAGATCAGAATTTTACAGAACAATCGCTTTGGTTTAAATCAGCAGGCTTGGCCAATCAGAATATCATTAATCTAAACGTAGGGCGTGAGCCTCGTTTTTATGCATGGCTTTCTTTTGACGGAGATGAATATTCATCCGTTTTGGCAAATCGCCAACCATTGATTTGTGAAATGCGAAATCCTAATAAGACTGGTTATGATGCTGCAATTTGGGGTACACGTAATTATTCAGTGACAGGTTTCTTGAATAAGAAGTGGATTCATCCTAATTTGAGTTATACAGGAAGCAGCTGGAACCAGAATTTCGGAGATACAAGATATCCGACTACATTAATCCGATTGGGAGAGTTGTATTTGAATTTGGCAGAATGTGACGCCCATTTGGGAGGTGAATTTACAGATGAAGGGGTTGAATATTTGGACAAAATAAGAAAGCGTGCCGGCATTGACGAGTGGAAAAGTGAAGCCTCAATGGCAGCTGTAGGAAAGACTATTTTGGATGCTGTTATGGAAGAACGCTTTGTCGAACTTTATATGGAAGGACACCGCTATTATGATATTAGGCGTTATGTACAAGGAAAGAAGTATCTGAAAAAAGATGCGTACAGGGGGTTAAATGCAATGATAAGTGCTCCCACTTTTGAAGTATTCAATACACCTATTACAATTGGGCAACCTTTTGATTGGAATGACCGTATGTATCTGATGCCCATTTCGAATGATGAAATTTATTCTAACCCTCAATTAGTACAAGCCCCCGGATATTAAAATTAAAAATAAAAGATCATGAAGAAACATATATATATTATGACACTATTCGGCTTGCTGTTGCCGATATTGTCATCCTGTAATGACGATAATGAAAATTTGTTTCCAGATAAATATGTGAAAGTATTGTCTTTGAAAGATAATGGTACAAAAAATTTGGTTATGAATACTACCCAAGAAAGCATAACAGAATCTATCTTAATATTAAAAGGAGGTGGAAATCCGGATTCGGAAGCAAATGTAGAATTACGGGTTTTGTCTAAAGAAGAAACCTGTGCTATATGGGAATATGAACCAGACCAGATAGATATTATTCCTTCTGACGCTTATGAATTTGTTGGTGGTGGAAATATAAAAATAGGAAAGGATGAAAACCATAAATATGTTTCGGTTACATTTTATCCTTTCAAAATATATTCTGCTGACAAGACGAATGAAAATTCAAAATGGGTATTACCACTTGTGCTTGTGAGTTCTACCGATACGATAAACCAATCAATGAACAAGATTTTGATACACTGCGATGTCCATACTCCGTTAATCGAGTGGAATGGAATGGCTGAAGAGACACATAATGCGGAAATTGTCTATAAGGAATTGCAATACCCTCTTTCGTTGAATGTTGCTTATAGTGAAGATAACACATTGGATTTTACATGTCGGTTAGTAACTACTGAAAATGAACAATTAGTGGCGGACTATAATGCCCGTATGGGTACTAACTATACATTGCTTCCAGATAATTCATATAGTGTTGGTGAATTTGTGTTTAATACCGGAGACAAGCAGTCTGACACAAATCTTATCTTAAAAAGAGAAGGATTAACAACAGATCAGAGCTATTTATTACCTCTTCAATTAGAAATCTCTACAGATTTGATCGAAAAAACAAAAGATATAAAGTATTTGCTTGTTACTAATCCTAAATATATATACCAAGATATAGACCGCAGTTCTTGGAAAATAGCTTTTTGTAATACGGAAAACGGCTGGGGTTGGGATGCGCAAGGTTTGATTGACAATACAATGACTAAAGTTTGGACATCACAAGCTGGCGGCGGATGGAATTCTGACTGGCCCGGTAAAGATGACTTTTATTACGAACATAACGATGCGGCACATCCATACGATTATCCACTTTGTTTGGCTAAAAGACCTATAGGTGACGGATGGTCGGACATGGTGATTGTTGTTGATATGGGAGAATCCGTAACTCTTGGTGGTGTTGGCTTTGGCAAATTTGGAGAATGGGGAGATAGAACATTGAAACATTGTGAGATACTTGTAGGTGAAGATTTTGTGTTTAAAACAGTTCGAGATGGAGGTTCGGCAGACAACTATAACACGGTCAATGAGGGGAATGACTGGAAAGTAGCTTTTGATTGCAAAGATATACCGGAAGGACCGGGAAGAGGAGAACGGAGTGAGGAAATCGTACATTGGTATACTCTTTCTTCCCACAATACGGTGGTTGCAGAAGTACAGAGAGGACGTTATTTGAAATTCCATCCTATGGGTACATACAATGACAATATTTGTGCATGCGGCCTAAATGAATTGTATGCTAAAAAACTTGTTAGTATTGATGGAGAACCTGTAGAATAAAAATTATAATATAAACATAAAAACATGTCAAGAGTTGACAGAGTTTATCGAAGGCTCTTGATATGTTTTTTAAAAGCAAAACAATGAGAAAAATATTAAAGTATGTATGGACAAGCCTTGCTTTATGCGGTTTATTTTTGGTTGTTGCTTCATGTGAAGGAAAATGCGAAGATAATTTGTTAGATAATCCGGAAGAACCTTCTGTAACCGAAAATGGAGGATATTTATTTGCACACATGACCCCAGCAAGTTATGGGCATTTATTTTATTCTGTCTCCCGTGACGGACAGACATGGGAGACTTTGAACCAAAAGAAAGTGATTCTCTCTGGTTATTGGGGACACCCTAATATTTGCAAAGGAGATAATGGAATATATTATATGATTGGAATGTCTACAGGTACATTGCCTCACTTCCCTATTTTGTGGTATTCTTCAGATCTTATTGTCTGGCGTCATAAAGATTTGAGTGCAAACATATTGGATGTCGCTTCCTGTGGATATAAAAATAATACATATGATTATGGCGCTCCTAAAATATTTTATGATGAGGCCAGCCAGCAATATTTAATCTCTTGGCATGCCGGTCGCTATGGTAATGAAGATTTGAATGAAGAGTGGCTCTCCAAGAGAACTTTCTATATTCTGACTTCCGATTTTGAAACATTTACTGAACCGAAACTTTTGTTCAATTTTACGGGATCGGATTCTGACATGGCGACGATTGATGCAATTATAGAAAAAGTCGATGATATATATTATGCTGTAGTAAAGGATGAGCGTTGGCCTGACAAGTGTAAAACAGGTAAAACGATTCGGGTTGCAACTTCGGATAATCTGACGGGTCCATATAGTAATCCCGGACCATCTGTTACCCCGGCATGGCATGAAGCTCATACACTTGTTAAGTCTATGGATGAGCGGGAGTGGTATTTATATACAGAAGCATATAACGAGCAATCTTATCATTTGTTTAAATCAAGTTCTCTCACTGGGAATGCCTGGTCACAAGTGAATTTCACTCCCCCGGTAGCAAGACATGGCTGTATAATAAAAATAGACGAGAGTTTATACAAAAAAATAATAGCAGCATATTCTACTCATTAATAGCAAATCATCAAATGAAAAAAATACTAATTTTATTATTGACTAATATTTTTATATTTACTCTCTGTGCCCAACAGAAATTTGAGTTAACTTCTCCTGATGGTTTTTTACGTTCTACGATTAAATCTGGTGAACAACTTACATATAATATTATGTACGGAGCGCATCAGATTCTAAAACCTTCTCTTATTGCTATGAGGCTAAGTACAGGGCAAATATGGGGCGAGAAATGTAAATTGAAATCTAGTAAAAAGAAGGAAGTGAACCAACTCGTTCCATCTCCTTTTTATCGGACTACGGCAATGGGTGATCATTATAATGAATTGACCCTAGATTTTCGGGGAGATTATAGTGTGGAATTTAGGGCATATAATGATGGCATTGCATATCGGTTCGTTAATAAAAAGAGAGATGCGTTCCAAGTTGTTTCAGAGCAAGTGGAATATCATTTTTCCTGTGATGAGGAAGTGATAGTGCCCTATGTCCGAAAAGAGAATGATTGTAGTTGGGAAGAGCAATTTTTCAACTCTTTTGAGAATGTTTATTCTACAACAAAATTGTCAGAGATAAATAAAACACGTTTAATGTTTCTTCCATTAATTGTCAATGTGGACAAGCGTTTTAAAGTGTGTATTACAGAGTCGCATTTGGAAGATTATCCAGGACTTTATTTATCTAATACAGAAGGCGGATACGATTTAAAGGGCGTTTTTGCTCCTTATCCTAAGCGGGAGGAACCAGATCCGCATAAGAAATTACAGATGCTTGTACAGGAACGTGAGCACTACATTGCAAAAGTGGAGAAACCACGTACATTTCCGTGGCGCATTGCTATTGTTGCGAAAGAAGACAAGGCATTGCCTTGCAATAATCTGACTTATTTATTGGGCTCCCCCTCTAGAGTGGAGGATATTTCATGGATTAAACCCGGTAAAGTAGCTTGGGAATGGTGGAATGATTGGAATCTTGAGGGAGTCGATTTTGTAACAGGAGTGAATAATGCTACATATAAAGCATATATTGATTTTGCAGCATCTAAAGGCATAGAATATGTGATTTTAGATGAAGGCTGGGCTGTGAATGGTGAAGCAGACCTAATGCAAGTAGTGAAAGAAATCAATCTGCAAGAATTGATAAATTATGCTACCGTAAGGAATGTAGGAATTATTTTATGGGCAGGATATCATGCTTTTGAACGGGATATGGAGAATGTCTGCCGGCATTATGCTGCGTTGGGGATAAAAGGTTTTAAAGTAGACTTCATGGATCGGGACGACCAAATGGTAACAGCTTTTAATTATCGTGCAGCTGCCACTTGTGCTAAATATAAATTATTATTGGATTTACATGGCACGCATAAACCTGCCGGTTTGAATCGCACTTATCCTAATGTGCTGAATTTTGAAGGAGTACACGGGCTTGAGCAACTTAAATGGAGTCCTGCATCTATTGATCAGGTTAAATACGATGTTACAGTTCCATTTATCCGACAAGTTTCCGGTCCTATGGATTATACGCAGGGAGCGATGCGTAACGCAGTGCAGGGCTGTTATTATCCATGCAACTCAGAACCGATGAGCCAAGGAACTCGATGTCACCAATTAGCATTGTATATTGTCTTCGATTCTCCTTTGAATATGCTATGTGATTCTCCAAGTAACTATTTACGTGAACAGGAATCGACAGATTTTATAGCAGAGATTCCGACTGTGTGGGATGAGACTATTGTTTTGGAAGGAAAAATGGGAGAGTATGTGATCACTGCGCGTCGTAAAGGAGATGTATGGTACGTAGGAGGTATCACAGACTGGAATAAGCGTGAGATGATTATTGACCTTTCGTTTCTGCCCGATGCGGATTATTGCATGGAACTTTTCTGTGACGGAATAAATGCTCATCGCAAAGGAAGTGATTACTTTAAAAAAATGGATTCATTGCCCCAAAATAAAACTTTATTGATTACAATGAGCCCGGGTGGCGGGTTTGCGGCCAAAATCAAAAAAAAGGATTTGTAGATAGATGAAAAGGATAATACATACTTATTTGTTGCTGTGCGTGTCTCTCTTGTGCAATGCACAGTTTAAAGTGAATGAACAAGGAAGACCTGAAATAGTAGTTGCCGGTGAGACTGTGCTGTCTACTCCTGAAGAAGGATTGTGGGCAGTGGCTTCGGGGTGGTCTGGCAATTGGCCTTCGGATTGGCGGTATGCCAATCCGGACAGTACAGTTTGCACCGGAAAATGGACAGTCGTTTATGGCAGTATGACTTTTCCTGACGGAAAGATGTTGTTGCGCGATTCTTATTGCGTGCGGCCGGACGGATTGGTGCAGTGCATCCGGCGTTATGAATGGTTTGGAAAAGAAACACTTAGGAATATAACCTTATCAGTCCGTTTACGTATGCAAGGGGGGGACTTAAAGCCTTTCATGCCCGGAATACTATACTATGGGAACAAAATGGGAGCAAAGGTGAATCCTGAAATTATACCGGTTTATGAAGGAAAGCCGGGAGAATTTGCCATCTTCGAAGATCACCGTTATGCTATGCCTTTTGTTATGCTGGAAGACGCCCCAAAGAAACGGGCTGTTTCTGTACATGTCACTCCCAGTCCGGTTCGAGGAGCTGTTCTGCAAGACCAATGGTGGTCTTTCGGTATAGAAACAGAAGAGGGGTATAACGATTTTGTATTGTATAGCGGCCCTATAGGCTACAATCGTCGGCATAGCATAGCCAAGGCTTTACAGAAAGAGCCGATGCGTTATGCGAATACTTATATCAACATGGAACCCGGTCAGGTGATAGAAAAAGAGTTTTTTATAGAGGCTTATTCCATAATAGAAGAGGGTAGCGGCTTCCAACGGCCGGTTTACACTTCACTGGACTTATATAAGCCATATAATGTGGAACAGTATCCCTTGTTTGACCTTATTGTAGAAGGAAAATACCGTCAGGCAAAATTGCGCTGGACGGAAAAGGGGCAGGCCAAAGGTTTCAACATGTATGATCCGGAATTCAGAAGTGCGGTTGTTATGGGATGGTGTGGGCAGGCTGATTCTCCGGGATATGCGTTACAGGTGCTGGAAAAACGAATTAGTGATGCGGATATACCTTATATGGTACAGCAATCTTTAGACTTCCTGACAACTTTCCCGACGCTTGATGGCGGTCTGTTTCGTACGGAATACGGTATAGAGAAAGGCGGTTACAGTGGAGGCGACCACGTCTCATGCGGGCAAGCCATGTATAATCTGGCAAAAGCCATTGAACACGGACGTAAAAACAAGAAATACAGTACGCAGAAATGGGAAGAATTCCTTAGTAAGGTAGCGGATGCTCAAAGCAGGCGCATTTTGGATGAACAATGGAATCCTTATTCCACCGCAGAAGCTTTTTATATAGCCCCATTGATAATAGCTTCGAAATTATTTAAGCAAGATCGTTACAGGGAGGCTGCCGAGAAGGCGGCGAATCTGTATGCGGAACGTCATTGCAAGATGTCTCCCGGATGTTATTGGGGAGGCACATTGGATGCCACTTGTGAGGATAAAGAAGGCGCATGGGCTGCTTTTCAAGGCTTTTTGGAGATGTATGAACGTACCGGCGGACAGAAATATCTGAAATGGGCGAAACATGCTATGGATGTTTGTTTAAGTTATGTAGTTGTATGGGATATCCCATTACCTGCAGGACGTATGGCTGACCATCGTTTCAAAACGACAGGATGGACTGTCGTTTCTCCTCAAAATCAGCATATTGATGTGTATGGAGTTTTGTTCGCCCCTGAAGTTTATAAGATGGGAAACTATTTGAAAGATGACCGTTTGAAGAAACTGGCAAAAGTTATGTATCGATCTTGTTATCAACTGGTGGATGCTTTCGGTAGCCAAGGAGAGCAACTGTCACATACTAATTTTGCTCAATACGGGGATATGAGTAATGTGCATAAATTACGTGGCTCTTACTCGGAAGGTTGGACAGTGTTTTGGGTAACTGCACATTTTCTGAACGCTGCCGCTCGCTTTATAGAGATTGGTGTGAATCCTTAGTTATTATGTTATTAAAGTACAAATATTATGCGCAATTTATCAATCGTTATATTTATTCTTATTTTTCCTTTATCTGCAAATGCCCAACAGAGGTTATTTGAGGATATTCAAGATGTACGTTCATTTATAAGAAAACATATGCCCCGCACGGTCAGAGAATGCAAAAAAGACACATTGGGCTCTATCGCTTTACCGAAGCCCTATAGTGTTCCGAGTTTAACCGGTGTATTTCAACAAGATATGTTTTATTGGGATACTTACTTTACAAACATAGGACTAATATTGGATTCGGATTTTGAGCAAGCCTTGAACAATATTGACAATATCCTTTTTTTGATAGATAAATATGGTTTTATGCCGAATGGTTCCAATGTTTCGTTCTTGAATCGTTCTCAGCCGCCGTTTGCCAGTATGATGGTTCGTGACATTTACGAAAAGAGTGGAGATAAAGCTTGGTTGTCATCTGCTTGTCGAATACTAGAAAAAGAGTACAATTTCTGGATGACTAAAAGGATTACACCTACAGGGTTGAATCGATATTCGAACAGTGCAACAAAAGATGAATTAGTAGCTTTCTACGAATATATGAGAACACGTTTTCCAGAATTGCCGGTTCTTACAAATTCTTTGGAGCTATTAAAACAAGCTTCTCATTTCATTGCAGAGGCGGAGTCCGGTTGGGATTTTTCTCCTCGTTTTGATTTTCGTTGTGAAGACTTTAATCCTATAGACTTAAATGCGAACCTTTATGTGTATGAACAGAATTTCGCTTATTTTTATAGGGAATTAGGAAAAAAAGATGTAGACCAGTGGTTGAATGCAGCTAAAAAGAGAAAGAACTTGTTGAATAAATATTGTTATAACTCTCAAAACGATTGTTTTTATGACTATGATTTTGTAAATAGCAGGTTAAGTCCTGTATATTCTGCAGCTGTTTTTAATCTGCTTTGGGCGGGAGTCTTGACTAAACCGCAAGCCCAAAATATAGTAAAACATCTTTCAAGATTAGAATATCCTTGTGGAATTGCCGCTTGCGAGCAGGGAAAACGCCAAAGAACCTATCAGTGGGATTTTCCCAGCGCATGGGCAAGCTTTAACCTTTTGTCTATAAATGGTTTGGATCGTTATGGTTTCAAAAAGGATGCCTGTCGTATAGCTCAGAAATATGTAGATAGTATCATTAAGATTTACCGTTCCTCAGGTAATCTGTGGGAGAAATACAATGCGGAATTTGGAAATCTGGAAGTGAAGAATGAATATGAAATGCCGCCCTTTATGGGATGGACAGCCGGGGCGTTTATTTATGCATCAGATTATCTGGTTAAACAAAAGAAATAAGAGAGGAAAATTGGGCATATGAAGAATATAAATCGGAGATATTATTTGTTGATTGTAGTTGTATTGTCTTTGTTTACAGAGGTTGCTGCATCTACGTTAACTGAATTGCGAGTCGAAATGCAAGAAAATCCTGTAGGGATAGGTACTTTAATCCCTCGTTTTTCATGGCAGATATCTACTCATAAAGGAGGAGTAATGCAAAAAGCATATCAAATTATTGTAGCTGAGACAGAAAAAGGTCTGAAAAATGCTTCATCAGTAATGTGGCAATCGGATAAGGTATATTCAGATCAGTCGGTGTTGGTAAAATACGGCGGCAGCCCATTGGAGTCTGGCAAGAGATATTTTTGGCAGGTGAAAGTCTGGACTAATAAGGGGGAGGAATGTATTAGTAAAATACAGCATTGGGATATGGCTTTACTCAAACCTTCTGATTGGAGAGGTAAATGGATTGGACTGGATAATGAAAGAATTCCTGAAGATGAGCACGGTCGTACCACTGTTCCTGCTTGTTATTTGCGTAAGGAGTTTCGAGTGAATGCTCCTGTAAAACGTGCTATGTTATATGTATGCGGACTGGGCTCATCGTACTTTTATATAAATGGTCAGGCAATAAGTGATGATGTTTTCGGACCTCTGCCTACTCTATATGACAAAACAACGATGTTCTTGACTTACGATGTTACAAAATTGCTTGATGAAGGTATAAATGTCATAGGTGGAGCATTAGGAAATGGGCGTTATTGTGGATTAAGGGGAATAGGATATCCATTACATTTTGGCTTGCCGACTCTTATAGCCCAATTGGTCATTGAAAATGATGCAGGAAAACTTGTTGTAGTGAGTGATGAAACTTGGAAGGTTACAAATAAAGGTCCTATTCGTGCGAACAATGAGTTTGACGGAGAGATATATGATGCACGGATGGAGCTTGGCGACTGGACAAAGAGTGGATATGATGATTCCGGATGGCAAAAAGTTGATATTATGTCAGCACCGACTCAGATGCTTTGTGCTCAAACCTCTCCATGTATAAAAGTAATGGAAGAAATAGTGCCAATATCTATAAAAAAGGTGGACAAGAATCGGTGTATCATAGATATGGGACAGAATATGGCAGGATGGTTAAAAGTATCTCTTAAAGGAAAGAAAGGTCAGCCTGTTACTTTACGTTTTGCAGAATCTCTACAAGCAGAAGGAGACGAACTATATGTTGCCAATCTGCGTACAGCGAAAAGTACCGATGTATATATTCCGGCTCAAGACGGTAACTTTAAGTGGGAGCCGATTTTTGTTTATCATGGTTTTAGGTTTGTAGAAGTATCCGGGGTGGATTATACCCCCTCAGTAAGTGATTTTACAGGAAAAGTCATATATGATCAAATGAGAACAATTGGTTCTTTTGAGTGTTCAAACATTCTGCTCAATCAGATCTATACTAATGCATATTGGGGGATTCGAGGCAATTATCGTGGTATGCCGACAGATTGCCCTCAACGAGATGAACGTATGGGTTGGTTGGGAGACCGCACAACAGGAGCCTATGGTGAGAGCTTTATTTTTAATAATGCCCTCTTATATAATAAATGGCTTATGGATATTCAACAATCGATTACTCCAGAAGGAGTGATATGTGATGTTTCTCCTTGTTATTGGAAAATTTATGAGGATGATGTGACATGGCCGGCTGCCTATTTTTATATTGCAGATATGCTACATACCCAGTTTGGTGATGATACTGCTATTCGTATTCATTATTCGAAAATGAAAAATTGGGTTGATCGTGTGAGCAGAGTGTTGATGAAGGATTATATCGTACTTAGAGACAATTTCGGCGATTGGTGTATGCCACCGGAATCTTTGGAACTGATTCACTCGCAAGATACTACGCGCCATACCAAAGGAGAGGTGCTTAGTACTACTATGTTTTACAGCATACTACAACTTATGAAAAAATTTGCCGATATCAATCGTTCTCCTGATGACGTAGCACGGTATACGGATTTGGCAATTAAAATCAAGGACGCATATAATAGGGCATTTTTTGATACTGTAAATGGTTGGTATTCTAATAATACAGTTACTGCTAATATACTTTCGCTTCGCTTAGGACTGGTTCCCGCAGGATATGAAATGAAGGTTTTTGAAAATGTTGTAGAAAAAACGAAAAATGATTGTCATAGTCATGTAAGCACAGGAGTAATTGGCATCCAACATCTTTTGCGTGGACTGACAGAATACGGTAAAGCAGATTTAGCCTATACTATTGCCACCAATGATACATATCCTTCTTGGGGGTACATGGTGAAGAATGGGGCTACAACTATTTGGGAATTGTGGAATGGCAATACTGCTGATCCTGCTATGAATTCCGGTAATCATGTTATGTTATTAGGTGATTTAGTAATATGGCTATATGAGAAACTGGCTGGTATAAAAAATGATCCTTCATCGGTCGGATTTAAAAAAATATTAATGCAACCAGTTTTCCCGGAAGGTCTTAATCATGTGAAAGCTTCTTATCATTCTCCATATGGTATGATTCGTAGTGATTGGAAGCGTAATCATGATAAATTACAGTGGAATATAGTAATTCCAGCTAACTCTTGTGCAAAAATTGTTGTTCCTGCCCATTTCAAAATGAAAATAAAGAAAAATAGCAGTAAGAAAAAATACAAGACACATGAAGTTAATAATAATATAATCATGGAGCTTGCTGCAGGAAAATATACGTTAGTATCTGAATAAAAACAGTATGTATAAGTCAAATTCACACATACCGAATATATACGGTGAATCGCCTATCGATTCACCTCTTTTTCTATTCTCAATATCTTATCCAACGTCTTTTGAGCCTCAGTCGACGGAAACCTCAATACAACCTTCCGCAAGGAGTTCCGTGCCTTTTCGTATCCCGTAGCAAACACTTTCGACAATCCATCCCGATAACGGGCATATTGCATTTTCGTTGGCGACGATATTTTCTTATAGTCAGTCTCCAACTGCTTCTTTTCCCGTTCAGCCATCAAATAATAGTAATTCCCTAAAAAGATATTGGCAGCCAAGTTGTCCGCATCCAATTGCAATATCTTCTCATACATGCGCAGAGCATCTTTTTCTTGTCCTCGATAAACTTGCATTTCGGCACAGGGTTCGAGATAGTCTACATTATTGGGAGCCTTTTGAAGTAACTCTTTATAGAACAGATAAGCCTTGTCATAATTCCGCTTCTTCTTATAGGCAATCGCCAGTTCATTCGCCAGATTCACGCTAATTTCACTGCTTTTGTCCACATTCGTCCAATAGTACATTTCCGTGCGATCCATATTCAGACTGATCGTCTGCCGGAAATAGCTCACAGCCTGCCCGTTCTGCCCGGCTTCGATAGCGGCAGACACTTTCTGTAACATCTCATCGACCGACTGCGCATTCAGCATCAGCGGCAACGAAAACAAAGATAAAAAGAAGATAGTTAAGGCTCTCATAATCCAATATTTGCTATTTAGTTCGTGGCACACAAAGATACAATAAAAAAATAAAAAATGTACCTTTGCGCACAAAAAGAACAATCAATTTGATAAAAGTGTTTCTATAAAATGATAGATAAAAAACAAACCTCTGAAAACAGACGAATATTACAGATTGCCATACCATCGATTATATCCAATATAACCGTTCCGCTACTGGGACTTATTGATGTCACTATCGTAGGTCACCTCGGTTCTCCGGCTTATATCGGAGCCATTGCCGTAGGGGGAATGTTGTTCAATATTATCTATTGGATTTTCGGTTTCCTGCGCATGGGAACCAGTGGCATGACTTCGCAGGCTTACGGTCAGCACGATCTAAATGAAATCACCCGACTGCTATTACGCTCTGTCGGCGTGGGATTATTAATCGCCTTCTGTCTGCTGATACTCCAATATCCTATCCTGAAACTGGCATTTACATTTATACAAACGACACCGGAAGTCGAGCAACTGGCAACGACCTATTTCTACATCTGCATTTGGGGAGCTCCCGCCACATTAGGCCTTTACGGATTTGCAGGCTGGTTCATCGGAATGCAAAATTCACGTTTCCCGATGTATATCGCTATCACGCAAAACATTGTCAATATTGTAGCCAGTCTCTGTTTTGTCTATTTATTGGATATGGAAGTGGCAGGTGTGGCTATGGGAACCCTCATCGCCCAATATGCAGGTTTCTTCATGGCTATTCTGTTATACATACGCTACTATCATACGCTTAGAAAACGAATTGTATGGAAAGATATTTGGCAGAAGAAGGCTATGTATCGTTTCTTTCAGGTAAACCGGGATATATTCTTCCGTACGCTCTGCCTTGTCATGGTCACCATGTTCTTTACTTCAGCCGGAGCCGCACAAGGAGAAATCGTATTAGCTGTGAACACATTGCTCATGCAATTATTTACGCTCTTCTCCTATATCATGGACGGCTTTGCTTATGCCGGTGAAGCATTGGCAGGACGCTATATCGGAGCTAAAAATCAAACAGGTCTGCGCAACACTGTATATCACCTTTTCTATTGGGGATTCGGGCTTTCACTGGTATTCACTATCTTATATTCAGCAGGCGGAAAAGAGTTTTTAGGGCTACTGACTAATGATGACTCGGTAATCAATGCGTCGGACTCCTATTTCTATTGGGCACTCGCCATTCCATTAGCAGGCTTTTCCGCCTTCCTTTGGGACGGGGTCTTTATCGGTGCCACTGCTACCCGTCAGATGCTTTACTCCATGTTAATTGCTTCCGCCAGCTTTTTCGGGATATATTATGCGTTTCATTCCCTTTTGGGAAATCATGCTTTATGGTTGGCATTTCTGGTTTATCTTTCATTGAGAGGAATTGTACAAACCTTCTTAGGAAGACAAATCATGAAAAAAGTAATTGTATCTCAATAAGGCTATCTGACAAATTATCTCTATATTTGCGGCAAACAATAAAAAGCAAAAGATATGGCAAAGTATAAAAGAATCTTACTAAAGCTCAGTGGAGAGAGCCTGATGGGCGAAAAAAAATATGGCATTGACGAGAAAAGATTAGCAGAATATGCAGAGCAAATCAAAGAAATCCACGGACAAGGCGTACAGATAGGTATCGTTATCGGTGGTGGAAATATCTTCCGTGGATTGAGTGGAGCCAATAAAGGTTTCGACCGTGTGAAAGGTGACCAGATGGGGATGCTGGCAACTGTCATCAACAGCTTGGCATTGAGTTCGGCATTAGTAGCAGCCGGAGTGAAAGCCCGTGTGCTTACAGCAGTCCGCATGGAGCCTATCGGAGAATTCTACAGCAAGTGGAAAGCTATCGAACATATGGAGAACGGTGAGGTTGTCATCATGTCCGCAGGAACGGGAAATCCTTTCTTTACTACCGATACAGGTTCTTCATTGAGAGGAATCGAAATCGAAGCAGATGTAATGCTGAAAGGCACCCGTGTAGACGGCATTTATACTGCCGACCCTGAAAAAGACCCGACTGCAACCAAATTCAACGACATCACATACGATGAAGTACTGAAACGCGGATTGAAAGTAATGGACTTGACTGCTACCTGTATGTGCAAAGAAAACAACCTGCCTATCGTCGTATTTGACATGGACACGGTAGGTAACCTTAAAAAAGTAATCAACGGCGAAGAAATCGGTACAATCGTACACAACTAATCGGCTTCTTCAATACATCTATAACAAGGCAAAGAATCTCGTTTAGGGGATATTCTTTGCCTTGTTTCGTATGCAATTATCTCCTACGCTCCTAAAAGTTACCCATCCGACTGCACTCAATTAATCCTCGAACTGCATAATTTAATTCGTCTGCCTATAGTGTATCTTTCGTTTGCCTATAGCCGGACGCAAGTTTGCCTATAGGCAGATGAAAGTTCGCCTATAGGCAAACAAATTAAATTATGCATGAACGAAATTAGTTCTATGCAAGCGAAAGATTAGTTTTTTAGCATACGAAAGATTAAATTATACTATCAACGGGGTAAACGCTTGTTTATCATGTACGAACTGCGTACTTTTGCACGCCATTTAAAAAACTTAAAACGATGAACAGCAAAACCAAAGGTTTTATCTATGGAGCGATTGCCGCCGCAAGTTACGGTATGAATCCTCTTTTTACGCTCCCGCTCTATGCAGCAGGCATGAGTGTCGATACGGTCTTATTTTACCGTTACTTTTTTGCTGTCATTGTATTAGGGATACTGATGAAGATGCAACATCAATCTTTCTCTCTTCAGAAAGCAGATATTCTGCCGTTGGTTATTATGGGATTGTTATTCTCGTTTTCTTCCTTACTCCTTTTTATGAGCTACAACTACATGGACGCAGGAATTGCATCTACGATTCTATTCGTCTATCCGGTGATGGTAGCGGTTATTATGGGAGCGTTTTTCAAGGAGAAGATTTCCGCGATTACCGTCTTCTCCATCCTGCTGGCACTTTCGGGCATCGCTCTGTTGTACCAGGGAGACGGTAGTAAACCGTTATCAACCATAGGAATCGTCTTTGTCCTGCTGTCTTCACTCTCCTACGCCATATATATAGTAGGTGTGAACCGTTCGGCACTGAAAAACCTGCCGACAACGAAACTTACGTTTTACGCTATCCTGTTCGGGCTTTCCGTTTATATCGTCCGCCTGAACTTTTGTACGGAACTGCAAGTTATTCCATCCGCCTGGCTTTGGGCGGACGTACTGGCACTAGCTATTCTGCCTACTGCCGTATCACTGGTCTGTACAGCCCTGGCCATCCATTACATAGGCTCCACACCAACGGCTATCTTAGGAGCTTTGGAACCTGTGACAGCTTTGTTTTTCGGAGTTCTTCTGTTTCACGAAAAACTTACGCCCCGGCTAATGACAGGTATTTTAATGATAATCACCGCTGTTACCCTGATTATCATAGGGAAGTCGCTTATAAAAAAGATGGGAATGCTGTTGCAGATGAACAAAAAATAATATACTTTTGCTACTTAATCAATCAAAATGCAATTTTAAATCTCAAAAAATATGGTAGACGTAAAGACTTGCCTTGACAATGCACAAGAAAAAATGGATATGGCCATCATGTATCTGGAAGAAGCACTGGCACATATCCGCGCCGGAAAAGCGAGTACCCGACTGTTGGACGGTATCCGTGTAGACTCTTACGGAAGCATGGTTCCTATCAGCAATGTAGCAGCCGTGACCACTCCCGATGCACGCAGTATCACCATCAAACCCTGGGATAAAAGCATGTTCCGTGTCATCGAAAAAGCAATCATCGACTCCGACCTCGGCATTATGCCCGAAAACAATGGTGAAATAATCCGTATCGGTATCCCTCCTTTGACGGAAGAACGTCGTAAGCAATTGGCCAAACAATGCAAGGCCGAAGGTGAAACAGCTAAAGTCAGCGTACGCAACGCCCGCCGTGACGGTAATGATGCATTGAAAAAAGCTGTAAAAGATGGATTGGCAGAAGACGAGCAGAAGAATGCGGAAGCCAAACTGCAAAAAATCCATGATAAGTATATCAAACAGATTGATGATATGCTGGCTGAAAAGGACAAAGAAATCATGACTGTTTAAATTGAAAATTGAGACTATACTTTAATATTAAAAATCAAATAAGGTTTTGAGCGAAGTTCTCAATTCTCAATTTATGAAGGGATTAATAATCAAAAACACAGGTAGCTGGTATCAGGTAAAGACCGATGACGGGCAATTTATCGAATGTAAGATCAAAGGTAATTTCCGGCTCAAAGGTATTCGCAGTACCAATCCGGTAGCGGTAGGCGACCGTGTTCAGATTATACTTAATCAGGAAGGCACTGCTTTCATCAACGAAATAGAAGATAGGAAGAACTACATTATCCGTCGTTCTTCCAATCTTTCTAAACAGTCCCACATCCTTGCTGCCAACCTCGACCAATGTATGTTGGTGGTAACCGTCAACTATCCCGAAACATCCACTATCTTCATCGACCGTTTTCTTGCATCGGCAGAAGCTTACCGGATTCCTGTCAAACTGGTATTCAACAAAGTAGATGCTTACAACGAAGACGAACTCCGCTATCTGGACGCACTTATCAATTTATATACACATATCGGTTACCCCTGTTTTAAGGTTTCCGCCAGGAACGGTGACGGTGTAAACGAAATAAAAAAAGACCTGGAAGGCAAAATCACACTGTTTTCCGGCCATTCGGGAGTAGGAAAATCCACGCTCATCAACGCCATACTGCCGGGAATAGAAGCTAAAACCGGTGAGATTTCCTCTTATCACAACAAAGGAATGCATACCACTACTTTCTCCGAAATGTTTCCAGTAGACGGGGACGGATATATCATTGACACCCCGGGCATCAAAGGTTTCGGCACATTCGATATGGAAGAGGAAGAAATCGGACATTATTTTCCCGAAATATTCAAGATTTCCGCTGACTGCAAATACAATAACTGCACTCATCGCCACGAACCGGGATGCGCTGTACGCAAGGCGGTAGAAGAACATTTAATCAGTGAATCACGCTACACCTCTTATCTGAATATGCTGGAAGATAAAGAAGAAGGCAAGTATCGGTCTGCCTACTAATCTTTTTCTGCTACATATCATCTTTCAATCACGGAAATATATTCCATGATTACCCCTTCATACTCCATAAAAATAAGTTTCAAATATTTTACTTTTAGAAAAGAAGTCCGGATATCCCCCTACAATATACTCAAACATTAGAAAGACTTAAAAAAACGTATACAAGTACTAACAGAACTTAGTTATCATTTCATCGCCTTTTATCAAAAACAGCATTACAAAGCATGAATTGCTTTATATCTCTACGCTCGCTTGTCATTTATTCCACTTTAGAATACCATAACGGAACAAAAGTATATATTCTTTTTGCAAAAAGCAACAGAAATATATCTTTTTTTTCATGATTCTCTATTTAAACTGCGCTTTGAGATAAAAAATACACACACTCTTCTTCGAAACGACAAACTAATTACAAATAAAATTACAAACCTTTCAATATCATACCAAGTTCTGTTAGAACTATAACAATATACAACAACCAGAACAACGTAAAAAATAGTTTATACAAACAAACCTGAGTGTCAACTAAAATTTAATTATTATGAAGAAAATCACGAGACAAGTCTCCATGTTTTTAGTAATAGGTGCATTGGGATTTCCCGCCACCTTGCAAGCTAAAACCGGGATGGAAGTTTCAAGCCCTGAAATGGTGCAAGAGAGAGTAACAGGCACAGTAACAGACGCTTCCGGGCCCGTAATCGGGGCAACAGTCATGCAAAAAGGTACGACAAACGGTACCATTACCGACATGGACGGGAAGTTTTCTCTGGACGGAGTGAAAAAAGGAGATGTAATCCAAATAACTTATATCGGATACATCATGCAAGAAATCACCTACACAGGCAAACCTATCAAAGTGACACTGGTGGAAGACAGTAAAAAGCTGGACGAAGTAGTCGTAGTCGGTTATGCCACTGTAAAAAAGGCCAACCTGACAGGTGCCGTTTCTGCCGTTGACAGTAAAGTACTGGAAGACCGCCCGATTATTAACCTCGGACAAGGATTGCAGGGAACAATTCCCAACCTGAACATCACTACCAGCGGACAGCCGGGTAAAGGTTCCACCTACAACGTCCGTGGTGAAACGTCCATTAATGGTGGCAGCCCACTGGTATTGGTGGACGGAGTGGAAATGGATCCCAACTTGATTAATCCACAGGACGTTGCCAGTGTATCCGTTTTGAAAGACGCCGCTTCCGCTTCCATCTATGGAGCACGTGCTGCCTATGGTGTAATTTTGATTACCACCAAAACCGGTAAAAAGAATATGCCGACCCAAGTATCACTTGATGCTTCCATATCATTCAACAGCCCGACCACACGTCCCAGCTACATGAACTCCATGGAATATGCCAACTGGATGAACGCAGCCAACAATCTGACCAATGGCCGTGACCTTTTCAGCGCCGATGAAATGGAACATATCACGGCTTATTTCAATGATCCCGCGAACAATTCTCCGGTATTCGTCACCACAGATCCGAACAGTTGGCAGTATGGAAACTGTCAGGCAGGCAAATACGCCTACTGCGGCAACACGGACTGGATGAAAGAAATGTACAAGAAAAGCTACCCGTTACAGCAATATAACGTGAACATCAGCGGTGGTAGCGATAAAGCTACTTATTATACCTCAGTAGGATATACCGACCAAGGCTCACTGCTACGTCACGGCGACGAAGGATTCCGCAAGTTCAACATGGTGAACAACATCAACTACGACATAAACAACTGGCTGAATATATCTATGAAAACGAGCTATATCCGTACCGAATTATCGGGTATTGTACAAGACGGCGTACATGGCGAAGCATGGATTGGTAACGACACCCAACCCCTAATGCCTGTAAAACATCCAGATGGAAACTGGGCCGGACAGGGCAACTACACCAACTTTGCAGCCGTACTGGACGAAATGGGATCACGCAAAACGACCAAGAACGACTTTTGGAATACACTGGCATTAAAATTGACACCATTGAAAGGCATGACTATCAACATGGACTACACCTTCAATTATTATGCCGAGCACAATAAAAACCACATCAAATCCTTTAACGAATATGGTGTAGACGGAAATTTCCTGCAAGTGTTCCAATATTCCAAACCGAACGGCGTATACGAAGGACAAAACAATGACACCTACAACGCATTCAATTTCTTCGGTGACTATGAACGTACTTTCGGCAAACACTACTTCAAAGTGATGGCAGGTTATAACCAGGAAACCAAGCACACACGCAGCTTCTATGCCCAGCGTGAGAAACTAATATCAAACGACCTCCCTTCCATGGGTTCGGCTACAGGTGACAAATACGTCGGCAACTCTGATGATAGCTGGGCAACAAGAAGCGGGTTCTTCCGTGTCAATTATACGTATGCAGACCGTTACTTATTGGAACTGAACGGACGTTACGACCTCTCCTCCAAATTCCCGAAAAACGACCGTGCCGTGTTCAACCCGTCTTTCTCAGTAGGCTGGAAGCTTTCAGAAGAAAGCTGGTTCAAGAACCCGACCAATGGCTTCTTTGACGAACTGAAAATCAGAGGTTCATACGGTAGTCTCGCCAATCAAGCACTGGACAATGGCTGGCATTCTTATCTGTCCACCTACGGCACCGGAACAATGAGCTATATTATGGGCGGCGTACAGAACCAGTATGTATCTCCCGGCGGCCTGGTAAGTACCTCCATCACTTGGGAGAAAGTTACCCAGTGGGATTTGGGGCTTGATTTTGCTATCCTGAACAACCGCCTGCAGGGAACTTTCGACTACTACCAACGTTCTACCACAGGCATGTTGGGAGCCGGCAAAGTGCTGCCCGGTGTTCTTGGTACGAGTGAACCGGAAGAAAATGCGGCAGATATGGTGACCAGAGGTTGGGAACTCTCCCTCTCCTGGAATGACAGACTGGACAATGGCTTCCATTATAGCGCAAGCTTCAACCTGTCTGATACACAAGCCGAAATCACCAAGTTTGACAATCCGACAAAGTCTCTTTCCAGTTCTTATTATGAAGGCCAGATATTGGGTGACATTTGGGGATACGAATCTACACTATTCCAATCACAAGCTGAAATAGACGCGGCCCCCGACCAGTCACAACTGGATGGCGGTATCAAAAAAGTGCCGGGTGACATCAAATTCATCAACCAAAATGGTGATAATGTAATAAATAACGGTGAGAACACAGTAGACAATCCCGGTGACATGAAAATTATCGGTAATAACAAAGCACGTTTCCGTTATGGTTTCAATATCTCGGCCGACTGGAAAGGGGTTGATTTCGGTATCTTTTTCCAAGGTGTAGGCAAGCGCGACCTGATGCTGCCTGCCACATTCAAATGGCAGTATGGCAGCCAGTGGCAAGTCCCGGTAGCTGCCGCCCAAGACTACTGGCGCGAGGACAATACCAGCGCATATTACCCCGTCGCACGCTTTAACGGCGGTTCCGCTCTCGGACAAAATCAGACACGTTATCTACTGAACGCCGCCTATCTCCGCCTTAAATCAGTATCAGTGGGCTATACCATACCACAAACACTGACACAACAATGGGGAATCCAGAAATGCCGCATTTACTTCAGTGGTGAAAACTTGCTGACATTCAAACATACCCCCGAAGGATTCGACCCCGAACTGGACAACCCGTATAAGTACCCACAGCAGAAATCATTGTCTGTCGGTATCAATGTCACATTTTAATCTTAAAACGATAGAATATTATGAAACTGAAATATATGATTTATATGTCTACAGCCTTGTTGACAACAGGTTGTAATGACGCCTTCCTCGAAAGGGCTCCGCAAAGCCTGAATGACCAGACTTTCTGGTCTACCGCGAATGACCTCAAAACGTATGCCAACGGTTTTTACGGCCTGATACCTGCCGGAGTCAGCAATCTGGACGATACGAACAGTGACACACAGGTTCCCAACAGTATCAACACGTTCTTATGGGGACAGTATACAGTACCGACGGAAGGCGGGACATGGAGCCAGTCCAATTGGTCGACTATACGGAAGCTCAACTACTTCATGACCCACTATCAGAACGCCCAAGGCACTGAAGCGGAAATCAACACGTATGTGGGTGAGATACGTTTCTTCCGTGCTTTGCAATATTTTGATAAAATAAAGACTTTGGGAGATGTCCCCTGGCTGGATAAGGATTTGAACGTAGACAGCAAGGAACTCTACGGGCCGAAAACAGCACGCAATGAAGTGGCAAAAAAAATCATTGAAGATCTTGACTTCGCTATCCGATGGCTTCCTGCGGCCGGCAGTGAAGAAGCGAACCGCCTGAACAAAGACATTGCCCGCCATGTGAAAGCACGCGTTTGCCTGCACGAAGGTACTTATTACAAATATCACACAGAACTGAAGTATACAAATGAGGCCGACGGATTGTTGCAGCAGGCAGTTGAAGCATCCAATGACCTCATCATTTCCGGAAAATATGAAATATATAATACCGGCCATCCCGAAAGCGACTATCACAATCTTTTCACTATGGATGACAAAAGCAATCTGAAGGAAGCTATTCTATATATTGATTATATAGAAGACAAGCGCATGCACAATATGAGCCACGGTACCTTGGAAGCCAATGCCGGCTTCTCTAAAGACTTTGTAGACTGTATTCTCTATGATGACGGGCTTCCTAAAGGATTAACCACCCAGCCCACAACCGACAATACTATCGCAGAAGAAATGGCGGGCCGCGATCCACGTTTCTCCCAACTCATCAAAAACGATGCATACCTGACAGACGAAGAGAAGGAAAAAGCCAATTATGATGACAATTATGTAGACAAATTCCACCTGACCGGCTACCACACGATTAAAGGGTATATCCCCGACTTGCCATCAGGCTATTATGTTGAATTCACAGACGGCATCGCTTATCGTTATGCAGAAACATTATTAATCAACGCCGAAGCCAAAGCAGAACTTAAAACATTGACACAAGACGATTTAGATAATACCATCAATAAATTACGCGACCGCGCAGGGATGCCACACTTGAAAAAAGAAGTGGGATTTACAGATCCCAATTGGCCTGACTACGGATACACCCTTTCAGCCATATTACAGGAAATACGCCGTGAACGCCGCGTGGAACTGGCAGGAGAAGGTTTCCGCTTCGATGACCTGTGCCGTTGGAAAGCCGGCCATTTGCTGGATAATGTAATGACATATGTCGGCAAGAAACTATCCAACGGAAAATATGCAATTGTATATCCCAACTATACCAACGACGACCTCTCCTATCAAGAAGGAAAAAGCCGCAAATGGGACGACAAAATGTATTTATATCCAATAGCCACAGGTGAATTGCAGCGCAACCCCCAATTATTGCCGCAAAATCCGGGATGGTAATAACTTGACACAATCCCCCAATTGTTTTTTAGTTAGTAATTTAAGGTATCAGATTCTTTTTTATTCGAGCCCGGTAGATTGCCGGGCTCTTTTTACATAATCATTTTCATTTCTTTACTTTTATTTCCAGGAAAAAACATTTTGAGATTAAACCATTTCAAAGATACGGAGTCTAATCAACGAAAGAATAATTATTCAATAGCTATATACTATACTAAACCATGAATAAGAAAACTAAATGGGGCATCATTATTCTTGTTGGTGCCGGTATCATCGGTGGTGGAATCTACTCACAATTACCCAAAAAGAACGACGAACTAACCGCTGCCGACAAAGTAATGAGCGGTAATAAGAAAAAGGGAAGACAGATTCTGAATGTGAACGCCAAAGTCATAAAGCCACAATCCCTGACAGATGAATTTACGACTACGGGGGTACTTCTGCCTGACGAAGAAGTGGATTTGTCTTTCGAAACTTCCGGAAAGATTGTCGAAATCAATTTCGAGGAAGGAACATCGGTAAAGAAAGGCCAGTTGCTCGCCAAGGTAAACGACCGGCAGTTGCAGGCACAATTACAACGTCTTGTTTCACAATTGAAATTGGCCGAAGACCGTGTGTTCCGCCAAGACGCACTATTGAAACGGGATGCTGTCAGTAAGGAAGCCTACGAACAAGTCAAGACCGACCTGGCAACTCTTAATGCCGACATAGAAATCATTAAGGCTAATATCGAATTGACCGAACTTCGTGCTCCGTTTGACGGCGTTATCGGGCTTCGCCAAGTCAGTATCGGTACCTACGCCTCTCCTACTACGGTTGTTGCCAAACTGACAAAAATCTCTCCCCTCAAAGTTGAATTTTCCGTGCCGGAACGTTATGCCAAACAGATTAGAAAAGGGACTAACTTAAACTTTAACGTTGAAGGCAATCTGGATGCGTTCGGTGCACAGGTGTATGCTGTCGAATCAGCTATCGACCCTAATCTACACCAGTTTACCGCCCGTGCACTCTATCCGAATGTCAACCATATCCTGCTCCCCGGCCGCTATGCAAGCGTATTGATAAAAAAAGACGAGATAGAGAATGCAATCGCCATCCCTACGGAAGCGATTGTGCCGGAAATGGGTAAAGACAAAGTCTACTTGTACAAATCAGGAAAAGCCGAACCGGTGGAAATCACTACCGGAATCCGCACCGCATCCGAAGTACAGGTGACAAGAGGATTGCACATGGGAGACACCATTATCACCTCAGGAACATTGCAACTCCGCACCGGACTTGCCGTGACACTTGACAAAATTGACTAATACCAGTGCCCTATGAATATATCTGAATTAAGTATACGCCGACCGGTATTAGCCACCGTACTGACAATCATTATCCTGCTTTTCGGATTTATCGGATACAACTACCTGGGTGTCCGTGAATATCCGTCAGTGGATAATCCGATTATTTCCGTCAGTTGTTCCTATCCGGGAGCCAATGCCGACGTTATCGAAAACCAGATTACGGAACCGTTGGAACAGAATATCAATGGTATTCCCGGTATCCGTTCTCTGTCCAGTGTCAGCCAACAAGGACAGAGCCGTATTACAGTAGAGTTTGAATTGTCCGTCGATCTGGAAACGGCGGCAAATGACGTGCGCGACAAGGTTTCACGCGCACAACGCTACCTGCCCCGTGACTGTGACCCGCCTACCGTGTCGAAAGCAGACGCAGACGCTATGCCTATCCTGATGGTAGCTCTGCAAAGCGACAAACGCACCCTGTTGGAATTAAGTGAAATCGCAGATTTGACGGTTAAGGAGCAATTACAGACCATCTCTGATGTAAGTAGCGTATCCATTTGGGGAGAAAAGCGTTACTCCATGCGTCTCTGGCTTGACCCGGCAAAAATGGCCGGCTATGGTATCAGTCCTATCGACGTGAAAAATGCAGTGGATAATGAGAATGTCGAGCTCCCGTCAGGTAGTATCGAAGGAAATACTACCGAGTTGACAATCCGTACCTTAGGATTGATGCACACAGCAGACGAGTTCAACGACCTGATTATCAAGGAAGAGAACAACCGCATCGTGCGTTTCAGCGACATCGGACGTGCCGAACTGGGGCCTGCCGACATCAAAAGTTACATGAAAATGAACGGTGTGCCGATGGTAGGTGTCGTAGTTATTCCACAGCCGGGAGCCAACCATATTGAGATTGCGGACGCTGTATATCAACGTATGGAACAGATGAAGAAAGACTTGCCGGAAGATGTGCACTACAACTACGGTTTTGATAATACCAAGTTTATCCGTGCATCCATCAACGAGGTAAAGTCTACCGTATATGAAGCTTTCGTACTCGTTATTATCATCATTTTCTTGTTCTTGCGCGACTGGCGTGTGACACTGGTACCATGTATCGTGATTCCTGTCTCCCTCATCGGTGCATTCTTCGTCATGTATCTGGCAGGTTTCTCTATCAATGTACTGTCCATGCTTGCCATCGTGCTATCCGTGGGATTGGTAGTAGATGATGCCATCGTTATGACGGAGAATATCTATATCCGTATCGAAAAGGGAATGAGTCCGAAAGAGGCAGGTATCGAAGGAGCCAAAGAAATCTTCTTCGCCGTCATCTCAACGACTATCACCCTGGTTGCCGTATTCTTCCCCATCGTCTTTATGGACGGTATGACGGGACGCCTATTCCGGGAGTTCAGCATTGTAATCTCCGGTTCGGTCATCATCTCTTCATTTGCCGCATTGACTTTCACGCCGATGCTGGCAACCAAACTGCTTATCAAACGGGAAAAACAAGGTTGGTTTTACTCAAAGACCGAACCATTCTTTGAAGGTATGAACCGCCTGTACAGCCGTTCACTTGCCGCTTTCCTGAATAAACGATGGATTGCGCTTCCATTCACTTTCATCACGATTTGCCTGATTGGTATCCTGTGGAATGCGGTTCCTTCCGAAATGGCACCTTTGGAAGACCGTTCGCAAATCACTATCAATACGAGAGGCGCAGAGGGTGTCACTTATGAATATATACGTGATTACACCGAAGACATCAATCAGCTTGTCGACTCCATCCTGCCGGATGCGGAAGCGGTTACCGCCCGTGTGTCCAGTGGTAGTGGAAACGTGCGTATCACGCTGAAGGACATGAAAGACCGCGACTACACACAGATGGATGTTGCCGAAAAAATATCGAAAGCGGTACAGAAGAAGACGATGGCGCGTTCGTTCGTGCAACAGCAATCTTCCTTCGGCGGACGTCGTGGAAGTATGCCTGTCCAGTATGTACTTCAAGCTACCAACTTGGAAAAGTTGGAAGAGGTACTGCCTAAATTCATGGCGAAAGTGTACGAAAACCCGGTCTTCCAGATGGCGGACGTTGACTTGAAGTTCAGCAAGCCGGAAGCCCGTATCCAGATTAACCGCGACAAGGCGAGTATCATGGGGGTAAGTACAAAGAACATCGCCCAGACCTTGCAATACGGATTGAGCGGTCAGCGCATGGGATATTTCTATATGAATGGAAAGCAGTACGAAATCCTCGGTGAAATCAACCGTCAGCAAAGAAATAAACCGGCCGACTTGAAAGCGATTTATGTGCGTAGCAGCAATGGTGACATGATTCAATTGGATAACCTGATTGAACTGGAAAGTGGTATTGCTCCGCCTAAACTATACCGTTATAATCGTTTTGTATCAGCCACTATCTCAGCAGGACTGGCGGATGGAAAAACAATCGGACAGGGACTGGATGAAATGGATAAGATAGCCAAGGAAACATTGGATGATACGTTCCGTACCGCCTTGTCGGGCGACTCCAAGGAATATCGCGAAAGTTCTTCCAGTTTGATGTTTGCCTTTATCCTGGCTATTCTTCTGATTTACTTGATTCTGGCTGCCCAGTTCGAGAGTTTCAAAGACCCGTTGATTATCATGCTGACAGTGCCGCTGGCTATTGCCGGAGCATTAGTATTTATGTATTTCGGAGATATTACAATGAATATTTTCAGCCAGATCGGTATCATTATGCTTATCGGACTAGTGGCCAAGAATGGTATCCTGATTGTGGAATTCGCCAATCAGAAACAGGAAGCCGGAGAAGACAAGATGAGCGCAATCAAGGATTCAGCTTTGCAACGTCTCCGCCCGATTCTGATGACAAGTGCTTCTACGGTTCTGGGACTTATCCCACTGGCTTTTGCCACCGGAGAAGGTGCCAATCAGCGTATCGCCATGGGTACGGCAGTAGTAGGTGGCATGGTAGTTTCTACTTTGCTCACCATGTACATTGTACCGGCTATTTACAGTTATATTTCAACTAACCGAGTCAAAAAGATAACCGAATGAAACAGAAAGGAATTTGCATGAAACGCATCACATATATAGTTACCGCATGTGCCTTCTTATCAGTTTCTACTGCGAAGGCGCAACAAGTACTCACCTTAAAAGAGTGCCTGGAAGAAGGATTGCAAAACAATTACTCTTTGCGTATCGTCCATAACGAAGAGCAAATCAGCAAGAACAACGCGACATTGGGAAACGCAGGTTATTTGCCGACGCTGGACTTTTCTGCCGGATATACCGGCAATCTGGATAATATTGAAAGTAAAGCCCGTGAAACCGGAGAGATAACGAAAACCAATGGAGTATATGACCAGACAGTCAATGTCGGGCTCAACCTCAACTGGACTATCTTTGACGGATTCAATATCAGTACGACTTACAAGCAGTTGAAAGAATTGGAGCGACAGGGAGAAACCAACACCCGTATCGCTATCGAGGACTTTATTGCCGACCTGACATCGGAGTACTACAACTTTATTCAGCAGAAGATTCGTCTGAAAAACTTTCATTACGCAATGTCACTCTCTAAAGAGCGCTTGCGTATCGCAGAAGCAAGCCATCTTGTCGGTAAGTTCTCAGGACTGGATTATCAGCAGGCAAAGGTGGACTTCAATGCGGACAGCGCCCAATACATAAAACAACAGGAATTGCTGCACTCTTCACGCATCCAGTTGAATGAATTGATGGCTAATAATAATGTTAATCAAGTTATTATCATCAAAGATTCCACCATTGACGTACACAGCAACCTGAAGTTCGAAGATTTATGGAATGCTACGTTGACAACAAATGCGTCTTTACTAAAAGCTGACCAGAATACGACATTGGCACAACTGGATTATAAAAAGATAAACTCACGCAACTATCCCTATCTCAAATTGAATACCGGATACGGATATACCTTTAATAAATATGACGTTAACGCCACAAGCAGAAGAGGCAATTTAGGTTTCAATGCCGGAGTAACTATCGGATTTAATATATTCGATGGAAACCGCCGCCGCGAAAAGCGGAACGCGACTCTTGCCTTTAAGAACCGGCGCTTGGAACGACAGAACCTTGAACTGGCACTTCGCTCCGACCTCAGCAATTTATGGCAGGCTTATCGCAACAATCTTCAATTGTTGAATCTGGAACGACAGAATCTTATAACTGCCAAAGACAACCATGATATTGCCATGGACCGTTATATCCAGGGAGACCTTTCCGGCTTTGAAGTACGCGAAGCACAAAAGAGTTTATTAGATGCGGAAGAACGTATCCTCTCCGCAGAATATAATACCAAACTTTGTGAGATTTCGTTATTGCAGATTAGCGGAAAGATTACAAAGTATCTGGAAGAATAGAAAAGACATAAGAACAAAAGAACATATACTCCACGTTCCATATTTTAAGAATATCAGTATCGGAAGAAATATGTTCTTTTGTTCTTATGTCCTCAAAAAAGCCTTTGGACTTTTATCCCATTATGCATTTTGTTATCCCATTATGTATTTTGCAGGTTTACCAATGCGGTTCACCCAATGTACTATCAACCAGGAAGCAGCAAACGCAACTATTGCGGCAATCGGAATCTGCAAAGGAATAGGTACATTAAGAGCCCTCATTAATACCACAGACGGACCGGTAAAGAAATAATGTATCATATAAACTCCGAAACCACACACGGTCAAATCTGCTAATGCTTTCCGTATTCTCTCCGAACGGACATTGACTTTTTTAGCCAACATAAATACAGGAATGGTCATCATAACCACATTTAGAGAGCAGTAAGTAAAGAAAAGCTCCAACATTTCATCAGTACAATCCGGCAAAGCCGTCATATAACGGAAACCGAAGAACGTCACAACATAACCAACTGCAAACATCGGAATACCGATTAACAATGTTTTCTTTAAACTCCAGTCGAGGTCTTTCAGATAATGCCCTAATAATAAATATCCGTTGAATCCGGCAAATGCATACAACATTCCAAAAGAATTCCATGAGCAAGAGCCCCACAGGTAAGGAGAAACGAACTGATAATAATAAGGCAGAAGCAAGGTCACGCCCCAAGCCAGCAGAAACATCAGTTTAGCACGCTGCGAAGCCTTTTCCACCCATGCCGAGAATATGGGCAAATAAAGATAAAGCCCGATAAGCAGATAAATATACCACATATGCACTGCCAATACAGAGAAGTTGAAAGGAATTGCCAGGATATACTGCACAGCCACCGAAAAGGATTGCTGCATCACTTCCTCGCCGGCATAAGGAAAGAAATCAAGAATAACCTTAGGTTCCAACCCCAATACGCCCGTTATCCAAGGAAAAAGATTGTAGATAACAGACCAGATTAAGAACGGATACAGGACACGGGTAATACGTTTCTTATAAAAAGTGGAAGCATCCCCCCGGACAGGTAAAAGCAATGCGCCCGTTATCATCACAAACAAGGGTACACAGGGACGGAGAACAGATCCATAGATAGCTCCCCATAACTTGATTTCCCCGATATTGGGAGCAGTGCCCGGATAAAAATTAAAAGGATCGGTGCAATGGCAGCAAACAACTGTAAACATTGCGATAAGGCGTACAACATCCAGCCATACAATATGCTGGTTCTTCTGATTAGTCAGTTCAATTGTCGATGGTTTCATAATAGTAATTAGTAGTAAGCAGAAAGGAAAAGTTAGTAAAAAAGGGATACCCATACGGAAAATTGACAGGTATCCCTTAAATAAATAGTTTTATATAAATGAACTTATTGTCTGTTTATTTAGTGCAATTCCAGGGTTTCAACTGTTTGAAGAAGTCGTTGCCCTTATCATCTACCAGGATGAATGCAGGGAAGTTTTCTACTTCAATCTTCCAGATAGCTTCCATACCCAGTTCCGGATATTCCACACATTCAATGCTCTTGATGTTATTCTGAGCAAGAATAGCAGCCGGACCGCCGATAGAACCCAAATAGAAACCACCATATTTCTTGCAGGCATCCGTTACCTGCTGACTGCGGTTACCTTTTGCCAGCATAACCATGCTGCCGCCATGACTTTGGAATAACTCTACATAGGAATCCATACGTCCTGCCGTAGTCGGCCCCATTGAGCCGCAAGCCATGCCTTCCGGTGTTTTTGCCGGACCTGCATAGTAAATAGGATGATCTTTGACATATTGCGGCAGGTCTTCACCACGATCCAGACGTTCTTTCAGTTTGGCGTGTGCGATATCACGACCTACGATAATCGTTCCGTTCAGTGACAGACGGGTCGATACCGGATATTTAGTCAACTCTTTCAGGATTTCAGCCATCGGACGGTTCAGGTCGATCTTTACAACATCGCCTTCGCCTGCCTTACGCAGTTCCACCGGAATAAGTTCGCCCGGATTTGAATCCAGTTTCTCAATCCAGATACCTTCTTTATTGATTTTACATTTGATGTTACGGTCGGCAGAGCAGGATACGCCCAGACCTACCGGACAAGAAGCGCCGTGACGGGGCAGACGGATGATACGGACATCGTGAGCCAGATATTTACCGCCGAATTGCGCACCAAGACCAATCTTGTGAGCTTCAGCCAATACTTCTTTTTCCAGTTCGACATCACGGAATGCACGACCGTATTCGTTTCCTGTTGTCGGCAGGTTATCATAGAAATGAGTAGAAGCCAGCTTCACTGTCAACAGATTCTTTTCAGCAGAAGTACCACCGATAACGAAAGCGATATGATAGGGAGGACAAGCGGCTGTTCCCAGAGTTTTCATTTTCTCAACGAGGAATGGAACCAATGTACCCGGATTCAGGATAGCTTTCGTTTCCTGATACAGATAAGTTTTGTTGGCAGAACCACCGCCTTTCGTTACGCAAAGGAACTCATATTCCATGCCTTCGGTAGCTTCGATATCAATCTGTGCGGGAAGGTTGCATTTTGTATTTACCTCATCATACATATTCAGAGGTGCATTCTGAGAGTAACGCAGGTTCTCTTCAGTATATGTCTTATAGACACCCAGTGAAAGAGCTTCTTCGTCAGAATAACCGGTCCATACCTGCTGGCCTTTCTCACCGTGGATGATGGCAGTACCCGTATCCTGACAGAAAGGAAGTATCCCCTTTGAAGCAACTTCCGCATTACGCAAGAAAGTCAATGCCACATACTTGTCGTTTTCGCTGGCTTCGGGATCACTCAGAATCTTAGCAACTTGTTCGTTGTGCGAACGGCGGAGCATGAATGATACATCACGAAAAGCTGCGTTAGCCATCGCAGTCAAACCTTCTTTCTCAATTTTCAGGATAGGATTTCCTTCAAACTCGCTTACTGATACATAGTCTTTTGTAAGCAGATAATACTCAGTTGTATCTTTTCCCTTTTCAAACATGGGCTGATACTTAAACGGAGGTGTTGCCATAAGTTTCTTATTTTATTACGTAATGTTAGTTAGTGTGGCAAAGGTAGTAATTAAGAATGAAGAATGGTGAATGAGGAGTGAAGAATTAAGAATGAATAACGGAGAAATCCGGCGTTGAAACAAAAATGGCGGACAAGTTGTGCTTTAGTTGCACACTGCCCGCCGTCTATCGTTTCATAGGTTATGGTTTGCTTACTCTTGTATGCCTTCGATACGTTTAATCAGTTCATTTCCGAGAGCTGTTTTTTCTTCAATATGTTTCAACACAGCCGTCACGAATGTATTACTCTCGAAATCACCACGCACTTGTTCAAAGTCCTGCTTCATCTCGTCGTGAGAGCCGTCGGCACCAAATCCGGTCATGGAAGACAGGGAGAATTCTTTCTTTGCATCTTCATATACCATCTTATCCAGTCCTACAACAGCTTCCTGCCAGGATTTTACGATACGGATCACATCTTGCGCCGTAATAGTCTCCGGATTCAAGCCATAAAATTCCTGAATCTTATTGTAAGCCCACGTCCATTCGTAGGTGTAATAGTTCTCGTGCATTTCTGCAAAACAGGCATTGATTGACTTCAAACGATTGATAGTACCATTCTCAATGCCATCCAGCAGACGGTCTATCTCGCTTTTGGGAGCAATCAGCCCGGACACGTCCACCCATTCACCGATTCCGATTTCCGTATCCGGTTTCAGACGTTGGCGGATTTCTTCATTACTTTGGAAGTTGATACCTTCCAACCGCTTGATGATTGAGTTGCCCAGGAATTTATGAATAGCTATTTCATAAAAGCGGATACCGTTATTCAAAGAAGAGTTTTTGATTTTGGCGCTTTGATAAGAATAGATTTCGGATGTCACACCGGATACCCGTCTCAATTCTTTCAGGATAGAACGCCCTTTGAACATCTTCTGAATGGTATAGGGACTCAAAAGGTTGTAATTGATATAATCCAGCCGGTTCGGATCTTGCCGCTTGTCACGTTTCGGCCATTTCTGGGCGTCACGGATTGTACCCACGCTTCGCAGATTAACGCCCGGAACCAGATAAGTCGTATTCCGTTGCTCTATCAGGTAAGAGAAAGGAAGATTGGATGTATCTGCATGATTGACATGGCGTCCCATCACGAGAGAGAAAGCTCCGACACGTGCCGGCCACAGGATGTATGAATCGGAAGTCGTTTTCGCTCCCCTTTCCATCGTCCCCTGGTGAATCGGACCCAGCTTATACATATGGTTACTTTGATTAGACCCTGAGCCTGCATTCATAAACGAGAACATACCGGCAATCAGCAAAGTCGATTTGTGATGTGTCACGGTGAAAGGACCTGCGAAAATGGCGCATGCTTCTCCGTTCTCTCCCTGGCAGTTACTAAAGAACAAGGAATCGGAAGCGGAATAGTTATGACCCAATTTACAAGACTGCCCGACGAAGCAACGGCTTAACATCGTGCCGTCATCCACTTGCGAACCGGAAGAGATTATAAAATCATCACAAATCACTCCGTGTCCGATATGTACGGGAGCCGTCACGTTACTATTCACACTACCGTTAGTCAGACGGCAGGTTCCGCAGATATGGCAATAATCGCCAATCCGGACATTCCTGATGGAGCCTGTATTGAGAATCATCACATGATTACCAATACTGCCAACAGCAGATGCATGTTTGTTGGAATAATAATCCGCAATGGATTTCATGCGGCTGATCAGTTCGGGACGATGGCGGTACAGCGCAAGTATATACGCCTGATGCGCAGACAGTTTGTCATTAATCAAGACCTCACGTCCTCCGGTTTCATTAAGAACCGCCACTTCCACCCCATTACCGAAAGTAGTCAACCCATCCACCAGGATGATGTCTACATTTTCAATAAAGGTATCACTGCCAATCTCATAATTGGCAATGTAATTCTGGATATTCTCAATACAGCAGTTATCCCCTACCGTCACATTGTGCAGCGTCACATGACGCAATCCCGAATGTTTCTTAATACCGCCCCGCAGTGTGAATTCAGCTTCAAATACCCCTAGCTTCACTTCTCCCGAAAAACGGGTGTGATGGACATACTCACAATTAAATCCATCGGCTACCAGAACATTTCCCCAATCATCGGCCAGACACGACTGGCTCTTTAACTGAAGCACCTCATCTTCAGTCAATCTACGATAGTCTTTCATATAAATAAATATAGTAATGTGCCGCTTCCCCCAATCAGCAAAGCAGCACATTGATTAATTATTCTTCCTCTTCGTAGGTCTGATAAAGAAAATCGTTATAGGGATATTTCTGAACATGCAATTCTTTCACTCGTTGATAAACTACATCTTTCAGTTCGTCCATATTGATTCGTTCGCGGGCGGAAATAAAAAGGCAGTTGTCTTCCATCTTTGCCATCCACGTCTTCATCAGTTCTTCGAGTGTCAAGTTCTCCTTAGTTCGGGGGGTAAGGTCGTCCGGCGCTTTCTCCACGTAGGTGTAGGCGTCTATTTTATTAAATACAAGTATCATGGGTTTGCCGGCACCGTCAATTTCGGCCAGCGTCTTGTTCACCACCTCAATCTGTTCTTCAAATCCGGGGTGTGAGATATCTACCACGTGCACTAACAAGTCCGCTTCGCGAACTTCATCCAGAGTAGATTTAAATGATTCAACCAGGTCGGTAGGCAACTTACGGATAAATCCCACCGTATCTGACAACAGGAACGGAAGATTATCAATTATCACCTTACGTACGGTGGTATCCAACGTAGCGAACAGTTTGTTTTCCGCAAAGACTTCACTCTTTGCCAACAGGTTCATCATGGTCGATTTACCGACATTGGTATAACCAACCAGTGCGACACGTATCATACGTCCGCGGTTTTTACGCTGGGTAGCTTTTTGCTTGTCAATTTCCGCCAGGCGTTCTTTCAGCAATGACATACGGTTCAGGATGATACGGCGGTCCATTTCGAGCTGTGTTTCACCCGGGCCACGAAGTCCCACGGAACCTTTACCGCCACCGGCACCCGAACCACCACCCTGGCGTTCCAAGTGCGTCCAGAGTCTTTGCAGACGTGGCAGCATGTATTTGTACTGTGCCAGTTCCACCTGCGTCTTCGCGTTGGCAGTCTGGGCACGCATGGCAAATATATCGAGAATCAGCGAAGTACGGTCCAGTATCTTCACTTTCAGTTCGGCTTCTATATTACGAAGTTGTTTCGCGGAAAGCTCATCGTCAAAGATGACCATTCCCACTTCACGTTCTTCTTCCTCTTCGTTACGGATATATTGTCTGATTTCCTCCAGTTTTCCTTTTCCTACATAGGTCACCGAATGGGCTGTCGGCAACTTCTGTGTAAATCGTTTCACAACTTCCGCCCCAGCCGTCTCGGCAAGGAACGCCAGTTCGTCCAGATACTCGTTCGTCTTACGCTCATCCTGCGTCTGCGTGATGAGTCCGACAAGTACTGCTGTCTCTACTTTGGCTTCGGATATTACAAATTCTTTCATTCTTTACTCTTATATATAATAATGTGGGCGCAAATATAACAAAAAATATGGAGCTTGTGATTGAGTTCCTTCATTTTTCATCAATCACAAGCTCCATTCCTAAGGAGAAAACACTCCTCAACCCAATAAAGTTTTAGTTATATTCCGGATTCTGCAATATATTTGGATTAGCATCTATTTCTGCCTGGGGAATAGGCATCACAGTCCGATAATCACTCCATTTTACCGTTATCAAATCATTGCCATTCAAAAAATGTGAACCTCCTTGACGGGTGATTTCCGCTCCTTGACGCAATACATCATACAAACGATGTCCTTCCAATACCAATTCCTTACGACGTTCTTTAGCAATCAAATCCAATGTAGCGTCAATTTTTGTAACATTCGGATTGGCACGATGTCTAATCTGATACAGATATTCATCCGCTAAATCCTGGTCAGGTGACGCTTTCTTCAAAGCAGCCTCAGCGCCTATCAAATAAATATCCGACAAACGTAAAACACGGACATTATTAATTGTAACCGAACCACGTCCCGGATACTTGTTTATAGTACGCTCTGTCCCATTTTTATCAGCAACCAACAAACCGAGACGCACATCATCCGGATCTTCATTCAAAAGATCTACAAATGCTTTTGTAGCAACAACCGCTCCATATTCACTCGGACTAACAACTGCCCCCCATAACTCACGGTCACCGGAATAAGAAGTTGATGACAACGCTAAATCAAATATAGATTCATTATTTTCTTCCTGCCCCCATACCGTCAGATAATCAGCATTATCAATCAACGAATACGGACCATTCTCCACCACATCCTTAGCATATGAATAAGCAGCATCATAGTCACCTTTATATAGATTTACACGTGCCAGCAAAGCTTTCACACCCCATCTGTTAAAATGACCATAGTTTTTCTCCTCACTAATCAATCCTAACGCATCCGACAAATCATTCAGCACAGCCTGATATCCCTCCGCTACCGTGGAACGGCTTGGAAGGTCAGTGGCAGTCAATACCGTTTTTACAACAGGCACTCCTAATGAAGCTCCATTATCTTTCAAGTATGGGGCGCCATAAGTGATAAGCAGATTAAAATGTGCTAACGCCCTAATAGCCAATGCTTCCCCTTTAGAGTTCTTTACAACATCGTTCATTGGCACTTCACCTTTATCAATGGCTTCCAAAAGTACATTCACCCGATTAATAACCGCATAGGGAGGATACCACAAATCTTGTGGAGCATTATTCTGACGGTATGTAAAACGGTAGTAATTCTCTGTACGGTCACCTACTTTATTTGTCTGAGTGTCATCACCACCAACTTCAGCACGAGCCAGAAAATCCATTCCGTAATAATAATAAGTGACATCATCCGCTCTTGCACTAATCAATCCGGCATACGCTCCGTTCAACGCAGTTTTTGTATCTTCAGGTGTACTTATAGCACCATCACTCACCAAAGAATTAGTAGGCAAAGTCGTCAGATAATCGCTGCAGGACGACAGCATGATCAGACCGGTAAAAAGGACTCCCCCTATTTTTTTATATATATTGATTGTTTTCATCATATTATGTTTTTCTTATTAAAATCCGATTTCAATACCCAATGTCACACTTTTCAGATTTGGGAAAGCAAAAGTAGGAATGCCATTAATCGGCTGTTCCGGGTCCACATTTTTGTAAGAGGTCCATGTCAGAAGATTGCTTCCGGAAATAAACAAACGTACATTCTCCATTTGTGCACGGCGTGTCAACTGTGCCGGAAGAGTATATGACAAACTCATACTCTTCAAACGCAAGTAATTCAGATCTTTCATAAAACGGGAGCTTCCGTAATTTCCATATTCATAGTTATTGATACGTCTCGGAACACTTGTTACATCACCCGGTTTCTGCCATCTGTCAAGCTGGTCAACAGAAGAATTGTAATAAACCACATAACCGTCAGTGTCAGTAAAGCTTGTTCTCATTGTATCAAAAATCTTTCCACCCAATGAAAAGTTAAATAACAAATTCAGTTCCAGGCCTTTCCATGATACTGAGTTTCTCCAGCCACCAGTCAGTTTCGGATCCGGCTTGCCAATAACCACTCTCTGAGCCTGAGCCGGATTTTTTGTCAACTCTTTATTAAGGCTTCCATCTGCATTCTTGGTATTCAAAACCCATTGTTCCTCACCGGTTGCAGGGTCAACGCCCGCCCATTCACGACTCCACCATGAATAATATGATTCACCTTCACGAATAATGCTGGTACCGTCTATAATATCTTTCCCTTCATACAGTTTAGACACTTTATTTGAGTTGTGCGAAAGTGCCAGACCTGTATTCCATTTTACTTGTGTATGTTTAAATACATCAACATTAATATCAAGCTCCACTCCCCTGTTGGTCATCTCTCCTACGTTTTTCAACATCGTCTTGAAACCAACAGCCATTGAAGTCGGCACATTCTGCAACAAATCACTAGTCCTGCGGCTGTAATAATCAAAGCTGATATTCAAACGGTCAAAAAGAGATGCGTCAAAACCAATATTGAAGTTCTTATTCTTTTCCCATGACAAGTCAGGATTAGGAACTGATTTAGGTGCAGAACCTGCAATACTTTGATAATTATAACCGTATCCATACAAACTCAAATGTCCATACAAGTCTCTAGGCAGTGTTCCGTTTATACCATAAGAAGCTCTTACTTTCAAGTCATTAATCTGCGTGATACCTTTCATGAAATCTTCCTGCGTCAACCTCCAGGCTGCCGATACAGACCAGAAATTAGCCCAACGGTTATTAGCCCCCAAACGTGAGCTACCATCTCTACGGAAGTTTACCGATGCATAATACTTATTATCATAATCATAATTAACACGCGACAACAAGGAGAGTAAATGATCTTCCGTATAATACGCAGAACCTTCCTCAGGAGTAGCCGCATTTATTGATTCAGGAAGCTTATCGTGAGGATATCCCGAAGAGGTAGCAAAAACATACTCAGTACGACGGTCGTCCACGTCCCAACCGATCAATGCATCCAAATTATGCTTTTGTCCGAATGTCTTCACATAATTCAAAGTAGTAGATGAATAGCTATTTTGCTGTTGCATCGGATAATTAGCTCTTAACCCACCAGTCAGCGTTCCATTGTTAGAGTTTAACGGCCAATAAGTTATAGAGTTATTGTTCACATAATCATAGCTGATACTTTGTTTCAGAGTCAGCCCCTCAATAAACTGGTATGAAGCCCACAAGTTATTGAAACTCCTGAATACCTTCGATTCATTCTTATCCAGATTAATATCTTCTACCGGATGAGTGTGAGTAAATATCTGCTGCAGGAACGGATGCGTATAATAGTTGCCTTCATCATCATAAATCGGCATATTCGGAGTACACACATAATTAATCAGGAAGAAAGGATTAGCATAAGCGGTACCCTCACTCGAAACAGATGAACTTTGTCTCGACATAGAAATATTAGCTCCCATTTGCCATTTATTATTTGCAGAACGGTGAACTGCATTAATACGTCCCATAAATCCATCCAATGAAGATGTTCTTGATTTACCTTCCTCTTTTTTATATGCTAATGAAGCAAAAAATGAGTTACGTTCATCTCCACCTTGTGCTGAAAACTCATAATTCTGACTGGAACCATGTTTACGGAAGAAAGCATCTTCCCAATCAACATCATATTTGTCATCAGCATAGAAATCGGCCATTTCCTGCGCATAAGCTTTTGCTTCTGCTTCAGAAGCCGGTCCTGTATAGTTACCATCATCATCAGGAATACCATAAATGGTAGCTTCATTATAGCACGCTTCATACGTCAGTTCGTGACGTTGCTGTCCATTCACGCTTTTACGGTTTTTCATGGCCCAATCAGAAAATCCCCAATTTGCCTTAAAATTAACCCGGGTCTTACCTGCTTTCCCATGCTTGGTTGTTATCAAAATAACACCATTGGCAGCACGTGAACCGTACAATGACGCAGCGGCAGCATCTTTTAGCACCGTAATATTCTCAATATCGCTCGGATTAATGGATGACATTACATTAAATGCTTTTGAATCATCCGTCACAGCAGATATCGCTATATCACCCGACACAACCGGTACACCATCAATAACATATAACGGTTCATTAGATGCGTTCATAGAACCGGTACCCCGAACACGAATCTGCAATCCTGCCCCCGGCTGTCCGCTAGTGGAATTAATAGTCAGTCCCGGAGTTGTTCCAGAAAGAGCTTCTTCAAAAGAAGTCACCGGAATATCCTTCAAAACTTTGTCTCCTTTAACGGTAGAAGCCGCACCTGTAAATGACGCTTTTTTTGCAGTACCATAAGCTACAACCATCACTTCATCAATTTGCTGTGCATCAGACTTTAACACAACTTTCAGGGTAGGTTTTATAGCCACTTCCTGAGTCTGCATTCCAATATACGAAATCTGCAAAGTCTTTGCAGAACTTGGTACATTCGATAAATTAAAATTACCATCTACATCTGTGATTGTACCTTGGGTGGTACCTTTTACTAACACAGAAGCGCCAACAACCGGCTGCCCATCTTCTTCAGAAATCACAACGCCTGTGACCTTCTGAGTCTGAGCAGTTACCAGGCTTATGCCCACAAAAAGGCATGCCAATAACAGCATCAATTTTCTTTTCATAAATTCTCTCTTAAAGTTTAACTTTACATTAATTGTTTCTTTACTCTAACAATTTGCAAATATATTAATAAATATGAAACTAACAATTATTTTAATAAAAAAAGGTTGCAAATCTAACATATTGTTATTTTTGTGGCTATTTTTATGCTAATAAACACCTTTTTATAGCATTAAAATAGCCACTTTTAAAAGTGTATAGTGATATTTTGTTTGAACAAAATGTACCTTTTAAGATTTCTTTTAGTCATTTTCCGTCACATTTCCCCTTTAATAAAGCTGCTTTTTGCTTTTTACGTAAGAATAGCAACAAAAAAGTGGCATTTAATTTAAAGTTTTGTGAATACTCAATGATTAAAAGAATATTTTTTTTAGAGATATTAATGCAAATTCATCTCTGATGTAGCACAGAACTGCGTTTAATTTGTTCTATTATTAATTAAAAAGGAAAAGTATGGAAAAGATTAGTTACAATCTTGTGTTTAACAGAAAAAAGAAATTGAATAAGAAGGGGATGGCATTGGTGCAGGTGGAAGCTTATCTCAACAGGAGAAAAATGTATTTCTCTACTAAAATATATCTCAAAGTCGACCAATGGGACACTAAGCGGAAAATGGTAAAAAGCCACCCTAACGCTGATGTTCTCAACCGCATGTTATATGAATATATAGCTGCGATTGAGCAAACCGAACTTGGACTGTGGCAACAAGGGAAATCGATTTCACTGGATTTATTAAAAGAGTCTATTGATAGACCTGTAAGTAATGGAAGGTCATTTCTGAGTTTCTATAGAGAAGAAGTTTCCAATTCTTCATTGAAAGAAAGTACCAAGCAGAATCATCTTTCTACGCTTGAGCTACTTCGGGAGTTCAAGAAAGAGATATCTTTTACGGACTTGACATTCGAATTTGTTTCTTCATTTGACAATTACATGCAATCCAGAGGATACCACCTTAATACCATAGCCAAACATATGAAACACTTGAAACGGTATGTCAATGTTGCTATAAACAAGGAATATATGGATGTACAGAAATACGCTTTCAGAAAATATAAGATTAAAAGCGTGGAGGGCAATCATACACATTTGTCACCAGAAGAGCTGCATAAATTTGAAGACTTACAGTTGACTGGGAGATTTATGAAATTACAAAAGACAAAAGATGCCTTTTTATTTTGTTGCTACGCAGGGCTGCGATATTCCGATTTTATAAATCTGACCCCTGCGAATATTGTCGAATTTCATCAGGAAACCTGGCTTATATATAAATCTGTAAAAACCGGAATCGAAGTACGTCTGCCATTATACCTATTATTTGAGGGCAAAGGAATTGGTATATTGCAACGCTACAAGGAAGAATTGAATAGTTTTTTCAAGCTAAAAGATAATTCTAATATCAATAAAGAGTTGAATGTATTAGCAAACTTGGCGGGTATTGACAAACGGGTATCTTTTCATACTGCACGTCATACAAATGCTACCTTATTATTATATAGCGGTGCAAATATAACCACTGTACAAAAATTATTAGGTCACAAAAGCGTGAAAACCACTCAGGTATACGCAAATATAATGGACATTACAGTTGTGCGTGATCTTGAAAAGGCGGCTTTGTTGAAGGGGAAGAACGGATATAAGAATTAGATTGAAAAATTCCATTTCCAAATTTATTGTTTTATAGCCACGGGTACTCAATTCATAGGTTAACCGTATTAAAATCTTACTTTTGTGTGGTTTTGAACTTAACTGTTACATAATGAAAAAAATATCTATCATACTATCATTCATTTTTATATTATGTTAGTTATCAAGAGAATAAGTATGATAGATGTATTTTAAAAAAGGTATCTATCATTCTTATACCATCAAAAACAGGGTATCTCTCATTAATAAAATAGCCGAATAAAGGTCGGACAGGCGTAAGATAGCTTGTTTTTGTAGCAATGAATCCATATAAATCTGACCATCATGGCTTAATAATTCCACTTGAATGGCGATAAGTTTATAGCCCACAAGTGCAGGCTGTTCGTCACACATACGTGGGCTGTACAGTTTACAGGTGCGGGCTGTACAGCCTACAGATGTGGGCTATAAAAAGATTACCGTTCCTAATGGATTATTAAGCCGACAAATGCGGATTACCATTCTGTAAAATAGACATCCCTGTGGCGTTATATGGGTATTTTTCCCTGATACTACACTAAAATAGAGCTGTATTGGTATGATAGATACCCGTTTTTTATGAAGAAAGTATGATAGATATCGGATTTTAAAAGTATCTATCATACTTATTCTTCTGATAATTAATTCAATATAAAAATGAATGATAGTATGATAGATGTTTTTTCATTATGTAGTATTTAAGTTCAAATCGTATAGTTATCAGTTGACTCATTTCCACACCTAGTTATATTCATCTAATTATAGATAATTATAACAATTAATAGCAACAAAATGGTTACCTATCACAAAACGGTAACAAGTAACGTTTAATATTCTTCTGAATATAAATGATATTCATCTGATAATCAAATGAATAAAATTTTTATTCGGGTGGAAATACAGTAGAATAAATCATTAACTCAAGATTTTCAATAAATGCTAAAATGCTTATTATCTGCACTTTACATTTGATGCATATTTATGCCAAACAGATATCACATTATCTGCTTGTCGCTCATTATAAAGAGGTTACGATAATATTTAGTTCTGCAAAGACTTTGCAGATTTCGTACATTGGTATGCAGACTCAGGAAGTGGCTATAAAGCCAGTATTAAAGATTATTTTAAAGTCTGATTCTCAAAAACTTGATGAGATTGTAGTTACTGCAGTCGGAATTCAACGAGCAGAACGTTCATTAGGATATTCTGTATCCAAGGTTGATGCAGATGAAGCTATCCAAAAAGCAGAACCGGACTTAATACGTTCTTTAGATGGAAAAATACCCGGTGTTTCGATTAATTCACCCTCTGGTGCTGCCGGTTCGGCCACACGTATGACCATTCGAGGCAACTCATCGTTTTTAGGAAACAATCAACCATTATATATAGTTGATGGTGTTCCCTATAGTAACACGGAAGTTGCTTCTTCAAATCAAGCTACCGATGCCGGTGGTGCTTACGGTAGTGGTATTTCCACACTTGACCCGAACGATATTGAATCAATGAACGTATTAAAAGGGGCAGCAGCTGCCGCCCTGTACGGTTCACGTGCTGCCAATGGTGTAGTGCTTATCACGACAAAAACAGGTTCAAAAAGTAAGAAAAAAGCTGGAAAAGGTATGGAAATCACCTTAAATGCATCCTACACGATCGAACAAATAGCAGGTTTGCCTGAATATCAAAATTCTTTCGGTACAGGTAATGATTTTATTCCAGGGGGTGCAAACGGTTCTTGGGGAGCAGCTTTTACAGATGTAACAGAGGTGCCTTTGAGTATATATGCTGCTAATGCTTATGGAAAAGCCTATCCGAATCTTCCCCAAACTATACCTTATAAAGCATATAAAAACAATGTCAAAGATCTGTTCGAGCTGGGAGGAATATATGATCTTTCATTAAACTTCAACAGATATACCGAAACCGGTAACTTTACTGCAACTTTATCCAAAATGGATCAAGATAGTTACATACCTTATGCTGACTTTAGTCGTTATTCTATCAGTGTCGGTGGAAACCAGACTTTAGCTAACGGAGTACGTATCGGAGGAAATGTCTCTTTTTCAAGAAACGAGCAAAATGGTCCGATGTTCGGTAACAATCAATCCAGCGGTATTGGCGCCTCTTCATTTGCACGTGCTTTAATCCTTGGACGTAACTGGGATATGTCACTACCTTATGAAACACCTGACCATAAATCTTTATTCTTTGTGGGCGATCAGGCAGATAATCCGATTTGGTCCTGGAAGTATAATACGATCAACACTCAAATGGATAGAACTATAGCAAATGTAAATATGGGTTATGATATTACAAAATGGCTTTCAGTTGACTATCGCGTTGGTATCAATGATTATAAAATGGATCGTAAGGAGGTTTTAAATTTAGGTTCAAGAGCTTTGGGTGGGAAAGGACGTATTCTTGTTTCTACTTATGATACACAAGAAATAGAATCAACTTTACTGTTACGTTTCAATATTCCGGTTCATAAAGATTTTGGGCTGAAAGCGACTTTGGGACATAATGTGAATCAATTCACCGCTAACGAAACTCTGACAAAGGGTATGAACATTATGTCTCCGGGAGTTTACAATATAAATAATACAGAATCACAAACATCGGAAGAAGAATATACAAGAACCCGTTTATGGGCATTATTTGGAGATGTTACATTGGATTACAAGAATTATGCATTCTTGAATATCACAGGACGTAATGACTTTTCATCCACGCTACCCAAAAATCATCGTAGTTTCTTCTATCCGTCAATTGCAGGTTCGTTTGTATTTACAGATGCATTTCATATAAATGAAGATATTATCAAATTCGGTAAAGTGCGATTAAGTTGGGCTAAAGTTGGTAATGATGCGGGCGCATACTATAAAAATGGTACATTTACTTTGGGGCAACCCTTTAACGGCCAACCAATATTATCATTACCATCTTCCATGTTTGACCCCGATTTAAAACCGGAATTTACATCAGAGGTTGAATTTGGAGCTGAATTACAATTCTTAAAAAGCCGCGTAAATGTTGATTTCACCTGGTACAATCGTAACTCCACTAATCAAATCGCTCCATTAAGCCTTCCATACTCTACCGGGTACGGGAGCTATTATACCAACTTTGGTAAAATGAATAACCATGGTATTGAAATAGGATTGAATGTTATACCTATTTTAAATAAAGATTTCAAATGGGATATGTACTTTACTTATACCCAAAACCGAAGTGAAGTAAAAGAATTGGCAGAAGGAGTAGAACGAGTTTCTTTAAATACAGGTTTTGCAACACCAAAAGCCGTTCTTGAAGTAGGTAAACCTTATGGAATGCTGGTAGGACAAGTTTTTGCGCGTGATGAAGAGGGCAATTATCTGGTGGATCCAAACTCCGGGGCTTATCTCATAGCAGATGAAGAAGGCGACTTAGGAGATCCTGCTCCAGATTGCAAACTTAGCTTGAACAATACATTTACCTACAAAGGTTTCTCATTGTCATTCATGTTCGATGCACAAATTGGTGGTTGCGTCTGGACTTCATACATTCCTGACTTATTGGGACGTGGTGTCACCAAAGACACAGAAGACCGTTATGGTTCCCGTATCTTGCCCGGATACTTGGCTGATCCTTCCACGAAAAAACCGTTGCTAGATGGAAATGGAAATAAAATCCCCAACAATGTTCAAATGAAGGAACTTGACTTATGGTTCTCACCGGGTACCAGTGTGTCTACATTTGCAACCAACGGGGTAGATGAAGCATCTGTTTATGATGCTACGACTTTCCGCTTAAGAGAGTTAAGCATTGGGTACCAACTTCCTAAATCCTGGTTGGCAAAAACTTTTATCGGTTCGGCAACTATATCATTTGTAGCCCGCAACCTTTGGTATTTTGCTCCCAACGTTCCTAAATATTCTAATTACGATCCAACAGCAAGCAGTTATGGTGGCGGCAACGTACAAGGAATTGATTACACCTCAGCCCCTAACACAAGACGTTACGGCTTTAATCTCAAACTCACATTCTAATAAAAATAAAGTATGAAAATTATCAAATTATTATATGCTTTAACAGCAACACTGCTTGTCAGCACGAGTTGTTCGAAATATCTCGATATTAATGACAATCCGAACAAGCCAACAAGTGCAGAACTGAATAAAGTGTTAACCGGGGCTGAATATGACATAGCCATGTCTTTTGCAGCCGGTAGTTACATCGGTTCTTCATTACCTTCTTATGTTTTTCATCTGAGCTCCCGTGAAGTTGACAACTATGGCATAACTAATGCCACTTCCACCTTGGGAAACACCTGGTTACAGGGTTACGCTTATGGTCTGAAAAACACAAACGCTGTTATCAGAGCTGCAGAAGAAGGAAATAACATGATTTATGCGGGAATAGGCAAATTAATGAAAGCTTATGCATTTACCAATCTCGTTGATCTTTGGGGAGATATTCCATACACTGAATTTGATATAGAAGGTAATTATGCTCCCAAATTAGACCGTAGCCAAGATATTTACAATTCATTATTTGCACTCATAGATGAAGCCATAGGCAATCTGCAAGATCCCAATGCTGCTAATTTATTGAAACCAGCAAACGATGATTTGATATATAAAGGCAACATTGAGAAATGGGTAAGAATGGGTAACACCTTAAAATTAAAGTTATTGGTACAATCAAGAAAAGCTAAAGATGAGATAACAGACTGGAATACAAAGTTATCCAATCTGCTTTCCGAGAACAAATTCATGAATGACGGAGAGGATTTCGAATTCAAACATACCGCCAAAGATACGCCGGACGAACGTCACCAAGCTTATGTAGATGAATATCTCGGTGGTCAAAGCACTTATTACATCAGTCCCTGGATTTACGAAACAATGAGTGGAAAGAATTTAAATGTAACAAACAACCCATTCGTAGGCATCACAGACCCACGTATCCCATACTATTGGGTAAACCAAATAAAAGCGGGGGATAAGGCACAGAATGCTACAGATTACCGTGACGGTGCTTTTGTTTCCATATTCTTTGCATCCAATGCTTCCGGAGCAAGTAATGACCAGCGGGAAACTTCTACTTTTATCGGCATTTATCCATGTGGAGGAAAATACGATAATGGTAATGGCGGAAAATGTGATGCAAAAGTCGGTAATGGCGTGGCACCCGAAAAGATGTTGCAAGCCTATTCAGTCCCTTTCCTTTTAGCTGAATTATATTTAACAGGAAATGCAAACGGAGATGCAAAGGAGGCTCTTGAAGAAGGTATTAAACGTTCTATAAATCACGTCAATTCAGTAGCGAAGGCTTCTGATGCAAATGTACCTGCCATAAGCAATGAATCCATTGAGACTTTTGTGGAAAAAGTATTAGGAAAGTATGACACTGCTGCCAATAATGAAGAAAAATTATGCATTGTCATGACTCAAAAATGGATTGCCAACTTCTTTAATCCAGTTGAAGCATATACCGATATACGTCGTACCGGATATCCTACCCTATTGCCTCAGAATGCAACGTATGCTCAATCTCCTTATAAAACCAGTCAAGATCCGGAACTAGGGCCGGTAAATATTCCACTAAAAGGTATCAATGCTTTTCCGAGAGCAATGTGGTATCCAAGTTCGGAAGTGACACGTAACCCTAACGTTACTAACGAAGGAAGAAATTTGAGCAATCCTATTTTATTCTGGGATAAATAAACTATTAATGATGAAAATAAAAACGAATATGAGATATATACAATTATTCATAGCAACTGCCCTTTGGGCATTGCTGACAGTCAGTTGCGATAGAGACCTCCCTTATCCTATAGACCAGGTAAAAAAAGGAGTAGTCATTGACATTGTTCGTGCACCCGACTCTGATGGGGTACTTTCTGCCGGAATAACAGACGGCAATTATAAAGTTTCTGTATCTATTCCCAAACAGCAAGGAGATTATTCCATGCTTGACTATGCGCAACTCTTATGTGTTTTCACTGATGTGAACGGCAAAACAACTTCCAAAGTCATCATAGATAACATTAAAGAATTCCCTAAAGATATATCAATAGATATGGCCAACGTGTATCAGCAATTCGGGAAAGAAGCTCCTACACTAGGAGAAATTGTTTATTTCACAACCAATGCGGTTCTAAAGGACGGTTACGTTGTATATGGCTGGAATGAATATTCAGACTTCAACAACAAGCTCTTCACCGGATGGGAGGTTGATGGAAGAGCCTATTCATACAACGTCAGATATCCGGTTGCATGTCAATTGGATCTTGAAGAATTTGTAGGCCCTGTAGTATTAAATGACTTTTATGCAGAGTCTTATCGGGCAGAAATCGTTAAAACATCAGATACAGAACTGGAGATACATGGAGTTGCTGAAGGCGTAGAGCCTGATGGTATTCTAAAATTAACAATTGACACAAGCACTCACACTGTAAAAGTAAGCAAACAAATTGTTGCTCATGGAAGTGTTGCATGGGTTGGTGGTTACAATAATGTCGCCTATCAAGCCACTGGTACTATTGACGCATGTAAAAGTACAATAACATTGAATGGACCTCTGACTGTTGATGAAGGTAGCTTCGGTGATTATCAAATGATTATATCAACGAACTATTGACATATTCTAAAATAGAACATTTATAAAAAAACATAATGTAACCGACAGTTTGATATTATTAAAATCAAACTGTCGGTTTTTCTATAATAAAACAGAAGTTTTCTCTATATATAGAATTTAAAAATTACCAAAGTTATATCTTCATTTTGTTTTATTTGAGAATACCACCAATCCCCTCTCTCACAATATCCACCAATATCGGCTTCGCCCCGCTCACGAAACATTCCACCGCAATCACCATCAAGATCAACCCCATAAGACGCATCATCACATTATTTCCCGTCTCACCCAGGACATTCACCAACTTCGTAGAAGCACGAAGAATGAAGAAAGTCAATAGATAAATCAGGGCAATAGTGCCTATCAATATCCCCTTCATTTCATAGGAATGTGCATCCTGCATCAATACAATAGCGTTAGCAATCGCTCCGGGGCCACACAACATAGGTATACCGAGCGGAGTAATAGAAATATCATCCGCATACGTTTTGATTTCCTCATCTTTCAGCTTCATCGGTGTATAGCGGGCTTGAAGCATATCGAAGCCTATCTTGAAGATAATCACTCCCCCGGCAATACGGAATCCGTTAGTAGAGATACCGAAGAACTTAAAAAGGAACTGGCCGGCAAAGACGAAAACCATTATTGTGATAAACGACACAATAGTGGCGCGACGGACAATCGACTGACGCTCTTTCTCCGTCATTCCATGAGTCATCGTCAGAAAGACGGGCATTGTCCCCAAAGGGTTGGTCAACGTAAAAAACGAGGTGAAGCAAAGTAAAGCAAAAGGCAGAAGTGTACTATCCATGATTATATCGTATTTTTATGCATTTATTAAACGCAACAAAAATACGACTTAATCCAGAAAACTTATAATAAATTCATTAATTCTTTCAGAGAATGGATGTGATAAGTAGGAAGAAAAGGGAAAGTAGTCCGTTCCGTCACGTTGTAGAAGGCTTGATGCATCCCTATCCCATGCGCTCCGGTAATATCAGCTTCCCAACTGTCACCAATCATCAACGATTCGCGCAACTCCGATTGAGTGGCAGACAGGGCAAAATTAAAGATTTCAGATCGGGGCTTCAACACTCCGAGGTCTTCCGAAAGAATCACCTTCTTGAAATAACCATCCACGCCTGCCGAACGCATCTTACGTGATTGCAATTCACGAAAGCCGTTAGAAAGGATATACAAGTTATATTTAGGAGCAAGATACTCCAACACTTCTTTAGCATGGGGCATCAGACCGCTTTTTGTAGGAATAACAGCAAAGAAATCTTTCGAGAACTTTTCAGCCAAATCCTCATCATTCACTCCTACCGCCTGCAAAGGATAAAAGAAACGCTGACGGTTCAGTTCATCTTTCGTCACCTTCCCTCCACCATATTCAATCCAAAGTTCAGTATTTCGTTTTTGATAAAGCGTATAATAATGGTCAAACGAATCAAAGTAACGGTCGAATGCATATTTCTGATATACCTCTTCAAAGGTATCGCGGGCATTACGGGAAAAAGCCCAAATGGTGTCGTCAAGATCAAAAAACAGATTTTTATATTTCATCAGTAGTTATGGGTGTATATAAAAAATAAAAAAGCCAATGTGCTAATTTCTCGAATTCAGGAATCAGCACATTGGCAATTCTAAAAAAGGAATCCTACCTTATTTTACCTGAATAACCAAGTATCTGGATACACTCCAGAATTCATTAGGATTAGTAATCTTCAATGTCAACTGGCCTTTGTCATCTTTCACCAATTCATAAGAACCGGCAGGATGAGTAGTCAGCAACTCAGCACGTTTAGAGTACAATTTGATTTCTTTTGTTGTACGGATGTCAATCTGAGTGAAATAATCCTTATTGAAATCAGCACTCTTCAATACATCTCCGCTCTGAAGAATCTTCTGAGCTTTCAATTCAGATTTTGTTCCGAATACAAACCAGGCAGCGTTCAAGCTCTTTTCCTGTTCGGCAACGGTTTTTGCTTTAGCTTCGTTTTCTGCAACCAATGTTTCTTTAGCTGCGGACAAGTCGCTGACAGCAGCGTCCAGTTCCTGAATACGGATATTCTTGGAAGCCAGTTCTGTCTGAAGTTCCTCGATACGCTGTTGTTTAGCGTTCAGTTCGGCAGTCAAAGCAGCAACAGCTTTTTTCATTTGTGCAGAATTGTAACTGCTATTCTTTAACTGAGCCTGCAATTTAGCGATCTGCGCTTTGTTTTCTTCCATCTGCTTAGAGATGAATTCGATGTCAGAAGCGATCTGCTGTTTGGCACTGGCTGAATTTTCTGTTATAGTTCCGCGTTGTAAGTCCACGCGGCTTTCAGCAGCATTGATCTTACGGAAACCTTCCTGTACTTCATTGAAAGTTCCCATCATATCATCCAGTTCAGCATTGCGCTGGGTCAGTTCCATCAATAGAGAATCATTTTCAGCCTTCAGGTCTTTGCTTCCACCTTTAAAGCCATCACACGAAGCCAACATGGCTGCGCATACAAATAAAACTGCTAACTTTTTCATACGTTTACGTTTTACGTTTTTAAATGAAGTTATTTTAATCGTCTATTCCTGCTAATATAATCACAATCTCGCCCCGTGGCTCGGTAGCGGTAAAGTGTTCTATCAGTTCTGCCAGGCTGCCGCGTACCGTCTCCTCATGGAGCTTGGATATTTCGCGCGACACGGTTGCCTGACGTTCAGCACCGAAATATTCGGCAAACTGTGTCAACGTCTTCAACAGACGGTGGGGCGATTCATAAAACACCATCGTACGGCGTTCTTCTGCTAATGCCTTCAGTCGTGTCTGACGTCCTTTCTTTTGGGGCAAAAAACCCTCGAAGCAAAATTTTTCGTTCGGCAATCCCGATGCTACGAGTGCCGGAACAAAAGCCGTTGCTCCCGGCAAGCACTGCACCTCAATGCCATTGCGCACACATTCACGAACCACCAGGAATCCGGGATCAGAAATCCCAGGCGTTCCGGCATCCGAAATCAACGCAACCGATGCACCGCCCCTTATTTTATTAACAACACTTTCCACCGTTTTATGTTCATTAAATTTGTGGTGAGATTGCATTGCATTCTTTATTTCAAAGTGTTTCAGCAAGATACCGGAAGTACGCGTATCCTCTGCCAGAATCAAGTCGACCTCTTTCAGGACTTTGATAGCCCGAAAGGTCATGTCCTCAAGATTTCCTACCGGCGTAGGTACTACATACAACTTTCCCATATCTTTTTTGTTTATGCTGATTGGTTAAAATACTTCTTTAGTAGCTCCAGAAAGTCAACTACCGCTTCTTTCTCTTCGTCTATTTCAATTTTCGAAGAAAGGAAGGCGACAGCAGTCTTATAAGAACTCATTACCGAAATCTGTTCGACCACACGATTCATCAAATCAGTATCCCCTTTAAATAATTCGCGTGAGAAACGGAAAGAATCATTCAGGCTGATAGAATGGCGCAGGCCGGCAGCCAATTTGATGCTTTCTCCCAACACTGCGGATTTAGGTTCTTCCTTCTTATCAATAACAGGCTCTTCCTCGACGACAGGCACTTCTTCCGTTATAACCGGTTTCTCTTCTGCGATAAGAGAATCGCCTGCTTCATCTTCTTCCACAACAACAGATTCCACCTCAACAGCATCTACCTCCTGCGACAGTTCATCCAGACGTCCCTGCATACGCGCAATACTCCGCTTCAACAGTTCAGACAGAGTCTGAGTCGGCTCTTTGGAAAAAGACTCCATGAGATACTTCAACTCATGAACATCCAGTTCGATATCTGTTAATAGCTTCTGTTTCATGTTCATCCATTATTAATATGGTGCGAATGTAGGAATAATTTATGCAATAACTTAAAATAATGGATATTTTAACAGTTCTTGCACATTGAATTGTTTACCTTTGTGCAGTCATTTATTTAATCAAGAAAGCACGAAATCACATGGTATTATTTTCAGAAGACCACATACAGGAGACTAAAAGAAGGGGTAGAATTGAAGTTATCTGCGGCTCCATGTTCTCGGGAAAGACAGAAGAACTGATTCGCAGAATGAAGCGGGCAAAGTTCGCACGTCAGCGCGTGGAGATATTCAAACCGGCTATCGACACCCGTTATTCGGAAGAAGATGTCGTTTCACATGACAGTCATTCCATTGCTTCCACTCCTATTGATTCATCGGCAAGTATCCTGCTGTTTACTTCCGAGATAGATGTAGTAGGTATCGACGAAGCGCAATTTTTCGACAGCGGACTGATAGACGTTTGCAATCAGCTTGCCAACAACGGGGTTCGTGTCATTATTGCAGGATTGGACATGGACTTCAAAGGGAATCCTTTCGGGCCGATGCCACAACTCTGCGCCATAGCCGATGAAGTATCCAAGGTACATGCCATCTGCGTAAAATGCGGGAATCTGGCATCTTTCTCACATCGTACAGTCAAGAATGACAAGCAAGTCCTTCTGGGCGAAACGGCAGAATACGAACCTCTTTGCAGGCAATGCTATCTCCGTGCGTTGGAAGAGGACGGACAAAAGATATAAAACCCAACAGAAAACATATATGGAAAGGAAGAAGATAACATTCGACAGTTTTATACGCGGTGCCATCGGATGCGTGATGGTGGTAGGGATATTAATGCTTGTAGAACGGTTGAGCGGAGTGCTATTGCCTTTCTTTATTGCCTGGCTGATTGCCTATATGGTTTATCCGCTGGTCAAGTTCTTCCAGTACAAGCTGAAGATGAAAAGTCGTATCCTTTCCATTTTATGTGCTCTATTTCTGATTAGTGTTGTCGGAGTAGCGTTGTTCTATTTGTTGGTTCCACCGATGATTTCCGAAATAGGCAGGATGAATGATTTATTGGTAAGCTATCTCACAAACGGCGGCGGCAGCAACGTCCCCAAAACGCTTTCCGAATTTGTCCATGAGAATCTCGATTTGGTGGCATTGAACAAGATGCTTAGTGAGGAGAATATTCTTGCCGCAATCAAGGAAACAGTACCCAGGATGTGGGCTTTGCTTGCAGAATCACTCAATATCCTGTTCAGTATCCTTGCTTCCTTTATCATATTATTATATGTAATCTTTATATTACTGGATTATGAAGCCATAGCCGAAGGATGGCTTCACCTGCTCCCGAATAAATACCGTAAGTTCGCTTCCAACCTCGTTTACGATGTGCAGGACGGTATGAACAGATATTTCCGTGGTCAGGCATTGGTTGCATTCTGTGTAGGTATTCTTTTCAGCATAGGTTTCCTGATTATTGATTTCCCGATGGCCATCGCCTTAGGGCTTTTCATCGGGGCTCTCAATATGGTTCCTTACCTGCAAATTATCGGTTTTCTCCCTACCATTGTACTGGCCATCCTCAAAGCTGCCGATACCGGACAGAACTTTTGGATTATCATTGCATGTGCATTGGCAGTCTTTGCCATCGTGCAAATCATACAGGACACTCTCCTTGTCCCCAAAATCATGGGAAAGATTACCGGACTGAATCCTGCCATCATCCTTTTATCTCTTTCTATTTGGGGTTCTTTAATGGGGATGCTTGGAATGATCATCGCATTACCTCTCACCACTTTGATGCTTTCCTATTATCAACGCTTTATTATCAACAAAGAAAAGATAAAATATGATGAAGTCGAAATTACTGATAATCAAGAAACAAGCGGTAAAGAGGAAAAATAATTGAAACTTTTTTCTACGAAACACTTGCAGATTAAATAAAAGTCACTACCTTTGCACCCACAATCAGGAAATAACTGATTCGCAAATAAGGATTGATTCGCTAGCTCAGCAGGTA
>ERZ791802.97-NODE-97-length-109106-cov-24.377200_pt1 | contig 109106 bp, 84 predicted proteins | sample MGYA00510308_ERZ791802 | MGnify/ENA primary metagenome ERZ791802 (study PRJEB30046, sample SAMN00792028) | human gut metagenome | study: EMG produced TPA metagenomics assembly of the A metagenome-wide association study of gut microbiota in type 2...
TTGTTTCATCTTTCAAAATCTCACGTGCTTTTTCCAAAGGAAATTCTTCGCGGGTTATTACATTTTCCATAACACCGCCAAAATTCAATTGTGCCATTTTTTGTTTAATTTTTATTTGTGGCTTACGCCAACTGATTGATTAATATATTTATTTCTCTGTAAATATCACTTTCGAACGACATACCACCTCTCCGGCATTCTTTTTCACCTCTATTTCATACACACCGTTACCAACATCATCCTTATAGAAAGTGAGCACATCGCCATAGTAACTCTCTGCCACGTATGCCATCTCGAAACGGCGTATCCTGCTCTTTTTATAAAATTCTATCGGGAACAGGTCAAGGATATGCTCAATATAACGAATACTGTTTACATGCCCGTTGATATCGATATCACTATATTTAGCTTCCAAAATGGTAGAGGGTTCCGTAGCCGTCACCTTAATACGCGAAGGCTTTTCTATGGGGCAAGGCTCGTCACAGACATAGTCTACGATACTACCACCATGTAGCGCCAGCAAATCGGCAGGTTTACGAGTATTCATACTGATCATTGCCCATACCGAGCGCGCATAACCAATCTTCTTACCATCCTTATCGATAATTGCAAAGTTACGATCCGTAAAAAGACGATATACATTCTCTACCCAAGTCTGAATGGAAAAGTCTTCATACTGATAAGGCATTTCATCCAATTCAATAGCCAGACGAGACAAAACCCACGTATAATTATCTTCATTCAACGTAGCGATACCAAAGCCACGGTCACTGGCATGAAATCCAGCACAATTCAACAAATGGTTACCAAGCACACCCATGGTCAAACGCCCGGTAAAATCCACATGAAACGGTTCCGCCACAAATTTATATGTACCTATTTTATTATTCTCACTCATTATTCTTGTTGTTCTTTACTTTGACGATATTTCGCTTCACGGTCTGCCAGATATTCATTTACCCGCTCAAAACAACTGGTTGTAATAGCTATCCGACCGGAACGCACAAATTGGAGCACACAATCCAAAGTTCTCAACTCTTCATATAAGTTGGTAATTTCCTCACTCATACCATTCTTTTCCACTATGGAAAACACGGAATTCACCTCTACAATCCGGGCATTATACTTGCGTATTACCTTAGAAACCTCCGGCTTTTCTTCAAGTGTAGGCGTAGTTATTTTATAAAGCGCAATTTCATGCTGATAGATTTCATCATCCGTAAAGTAGTGAGCCTGCAGTACATCTATCTTTTTACTGATTTGCTTTGTCACCTTTTCGATAGTATCTTTATCTGTCCACGCGGTAATGGTATATTTATGTACTCCTTTAATGGAAGATGCCGAAACATTCAAGCTTTCTATATTTATCTGGCGACGGGTGAATACAGCCGTCACTTGATTCAGCAAACCGGCGAAATTCTCCGAATGAACGATAATTGTATATAATGTTTTGTTCATTTCTCTAATTACTAATTACAAGTTACTAATTACAAGGCTGCTGTTTACGATTACAAACTTTCAAGTTCTCCAAAGTGTCACTTATCCGTAATTTGTAATTATCTCAGCACTCCAACAACATCTGATTAACCGAACCTCCCGGAGGAGTCATTGGCAACACATTACCTTCTTCTTCTACACAAGCCTCCAAAAGGAAAGGACCATCTGTTGCAATCATTTCATTAATAGCCTGTTCCAACTCTTCACGATTGAATACCCGGCGTGCCGGGATATCGTATGCAGATGCTATTTTCATATAATCAGGATTCTGCATCGGCGTAAACGAATAACGACGATTGAAGAACATGGCTTGCCACTGACGAACGTTACCCAAGAAGTTATTGTTCAGCAAAATCATCTTAACCGGAGCTTTTTGTTCCATCACCGTACCCAGTTCCTGTAAATTCATCTGTAAACCACCATCTCCCATAAATACACACACCATACGGTCGGGGCTTCCAAAAGTAGCACCGATAGCGGCAGGAAGGCCAAACCCCATAGTACCCAATCCGCCGGAAGTAACGATACTACGTTCCTTGCTATATTTAAAATAACGTGCAGACATCATCTGATTTTGACCGACATCAGTCACCAAGATAGCTTCATTATTTGTAGCCTCACTCACTGCACGTACCACTTCACCCATATTCAGCGCATCACCTATCGGATGGAGCTCCGGACGGATTACCTTCTCCTCCTCCACCTCCTCATATGGAATAAAGCTATCCAGCCATTCCTTATGTTCCGCAGGTTTCAAAAGCCTGGTAACAGCCGCCAAGGTTTCCTTACAGTCACCCAATACGGCAACATTTGTCTTTACATTCTTATCTATTTCCGCAGGATCGATATCAAAATGAATAACCTTTGCCTGTTTGGCATATGTATCCAGCTTACCTGTGACACGGTCATCAAAACGCATACCCACAGCTATCAGGACATCACACTTATTGGTATTAATATTCGGTCCCAAATTACCATGCATACCCAACATACCCTTATTTAATGGATGTTCCGTCGGCAATGCCGAAAGTCCCAACAAGGTACAACCGGCTGGCATTCCAGCTTTCTCAATAAAAGTACGAAGTTCTTGCTGCGCATTTCCCAACTCAACACCTTGTCCAACCAACACCAGCGGACGTTCGGCCGCATTAATCAATTCGGCAGCTTTCCGTATCGCTTCCGGTTCCATTTCTGGAACAGGCAGATAACTACGGACATAATCTACTTTTGTCGGTAGATACTCAGTTTTTTCTACCTGAGCATTCTTGGCAAAGTCCAATACAACCGGACCGGGACGACCGCTATTCGCGATATAAAATGCACGAGCCACCGCCCAAGCCACATCTTCGGCACGACGGATTTGATAACTCCACTTAGTAATAGGCTGTGTAATACCTACTAAATCCACCTCTTGAAAAGCATCCGTACCCAGAAAATTGGTTCCCACTTGACCGGCAATAACGACTATCGGAGTACTGTCAATCATGGCATCTGCAATACCTGTTACAGTATTAGTAGCGCCCGGGCCACTGGTAACCAAGCATACCCCCACTTCACCGGATACACGTGCAAAGCCCTGTGCGGCATGGGTAGCTCCCTGTTCATGGCGAACCAGAATATGATTTAAATTCTTTCTGTGATCATATAAAGCATCGAATACCGGCATAATACTACCACCCGGATAACCGAAAATGGTTTTTACTCCCTGATATTCCAAGGAGCGCATCAATGCCTCTGCGCCTGTTATTAAGTTTTCCATATCTATATTTACGATTTGACTATTTACGATTGAAACTCGTTTTTATATATTCATTAGTCAATCAACCTTACTGCCCCCTTATCTGCCGAACTCACCATGCTGGCGTACGCTTTCAGTGCTTTCGATACTTCCCGATCACGTGTTACCGGCGTCATAGGACGTGCAGCAAGTTCTTCATCCGTCAGTTTTACATTGATAGAACGGTTAGGTATATCGATTTCGATAATGTCACCATCCTGAATTTTACCAATATTCCCCCCGGCTGCCGCTTCAGGAGAAATATGTCCGATACTCAGACCGGAAGTACCACCACTGAAACGTCCATCAGTAATCAATGCACATTCCTTGCCTAAATGACGGGACTTGATATAAGAGGTAGGATAAAGCATTTCTTGCATGCCCGGACCACCTTTGGGTCCCTCATTGGTAATGACGACTACATCACCACTGACGACCTTTCCTCCCAATATCCCCTCACAAGCCGCTTCTTGCGAATCAAAGACTTTAGCCGGGCCGGTGAATTTCCAAATGTTTTCGTCCACACCTGCCGTCTTCACAACACAACCATCTTGAGCGATGTTACCTTTCAAAACGGCCAACCCACCATCCTTACTGTATGCGTGTTCCAAATCGTGAATACAACCTTCGGCACGGTCAGTATCCAATTCCTTATAAACTGCATCTTGTGAACCCAGTTCCAGATTGAATTTTCCACCGGGTGCACTGGAGTATTTCCTAATCGCTTTTTTACAAACATTCGGACTGGTAATGCAATATTGATCAATCACCTCAGCCAACGTCATTCCATCTACGCGCCCTACGCTCGTATCTACCAAACCGGCTTTAGCCAGTTCCGCCATAATGGCAACGATACCCCCGGCACGATTCACATCCTGTACATGATATTTCTGGGTATTCGGCGCTACTTTGCACAAACAGGGAGTCTTGCGGGACAACTTGTCAATATCATCCATATTGAAATCTGCTTCGGCTTCATGAGCCACTGCCAATAGATGAAGTACCGTATTGGTAGAACCTCCCATGGCGATATCCAATGTCATGGCATTCAAGAAGGCCTGACGGGTAGCGATACTGCGGGGCAATACACTTTCGTCCCCCTCATCATAATATTTATAGGCATTTTCTACGATTAACTTAGCGGCATCCTTGAACAGTTTCTTACGATTTTCATGGGTAGCTACAATCGTACCGTTACCGGGCAAAGCCAACCCGATTGCCTCGTTCAGGCAGTTCATCGAATTAGCCGTAAACATACCGGAACAACATCCACAAGTAGGGCAAGCGTGTTGCTCAATCTTGGCAACCTCTTTATCGCTCACGCTTTCATCGGCCGATTTAATCATGGCGTCAATCAAATCCAGATGTCGCCCATTCCATTCACCGGCCTCCATCGGGCCACCGGAAACAAATACAGTAGGAATATTCAACCGCATGGCAGCCATCAGCATCCCCGGAGTAATCTTATCGCAGTTACTGATACAAACCATCGCATCCGCTTTATGCGCATTCACCATATATTCCACGCTATCTGCAATGATATCACGTGAAGGCAGCGAATACAACATGCCGTCATGTCCCATAGCGATACCGTCATCAATGGCAATGGTGTTGAATTCAGCAGCAAAGCATCCCAATTTCTCTATCTCCTCCTTTACAAACTGACCTATTTCATGCAGATGCACATGACCGGGAACAAATTGTGTAAACGAGTTAACTATTGCGATGATGGGTTTGCCCACCTGTTCTTTCTTCATACCATTGGCTGTCCACAATGCACGAGCCCCTGCCATACGGCGACCTTGTGTGCTGAACGAACTGCGTAACTGATGTTTCATCTTATCTATCTCCTTTTAATGAAAAAAGCCTCCCTCACAAGTGAGAAAGGCTTAATAAATATCTTATAACGTACATATACATACATAACCTCTCTCACGCTCTTGATGCCACGACCACGACGCGAATAATATGCAAGACTGCCAGGTTAATAGATGTATGTAAATTCATAACTTATAATATCTTTAAAATTCTTCGTTGTTATTCCGCTTAATTGTGCTGCAAAGGTAAATGCTTTTTTATAAACTCCAAACAAATTGAAGAAAAAAATAAGAAAAACATGAATAATCGTAAGGAAACAGAGTCTTTAAATCTTATTTTATCACCAATAGATCTATTTTCTGTGCTCAAATATAACTTACTTACATTTTTTATTATACACCCTCTGATTAACGACAAATTGCCCTTATCTTTGCTTGAAAGTAAAGATAAAGCTGTACTCCAACATAAAAAAATAAGCCCGCATATTTTATTCTGCATTCAAATTGCACTATCTTTGTCACTCCTTTCTATATTAAAAGGAACAAGTTTGATAATTAATAAAGAACAAGAATTAATGGAAACAGTAGAAAACAAGTACATCACCGTAGCATATAAGCTGTACTCAATCGAAGACGGAGAAAGAGATTTTGAGGAAGAAGCATCCGCAGACCATCCCTTCCAGTTCATTTCCGGTTTGGGTTTAACTTTGGAAGCTTTCGAGAACCAAGTAAAAGATTTGAAGCCGGGTGATAAATTCGATTTCACAATTCCGGCTGACGAAGCATACGGAGCATACGATGACGAACACGTTATAGATCTCCCCAAAGACATTTTCGTTGTTGAAGGTAAATTCGATGACGAACGCGTAATTGAAGGAGCAGTTATTCCTTTGATGACCGCTGAAGGACAACGCATCAACGGAAGTGTAGTAGAAGTCAAGGAAGACGTAGTTGTAATGGACATGAATCATCCTTTAGCAGGTTGTGACCTGAACTTTACCGGTGAGGTCGTTGAAAGCCGTCCGGCTACCAACGAAGAACTGGCAGAAGTTGCCCGTATGATGAGTGGGGGTGGTTGTAGTTGCGGTTGTGATGACTGTGGCGGAGGATGTGGTGACCACGATCATGGATGTGGTGAAGGATGCTGCCATTAAGAAATTGAGAATTAAAAAATAAGAGCTGCGCAATGTTCGAATAATAATTAACTTAAACAGCGCAGCTCTTATTTTTTAATTCTCAATTTTCTAATTTTTCCCCGTCATTATTTCCAGCACCAGTCTATCAGTCTCATTCATTCCTTTTGAACCAATCTTGGTCAGATTACGAATGCTCTGGTCCACATCCTCATCAATGATACCTTCTACAGAAGTAACACAACGGTTCTCCATCGCCATAATAGCAGAAAGGACAGCAGTAGCCACCCCCGTAGTCACTTTCAAGGCACAACTCGGTTTGGCACCGTCACAAATCATTCCGGTAAGATTGGCAATCATATTCTGAACGGCAAAAGCCACTTGCTCATACGTACCGCCCATCAGCCAGGTAATACCACAACTGGAACCGGTGGCAGCTACCACACAACCACACAAGGCAGACAGACGTCCCAAACTTTGCTTGATATAAATTACCGTCAGATGACTCAACATCAACGCACGAATTAATTCTTCCTCTGATTTTTCATTTTCTTCAGCATAAACCAGTACTGGTAATGTAGCAGATATCCCCTGGTTACCACTTCCCGAATTACTCATAACGGGTATCATGGCACCTGCCATACGGGCATCACACGCTCCTGATGTATAAGACAAAATATGAGAGAACACACTGTCCCCCATCACTTTATGTTCATATGTGCCACGCAACATCTTTCCCAGCCCATGTCCAAAATCCCCTTCAAACGAACGTTCGGCAGCCGCTTTATTCAAACGGGCGGTCTCCAAAATAAAACTGATCTCCTCTAAAGGAGCCGTCATGGCAAAATCATAAACTTTACGCAAGTTTAAATCTACAGTCTGTTCCTCCTTTCCTCCGTTATTTGTATTTTGCTTATTCAACAGAATATCATTATTCCGGGCTATATATATAAAATTAGTATGTCCCCCGGCTATAATAGCGGTAGCTTTATCCTTTCCCGTCTCGCAACATACCTCAATATAAAGTTTCTCCTCGACATTCTCCTTTAAAGATATGTGTATACGCTTTTCATCCATAAAGCGTTTTCCCTCTTTTACCGCATCCGGCGTGCTGTCTCTCAATACTTCCAGTTGATACTCGGATTTACCGATCAACGCCCCCAAAGCCACTGCAATAGGCAACCCTATCATTCCCGTACCGGGTATCCCTACCCCCATAGCATTCTTCAGGATATTAGCACTCAGCAAAACATTTACCTTTTCCGGTTTCATACCCAATGTTTCAGCAGCTTTTGCCACACAAAGAGCCACCGCAATGGGCTCGGTACACCCGATTGCCGGAATAACCTCGCATTTTACCAACTCTATTATTCGCTTTCTTTCGGTTTCTGTCATCACTTCTTCAGGTTTTTATCATGCAAAAATAGCAAAAAGGATTGGAGAAATACTTTAATTACAAAAAAGAAACCTAACTTTGTCGGCAAAATTTCGTTTTCATAAAGTTGTAAAGACTTTAATTAGCAAACAGTTATTAACTAAACAGAAAAGTATGAGACTTAAAAATCTGATAGCCTATCTCTTTTTAGGCTTCGTAGCGGTATCATGTATTCAAGATGAAGCCCCAAATGCGGAAGCAGATATAGAAAGCTGTACAGTTCCGGGTGATGTGTTGAACCGTGACCCTATTGTTGGAAATGAGCAAATTGTTTTACCCTTAAAAAAAGGAGCGGATATTACAAAACTTGCTCCCGAATTTACGCTAACAGAAGGTGCAACCATCGAACCCGCAAGTGGAACTGTACGTGACTTTACCAACCCACAGAAATATACAGTTACTTCACAAGATAAAAACTGGAAGAAAGTATATGAAGTAAGCGCTATATTTTCCGGTATTCCAACTTCTTACCATTTTGAAGAGACAATTCCGTATAAAAATAAAAATGGAGAAACCATATACTACAACTTCAGGGAAACAGATGCTATAGGTAATTATCTGAATTGGACTAACGCCAACGAGGGTTTCGATTATACAGGTGTAAAGACCGAACCGAATGATTATCCAACCAGTCCCGCTCCTAATGGAGTAAAAGGGAATTGCGTAAAACTAACAACAAAAAGTACAGGTGATTTAGGTGCTAAACTCAAAATGTACATTGCTGCCGGAAACTTATTTACCGGTAGTTTCAAGATTGTTATTCCAGAGGTAGTAAAAGCGACTAAATTTGGTGTTCCTTTCACTCATATTCCAACTTCACTCAAAGGTTACTATAAATATAAAGCCGGAACAGAATTCACTGTAGACGGAAAACCGGTTTCCGATAGAAAAGATATTTGCGACATTTACGGTGTATTCTATGAAACGGACGACTACGTAAAAACGCTGGATGGAACAAACATATTTACAAGCCCCAAAATCATTTCTATTGCACGTATCAACAATGCAAAAGAAACCGATCAATGGACAGAATTTAATATTCCATTCATCACACAACCAGGTAAGACTGTAGATCTTCAAAAGTTGGATGATGGAAAATATAATTTGGCTATTGTATTCTCCTCAAGTATAAAAGGAGATTTATTTGAAGGAGCAGTCGGTAGTACTTTATATATCGACGAAGTAGAATTGAGTTATACAGACAATGTAAACGAATAAATATGAAAAGATATATATTACTTTTTTGCTTGGCATTTATCGGCACAGTAGTAAAACTACAGGCACAAGAAGATCGCAATCATGGAATTATCTGGTCTGCCCTACATGGGTTGGAATATGAAGTCAGAGCAGGTATTAATGTAGGTGGCGCCACTCCCTTACCTTTACCTGAAGAAATCAGAGCTTTAACAGGATATAGCCCCAATGTCAATCTGGCACTTGAAGGACAAATTACAAAATGGCTCGGTAAACAAAAGAAATGGGGTATGATACTGGGGCTTCGACTTGAGAATAAAGGAATGGAAGCCAATGCACGTGTTAAAAATTATGGGATGGAAATCATTGGTGATGGTGGTGAACGACTTTCAGGAAATTGGACAGGAAAAGTAAAAACAAAATTCAGAGCTTCTTATTTTTCTATACCAGTATTGGCTGCTTACCAACTTAGCAAACGCGTAAAACTTAGTGCCGGTCCTTATATCTCATTTAAAACAAGCGGTGATTTCAATGGTTATGTTTCCGAAGGATATTTAAGAAAAGGTGACCCCACAGGAACCAAAGTTGAATTTAAAGATGAGAATACTGCTCCTTATGATTTCTCGGAAGATCTGCGTACATTCCAATGGGGTGTACAAGTAGGAGTTAATTGGAAAGCGTTCAAACGCCTTACTGTACATGGAGACATTGTTTGGGGATTGAATAACATCTTTAAGAAAGATTTCAAAACAATTTCATTCAATATGTATCCTATTTATCTGAATGCAGGGTTTGGATATGCATTCTAAATGTTTAGAATATTCTATCTGGATTTGATTAATAACGTAATAAAAAAAGTCCCGCTTATAATTAGTCGGGACTTTTTATTCCATAGATTATAAGTAATATCTACAATAATTCCCCTTACGCATGCAATTGAACCGCATCGCGTAAGGGAAATTTCTTAAATCATGTCTTGCAAGATATTTACTCTACAGCCAAATATTTCACATACAAACTACTCAATTCTCCTCCCTTAAATTCATCTCCCCATTTACTCGGAGTACAAACAATAGCCAATTTATATTTCTTGGAAGCATCATAAGTTCTACCTTCCACCGATTCAAATTTCAAAGTTACTTCTTTATAATCACTTTTAGCTGTTCCATCTGTCAACATAGCTCTTAAAACAACTTTATCGGAGGTATTAATATTTGTACCATCCAATGTTTCGTTATAATTGCTTACTTCATACAAATAAGCGGCAATAGAACATTCATCTGTTCCTTCAACGACCTCAGCTATACCAGCATTGTTTTCACCAAGTTTATGTTTATACAAAGTTTCACCCGGAGTATACTTATATGTAAACGTAAAACTTTCTGGTTTTTTATTGTAAGGAAGACCAAACCTAGTACTTTTCAATGTATTACTCATGTCAATACTAAATGTACCGGAAAACAAAGTACCCGCTGTAATTGCCGGAACCAATTTACCAGCTTTAGCTGTTTCTGTCTTAAATGTGGTTATACGAGCAGCACCATCAGCCGCTTTCGTTACGGGAAGTCCCGGTTCCGGCAACGGTTTACCTATCATAAGAGGCAAAAGGCTTGCTGCACCATTAGAAGAAGTCAATCCACTCGGAACACCATCTTCTCCCCAAGTTTGCATATCAAAGACCATGTTAGTAGCCCAATACTCTACTTTGATGGTATAATCTTTCACCACATTAGGATCTTCAGCCTGCATACGATACTTAATATAGTCATCTTTACCCTTCAATACAGAGAAATCAATTGGCTTTTTACCATCTATCTGATCTTGAGTCAACATAACATCGTCTTGTCCAGAGACATGCAACAATATATATTCAATAGAACCTTTGTCACTGACTTTATATTTAGGAGTCAGCAATAAATCCTTAGCAGGAGTACCTTCCCAAACTTTTAAAGTTAACGAAGTCGACTTCTTGTCTTGATCAACAATAGCAGTTCCTTCAATAGTCATTTCCTCCATACTTACAGTCTGGCTCTCAACTACCGTTCCACCTTTAAAGTCTACTTTTACTTTCAGCATATCCAATGCATCAATATCCAACATTAAAGCCATATTCTCACCTATGATAGTACCCTTCAAGTTAGCAGTCACTTCACCAATTGGATCTTGCAACTTAATAGTTCTATTTTTTGCTTCGAAACCATATACTTCGCCTCGTTTCACTACAGGAATAGTATCTACAGTGATATCACCCAATTCTATTGCTTCAAATGCAAAATTCTTAATTTGCAATTTTACCATTGCAGTATCTCTCTTTTCCATTTTATAAGAATATGGTTTCTCAATATATACACGCTGCACCATACTTACAGGATTAGGAATGTTGGAAACATCAATGTTCATATCTCCTTTATATACTTTTTTATATAAAGAACTTACATTCACAGTGTCACCCTCTATCTCGGTCAAAGTAACATCAGCCGTCAATACTTTTTCATCAACCGTACCTTCAACCTTCACATTATATCCGGAAACATCATCTGACATCTCACCGGATAATTTACTAATATACATACTTCTGGTTTCTGCGGCAAAAGTTGCATTAGGAATTTTAAATTCTTCAACACCCGGAACAATATTACTCAGAATAATAGTTACTTTATCAGTACTTTCACCTTTAGCAAGTTCAATCTTAGCACCTTCAGTAGTTTCTGCTCCACTAACTGTCAGTTTCAAATCATCTCCTGAATATTCCGCTACAATATCTTCAACAGTAGGTGGAACTTCCGGTTTTTCATCATCGCTACAAGCAATGAACAGACTCATTGAACAGATCAATGCAAACAAATAAAACAATTTTTTTTTCATATAAATACTTGTTTAGTTAATAGAATACTCCTATATAAGAAGCAGTTTGTTTTCTCTTTTTATACAAAGGCGCAAAGTAACACTTTTTACATAACCTTCACAAGGTCTTTTCTATAAAAAGGATGTTCTTTTTTTAATATCACAATAAATTCCCAGACTATATATCCTGAGCTACTATACAAACTAATTCTATTCATATCTAGCAAAAAGACACATAAGTTCAAGTAAAACCTACTTCAAGCCCTTCAAAAACTTTCGTTTTTACAATATAAACTATAAACAAAGGCTTTGTCTGTAGAAATGAAGCTTCCGTTTACAAAAACGAAGCTTTCATTTCTATAAACGAAAGCTTCATTTACAATTTACTTAGCATGATGGGAAACTTTTTTCTTTCATAAGAAATATATTTTCCCTATAACTGACAGATATTTTTTATATCCCCCAAAAAGGAAAAAGAGAGATTTATTATCATTTTTGCAACGTTTTACAAAATTAATTGTTACCTTTAATGAGTCAAAAGCCTTTTATCCAGGTTATATTGGCACATTAACTTCATATATAAACCCTTAAAGCAATTGATATGTTCAACTCATTCGGCAATATTCTCCGCCTTACAAGTTTTGGAGAATCACACGGTAAAGGTATCGGAGGTGTAATAGATGGATTTCCGGCAGGTATTACCATTGATATGGATTTTGTACAAGCAGAACTCGATCGCCGTCGTCCCGGACAATCGCGTATCACTACCTCGCGTAAAGAATCTGACAAAGTAGAATTCCTTTCGGGTATATTCGAAGGGAAATCTACAGGTTGTCCCATTGGTTTCATCGTATGGAACGAAAACCAACACTCCAATGATTATAACAATTTGAAGGAAATTTATCGTCCCTCTCATGCCGACTATACTTATAAGGTGAAATACGGCATTCGCGATCATCGGGGAGGCGGACGTTCTTCTGCCCGTGAAACAATCTCTCGCGTGGTGGCAGGCGCATTGGCCAAAATTGCGTTAAAACAACTGGGCATACAAATCACCGCATATACGTCGCAGGTAGGCCCCATCAAATTAGAAAATAACTATACAGCGTATGATCTCGACTTAATTGAGACTAACCCGGTGCGTTGTCCCGACCCGGAAAAGGCAAAAGAAATGGAAGAACTCATCTTCAAGATAAAAGGGGAAGGCGATACTATCGGCGGCGTAGTGACATGTGTTGTCAAAGGATGCCCTATCGGTTTGGGACAACCGATTTACGGTAAACTTCAGTCCGCCCTTGCCGCCGGTATGCTCAGTATCAACGCAGCAAAAGCATTCGAATATGGCGAGGGGTTCAAAGGTCTGAAGATGAAAGGTTCGGAACAAAACGACGTATTCTATAATAATAACGGACGTATTGAAACACTTACCAACCATTCCGGAGGTATTCAAGGAGGCATCAGCAACGGACAGGACATTTATTTCCGCGTAGCCTTTAAACCGGTGGCAACAGTACTGATGGAACAACATACCGTGAATATGGATGGCATAGACACTACTCTCAAGGCACGCGGACGCCATGATCCATGCGTTTTACCCCGTGCTGTGCCTATTGTGGAAGCTATGACGGCGATGACGCTACTTGATTATTATTTGATAGACCGCACCACACAACTGTAACCTTATGGAAATAAAGAAATATATATCCGAGAACGAGCCTAAGATGCTGGAAGAGTTGTTCAGTCTTATCCGTATTCCCAGTATCAGTGCAAAACCCGAACATCATGACGATATGCTGGCATGCGCGGAACGTTGGGCGCAATTGTTGCTGGAAGCAGGAGCGGATGAGGCCCTCGTGATGCCGTCGGCAGGAAATCCGATCGTATTCGGACAAAAGATGATAGACCCGGAAGCTAAAACGGTATTGATATATGCACATTATGACGTAATGCCTGCCGAACCTTTGGAACTTTGGAAGAGTAACCCCTTTGAACCGGAGATACGCGACGGACATATCTGGGCACGCGGTGCAGATGATGACAAAGGACAATCGTTTATACAGGTAAAGGCTTTTGAGTATCTGGTAAAGAATAGCCTGCTGACTCACAATGTAAAATTTATATTTGAAGGAGAAGAAGAAATCGGTTCACCCAGTCTGGAAGGTTTCTGCAAAGAACATAAAGAGCTGCTGAAAGCGGATGTCATACTCGTGTCGGACACCAGTATGCTGGGGGCAGACCTGCCTTCACTGACCACCGGACTGCGGGGATTGGCCTATTGGGAAATAGAAGTTACCGGTCCGAACCGTGACCTGCACTCAGGACATTTCGGCGGTGCGGTGGCCAATCCGATCAATGTGCTTTGCGGGATGATAAGCAAAGTGACGGATGCCGACGGACGCATCACCGTTCCCGGTTTCTATGATGACGTGGAAGAGGTTCCGCAGGCAGAACGGGAAATGATTGCACACATCCCCTTCGACGAAGATAAATACAAAAAGGCAATCGGTGTGAAGTCTCTTTTTGGAGAAAAGGGATACAGTACGCTGGAGCGTAACAGTTGCCGTCCGTCTTTCGATGTTTGCGGCATCTGGGGCGGATATACGGGTGAAGGTTCAAAGACGGTACTCCCGTCAAAGGCATACGCCAAGGTATCGTGCCGGTTGGTTCCTCATCAGGATCATCACAAAATATCACAGTTATTTGCAGATTATATCATGAGTATTGCCCCTGATACCGTTCAGGTAAAAGTAACGCCGATGCACGGTGGGCAGGGATATGTATGTCCTATTACATTGCCCGCCTATCAGGCTGCCGAAAAGGGATTTACCAAAGCATTCGGAAAGAAACCGCTGGCGGTACGCCGTGGAGGAAGCATTCCCATCATCTCTACGTTTGAGCAAGTATTGGGTATCAAAACGGTATTGATGGGATTTGGACTGGAGTCAAACGCCATTCACTCGCCCAACGAAAATATTCCGTTGGATATTATGAGAAAAGGCATTGAAGCAGTTGTAGAGTTTCATCTGAATTACTAAAATGAAAGTTTCTTAAGTATGGAAGATCCCAATGAATCTTGGAAAGTGATTTCCAGTGAATATCTGCATAAAACACCGTGGCTCACGGTGCGCAAGGATCATGTAGTATTGCCGAACGGTAATCACATCCCTTCTTATTATATATTGGAGTATCCCGACTGGGTGAATACGATAGCCATCACACGGGAAGGCAAATTTGTCTTCATCCGCCAATACCGGCATGGTATCCGTGAAACGTCATACGAACTATGTGCGGGAGTCTGCGAAAAGGAAGATGCTTCTCCGTTAGTCTCCGCCCAACGGGAACTATTGGAAGAAACGGGCTACGGGAACGGAGAGTGGCAGGAATTTATGCAAATCTCTCCCAATCCGGGTACCCACACCAATATAACCCATTGTTTCCTGGCTACCGATGTGGAGAAAATTGCGGAGCAACACCTTGAAGATACGGAAAGCCTGACTGTACACCTGCTTACCCTCGCAGAAGTAAAGAAGTTATTACAGAATGGGGAAGTAAGGCAAGCGTTAATGGCGGCGCCACTTTGGAAATATATTTACTTAAATGCTTTACGGTAGGTACAACCGTTTTTCCATTCGGAACAACCGTAGGCTGTTTTACCTTTGATAATAGTACCTTTTCCACAGAGTGGGCAAGGCTGACCGACTAAAACATCTTGCAGAACAACAGATGGAGACGGCGTTTCGCTTTGCGTTTGCGCCGTTTTCTTTTCGGCAGTTGTTTTCCGAGGAGCTCTTTTCTTCGGTTCTTTTTTAGGTTTGTCGCCATCAGCAACCTTCACAGTAGTCGCCTTCGAGCCTTTTTCCGGGGCGGGCGCCTGTATGGTGATATGACGGTTGCTATTATCAGAGAGCACACTCATCACTACATCCGTAACCATCTGCTTCAGCTCTTCCAAGAATTGCCCGGCATTGTAAGTACATTTTTCTATCTCACGCAGTTTCTTTTCCCAGATACCCGTCAGTTCAGCGGACTTCAAGAGTTCTTCGTGGATAATTTGTACCAGTTCCACCCCCGTAGGAGTTGCTACCAAGTTCTTTTTCTCCTTACGGATATAGTTACGCTTGAACAGTGTTTCTATAATGGCGGCACGTGTGGAAGGGCGGCCGATGCCGTTCTCTTTCAGCGCGTCACGCAGTTCGTCGTTATCTACCAATTTACCTGCCGTTTCCATGGCACGCAGCAAAGTCGCCTCGGTATAAGGACGGGGCGGTTGCGTCCACTTTTCATACAAATCGGGAATATGCGGACCACTTTCGCCTACTACGAAAGCCGGAAGTACATTTTCTTCTTCTCCAATCTTTTCTTCTTTCTCTTCCTGAGATTGTGCCGACGGAGTGCCAAATACAACCCGCCACCCCGGGTCTAATATCTGCTTGCCGGTTACTTTAAATTCTATTCCTTCTACCTCACCCAATACGGTAGTCGTGGCAAACAAACAATCGGGATAGAATACGGCTATAAAACGACGGGCTATCAGGTCGAACACACGGCGTTCCATATCCGTCAAATTCTGCGGATGCTGTCCGGTGGGTATAATAGCGTGATGATCGGTGACTTTGGAGTTATCGAAAACTTTCTTCGACTTGGGTAATGTAGCACCCGCTAATGAAGCCGTAAGAGTTTCATAATCGCGCAATCCTTTCAAGATGCCGGGACATTTGGGATAGATATCGTCACTCAGATAAGTGGTATCTACACGCGGATAAGTAGCCACCTTCTTTTCATATAATGACTGAATGGTTTTCAGCGTCTCGTCGGCAGAAAAGGCGAACTTCTTATTACATTCCACCTGCAAGGAAGTCAAGTCGAAAAGGCGAAGCGGAGCTTCCTTACCGTTTTTCTTGGTGACGTTGGTTATGGTAAAAGGAGAATTCTTGATTTGTTCGAGCAAAGACATTCCACGTTCTCTGTCCGCAATCGGTTCGATACCCCGGTTTTCCTCTTCCTTTTTGGCTTTGGCAGCAGAGGGACTCTCTTTTTGCTTCTCGGCTTCCAGTATCAGTTCTTCTTCGCTTTTCTTGAGAATGGCGGAAAAAGTAGTGTCGCGATAGACTGTTTTCAATTCCCAATATTGCTTGGGAACGAAGTTTTGTATTTCCAGTTGGCGATTTACGATGAGTGCCAATGTAGGTGTCTGTACACGCCCGATGGAAAGCACCTGCCTGTTTTGCCCGTACTTCATTGTATAAAGACGGGTGGCATTCATTCCCAACAACCAGTCGCCGATGGCACGAGACAAACCCGCTTCATACAACGGTTGGAAATCGGAAGCGTCGCGCAACTTGGCAAATCCTTCTCGGATGGCTTCTTCCGTCAATGAAGAAATCCACAGACGTTTCACTGGGCAACGCGCCCCAGCTTTCTGCATCACCCAGCGTTGTATCAATTCCCCCTCTTGCCCGGCATCACCGCAGTTTATAATCATGTCGGCATGCCGCATGAGGTTCTCTATCACACTGAACTGACGCTCGTAAGTGGGATTACTGATGAGCTTAATGCCGAAACGAGGGGGGATCATAGGTAAACTCCCAAGACTCCACGACTTCCAGTTGGGTGTATATTCATGCGGTTCTTTGAGCGTACAAAGGTGACCGAATGTCCAGGTTACCTGGTATCCGTTTCCTTCGATGTATCCATCCTTCTTATCTCTCGCTCCAAGTACATCGGCTATATCACGCGCCACAGAGGGCTTTTCGGCAATACAAACTATCATTTGCTTTTTGTTGTTTTGAATGGCAAAGGTACAAAAAAGGGGGGAAAGGCAAGGAAACTTGTACAAAATTGACATTTAAATAAACATTTGGCATAGAGAAAACAGGGGAAAAGGAGTAATTTTGCCAAAGATGGAAAATGATAAATTTCAAACTAATAATATGGTAAAACAAATTTCAATGAAGCATTTGGCATGTTTTTCACTGCTATGCTCTTCTGCGGCCTCTGCCGCCGACCGTCCTAACATTATCTATATCTTCACCGACCAACACACAGCCAAAGCCATGAGTTGTGCAGGCAATCCGGATTTACACACCCCCAATCTTGACAAACTTGCCGCTGCCGGTGTGATGTTTACGAACGCTTATTGTACTTCCCCACTCAGTGGTCCTTCCCGTGGGGCAATGTTTACAGGGCATTATCCCAGTACTGCGGGGTTATCTGTAAACGGGGCAGCGATGCCTGATTCATTAAGGATACAAACACTGGGAACATTGGTAAAGAATGCCGGATACGAATGTGCCTACGGTGGCAAGTGGCATGTACCCGAACTCGATATTCCCGACAAACAATATGGTTTCGACAATATCTATAAACATAGTGATGACGGACTTGCCGAAGCTTGTGTAGAATTTCTTTCCCGCAAACACAACAAGCCTTTCTTCCTGGTGGCTTCTTACGACAATCCGCATAATGTCTGCGAATATGCACGCAGCCAAAATCTGCCTTATGGAAATATCGATACACCTGAAATACGTAATTGTCCGGGACTGCCCGCCAATTTTGCCAAGAACCCGTATGATGCCGATATCATTGAAAATGAAAGGGCCAATAATTTCAATGTCTATCCTACCGCTACTTTCACGCCGGAAGACTGGCGTATGTATCGCTACACTTACTACCGTCTGGTGGAAAAGGTGGACCGTGAAATAGGCAAGATTGTCGATGCCATTGACAAGAACAATCTTTGGAAAAATACGATTGTAATCTTTTCCAGTGATCACGGTGATGGTACCGGTGCCCACCGATGGAACCAGAAGTCGGCTTTGTATGAGGAAGTAATCAATATTCCTCTTATCATAACTTTACCCGGCAAGAAACATGCAGGCAAACAATTACCTCAACTTATCAGCAACGGGATTGATTTCTTCGCTACCATCTGCGACTGGGCAGGTGCCAAGATGCCACAAGGTGCTGTCGGCAAGTCTTTCCGTAAAGTTGTAGAAGAAGGAAATCCACAAAGTCCGCATCAGGACTATGTTATCACAGAGACCTGTTTCGATGGCAGCAAGACGAGAGGCTGGGCAGTACGTAGCGAACGATATAAATATGTCCTTTACGACAAAGGCAGACATCGTGAACAACTTTTCGACATGCAGAACGACCGGGGTGAAATGAGAAACCTCATGATGGAAAACGCTTACGAGGAAGTGGCACAAAAACATCGTGACATTCTGGAAAAATGGATGAATACTTATAAAATCCGGCCGACACGTCCGAAGTTACATGATGTTCCCGGAAAGATACTTCCCAAATAGTTAATTACTCAACAATGTATAAAGAAGAGAGATAACTTAACCAGTAATATTCTACTTTATCAATGACAGCCCAGGCAAATTCCCCCTACGAATGTCTGTAGCTGTCATTGTTGTTTATACCCACAAACTTCATACAGGATTGAAAGACAAAGATACAAAACTGAAAGTTAAATCTAACAGTACGGAATATCCCCAAAACACGATAGAAAGGAGAAAAGGACAAAAAAGTTTAATTTAGCAACAGGAAAAAGTTCAAAATAATACTATAAACTCCATTGAAAAACATTCGGAAGGAAGTTATCGGCGTCAACATCACTCTGAAAGGTAGCACCGATATCGGTATCATCACCAACATTAATGGGAAATACACCTTAATGATGTCCTTCCTGTATCCATGGGAGGGCACTCCGGTTTCCATATAGAGAAACGTCAGTTCCCATATAGAGAAACGGCAGTTCCCATGTAGAGAAACGGCAGTTCCCGCAAAAGGAAACGCGGGTTTCCATAGGGAGAAACAGCCGTTTCCTCCCATAGGAAACAAAATACTCCCGTTATATTATACAAAATCAAAGGCATTGGGCACATCCACTTGGAAAGAAACCACGTATAAATAAACTTGACGGACAAAGCAGTTGATGGTTGAATGAAATATATTGTCACAAAAACAGGCTGGGACTATTCCGATCCCAAACATTCTACAATGCGGGATGCTTCGGCTACCGCTATCATGGCATCAGCTCTGATGGAGCTCAGTACTTAATCTGGCAAAAAACGGGAACACACAAGAACTTCATCCTGATGCATGCCACCGGAAACTTCCTTAGAAGCAGTGAGCTGGACGGATCACTCTCGTATGCAGACTATTATTTCATGGAAGGGTTACTGCGATACTTAAAGATTATCAACAAACAGAAGTTATACCAACTTCAATGTAAAGGAATAAATCTCCATTTTCATGCCATAACTTAATGATAAGTGGAGATTTATTCCCTATCTTTGTCCAACAACCACTATCAGTCATCAAATATGGTAAGATATCTTATATGCCTTATAGTAAACCTATTGTTATTACCTACTTATGCGCAGAGACCGGAACGTATCAGTTTCACCCACCTTGGCGTAAACGAAGGATTGTCACAAAACACAATATTCGACATCACCCAGGACAAACAGGGAAATATGTGGTTTGCTACTTACGACGGACTCAATAAATTTGATGGTTACGACTTCACTGTTTATCAACATGACGAGCAAAATCCACATAGTATAGGAAACGATGTTATCCGTACCTGTATCGTCGATTCACAAGGCAGATTATGGATAGGAACCGGAAAAGGCCTTTCTCTCTATGATACAGAAAAAGATCACTTCCATAATTTCTACTATCAGAAAGAAGGCAAAAAACTGCCGATATCCTCTATCGTAGAAATCAACGAAAAACGGTTGCTTCTTTTCTCGAGTAAAGAAGAAGGATTACTATTATTTGACACTGAGACACAACAATTCAACGATACTCCGCTACATGCTTCCCTCACATCTATCAAACCTTCAAGTATCAACAGGCAGGGAGACGACATTTATATAGGTAGCTTCAACGGCGCATTCGTCTATTCAATCTCACAGAAAACACTGATAAATATCATGCCTCAAATATTGGCAGGCAAACATATCCGTCCCATTTTAAAAGAGTCTCCTACCAAACTATGGGTGGGTACAGAAGGAGATGGCCTATTCCTTATTAACCCTCAGACTCATGATGTTGTCAATTTTTCCCATACTCCGGGAGAAAAAGGCGGTATCAGCTCAAACTATATCCGGGCACTTACCCTCGACTCTGAAAATAAACTGTGGGTAGGCACTATCAACTCACTGAATATTTATAATGAAAAAGATCATTCTTTTCAAAGTTATACCAGCGACTTATCGATAAGCGGTAGTTTGTCACAAACCTCTATACGGAATATCTTCATGGACTCACAGGGAGGTATGTGGTTGGGAACTTATTTCGGTGGCATAAATTATTATCATCCTTTAAAAAACCGTTTTCACAATATCCAATTCAAGACAAATGAGAATTCTTTAAACAATAGTATCGTAAACTGTATAACAGAAGAAAAAGGAAAAGGCATTTGGATAGGAACAAATAATGGTGGTTTAAATTATTATGATAAGTACACCAAATGTTTCACCTATTATACAATGAAAGACGGACTTGAATCCAATGATATCAAGGCACTCTATGTAGACGAAAAGAACAATTTAGTGTATATAGGTACACATACCGGCGGTCTTAGTATTCTACACCGCAATACAGGACGGATAGAAACACTGAATAACCGTGAAATTAAAAATATCTATGCCATTAAACCTACTCTGGACGGTGAACTGTGGTTAAGTGGTTTGAACATTCTATTGCGTTTCAATCCCCAAAACAAGATATTCACTCGTATTGAGAAGCAAGCAGACGGTCAGCCAATGACACCCGAACGAATTATGACGATATTGCGCGATAGTAAAAATCGTTTATGGTTGGGAGGTGAAAAAGGATTGGCTGTACATCAGGAAAAGAATAATGAATTGACAGCTTCTCCGGTATTACCCGCAAAATACTCCTTGAATAATAAATACGTTAACTGCATATATGAAGCGCACAATGGTATCTTCTGGATAGGAACACGTAGCGGACTTTACCGTTTTGATGAAGATAAGAAAGAAGTAAAACAATACACCACACGTCACGGACTCCCCAACAACGTGATACATGCCATTCTTGAGGACTCCTTCGGTAAACTTTGGATAAGTACCAACAAAGGACTCAGTTGCATGCAACCGGTAACGGAAAAATTCAGAAACTATATCGCTTCTGATGGCTTGCCAAGCAATCAGTTTATGGAAAATGCCGGTTACCAAACCAAAGACGGACAAATGTATTTCGGAGGTATCAACGGCATCACGACTTTCTATCCCGAACAGATGGTGGATAATCCATATATTCCACCGGTAATCATCACACATTTGCGGCTCTTCAACAAGACCGTTCAACCAGGTGACGAAACAGGAATACTGAAAAAAAACATCAGTGAAACGCACAGCATTACTTTGAGCGCCGGACAATCCATGTTCTCGCTGGACTTCGTAGTATCCAACTATATCTCAGGCGATCACAACACATTTGCATATATGCTGAAAGGCTATGACAAAGAATGGTACTACTCAAGTACGCTACGTACAGTATCCTACTCAAACCTCCCACAAGGTACTTATCTATTTTTGGTGAAAGCAGCCAACAGCGACGGCAAATGGAATGAAGTTCCTACCGAATTGGAAATCATTGTCCTACCCGTATGGTATAAAACATGGTGGGCAATCTTAGTGTTTACCATCGCATTCATTGCTATCACGATTTTCATCTTCCGTTACTTCTGGTTACGAAAAAGTATGGAAGCACAGTTACAAATGGAACGAGTGGACAAAGAACGGCTGAAAGAGGTGAACGAAATGAAGTTGCGTTTCTTCATTAACATTTCCCATGAACTACGAACCCCGCTGACTTTAATTCTAGCTCCTCTACAAGAGGTACTGGACAACGTTAGTGACCGCTGGATACACAAGCAACTGGAACACGTACAACGGAATACCACTCACCTGCTACATTTGGTAAATCAATTAATGGACTACCGACGTGCGGAGTTGGGAGTATTCGGACTTAAAGTAAAATCCAATTTCATCCACAAAGTCATTGAAAAAGATTTCTTATTCTACGACCGATTGGCCCAACGCAAAGGAATTACTTATAACTTTCATTCTAATGTAGAAGGAAGAAAAGTACTTTGCGATCCCAATTACTTGGAACTTATTGTGAATAATCTGCTTTCCAACGCCTTCAAATATACCGGCGAGGGACAAAGTGTCACTGTCACTTTGAAAGAAGAGGATAATCAGTTAATACTCCAAGTAAAAGATACAGGTAACGGAATACCCATTGACAAGCAGGGAAAAATATTCGAACGTTTCTATCAAGTAGACAATGAGCATATCGGCAGTGGCATCGGTCTGTCGCTGGTACAACGTCTTGTAGAACTACATCATGGACATATCGAACTGGAAAGCCAAGAAGGTGCAGGAAGTACATTCACCATCTATCTGCCAACCAAAGAGTCTGCCTATAAACCCGAAGAAAGAGCTACAGAACAAGAGGTGAAAGAAGACCAACCTAACTACACAACTAATAATCAAGCTATGTATGTAGTCGATACGGAAATTGCTAAAGAAGAAGTTGAAACTACTGTGGACAATGAACATGAAAGAGAGCACATATTGATCGTAGAAGACAATACGGAAATCCGGCAATACCTGTGTGATGAACTCAGCAAAACCTACCACGTACTGAAAGCCGGGAATGGCGAGGAGGCATTCAGTATATTAAAAGAGCAAAAAATTGACCTGATACTAACCGATGTAATGATGCCCGTCATGAATGGTCTGCAATTATGCAAACAAATCAAGCAGAACCTGCGTACTTGTCATATTCCTGTTATCATCCTTTCTGCTAAGACCGAGATAAAGGAACAACTGGAAGGACTACAGGTAGGTGCAGATGACTACATTCCGAAACCATTCTCTATGGCGGTAATCACAGCAAAAATCAGAAACCTGTTCCGTACACGTTATCGTGCCATCGAACACTATTCCAAGTCACTGGATATCGAACCGAAAAAGATTGCGCTCAATTCCATGGATGAGGAACTACTTAAAAAAGCGGTAGAAATTACGGAGAAACATTTGGATGATGTAGAATTCTCTACTGATGAATTTGCACGCGAAATGTGTATGAGCCGTTCCAATCTACACTTGAAATTGAAAGCTCTGACAGGAGAATCGACGAATGAATTTATCCGGAAGATGCGTTTTAACAAGGCAAGTAAACTACTGAAAGAGGGACGATACACCGTAGCGGAAATCAGTACAATGGTAGGATTTAATACACCTTCTTACTTCGCTACAAGTTTCAAAAAATACTTTGGCTGTTTACCATCAGAGTATACCAAAGGGAAAGAGATCAAGTAAATATACATAATTAAAACTATATTCAACAGAAGTGAAACAATGGTAAACTTGTTCCACTTTTTATTCAACATCGGCCTCTGTAAAAAAGGATTTTGTATCATTATCTTTACAGTAACTAAAACAGATACATCATACAAATCTAATAATTCATTAAACAAAAAGGCTGACATTTATGAATAAAACAACTTTTTTACTAGTAATTTTCACGCTCTCGTTTGTCTCCATCCATGCAAATGACCTAAAAAGCGTACATGAGTTTGTGCGTAAGACTCCCTTTCCGCAAGAAGAACATACCCTTTTCATCAATCCTACTCCTCTCATCGTACCCAAAAATATGAGAGAAGCTGACTTCTTACAATTCAACCTCTCGCCGAACAAAGACTTTACTGGTGAGGATACCATACTTTCCGAACCCTTAGCATGGTATATGTTCAATCCACATCGCAAACTAAAGCCCGGGGTGTGGTACTGGCGTTTCCGTTCAGTCAGCAATGACGGCACACAAATGGCATGGAGCAAGACTTATCAATTCACGGTAGATAAAAATACTCCTGTCTTCGTGACTCCTACGTTAGACAAGTTCATGAATAACATCCCTAAAACACACAACCGCATCTACTGCTTTCTACAAGACCAATTGCCAGAAGCACGCCGCCATTTTCGCCAACATCCCGAATATGATGAGGTAGTTGCCGAATCGCGCGATGCGTTGTCTATGGACTTCCGCAACGACACGAAAATTTACAGACAAGTCGGTCAACTGTACAAAAACACCGATAAACTACTCACAGCCTATCAGCTCTTCCAACGCGACCTCTATGCCGATAAGATGGTACAGAATGTGCGTTGTATCCTCAATGCCGATATGGATAAGAAGGTTCTCGCCAACGATTTCAATGCCGGAGACATGGCTTATGTCATGGCCTGTACTTACGAAACTTGCTATGAGCGCTTCACCCCCGACGAACGTCTGAAGATTGAGAAAATCATCCTATACATTCTCGACAAACACATGAACGGAATGATAGGTATACCGGAAAACTTTCTCTATGAAGAACACTTCTGGCAGTTCAGTATCCGCCATTTCCTTCAAGCCGCCATTGTTCTCTATGAGAAATATCCCCAAGTCAAGACCTACGTGAAATATTTCTATGAATTGTGGACTGCCCGTGCTCCGGCATCCGGTTTCAACCGTGATGGTAACTGGCACAATGGAACCTGTTACTTCAGCGCCAATGCCATTACACATTATTATGTACCTGCCCTTTTCTCATATATCACCGGATTTGACTTCTTCCAACACCCTTGGTATAAAAATGCCGGTATGGGATTACTTTACACTTGGCAACCAGGATCCATGAGCGCCGGTTTCGGTGACGGACACGAACAGACTAATCCTAAACCTTTACGCATACGTAGTGCATTTGCCGACCTTTTGGCTCGTATCACAGGTGACCCATATGCCGCCTGGTATTCTTCTGTAAACCAAGGGTATATTCGTGAGGACGAAACACGCCTTTACCGTATGGTACTAAACAAACCGCGCCCCCGGAACAGTGAACTACCCGCCGATGCTCCCAAAGCCATCTGGTTTAAAGATACCGGTGAATTGATTGCCAATTCCGACCTGAAAAATCTCAAGAATAATTTGTCACTGAGTTTCCGCTCCAGTACTTTCGGCTCCGGCAATCATACCCACTCCAATCAAAATGCTTTCAACCTGCATTATCGTGGCAAGGCGGTTTATCGTTCCATAGGCTTCTACTCCAATTATTCAGACAAGCACAACTTGCTGAATTATCGTAACACGCGTGGACACAACACACTGATGATAGATGGTATAGGCCAGGCATTCTCCCCCCAAGCTTACGGCAAAATCACCCATGCATTCAATGGTAAACATATTGCATACGCCTTGGGAGACGCTTCAAATGCCTATCGTGATACCAGTGATGTACATATGTGGCACAAAAAGATTTCACAGCAGGGGCTCTGTCAGTCGCGTGAAAATGGTTTTGGTGCCACTCCTTTAAAGAACTTCAAACGACACATCCTTTTCCTTTATCCCGATATCATAGTGATTTATGATGATCTGGAAGCCTCGAAAGCTGTAACATGGAACTGGCTGCTTCACAGTCCTGTGAAGTTCGATATCGATGGCAACAAACTTACCACCCTCAACCAGAAAGAGTATTTCTGTGCCGTAGCAGAGATTTTTAGTAACACACCCTGCACCATCGAACAGACAGATAAATATGTTGCAGATTTTGATACTACGCATGCCCAACGCGGTGAGGATTTCAGTAAAGAATGGTCACTTACCGCTAACTTTAAAAATACCAAAGCCAACCGTATTCTAACCATTATCCATGTACATAATGCAGACAAACATCCTATCAACATTGTACGTCTTGAAGGAAACAAATTCCAGATTGGCAGCTGGGTGGTCGAAGCAGAACTGAATGTCCGACATACCGCCCGGTTACAAATCAGCAATGAAAACAATGCCACTCTTTTCAGTTATGGAAGGAAAGAAATAGAAGCCGATGGAAAAAGATTTATCTGTCATGACAAAGAGACTCCCATACTATATGACCAATTTGAGGATAAATGGGAAATGAGATAAACTTTCATTTTATATATGAATCCCCTTACCCCACAAAGGAGTAGGGGGATTTAACTATTTTCCGGCGTTTAATCATCTCTCAATGAAATCCGGTTCGCCACTTATCTGTTTCACCAAAAGCTCCACTTTCTGTACTTCAACCTTAGGACCACATACCAGTAATGATACGCCTCCCTCAGCACCATCTACACCTCCTCTGGCAGTAACAAATACATCCACATCGGCAAACTCCTTTACAGCTTCTATCTCGGTGTAAATATTCCCCTCTGTCACATTCAACTTCACTGTATTATTCCGTTCGGCATGACTACCGTTCGTTATCTTCTGAATATCGAAAAGGTCTTGCGTTGTACTCTTTTCCAAACCTACGGGACATATCCAGCGTCCTTGTCCTTTGTCAGTGTAACGACGCAAGCGAGCCACAGTACCTCCATCGGGCGCACCCGTACATACAGCAGCCTGACGTTTGGCATAGTTCACCATATTGGCGCCTTTGAATATAATGTCCTGGGGGGTCATCTTGGCAAGCGCATCCGCATAGCTCATTTCCATTATCTTTCCTTTGACCAGTATAATCTCGGAACAGCGTTTCATCCCTTTCTGAAAATCTTCTTTAGAACTGGGATAGATCCGCCCGGTAACAAAACTGCCACGTGGAGCATCAAACCCGGCAAGTTCTTCAGCAATATAGGTATTGGTAGTCCCCAAAGTAATGATAATCATTCCATTCTCCAAACGTTCACGTATATCCTTATTGGCAGCGATACCTTTGGCAATAAGACGTTTGCCCTCACTCACAGTGAGACGAACAGTTGAAATATATTCATAATTTTTCTGCGAAAGAGTATCCATAGCCTCTTCTTCGCCCACTTGTTTCGCTCCTTTGTTCACCGGTATACAACCACCCATCAGTAGCAAAACAGTAACCAGGATTAAATACTTTGTTTTCATCATTTTTTATTAAATTAATATATAAATACTCATATCCAATTATCATCCCGAAGTATATTTTATACCTCAGACCCTTTTTCCACAAGAATGAGAATACTTCTTTATAAAGAAGAGAGCTCGAATTACTCCATGTTCCCTATATCTCCAATTCGGGTACTTGGTCTCTCAATCTCACCGTTCTCTTTCCGTCGGACACAACTGTTTCACCACCATCTTTATAAGTGATACTCGCTTCATTGCCCTTGCCCGTATTTCGCACCTCAAATGACGGAACACCTTGGATCGATACATTCGCTTGGATATTCCAATCATCCACCTGCCAACTGCCGTTCTTCAAAAGGCGGGGAGCGAATTCAGCTTCTTCGACGCCATCCTTGGCATGAGTATAGACAATGGTAGCAAAGCGATAGACTACCTGTTTGTCTGAAGTAGCCGTGAAGTGCCAGTGATTAGGATATTTCTTGAAGTTACCATCAGCATCGGCACGTAACCAATTCACCGGCTCCACGAAGAAACGGCTAGTGGTGTCGGTCTTCAGCTTGCCCGGTGCATAAATATAAGCATCGGACTGTCCGTGTTTACTGACTGCCCGCACATGTACATAGTCTTTTGCCTTATTCATTTCCATTGGATTGGTGATGGTGTGAAGCAAGTAACTCCAAGTCACAGGTTCGGAAGCTTCCAGTTCATCATATATGAAAGTATAACCGCTACTACCCAGAGTAATGATGTGACGTCGGAAAGTCTTCAATCCCGTTTCGTCCCATCCATTTTCGGGAGAATAATCCACATCATTCTGTTCACCGCGCTTCAGCCATAGGGGAGAGATAACCTTACCATAAGCATTAGACGCATCACCTAACACATAACTGATTTTATCGCTTACATAATAACGCGGTATCCAGCCATATCCCTCTGTTCCGATACGTTGTCCCATACCGTTCACCAATATACTGTTGTGGGCACGTGTGGCACGATGGCAATAAACGCTATGACGATCAACAAAGCTAATATGATGTCCGCTACTGTAAAAGAGAGGTTCTCCTGCCCAGAAGGTATTGAAAGCATTCTGGTTGGCGATGGCATGTGAAGTACTTCCATAGGGACTACTACGGAAACTGAGCATGGCGCTGTTAGGAGTATTACTCAGGTCAGTAGAGAAAGAAGCTAACCCGGTTTGTGGAAATATACATCCCATAGGCATATCCTTCAGTCCCATACCGGAGGGTAGAGGCTTATGACACTGCATACGGAACCAAGCAAGTCCACCTGCCTTGGATATGCAATATTGTTGAAGTATTTCAGGCTGTTTAGCCCTGATGATACGTACGTAATCCGCTGCGTATGAGTTCCCCGTCAACTTTGCTATGGCATCGGCATAACTCACCCTAGGACCACTGGGTGTCAATACATTCTGGTGCGAACTACCGTTTCCCCCCGACTTGGAAAAAGGCGGTTGCTGATAGATAACGTAGTTAACGCTACCTTGATACCAAGGATCATCGAAGAAGTTAAAACCAGTGAGACGGGTATAGAGATAGGGTACTTCAACCAGCGTACGGATGTTGACATGAAAGTAAGAGTCTCCATTATGCCAGCCACCGTCCTTGTTCAATCCGGGGAAACGTGCCACCCACACATTATAACAATAATCTACCCATTCAGATGCTTCGGGCAGTTCACCATAAACACTGAAAGCAGCCATGGTAAATATACGTAAAGTCATCTGCCACACATGGTTGTCTGCGATATGATTTTCCAGGTTATTCTGATAGTGCTGATACATTTCACTACCATACTTCTGTATGCAGTTCAACAAATCACGGCGAAGCTTCTCATCCAGCCGATCATAGAAAACATCGTATGCCTGCGAAGCGATGGAGAGTAATGTAGCATCATTAAAGTCACCCACTACTTTTTCACTATCGCCCCAAGTAATGATTTTCATTACGCGTTTTATGGCTTCATCAGCATAATGCTCATCTTTAGTGAGTAGATAGGCACGGATCAAAATGTCAGTATTGGACTCTTCTGCGTCAATGATACGCCGACTCTCACGAGTGAGCATAGCCTCGCGCTGTTTCTCATTTTTCAATCCTTTTGCAAGATGAGTATTGATATCATCCACCGATTTCATAGGAACAGCAAGTATTTTACAGGCACGACTCATAAAGGATTTACGGTCGTCAGTACCTTCACTACGTTTTCTGATACTCTCCCATTCATTCCTGTCAAGTACTACCCGGGGATGGTATTGTGGTATCTTGGCTTGCAGGATCTTTAATGACGGCGGACAAAACGTTTCAGGATTATCCTTCACCGTGAAACATAGAATTTCGCTCCAGTCCGTTTTTCCTTCAGTAATATAGCCATATTGCCAATACCATTTACCGGGGGTTAGGTTTTCGTCGGGATTGAAGAAAGGCCAACGTGTTTCTGTTTCGATGATATCACCAGCAAATGATGGAGATTTCGCATAACGTAATCTATAACGGATCCCCCCTTTTTCCCTATCGGATAAATCTTTAGGTAAAGGCCACTGAAAGGATACCTTACGGTCAGACACTATCGCATTGTTCAGCGGTAAAGAGGTTTTACGCATTTCGTGCATCAGGTTTTGTTCGGTCAACCGGATGGTCGCCTTCTCTTTGGTTTGTGCCGATGTATCCGGCATACTAATTACAAAGAGAAACATCATTAGAAATAAGATTTTGCTCATAAATGTATTTCTTAAATTAGAGAATAATAACTTTGTTTCCGTTTATACAAAAATACCCACTTTTATCCACCCCATTCATCGTCTATGTATTTTTTACTGAAGAAATCATTCACAAACCTATCAATATTGTATTATTCATTTTTAAAATGGTCTATATCCAGTCCTATAAAAGACTACTTCAACAATATTAAAAGTACATTCCACATGATTGAAAGTCTTTTGTAATCTACTGATAATGCTCCAAACATTCCTGTTACTGTTCTTCGACCGGATACGCTATTTTTGTTCCATCACTTTTTATATTGAAATTCTTAAAATATAATAGCATGAAACAACTGAGTGTATTCTTAATGGTCCTTTGCCTGACAGTAGCCGACATTTGCGCGGGAAACATTTCGCGTATCCACGAGAATGAACGTGAAACGCCATTTCCGCAAGAAGAACATACCTTGTACATCAACCCGTCCCCTCTACTTGTTCCACAAAGTATGAAGCAATCGGACTTCCTGCAATTCAACCTGTCTCGAAGCAAGGACTTCCCGGGCGGCAGTTCCATCCTGTCGGCTCCTGCCCCGTGGTGCATGTTCAATCCCCATCGGATATTGGAAAACGGAACTTGGTACTGGCGTGTACGTTCCGTCAGCAAGTCCGGTGAAGCGATGCCCTGGAGCGAAACCTACCGTTTCAATGTGACCGATACCATTCCCCAGTTTGTAACTCCTCCTTTCAGCGTTTTCCTGAATAATATACCCAAAGAATATCCCCGCATTTATTGCTTCCTCAATGGTAATCTTGAGAATGCCCGTAAGGAAGTACGACAGCATCCCGAGTTCGAGAATATGATAAATGACTCGCGTACCGCACTCAGTACGAACTATGCCAACGATACCAAACCCTATAGGCAAATCACCCGGATAAGCGAATATTGTGACAACCTGAATACAGCCTACCAAATGTTGCAATTGGATGTATATGCCAATAAAATGGTAGAAAACGTACGTTGCCTGTTGGCTGTAGAACCTGATACCAAAGTCATCAACAATGATTTCAATGCAGGTGAATTGATTTATACATTGGCCTGCACATACGAGAATTGCTATGACCGGTTTAAACCGGAAGAACGTAAACAGATAGAAAATATCATCATGAATGTGTTGGCACGATACTACCAAGGACGTATGTTGGGGCACGAGGAAACTCACCTCTTCGACAATCATTTCTGGCAGTTCGCTTTCCGCCACTTTATGCAGGCTGCCCTGGTGATGTATGACAAATATCCGCTTGCCAAAGAATATCTGGAATACAGTTATGAACTCTGGACCGCCCGTGCACCGGCTTCCGGCTTTAACCGTGACGGCATCTGGCACAACGGTACCAGCTATTTCAGTGCCAATGCCGTAACCCTGGCATACGTTCCCAGTTTGTTCAGCTATCTTACAAAGACCGATTTCATGCAACACCCTTGGTATAAAAATGTCGGTCTTGCCATGCTATACAGCTGGCAACCAGAATCACTCAGTGCCGGTTTTGGCGACGGACACGAAAAGAACAATGGCAAGCCTTTGCGCATCCGCAGTGCTTTTGCCGACTTTCTGGCACGTAACACGGGCGACCCGTATGCCACCTGGTATTCAAATATCAATGACCGTTACAAAACCGAAACAGAAACCCGCCTATATCGTATGGCGAGCGGGAAACAGCGTCCTCAATGTACAGAAGTACCCGACAGTCTGCCCAAAGCTGTATGGTTCAAAGATTGTGGCGAGATGATTGCCAATAGTAATTTAAAAGATTATAAACACAACATCAGTTTGAGTTTCCGTTCCAGCCCTTTCGGTTCGGGTAGCCATACGCACTCCAACCAGAATGCTTTCAACCTGCATTATGGAGGGAAAGCCATCTATCATGCAGTAGGACATTACATGAACTTCTCCGATCCGCACAATTTATTGTCTTATCGTAACACACGCGCCCACAACACATTGCTGATTGACGGCATAGGACAACCTTTCACAACGCGCGCCTACGGAAACATACTACGCATGTTCAACGGCGAACATATTTCATACGCCTTAGGAGACGCTTCCAATGCATATTGTGGCATCAGCGAGTACCCCATGTGGCAGAAGAATTTCGCTAATCATAACCTAAAACAATCGCGCGAGAATGGTTTCGGAGAAACTCCTCTAAGGAAATATCTCCGTCATATCTTCTTGTTACATCCCAATATCGTGGTTATCTATGACGAACTGGAAGCCGATAAGGCTGTCAATTGGGATTGGTTATTACACAGCCCCGTTAAGTTTGATATTGATGTATCAACCGCTACGCTGACTACTAAAGACAAAACCAACCGGTATAAGTCTGTTGCCCGTTTGTTCAGCGAACAAAAATACATGATAACCCAAACGGATAAATTTGCGGCTCCCCCCAACCAAAAGAATGCCGTGCGTGGTGAAGACTTTACTGCTCCCTGGTCTTTAACCGCCAGTTTCGGTCCCGGAAAGAAAAACCGTATCCTGACTATCATACAAATAGAGGCCGATGGAAATAACGCTGTCGAGATATTCCACTCCGACGGGAACAATTTCCAATGTGGTGATTGGGCAATCAATGCCGAACTGGACACTAAACGCCCAGCAAGCCTATTTATTCACAACGACAAGTCGCAAGCCACTTTTAGCTATGGAAAAGCAAAGCCGGTCATCAACGGCAAAGTATATGAATGTAAAGACAAGTATGCATCCATCCTATACGACCGCTTCAATGACAAATGGGAAACAAAAGAGATGAAAGACAAGTAAAGAATGCTCCCAATACATATCGATTAAAAATTAGAATCAAACTACTTTATGACAAGCAACATCATACATCGTATTTTATCAGGAAGTATCTTTATATTATTTCCTTTCATAATACAGGCTCAGATCATTTTAAAGAACTGGACCATAGAAGACCATTCCGGAAAAATGCAGATACTCGTATCCAAGGATACCCTGGAGATAACCACCCCCAAAGGCCTTACCATGTGGTATAACCAAAGGTTGACAGGCGACTATGAAATTAGTTATCATGTTAAAATGCCGATGCAGGGTAGCCAGTACGACCGTCTCAGCGACTTAAACTGTTTTTGGGGTGCCAACGACCCCGAAAATCCCGGTAACCTCTTTGCACGCAGCGGATGGAGAAATGGAATTTTCCAGCATTATAAAACACTGACTCTGTTCTATGTGGGCTATGGCGGAAATCACAACTCTACCACCCGCTTCCGCAGATACTTCGGCAGTACGGCTAAAACCGATGACACATTGTCACGGCCCGTCATCAAGGAGTACACAGACAAGGCACATCTGTTATTACCCGACCAATGGTATCATATCCAAATCCGCGTAGAAAAAGGAATTACCTCCTATCGTATTAATGGGGAAGAGCTGTTCCGGCTCTCTATAAAAGAACGTGAGGGAGATGGACATTTCGGATTGCGCCTTCTGGAAAACCATGTGTTGTTCGCAGGCTTTCAGATTAACAAAATTCACTAAAATATTTAATGGCATGAAAAGAAACTCCCCACGGCAAGAAATATTTTGACTATACCGAAATTATTATGCAGATTATTATTATCTGGAGGCAATGAAAAGATATTTGGATTTAAAGGACTAAGTTATCGCAAAGTAAAAGTTCAAGTTTCACATATAAACATAAAAAAAGGAGTACCGCCGTACTCCAACCTTTTGTTAACCTTAAATCTAATACTATGAAAAACACATTACAAAGATATAGACTTCTGTCATATCTGCAAAATATCCAAGAAAAAAAGCATGTTATATAACACAGATTAATAAAAAGGGACGGAATTGCAAAAGTATTCCGCCCCTTTTTAACATTTTACTTCATTGTTTATTCTTCATCCAACAGGATTTCAAGAATTTGGCAAGCAGCTTTCGCAACCGGAGTACCGGGTCCGAAGATAGCAGCCACACCGGCTTTATAAAGGAAGTCATAATCTTGTGCGGGAATTACACCACCGGCAATCACAACAATGTCCTCACGTCCCAACTTCTTGAGTTCTTCAATTATCTGCGGAACCAAAGTCTTATGTCCGGCAGCCAGTGAAGAAACACCCACTACATGAACATCGTTTTCTACCGCCTCACGAGCAGCCTCGGCAGGAGTCTGGAACAATGGTCCCATATCTACGTCGAAGCCACAGTCAGCATACCCGGTCGCTACAACTTTGGCGCCACGGTCGTGACCGTCCTGACCCATTTTGGCAACCATGATACGGGGCTGACGTCCCTCTTTCTTCGCAAACTTATCAGCGAGTTCACAAGCTCTGTGGAAATCGCTGTCGTTCTTACTTTCTGATGAATACACGCCTGATATAGTTCTAATTACAGCTTTATAACGTCCTACAACTTTTTCGCAAGCATACGAGATCTCTCCCAAAGTAGCGCGAACACGGGCAGCTTCCACTGCCAATTCCAGCAAATTGCCTTCCTTCGTTTCTACACATTTGGTGATAGCTTCCAGTGCTTTCTGAACGGCAGCCTCGTCACGACCTTCTTTCAAAGTCTTCAAATTGGCAATCTGCTCTTGGCGAACAGCCGTATTATCAATTTCAAGAATATCAATCGGAGCCTCTTTTTCCAAACGATACTTGTTTACACCTACAATAGTCTGTGAGCCACTGTCGATACGAGCCTGCGTACGTGCGGCAGCCTCTTCGATACGCATCTTAGGAATACCGGTTTCGATAGCTTTAGCCATACCACCCAGTTTTTCTATTTCCTGAATAAGTTCCCAAGCCTTATGAGCAAGCTCGTTGGTAAGAGTTTCTACATAATAAGAACCACCCCATGGGTCAACGTTCTTGCAGATGTAAGTTTCTTCCTGGATATAAATCTGAGTATTACGTGCGATACGTGCAGAGAAGTCGGTCGGCAACGCAATAGCCTCGTCCAGCGCATTGGTATGCAACGACTGGGTATGGCCTAATGCCGCAGCCATAGCCTCAATACAAGTACGCCCCACATTATTGAACGGATCTTGTTCGGTCAGTGACCAACCGGAAGTCTGGGAGTGCGTACGCAATGCCAATGACTTCGGATTTTTCGGGTTGAACTGCTTCACAATCTTAGCCCACAACATACGTGCAGCACGCATCTTGGCTATTTCCATGAAGTGATTGGTACCGATAGCCCAGAAAAATGACAGACGCGGTGCAAAAGCATCGATATCTATCCCGGCGGCAACACCTGCACGGAGGTATTCCAAACCGTCGGCCAGGGTATAAGCCAACTCAATATCTGCCGTGGCACCTGCTTCTTGCATATGGTAGCCCGAAATAGAAATAGAGTTGAACTTAGGCATCTTCTGGGAAGTATACTCAAAGATATCAGAGATAATCTTCATTGAGAATGCAGGCGGATAAATATACGTATTACGCACCATGAATTCCTTCAAGATATCATTCTGGATAGTACCTGCCATCTCCTCCAGTTTGGCACCTTGCTCCAGACCGGCATTGATATAGAAAGCCATAATCGGGAGCACCGCACCGTTCATTGTCATGGATACGGACATCTTGTTCAAAGGAATACCGTCGAAAAGCACTTTCATGTTCTCCAACGAACAGATCGATACACCGGCTTTACCTACATCGCCCACTACACGTTCGTGATCGGGGTCGTAGCCACGGTGAGTAGCCAAGTCGAATGCCACCGACAAGCCTTTCTGTCCGGAAGCCAAGTTACGGCGATAGAAAGCATTGGATTCTTCAGCGGTAGAGAAACCGGCATATTGACGGATTGTCCAAGGACGCAAAGTGTACATCACAGAATAAGGGCCACGCAGATAAGGAGGAATACCGGCAGCATAGTCAAGGTGTTCCATTCCCTCAAGGTCTTCTTTTGTATAAACAGGCTTCACTTCGATGTGTTCCGGAGTTTTCCAGTCGGCTTTCACACCGTTAGCCTTCTGCCACTCAGCACCATTAGCAGGTTTGAATGCAGCATATATATCTAAATTTTTAAAATCTTTTCTCATCTTAGTTTACGATTTATTCCCTACGGTCATGACCATCTATCTTTCACACATAGGTACGTTGATGATTTACGATTGAAGCTACTTACTTCAAAAGTTTAGCGTTGAATTCTTTTAATGTCTCCAATACATTTACCCGTACATGGATAAAATTCTCGATTCCGGCAGCTTTCAATTCATCCATGCAGGCAGGAGCACCGGCAACAATGAACATGGCACGGCCATTCAGAGCCTTGAAAGCAGGAACAGCATATTCAGCATATTCATCATCACTCGAGCACAATACCACAATATCAGCCTTGGCAGCCATCGCGGCCTCTACTCCCTCTTCTACTGTAGAGAAACCGAGGTTATCAATCACCTCATAGCCTGCACAGGCCAGGAAGTTACAAGAATACTGTGCACGCGCCTGACGCATAGCCAGATTACCGATTGTCAGCATAAATGCCTTCGGACGTTTACCCGAAGCCTCCGTTTCGAGACGCAACGCTTCAAACTCACTGGCGGCACGGTCAAAGCTCAATGTCGGGACATCTTTTTCGCAAGCATCATGTCCACCACAGCAGCAAGTGGCCGCAACCGGTTTCTTATCACCGGCCATCTCATTGAAGTTCGGGAACTGGTTGGTGCCCAGCAACACTTCCTTACGTTTGGCAACAGCTGCATGACGAGCTGCATTACTTTCGTTCACGGCAGCCTGAACCTTGCCATTCTTTACGCAAGCATAGAAGCCACCCTCTTCCTCTACACCGAGGAATAATTCCCAAGCCTGTTTAGCGATGGATACAGTCAGGTTCTCAATATAGTAAGAACCGGCAGCCGGGTCAATCACCTTGTCGAAGTGAGACTCTTCCTTCAACAGCAATTGCTGGTTACGGGCCAATCTTTCAGAAAAATCATCAGGCGCAGCGTAAGTTTTGTCAAACGGAACAACCGTCATGGAGTCAACGCCTGCCAGAGCGGCACTCATGGCTTCAGTCTGAGTACGCAGCAAATTCACGTGCGCATCAAACAGGGTCAGGTTGAACGTAGAAGTCTCCGCATGTATTCTCATCTTGGCAGCACAACGGCACTCGTTGTTGGCACCCTTATTTTCACAATCGCGCAAACATTCGGGATTGTATGAAGCTACAATATTTGCCCACAACATACGCGCAGCGCGGAACTTGGCTATTTCAAGGAAATAATTGGAGCTGATGCCGAAATTAAATTTAATTTTTTTAGCCACCATGGCAGCAGGAAGTCCGGCATCAGTCAACTGATTCATATATTCATTACCCCAAGCCAACGCATAACCCAACTCCTGAAAAATATACGAACCGGCATTATTCAGCGTCAGAGCATTCACATTCAGCACACGGTATTTGGGAAGAACAGCGGTAGCTTCAATCAAAGCCTTGGCAGTAGCCACCATATCCCCTTTCTCCTTACCCTTAGCCAACATCTTGTTGAAGTAATCGTAGTTGATGGATCCCTGCAACTTGGTGAGGTCATAATCTTTCTTCTGGAAATAAGCCACAAGAAGTCCGGCCAATTCCACTACATGTCCTTGGCAAGTAGAGAAGTTCAGTTCAACACATTCGGCACAGATATCTTTCAACAATGTTTCGATGTACTCCGCACTCAGTTCTTTAGCCTTTACGTGGAAAGAAAGCGAATCGACCCCCTTGTCCAGGATATCCAACGCCTTGGCATTAGCTTCCTTAGGGCATCCCACCTTAATTTCCTGACGAACCAACCATTCATTGTTGTTTTTCTTGGTACCCCTAAGGTAAGGGAATTCACCGGGAAGCGCATCGGTCGTTTTAAGTCCTTCAAGATCTTCCATCCGGTAGAAAGGTTTCACCTTAAATCCTTCGTTCGTCTTCCAAACGAGCTTCTTCTCAAAGTCCGCGCCTTTCAAGTCTGCGGTAACTTTTTCCATCCACTTCTCGGTGGAAACGGGTGAAAAGTCTGAGAAGAGTTTTTCTTTACTGTCTGCCATAGTTTATTTAAAATTATAAATAGATGAATAGTATTTCATAATGTCATCAAGAGATTTGCAAATATACTGAAATACTTAAAACAAAAAGTTTTTTTAGTGAAAATTGCACTTGCCCGTGACTCCGTGATTATTCAGAAGCGGAACATTTCATTATCATGTATTTATTTTTGCAAAGCCTGTATAGCAAAAAGTAGCATAAACCCTTTGCCACCTCCCCTTTATTAAGTAATTTTGCGCAAAATTTAAGAACGACATATAATAAGGTACTATGAACTGGTTAGAAAGTTTGCTATGGGACCCCACATCTGTCGCCCACATTGTCTGTCTGTATGCATTCGTCATCTCTGTGGGTGTGTTGTTGGGTAAGATTAAGATTTTCGGGGTATCGCTGGGAGTTACGTTTGTGCTCTTTGCCGGTATCCTAATGGGACATTTCGGTTTCACGGGAGAAACACATATTCTGCACTTCATCCGCGAATTTGGTTTGATTTTATTTGTATTCTGTATCGGTCTGCAAGTCGGCCCGTCATTTTTCTCTTCTTTCAAGAAAGGGGGCATGACGTTGAATATGCTTGCGGTAGGCATCGTAGTGTTGAATATAGCTGTGGCGCTGGGTATCTATTTCATTGCCAACGGCAGACTGGAACTGCCGATGACAATCGGTATCCTTTATGGTGCCGTCACCAATACTCCGGGTCTCGGTGCTGCCCAGGAAGCCCTGAATCAGCTTAACTATACCGGAGATCCCATTGCGTTGGGTTACGCCTGCGCTTATCCACTCGGTGTTGTCGGCATCATCGGTTCCATTATCGCCATCCGCTATATCTTCCGCATCAACTTCGCTAAAGAAGAGGAAGATCTCAACAAGCAGGACAATGACATGAAGCACAAACCGCACATGCTGCACCTTGAAGTGCGCAACGAATCCATCGACGGCAAGAAACTTCTCCAGATAAAAGACTTTCTGGGTCGTCCTTTCGTATGTTCCCGTATCCGCCACAACGGTCACGTAAGCATACCCAACCAAGATACCGTTTTCCATATCGGCGACCAGCTTTTCATCGTTTGTTCCGAAGAAGATGCCGAAGCCGTAACCGCTTTCATCGGTAAAGAGATCCAAGTGGACTGGGAAAAGCAAGACACCCCGATGGTATCGCGCCGCATCCTGGTCACCAAGACAGATATCAACGGCAAGAAACTGGGTAGCATGCACTTCCGCAGCCTTTACGGAGTAAACGTAACCCGCATCAACCGTTCAGGTATGGATTTGTTCGCCGACCCCAACCTCGTTCTCCAAGTAGGCGACCGTGTAATGGTAGTAGGTCAGCAAGATGCTGTGGAGCGTGTGGCAAGCGTACTGGGTAACCAATTGAAGCGTCTGGACACTCCGAACATCGTGACCATCTTCGTAGGTATCTTCCTCGGAATTCTTTTAGGTAGCCTTCCCTTCGCCTTCCCCGGCATGCCGACCCCTGTAAAACTAGGTTTGGCAGGTGGTCCGTTGGTAGTAGCCATCCTGATAGGACGTTTCGGACATAAACTACATCTGGTCACCTATACCACCATGAGTGCCAACCTGATGTTGCGCGAAATCGGTATCGTACTCTTCCTTGCCAGTGTTGGCATCGAAGCGGGCGAACACTTCGTTCAGACGGTAGTAGACGGAGACGGTCTGTTATACGTCGGCTACGGTTTCCTGATTACTGTCATCCCTCTGCTTATTATCGGTATCATCGCCCGTCTCTATTGCAAAGTCAACTATTTCACCCTTATGGGTTTGATAGCCGGTAGTAATACCGATCCCCCCGCATTGGCATACTCCAACCAAGTATCAGGCAACGACGCTCCGTCGGTAGGTTATTCTACAGTGTATCCTCTGACGATGTTCCTGCGTATCCTGACGGGACAGATGATATTGCTGACGATGATGTAAGGTGAAATTTTAAACAAGATAAAAGATGCAAGAGGACTTTGGAAACAGAGTCCTCTTTTTTGTATATATAAAATCCCATTGTGAATTACAAGAGAGAAATCATTTAAATATAAAATCGAGAAATACTTGCATTCAACAGAACAATAAAGAGATCTATAGAAAAAAGCAGCCGGAACAAATTCCTCAAGAACCGTTCCGGCTGCCGCCTAAAACAAAGTAACCGCTGTTACCTGTCGTTTATTCTTTTATCTCATTCCGTGCAAGAGCATTTCTCCTCATGTGCATCCTCTCTATGTACATCTCTCCTTTATGCGCACCACCGTGGGCGCTCCCAGTTCCTCCCTCTCCACCACTTCGAGCCATCCACTTTGTTCCAGTTCAAAGAGAGCGGGATATACCCGCAGCTTATCGGCACCGGAGTATTGCATAATATCATCTACAGAAACGGTAGAACCGGAGAAACCGTTGATATAATCAACGATTAAAAAACGATATAGCATATTGGATATCAAAATATTATATTCCTTCTACATTTTTCAGCCTCTCTTAAAAAAGCTAATCAATAGGTTCCTTTTTATCAACTAATAAAGCAATTGGAAAGAATGATAATAATAGGTACTAAACAAAAAAGAGCTGAATAAAATTCAGCTCTAAAAAATCCATATCTCTGCAACGAAAATACTAAAGAAGTTACAAATCCAATTTTCTTTTTACAAATTCTTCAATATATCCTACCGTTCCATCAATCCCCAGCGCAGACGAATCTACACACAGATGATAGGTTGCGGCGGCTCCCCATGTTTTGAAACTATAATAATTATAGTATTCCGAGCGTTTTTTATCTGCCTTGCGAATCATTTCTTCCGCCGTACTTTCTGAAACAGAATGCAAACGGCACAAACGAGTTATACGGTCTTCAGTGGTGGAAGAAATAAATACATTGACACAACGTGGATGATCCCTCAAAATATAATCGGCGCAACGACCTACAAACAGGCAAGACTTTTCGGCAGCCAACCGGCGTATCACATCGCTCTGCACTTTAAACAATGCATCGTTGCTAAGACAATTCGTTGCCGGCATGGCTCCATCACTGATAAACGGAAATCTCATACCAAACAGACCGCCTATAATTCCTTGTGAAGCCTTTTCATCGGCCTTCTCAAAGAACTCACGACAAAGGCCGCTCTCTTCTGAAGCAAGGTTGATTAACTCCTTATCATAAAAGTCTATACCCAGACGGGCAGCAAGCTTCTCACCTATTTCACGTCCGCCACTTCCTAACTGACGGCCTATATTTACTACGAATTTACTATCCATACGCTCGTTTATCTATCTGTTAGTGGATAGCAAATATAAATATTATATCTCAAAGCTTGGTAAGAAGTCAACCAATTTCTTTTCTACTTTTTTCCCATTCACATGATCTATTATAGTCGTGACGCCTTTATTGGTATCATAGTTAAAGTCCAGTGAAACATTTTTATGATCATTCCGTATACGCAGATAAGGTGTACTATCTCCTGCCAGATTGCACTCTATCACCCAACCGTCTGCAAGAATAGAGTTTCCGTCACGCGTCACGATGATATCGGGACGATTATTTCCATGTACATCTATCACGTTCAGGAAACATGTCCGTGTACAGGGAGTAGTAGTTGCCGTGAAATGATAATGATTATCCATGGATTTACCCAGACGGTTCTTCCAATCTACAGCGGCCACAAAGAAAGTATCCGTCTGTGCATAAGTCATCTCCTGAGAAGAGAACAGATGAGCCACTGATATGCCATCGGCTTTGTTTTTACCCAAAATACGAAATCCTCCTTCTTCTCCGGTAATTTCCATAGGAAGTTCCACCGTATGCAATAAGTAATTCCACTTTACAGGTTCTTTAGCGGCCAATTCATCATAAACGACAAAAAGGCCGGAACGTCCCAACTGGACGATGTGGCGACGGAAGAAGTCCAATTTATTTTCGTCCCAGCCCATCTCCGGTGTATATCGGGTACCGGACAAGCGTCCACGTTCCAGCCACAAAGGAGAAACCACTTCTCCGTATGCGTTAGAAGCATCCCCTACTACATAAGAGAGTTCCTCGCCTTCATAATAACGAGGGATCCATCCGTAACCTTCCGTACCTATTTTTTGTCCCATACCATTGACCAAGATAGAATTGTGAGCACGCGTATTTCTATAGGCGTACATACAATGGTCGTCGGTAAATCCGGTACGGTGCCCGCTACTATAGAAAATAGCCTTGCCGCCATAAAAAGTGTTGAAAGCATTTTGATTGGCCAAAGCATGGGAAGTGGATCCGTATGCACTGCTACGGAAAGACAACATCGCGTTATCGGCATGATGGCCGATATCGGTATTCATCAGAGCCGTACCCGTTTCATTGAACACTTTACATCCGGGAAGGTCGGACAGATGAACCGTATAAGCAGGACGTTTTTTCCGGGTGGTGCAACGATACCAGGCTAAATCCGCCGGTTTTATCTCAAAAGCTCTTGAGAAGGCATCGGGATCTTCCTGTAAGATTTCGTACACATAAGCTGCCGCCCACGGATTGTTACATTCACGGGCAATGGCGTCGGCATATCCCACACGGCCTCCATTGGGAGAGAGCTGCTTTTCGTGAGAGTTTCCATGCCCACCCGATTTGGAAAACGGGGGTTGTTGATAAATGACATACAAAGCATTGTTATTGTACCATGGGTCCGCAAAAAAATCGAAACCGGATATGCGTGAGAAAAAGGCGGGTACTTCTATCAACGTACGGATATTCACGTGAAAATATGCATCACCGTTGTGCCATGCACCATCCTTATTCAGCCCCGGCAGGCGCGAAATCCATTCATTATAACAATAATCGGTCCACGTAGATGCTTCGGGCAGTTCACCGACAGTAGCGAAAGCAGCCATTGTGAGGATGCGGAAAGTCATCTGCCAGACATGATTGTCCGCGATACGGTTTTCCAGATGGTTGACGTACTCATTAAAGAACTTATCGCCGATGTTGCGGATATTTTCCTGCAAAAGTAGTTTTTCTTTGGGGGTGAGCAGATTGTAATAGCCATCGTATGCGGAAGTGCTCATAGACAACAAAGTGGACAGGTTGAAGTCTCCGGCAAAATATTTACTTTTTTGCCAGGAAAGAATTTCACTCAGGCGCTTGATACCTTCTTTGTAATACTTCTCGTCTTTGGTCAGAAGATATGCACGGACCAGAGCTTCTACGTTGGCTTCTTCGCGGTCCACAATTTTGCGGCTTTCACGAATAAGGGCAGACTTACGCTGAACGATGTTAGTCAGGGTGACAACAGTAGTAGTATCAATCTCTTCCTGAAGATGCTTCAAGGGATGGGCTATACAATGGGAAGCTTTGGCTATGTAAGCTTTCGCTTCGGGATTGTTCTTGTTTCGTGCTATGATACCATCCCAATCATCGGCATCAAGAAGTACGCGCGGATGGCGGGGAGAATATATGGAGAGAACTTTATCCAAAGCAGGCGGATTAAATTCCGTAGTATTCTCATCTATCTCAAACTGATAGACGGGTGACCATTCTTCCGTCCCCGCAGGAGTGACGTATGCATGTTGCCAATACCACCTTCCCTGAGCCAAAGTTTGGAAGGGATTGAAGAAAGCCCAGGCACGCTCTCCTGTGATGACATCTTTACTGAAATTCTTATCTTGTGAAATACGGATACGATAAAGCACTTTGGGCTTTTCATCCACTTTGCCGGGAACACCATCCAGAACAGCGCCCAAATGGGGAAACTTATCCGGCCACATGAAACGTGGCGGGTTCATTGCAACACGTGCGCCATCCATGGGAGAAGGAGTCTCACGGACTTCGTGCATCAAAGTCTCATTGGTAACCTTGATTATTGCGGGTTGCTCCGAACTGCCACAAGCCCAAAGCAAACAGATTACAGAAAGACAGAATAATAGCTTTTTCATAAGTATATTGTAATTTATACTATAATCAGACAGTGGTGACTACTTATTTTCGGAAAGTAAACAGTTCTTTCAGGCTAACCGTTTTATTGTTTACCAAAGGATGTGCCCAAAAGCCGATAAACGTAATATATCCCATAAATACCAATACCAGCAACATACCTACACGCAATGAAGTGGCATCCGAAAGCAGACTGATGAATAAAGGGCCACAAGCTCCACCCACGATTGCCGAGCAAAGAACTCCGGCAAAGGAACCATGATTTTGAGTCACCGTATTCAGAGCCAAGGAGAATACGATGGAATACATCATAGAAATACAGAAACCGATTGCGGGGAAAGCCCATATCGCTATTTCAGCGGTACCGAAAAGTGCCAGGAGAAGCAATATCATGGAGAGTATTCCTGAAATCTGCAATAAGCGCTTACTATCTATCAGTTTCAGCAAGAACATGCCAAAGAGACAACCGATGGTCATAGCCCCCCAGAAGTAGCTGATGCTTTGTGCACCGACAGTTTTAGGATCGATGCCATGATATTGTTCGAGGAAAGTACTCATAAAGATGGAAACACCTTGCTCCGTACTGACGTAGCAGAAAATACCCAGAAAGAAAAGCCATACATATTTCTGCCTGAACAGGGTTTTATAAGAAGAGGAAGAACCGCTGCGTTCATCTTCTTTCAACTCGATGCGCGGGAAACGAACCAACGCCACAACTACCAGCATGATGAGCAACAGCAACGTGAATACCCAATAAAGGGAAACCCACGGAAGAGTGGCCGGAGTGACCTTTGCCAGAATATCGAGCAACAGATTTTGTCCCGATTCATAAACTCCCGGTGCCAGTGCACGTATCAACCAAGTATAGACCAAAGGACTGACAAAAGACGCTACCCCGAACATAAACTGGGCCAACTCGGCTATAAACGCATAGTTTTCCTCGCCACCGACAGCACGTTGCAAGGGATTGAGCACTGTCTGCAACATCGCCATTCCCAGACCGATGATGAAAGAAGACAGTAGTAACATGAGATAGAACGGGAAGCAGGCAAACAGAATAGTACCGATGAAAGGCATGAGGAAGCCAGTGAACAAAACCGATTTCTCTCCGTATTTATCTATCAGAATTCCTGCCGGTATGGACATGATGGCATACGCCAGAAAGAATGAAGTCGGGATAAATCCGGCCATTGCCAGGTCTTTCAGCTCAAAATTATGGATGATATCAGGGATGAGCGGTCCCAAAATATTAGTAATAAATGAAATAGTAAACCAGAACATCATTATCAATGCCAGCATACCCCATTTCTTGTTATTTTTCATTGTATTTTTAGTTTATAAAATTAACGATGCCGCCCCGATAAAACCGGCCTTGTTCCCTAATTCGGCTGTCACGATTTCGGTGTTCAAAGCACAATCCGGTATGGTATTTTCTTTGACAACCTGCCTTATTTTCTCCAAATAGAAGGTACCCGATTCAGCAACTCCTCCACCGACTACTATCTTTTGCGGACTAAAGATGTTGATAAACCCGGCAATACCTCTTCCCAGGTAGTAGAAATGCTCGTTCATGCAATCTACAGCCAAAGGGAAAGCCTCGTGATACAAACGGACAATCAGTTCACCGTCTATTTCCACATCGAACTTTAATCCACGTTCGGTTGCCAATGCGGTGAAACGTCTTACCAAAGCTGCAGTCGAAGCATAATGTTCCAAACACCCTACTGCTCCACAAGCACATCGCTCACCATTTGCAATCAAAGGGACATGCCCCAGTTCCGTGCCACGATTGGCATATCCGTTGAAAAGTTTTCCATCAATAATTACGGCACCGCCGATACCGGTACCCACAGTGAGGAAGACGACATGCGTACAACCTCTTCCAGCACCATATTTCGTCTCTCCCAACCCCATCAGGTTGGCATCATTCCCTACAATGACCGGCAAGCCCGTCTGTTCTTCGAGTAAAGAGGCAACGTCAATATTCTCCCAACCCACTATATTCTCGGCACCACCCAGTACAACGCGGTTTGTTTCGTCCACAATACCCGGCGTACCGAGCCCGATGCCTTTTATCGCCCAATCTCGTTTTCCAGCCTCATCCTTTACAATGGTAGCTGCCTTCACCAGTTGCCTTATCACTTCCGCCGACGAGACAGAAGCAAAAGAGGGTAATCTCCCCTCAAAGGAAGAAAACCCCGCTTTATCTACCAAAGCATATTTTATGGATGTACCGCCAAGATCAATACCTATAGCATATTCCATAGTACAATGTATTTATGAAGCATATTATACTCTCTCTACCCATATAGGAGAACTCCATGCCCATTGCTGGTCGCGCTGACGAACTCTGACGTAGTAATAATCGGTATCTCTTTCGGGTTCTTTGTCTTCCAGATAATGTTCAACCGTGAAGCAACTTTCGGGCATGGCACGGTTAAAGAGAATAGCTTCACTGAGCCATCCTATCATGAAATGAGAACGTGACCCTTCCAACAGTTCGCCCAAAGAGTGCTCAAACCTCTTACCGTTGAACTCTGCCGTAATCACGCCGTCCTTGGGCATGGTAACATCCAGGATAACAGCTTGCATGGCAGGCGTAGTGGTATTCGGGTTCTTGGAACTGTACATATCCAATTCTGTCTCTTTACCGCTTACGGATAAGATACGATTGACCTTCGTTTCAAATTCACTTTCTCCAGGCTGGGGAGAAGTGAAGGCGGCTCCGCGGAAACAGGGTATCACCTCATTGATTTGCCCTTTATCAATAGACAGTTTACCTTGCCAATGTACATACTTTTCTTCACGGTTCCAACCAAATTCCACTTTCACTTTACAACGTACCGTGTCTCCTTCGGGAGTCTCGGGCAACAAAGGACCGCTTAAACGGGCAATGCACTTACGGTTCTTGACGATGTCGATATAGTCGATACAACTATTTCCTTCAACGTTGAGATAAATACGGCGGCTGTTCCCACGTACCACATCGCCGGGGAAAGCGTCGTTCAAACGGAAGTCAATGTTAATCTTGTCACCAGTGGCACAACATACGTGACGGTTCTTCATAGCGTCCCATATCTTATCGCGCGTCAAAGATTCTGCCAGGATACCGATACGCCCGTCACCATAGCTGCCCGGATATCCGGCATGCTGGTCGGTAGAACCCATGATACCGAATTTCTTCCCTTGTTCTAAACCACACTGAATGGTTCCTTCCCATTGACGGGGACCCATATCATGCAAATAATTATAATCACCTTGGTCGCTCTCTGCAAGCCCATGTCGGGAATACATCTCAACAAAGGGGGTTTGTTCTCCTTCCGTAAAGAAATTCCAGTTATATCCACGGTAACCCGTCTGGTATCCCATGTGGTGCGGAGTAATGAAAACTTTATGCCCACGCGCCTTCTGCTTCCAGTCTTCAATGGAAGTACATTCCACCAGAGGAGCATCCAAATCATAATTCAGCGCTACATGGTCGCCATGCTCCATACTATGAGCTTCATAACCGATAAAGGTAAGAAATTCTCCTTCCTTGTTGTATTCATTGGTCATTGCCACATACTTCTCGTATCCACCTTCACGCAGACGTTTGAAGGCTCCGGTATGATATTCAATCACCCACTTCAACCGCGGGTCATCCGCTCCCGGAATATCGGGCCACATGGCATGTGGAGTTACGGAAACAAAGTCGAGCTGCGCCTTGGCCGCTTCAAAAGCAGAACGCATGTCACCATGTCCGTAGGTTATGTTACAGTGGTTGTGCAGGTCTCCCCAGAAATATTTCAGATTACTGGCCGACGGCATCACTTTTTTACCGGAAGCATTTCCCATCTGGCATGCAGACAACAAGCTACCGGAAGCAGCCAGTCCTAAAAAAGACCAGCCTGTGTTTTTTAAAAAACTTCTTCTATCCATAGTATTTTCAAGATTATCTATTTTTCATAAAACGCCTATCACCTTTAAACAATTCTTTCACTTTCTCGTCAGGGTCATCGTCTTTATATTCTTTCTGTGTCTCCTTTAAAAGTGACATCAACTCGGCTTGTTTATCGGCATATTCAGCTTTTCCAAATACATTGTTCAATTCACCGGGATCGTTCTTCATATCGTACATTTCCCATTCATCCACATCATTATAGAAGTGGATTAGTTTGAAATCTGCCGTACGAATGCCGTAATGCCTCTTCACCGAATGTTCAGCCGGATACTCATAATAATGGTAATAAGCAGCCTTACGCCAATTTTCGGGTACTTTTCCGGCATTGGTCAAAATCGGCTTCAAGGATTTACCTTGCATCCCCAAGTTGCCCTCTGCATCTGTAGAGTTCAACTCTACGCCCGCAAAGTCGAGGATTGTAGGAGCAAAGTCCACGTTCATGGCAATGGCACTTGAAGTAGTTCCCGCCTTTATCGCCTTGGGATAACGGATAATCAACGGCATGCGCTGACATTCCTCATACATAAAGCGTTTATCGAACCATCCATGTTCGCCCAGGAAGAAACCTTGGTCGGAAGTATAAATGATAATTGTATTATCCAATTCTCCCGTTTTCTCCAGATAATTAAGCAGGCGGCCGATGTTCTCATCTACTGCTACGACGGTAGCTAAATAATCACGCATATATTGTTGGTATTTCCAACTAATCAGCTCTTTACCTTTCAGATCACCTTTACGATACTCGGAGATACGCTGGGCATATACAGAATCCCATTTTTCCTGCACATCGGCAGGCATACGTCTATAAACCTGCGATAGACGGTTGGTGGTATCTTTCAACAGCTCTTCACGAGTCATCAGTTTCAGGTCCCAATCGTTGGTCAAAGTATGTTCAATGGACATATCCTGTTCCTTGGCAGCCGAGCCTCTACCCTCGTAATTGTCGAAAAGAGTGGCCGGCTCGGGGAAAACCGTATTATTGAACATTCCCAGATGGCGGGGAGCCGGCATCCAGTTACGATGAGGAGCTTTCTGATGATACATCATGCAGAAAGGTTTATCCTTATCCCTATGTTCCAGATATTCAATGGCTTTATCGGTAATGATATCTGTTGCATAACCTTTCTCCACTACCTGTTTTCCGTTCTCATTGAAATCGGGGTCATAATAGTCTCCCTGTTCGTGCTGACCGGTCAGGATACACCAGTAATCAAAGCCTTGAGGTTCTGTTATCAGATGCCATTTACCGATGATGGAGGTCTGGTAACCGGCTGACTGCAACAGTTTTGGGAACGTTTGCTGACTGCCGTCGAAAGTACTGGCATTGTCTGTAAATCCATTAATATGGCTGAACTTCCCTGTCAGAATACAAGCTCTTGACGGACCGGATAATGCATTGACAGCATAACAATTATCCATACGGATACCTTCGTTGGCTATTCTGTCCATGTTTGGGGTCTGCAGCAAACGACCGCCGTAACAAGACATTGCCTGAGTAGTATGGTCATCCGTCATCATAAAGATGATATTCGGACGTTTTACCTCTTCCTTGGCCTTACCCGAACTACAGGCTGACACGCTGATGGCGGTAAGAGGTAAAAATAAATATGACAATCGATTCATAATCATAAATTTTTCTTATAAATGAAACTCCAATTGGCGTTTCTTGCCGTTAACGGATACCTCTACTTTCACAGCCTTCTCATCGAAAGTCTTATTCAAGAACTTAGCTTTGAATGTGGGTAAGAGAGACGAGTCTTTCGTTGGATAAATAACGGTTATGTAACGTACAGGCTCCGAACTGTTCTTATTCACATCAAATGAAACGGAAGTGCGAGGCACACGTTGGCGGTAGGCGATGGAACGCCATCCTTCTTTTTGCCGTGCAGAAATTTTCTTCTCAGAGAAACATTGCAGCTTTACATTGCTCGCACCTTCGTAGGAAGAAGTCAGGATATTGTTTTTCCCGTCTACATTGACAGTACCTTCACATAAATTATAGTTCAGATTGACAGTACCCTTGGCATCACCTACGGCTTCGTCGACAATGACAAAATAGGATTGGTCTACAAAAAAGACAGAACGTCTATGTTTCAGCCCGGCATAATGTGGATTTTCCGTTACCAAAATCTGCACATCACCTTCGGGTTTCCAAAGCTTGGTGACAGACTCGGTAGTTTGCAAATCCTTCTCGTCCAGTGTCAAGGTGTTGTGAACGGCAGTACTACGGAACCAGTTACGTAGTTTCATCACTTCACTGTCACCGGCATATACGTAAGAGCCACTATCCGGAAACAGGTTACGTCCATTGAACCACAATTCAAATGTTCCGTTATCGGGTTGACAATGCCATTCGCCTTTAGGACCGGCTTTCACTACCATCACCGTGGCATCTTGTTTCCATCCGTTTCTGAAAGTGAAGAAACCGGACTTCAAGGCACCATGAGAAAGATAAGGTAACGGAGTACCTTCACGACCTTCTGTCGCATAATAACGTATCCACTCGCAATCAGGGAAAATCAAAAGCCATTCTTTATAATTCTGGATTTCGGCGGAACGGTCACCCAACTTGGCGTCACTGAAACAAGGATTACTGTAATCGGGGAAACAGATACCAGAGTAGAACTCAATCATCTTTTTTATCGTATTGATATACTCAGCGGGGAACTCTTGGCGAAAACCGTTGACATCTGCCATACGCAGAGCTTTACAGAAAATATTGATAGCAGCCAAATGATAATGGGGATCGAGTTCATACTGACCACCATCGGGATAGACCTGTTTTTTTACTTCACGATTCAGAATGCCGATTCCACTCTCTCTCCATCCCGCAGCTTCTTTAAATTCCGGAAAGAACGCACCGGCATATACCATACGTTGCGCTTCAAAGAGTAAATGATTTCCCTGATCTGAATAGTTTGCCAGGATATGCAATGCATGGCGATGATAATTAACCAGAAATTCAGTCAGGAACTCCGGAGTAAAGGCTTGTGCCTTAATAAACAAAAGGAACTGTGAGGTCTGGTCTTGCAAACGGTTGCTCACCTCCAACGGGCGCCACGCAAAACGTACATTTTCAGCATTACCTTTTACTTCACCGGCACTTACAAGTTCATATTCTTCTTTCTCTACTTGTGTCAAAGGGTTCTTCTTAACCCAGTCTATATATTGTAATACCCATTCTTTTGCATACTTTTCGTCGCCCGAGAGCCTATATGCTTTTCCCATCGGAGTAAACCACTTATGGCGATGCAACTGCCAACGAAGTTCATTATCTCGAACCGGCCAATATTGCCAATTGATATCTTTTCCATAATTGAAAGATGGCTGATAGCCATAGTGTACAAAAAACGTATGCTCCAAGGCATCATCCGCCCACTTCTGTTCGGTTTTGGAGATTTTGAGGTTCTTCAAGTCCAGATCGGGATGTACAATTCCCGTACGGTTCCGGTAATAGTCCAGCAAAGCCTGAGCCGCTTCATTCCATTGCTGTTGGCCACAGGCTGCTTTCACCTTCTCCAAGCCCGGATAATCCAGGTTCAACAGGTCGAAAGCTTCTTTCCTGAGTTGCTGCGCTTCTGTACATACGGCAATCATCAGGAACATGATACCCAAAATATACTTTATCGTTTTCATGGTATATAAATTTAGATTAGAGAGATTTATAATCAAGACCTTTTACCTGCATATAACGGACTAACGCCTCCAGATAATAATAATCAGCATAATTAATAGGAGTATCAATCTCAGAGCCATTAGGCAGTGATCCGGTAGAGTGCATCAGGATAAATCCCTGGTTACTACCGGATTTAGCCAGATACGCATCGGAAGAAAGGCTCTTGAGAAGTTTCTCGGCATAGTCCAAATAAACTTGTCCGTCTTCTACCAACGTGCTGAGTTCTATCAATGCAGAAGCTGTGATAGAAGCGGCAGAAGCATCCCGAGGTGTCTGGGGCGTGTCCGGTGCATCATAATCCCACAAAGGAACGGCATCTTCGGTTTTTACACGTGTCATAATCAGATTGGCAATGTCCTTAGCTTGTTGTAAGAAAACTTCATCTTTTGATTCACGGTAACAAGAAGTATATCCGTATACTCCCCAAGCCTGGCCACGTGCCCATGAAGAATCGTCATTCTTTCCCTGATGTGTGCATTTCAGTTCTACGGTTCCGTCATTGTTGTAACTTACCACATGATAAGAAGAATGGTCTTCTCTGAAATGGTTCTTCAGAGTAGTATCGGCATGTTTCAATGCGATTTCTTTATACTCAGGATTGTTTGTGAGGTTACTAACGTAGAACAACAAATCTAAGTTCATCATATTGTCTATGATTACCGGGAAGTTCCATTTTCCAAAATCCCAGGAACGGATGCAACCAATCTGCGGGTCAAAACGCTCACACAAATTATCGGCTGTTTGTATCAATGCCTGACGAACGCTGTCTGCCGGACACAACCGATAGGCGTTGCCATAACTGCAATTCATCATAAAGCCAATGTCATGCGTACCTTTGTACTCTCTCACCGGATAAAGATAGTTTGTAAACTTAATAGCGTCTTTTTTCAAATCCTCATCACCCGTTATCTGGTAAGCATACCACAGGTTACCGGGGAAAAATCCACTGGTCCAATCATAGACGGAGGAACAATAACGGCGGGTACCTATTACATCCTTCACTGGTTTCACCCGCAAAGAGTCCTTAAAAGTTGCAGGATCTCTTTGCAACTGGCTGCAAAGAAAGTCCATATCATACCCTGTCCAAATGGAGCGAGGCAATAAAAGAGAATCACCTACATCAGTTACCGTTCCCTTCAGTTGTTCTGCCGATACATCTATCGCATTTTTCAACCAAGTATAATCTTCCTTAGACTGGGTAGAAGTACAACTATAGAAACTCTGCAACGTAGTAATTGCGCAACAAAACAATAAAATTTTCTTCATATCAATACATTTGTTTCTTGTAATACATGTTTATCTGCAAATCTACAGAGAAGCCCTGTCTTTCATTGACAATAATATCCAAAAAATCTCACAAAAACAGTGGAATAATATCACTTCTGTTGAATTTTACATAACATTCATCCAATTTCAATAAAATATTCCTTCTATAAAAGAGAAAGAGAGGAAGTAAATATTACCTCATTACCTCCTCTCCATCAAAATTACTTTTTACTCAGGACTATTCATATCCCGGATTATTTTTGCCTTCCAAAAGTGGATTACTTTGTAACTCTGACAATGGAATAGGGAATAGTTCGTGTTTACCCGTTTCAAAATTCTTATAAGCAGGATAAGGCTGGTTTGCTACTTTATTCACACTGGTGGCGTTTCCCATCAACACCAATGCCTCTTTCAAAATACCCCAACGAAGAAGGTCATACTTACGCTGCCCTTCGAAAGCCAGTTCAAAAGCACGTTCCCAATATAAAGCAGTACGGAATTTACCGGCCTCATCTGCATCCGAGATAAATGGAAGATCCAATACTTTCGGGGCCTTCATCAGACTGGCATAATTGGCAGAAGTAATGGGGGTAGCATTCGCACGAGTACGTACACTATTTAATAACTTCCAAGCTTCAGGAGTATTATCGGTTTCATTATAAGCTTCGGCAGCCATCAAAACAACATCAGCATAACGCAACGCACAGAAATTAACATCGGTATTATTAGGATTTTTAAAACCTAACGGCATCCATTCACGACGCCATTTACCTGGATACCAATCCTTGCCATTCTTATTTTGAGTCAATACGTGACTGTAAGAATTAGCATTCCACTTATATTGATAGGTACAAACCATCACATCTCTACGGACATCTTTATCTTCAAAGAAATTTTTCCACTCAGGTACCACACGGAAAAAAGCGTTAGCACGTCCCATATAGCTTCCTGTTTCTGTAGACTTAATACCCGGGGCAGCTACCAACGGTCCATTATAAGTACCCCATGTACCACCACCCTCATTGTTGCCATCAGGTGTAAAAAATGCTATCTCAAACAAACTCTCCTGATTGTTCAGCGTACCTTTAGAGAAACCTTTGAAAAGCTCCAAATATCCATCTTTATAGAAATCATGGTATTTCTTGGCTTGAAAAGCTTCCCATTCATCAATAACCGCTTCAAAATACTCTTTACGTTTTGCATCATCCGGACGGGTCAATTTACCATCCATCTGCAAACTATAACCGGCACGTTGTAAATAAACACGCATCAACAATGCACGGGCAGCTCCTTGAGATGCTCTTTCGGGAGAAGAAGAACCGTCGGCCCATTCCAGGTTATTCTTTGCAAAGTTTAAATCATTGATAATTTCGTCATAGATAACTTCACGGCTTACACGAGGCTGAAAAGCGTCTTCACGACCAGAAGTGTAAGTTGTCTTATATGGAACGTCTCCCCAATACTTAACAAGGTCAAATGCAAGGAAAGCACGCAGAAAATGCGCTTCGGCTACCATAGCAACCAGTTTCTTATTGTCTTTGTATCCTGCCATGTTTTCAATGCCATGTATGGCATAGCTGGCCCTGTCGATACCTTGATACTTGAGTTCCCATAAAGATTGTATCCATGTATTGGTATTCTTCACCATATAATGAGCTATATCGCGGCGTGTATTGTCTGTTCCGGTACCATTAATATAATATGTATCATCCGAAGCCGGCATTGCCATTTCATCTTGTCCATAATGTGCCGGTTTGGCAAATGAATTATAAATGCCATAGATAGCCATTTGCGCATTTCCCTCGGAAGTGAAGAAGTCTTCTTCCTTGTAAGAAGAATCAGGCTTTTCCGTCAACAAATCATCACAGGAAACAAATCCTAAAACGAACAAAGCGCTCAATATATATATAAATTTATATTTTCTCATTGCTGTATAATTTTAAATTGGAATTAGAATGTCAAGTTAATACCGAATACATAAGAGTGACTGCGAGGATAAGCGCCGAAGTCAACACCCGGAGTCAAACTGTTACCCATAGTAGATACTTCAGGATCATAACCGGAGTATTTTGTCCATGTCCAAAGATTGTTTGCCGTAGCATACAGACGTAATGAATTAATTCCTGCTTTGGTGAGCCACTTGCGCGGGAATGTGTATCCTAATGTTATATTGCTCAACTTCAGGTATGAACCATCTTCTACAGCCCATGAATGGATGTAAGTATCACCAATCTCCATATCATAATATGCAGCTACGGATTTACCTCTGTTCAATGCAGCCAATTCAGTAGGATCAGTAACGACTTGTCCTTGTGAATTAACGGTCATCCAGCGTTTATCACTTCCGCAAACTGCCAATACATTCTGATTTTTAGAACCACTCTTGGTATTGGTCAATTTTGTGGCATTAAATACATCGTTACCATAACTATAAGTAAGGAATATACTTAAATCAAAGTTTTTGTAATTGAATGTATTATTGATACCGCCATAGAACTTAGGATTAGCATTACCAATAACCTTTTTATCATCTTCCGTGATAAGTGGAGTACCATCCTTGTCTACTACTGCATTTCCATCAAGATTTGCAAATTTCCACATACCGGGTTTTACAGCCGAACGGTTGCCACTGTAGGGAACACCTTTCTTAAGTAAATAGGTATTGGTTGCTGCATCAAAATCAAAATCTTCTACCTGGTATAAACCCTGAGTAACATAACCATACATCTGTCCCATAGATTGCCCTACAGCTACAATATGTGTATTTTGATTATATCCGAAACTGGCCTCCCATAACTGTACAGACTCACCGGTCAGCTCTTTTACTGTATTCTTATTGTGTGAGAAAGTTACATTTGTATTCCATGTAAAATCTTTTGTCTGAATGTTTACAGAGTTGATTGACAAATCAATACCTACGTTTTCTGTAGCACCTGCATTCACAACCATGCTCTTATGACCGGATGAGTATGGTAACTTGGCATTCAACAGAAGATTACTGCTTCGGTTAATATAGAACTCGGGAGAGATTGTTAAACGTTGGTTGAAGAAACCCAAGTCAAGGCCCATATTGAATGTCTTATTGGCTTCCCATTTCAAATTAGGATTGGGGATCTGGCTAAATGCATAACCAGGAGTTGTACTATCACCGTTTGGAGCCGTTACGGAAGACAAAATTGCCAGACTGTTGTAGCTACCGATACGATTATTACCAGCCATACCATAGCCTATACGGAATTTCAGATCGGAGAAAATATTTAAATTCTTAATAAATTCTTCTTCTCCAATACGCCATGCAGCAGAGACGGCAGGGAAATACCCCCATTTATTATTCTTACCAAACTTAGAAGAACCATCGGCACGGAATGAAGCCGTAAACAAATACTTGTCAGCAAAACCATAATTAACACGTCCAAAGAAAGAAAGGAGTTTATCATCATAATTTTGACTGGATGTCGGAGTCCCCGGTAAACCTAAAGACAAATCTCCCAAACCAATTTCATCATTGGGGAAATTAGTAGCCGAAGCTTTGAAAGCACGTGTCCAACGATTGACAAATTCCTGTCCTGCCATCACCGTTAAATTGTGCTTGGCTTTTTCCAAATTATAGCTCAATACATTTGAAATTTGGAAACTACCACCTTCTGTATTCTGGATACTACCATTAATATTAGTACGTTTGGCTGTAATAGATTTATCGCCATAGAAAATTTCATTACGACGAGTATAATAATTCATACCGGTACTGTTACGGAAACTCAAACCTTTAAGTATTTTATAATTAAACCCTCCATTTGCCTGGAATGTACGATACTCTTTATTGTTTGTCTCTTCTGCGGCGGACAATAAAGGATTTTGCATAACGTTACCAGAATCATCAGCCAAAAGCGGGTCTTCATCTGATTCAACAAGAGTACGATCATCTCCCGTGATACCGATAGTAGGACGATATTGCAAAATATGCTGTAACTTATTGAAACGGTCGCCATTCTCTGAAGTACCCATACCAAATACTTTTCTTTGGTCGAAAGTAATGCGAGCATTGATAGAGAGACGCTCATTGGTATCATGACTCAAACTCATGGAGATGTTGTGCTTGTTATTACCACTGTATACCATGGCACCTTCATCTTTAAAATAAGAGTAAGCAGCGTTATATTTCAGTTTATCGGTACCACCAGCCACACTGACACGATAATTTTGTGTAAGTGCCGTACGTCCCAAAGCTTCTTCTTGCCAATCAATGCCGGCACGATTAGCATAATTGGCAGCAATATCGCCAAACTTACCATAACGTTCCTCAAACTTGGCTATATCTTTTTCCAGATCTTGAGAAAGCCCTACAGTACGTTCATAGTCCAGTAATACAAATTCTTGTGGAGAAAGTACATCCAGTTTTCTGGCAATCTTCTTAAACCCTACATAACTATCAAACGAAACAGTCATCTTTTGTCCCTTTTTGGCACCACTCTTTGTAGTAATAACAACAACCCCGTTTGCACCACGTGCACCATAGATTGCGGTAGAAGATGCATCCTTCAAGATATCGATTGTCTCAATCTCAGCAGGGTCAAGACTACTCATACCGTCTTCACTGGGAAATCCATCAATGATGTAAAGAGGTTCATTACTTTGAGTAATGGAGATACCACCACGTACACGAATAGAAATGGATGAACCCGGAGCACCTTCACTCTGAGTAACCTGTACGCCAGCAACACGTCCGGCCAATGCTTGCGAAATATCAGAAGTCGGAACTTTCAGCAATTCATCACTTTTGACCGACACAACGGAACCTGTCAAATCTTTACGGGAAACTGTACCGTAACCGATAACAACTACTTCATCCAATACTTTGGCATCAACCTGCAACGTTACATTAACAACTTTCTGACCATTGACCTTCACCTCTTTAGTAGTCATTCCCACATACGAGAACACCAATACATCTTTAGAAGCGTCATTCACTTTTAAAGTATAGTTACCTTCTATATCGGTTACCGTTCCAACACCGGCGGCACCTTTAACAGTAACGCTACCTCCAATTACCTCATATCCTTCGCTGTCAACGACCTTACCGGTAACAGTCTGACTTTGCGCGTATGTGACCATACTTACAAGAGCAAAGAAAAAGATCAAAAACAATTCTTTTAAACTGTGCATAATAATTAAATCTAAGTTAACATTAATATAGTTTTATCTCGACCACAAATGTATCACCGACAATCAACACAATATGAAAATATTGTTTTAATTCCCCCTACTTTTCCTCAGCTCTCATGCAAATATTGTTTATGCGACCCTAATTTCGTGTAAAAGTCACAACAAACACTTTTAAAAGGCGGTTTTAGACACTTCAGAGACCTATTCAACCAATAAAACATATCTCGGAAAGTATCATTTTTCAAACAAAAAAATAGGATGATAATAAAGGAATATCGGATATCCAAACATTCCTCATTATCACCCTAAGAAACAAATGACTTATATTATTTTACGTATTCAATTTCTATCAATATTCGGTTGTATCAATTCTATTTCAGAAAATCGGCACGCATCGGAGCAAAACAGTCGATAAGAACACCCGGTTCCAAGCAAACACAACCATGCAAAACGTCCGGTTCCATGTAAATGCCATCACCAGCCTCAACTATTTTTTTCTCTCCCCCTACCGTAAATTCAAACTTACCGCTCGCAACGTATGTAGTTTGTGTATGATAATGTTTATGAGGAGTTCCAATAGCCCCTTTCTCAAATTTAACCTTCACTAACATCACTTGGCCGTCATAACCCATAATTTGCCTGGTAACACCTTCACCAGCAGGTTCCCATGTTTTATCTTTTTCATAGATAAAAGTAGTACTTCTTGTTTTTTTAACTGGTTCATCAGGAGTGACATTACTCGTAACCTGCGATGCATATAAAGTAGTTATCATAAGGAGTGACATTCCACATATACATACACACTTCTTCCATACATTCATTTCCATAATCAAATAAGTTTTTAGTCGTTTAAATTATATTGTTCTGATAATGTTGCAAATTTATAAATAGTAATCTGTTTATAAGTCTTTCCGGGCAATAAAACTGTAGAGGGGAACTGCTGTTTATTGGGAGAATCAGGGAAATGCTGCATTTCAAGACAAAATCCATAATATTTTCCATATATTTTATTTCCATGTCCAGTAAGATAGTCCATATTTGAATTCGGGATGTAGAACTGCATCCCGGGTTCTGTAGTATAGGCTTCCAATACCCTACCCGACTCAGGGTCAATCACCGTTGCCACCAATTCCAAGGAATCAAGTGACTTATCAAGTTTATAATTCACATCATATCCCTTTCCCGACTGTTTTACCCTATTTTCAACATTTCGTAGCGAAGTAAAGTCATATTCTGTTCCGGCAATCGGCATGAACTCTCCTGTCGGAATGCCATCAGTATCTACCGGAGTGATAAAATCCGCCTTTATCTTATAAAGATGATTGAGTACAGCTCCTCTACAACCGGTCAAATTAAAATAGCTATGGTTGGTAAGATTGACAACCGTAGGTTTATCCGTAGAAGCCGTATAATCAAGAATAATTTCATTTTGATTGGTCAGCTTATATGCCACTAAAAGATTTAACACTCCGGGAAAACCTCCTTCCAAATCAGCACTTTGATACTTAAAAATAACAGCAGCTGTATCTTTTACTGTATAAAAAGTATCTATCTCAAATACCTGACGATTAAATCCTTGCGTTCCTCCGTGAATGGAGTGTTCCTTATTGTTCTTCTCCAAATGATAAGTCTGATTATTCAGGTGAAATTCCGCATTGCTTATTCGATTGGCATATCTTCCGATTGTAGCACCGAATTTAGGGTGTTTACCTAAATAATTTCTCAGACTATCAAATCCTAAAACTACCGGTTCGAAATGTCCGTCTTTATCAGGGGCAGAAACATAAGTCAATGAAGCAGCATAATTAGTTACTTTAATAACCATACCATTTGCATTCGTTAGCTTGAACAGTTCGATGATTTTATCTCCATCTTGGATGTTTTTTTCTTTAGATACAGAGAGCCCTGCTATCAGGGGTTGCATACACGAAACAAATAAAAACAGAACTGTTGTTAAAAGTAAAATGATACGTGTTTTCATGCGAAAATAAATATTATTTCTTTCCATACTCTGTGGGTAGGCAACCCATATACTTTTTAAAACGTGCCGCAAAATAAGAAGGGGTATTATAGCCTACCATAAAGCTGATTTCGGAAACCGTATACTTCCCTTCCTTCAGCAATTGACAAGCCCGGTTGAAGCGTATTTTATGGATGAAATCAATAGCCGACTTACCGGTAATCGCTTTCAATTTCAGATGGAGACTAGAACGGCTCATATTCATTTCACGCGCAAACAACTCTGTAGAAAATTCCACATTATCCATATTTTTTTCAACAACCGCTATGGCTTTCCGTAATAATTCCTCATCCATCGTATTATTGGTAAGTTTCTCCGGTTCGACTTCCGTCATATTAGAATAACGTTCAAATATCCGATAACGTGTACGTAACATATTCAATATCTTAGCTTTCAACACAGTCATCGAGAATGGTTTGGAAATATAATCATCAGCACCGACCTGTAATCCTTCCAATTGATACTTCATATCTGCTTTAGCAGACAACATATAAACAGGAATATGACATGTGCGCAGATTTTGTTTCACCCACTTACATAATTTGACACCATCCATCACAGGCATCATCACATCTGTAACAATCAAATCCACATCTTCATCTTTCAAGAGATCTAATGCCTTTTGTCCATTCTCTGTTTCTAACATGTTAAACTGATCGGACAAACCATTTACCAGATATTGCCGCAATTCTTCATTATCCTCCACAATCAGAATGGTTCCACGTTTACTACCTTCTTCAACGGTTTCATCAATATCCAACTCTTTCTTTTCTTCATCGCCGATATAGATATCATGCGCATTAGTGGAATACACACGTTGCTCTTCCACATCTCCTTCTCTACTAAGCAGTTCCTCCTGTGTATAAACCGATTTATCCTGAGGTAAATAAACGGTGAAGGTGGAACCCTTGCCCACTTCACTTTGCAATGTAATCCGTCCATGATGAAGTTCTACTAAGCGTTGTACCAAAGACAAACCTATTCCACTCCCTTCACGTCCATTTTCTACCTGATAGAAACGTTCAAAAATCTTCTCCTGCTTTTCTTTGGGAATGCCTATACCCGTATCTGCTACCTGTAACACAAGTTGGTTTTCTTCTTTATAAAGTTTTACCGTAATACTTTCACCCACTTCTGTATATTTAAAAGCATTTGAAAGTAAGTTATTCACTATCAAATCCAAATAGTTTTCATCAAACAATACATTTTCATCCTGCAATTCCGTGTAAAAATTATAATCTATATCTTTCCGCTTTGACAGATTGTCATAGTTCATAAAGCAATTCATCACCCTTTTATAAGCATTGGCACATACCGGTCTAAGTTCAAAAATGCCCAATTCCGCACGTCGATAGTCCATCAACTGATTGACTAAGTGTAACAAACGATTTGTATTTCGTTGGATATAAAGTAGCTGTTCATGTTCCCAATGCCCTTTAATACGACCAAGCAGTTCCTGTAAAGGTGCAACAATCAACGTCAGCGGAGTTCGTAACTCATGCGATATATTAACATAAAAACGAATTCTCATCTGGCTGATTTCTTCTTGTTTCTCTTTATCCATCCGTTCCATAGCTATCTCAGCCTGCATACTCTTACGTAACCAGAAAAAACGTACAACACCAAATATCAATAGAGCAGCAGATAAGGCAAACAAAGTTATAGCCCACCACGTACGATACCAAACAGGTAGAATACGGATATGAAGAGTAGTAGGTTCTTCATTCCATTTTCCATCATTATTTGCCGCTTTTATATAAAAGGTATAATCTCCTGCCGGTAGATTGGAATATGAAACCGGGCTTATGTCACTTTGTTTGTACCACACATCATTATATCCATCCAGTTTATAAGCAAAGGTATTATGCCTACCTGCAATATAATTAGACACAACAAACGATATAGCAAAAGAATTTTGGGAAGATGTCAACGTAATATGGTCTACATATTCAACACTTTCTTTCAGGATACCGGTCTCATCATCGGGCAGTACTTCTTTATTAAAGACAAACAACTTATTGATAACAGGTTTGGGAGCGTAAGGATTGTCAATCAAGGTCTCGGGACGGAAAGAAGTAATGCCATTGACACCACCAAACAACATATAACCATTATCTTTACGACAATAAGAACCTGCATTGAACTGATTACTCTGCAAACCATCCAAAATCGTAAAATTACGGAATTTTCCATTTTCGGGGTTCAAACAACTCAGTCCCAAGTTTGTACTTATCCACAACCTGCCGTAAGCGTCTTCCAGAATTCCATAAATAACATTACTCGGTAAACCATTGTTTGTGGTATATTGCTGCAACTCTCCGCTCCTTTCCTTCAAAGCAAAAAGTCCGTTGCGAGTTCCAACCCATATAGTTCCTGATGAAGATTCGTAAAAACAATTCACAAAAGCCTGCCTCAAAACCGAAATGATATTATATTCTTTGTTAGCCAACAAAGAACCACCAACTTGATTATAGACAGAAATCCCCCTTTCTCCTCCTATCCAAATACGTTTCTTCGAATCACGGAATAGAAGACGATTGTATTGTTGGAGTTTCTCTCCATTCTTATCTTTATCTATAATTGTAAAATTTTGCTTATTTATATCAAAGTGTAACAAATATTCCAATGAAGCCACCCAAAGTCCTCCATTTTCATCCGAAAGGATAGAATAAATGTTATTACTCGGTATATTACTGTTTCTCCGATTATAATATTCAACGTATCCCGACTTTCTGTGCAATACCATCATTCCTCCTGCATGTGCTCCTACATATACCTTATCATGCGCTTCATCTACATATACAGTTTTAATGTCCTTAAAAGGAGTATCCATCATCATCGGAGTGGAATTAAACAAATAATTCTTATACTGCTTCGAAACATTATCATAATAGTTCAGTCCTCCGTCGCTTGTCCCAATCCACAAATTATGTTCGTTATCCTCTACAATGCAACTGACCACATTATCACTCAGGGAGTTTAAAAAAGGTACATGCTTGATACGTTGAAAACGGTTACACAAAGGATGATAATAATTCAAACCACCCCAGTAAGTACCCAACCACATGCCTCCCTGCGAGTCTTTGAATATACAGCGCACGGAATTCTGTGACAAACTACCTTCCTGTATTTCAGAATTTCTTATAGACGTAAAGCGATCAGTTCCTTCTTTATAAATATTCAGGCCGCTATAAGTTCCTACCCACAAACGGTTTTCCGTATCCAGTTCCAGTGACCGTACATAGTTTGAGTTCAGGCCGGATTTTCCATCTTCATACCGATAATTTTTTAGTTCTTTAGAATTGGTATCATACAAATACAAGCCATTTCCTTCCGTTGCCATCCATATTCTGCTGAACATCTGGCACAAAATAGAATGTACCCTTATCCCTTCGGGCATACTTACCAACTTTTTCAATGTATTCCCTGTGAGAGAGTAAGTATACACTCCATCTTCAGCACCGATATAAACACAATCACCCTGACGTACTAAAGCAGTAGGTTTTAACAAATGTAACGAAGAGGATAACGTATCACTCAGAAAACATTCTCTTTCCACATCAAAAATCAAAATGCCCTCCATTGTACCCAGCATTAACAAATCCTGTTTTATTGGAACAATACTGGTAATAGCCACGTTCTGTCCATTTTTTTTATAGTAATAGTTAGAAAAAGCATCTTTACGACGATTATAAAGAGACAAACCTTCGCGTGTTCCTACCCAAATCCGGTCAACATCATCGACTGCAATACAACGTGAGATATCACTGGCAATGCTATTGGAATTCATATACTGATGACGATAGACCGTAAAGTTATAACCATCATACTTATTCAGCCCATCATACGTAGCAAACCATAAATTTCCTTCTTTATCTTGATTAATTGCAAATATAGTACTATGCGATAATCCTTCCTCCAGACCAATATGAGTAAAATGGATATCTTCCGAAGTATTAGCATTTAACATCATAGGAAATAATCCAACTAATAGTACTAACAAAAATTGAAATATTTTCATAATCGTAATCTATTATGAAGCAAATAAACAAAATATATTAATAGAAATAGATATTTATCAGAACTTTCTTATCTTCACTATCGGGGAGAATACGTAAAGGTACAAAAGAAAAACCGGGAACGGGATTAAATATACGCCCATCATCATCGGTTGGTCCTACTTCAACAGTTCCCGCTTCACATTTTACATTCAGCACACCATTATTTCTATTAATACGCATCGCCTTTGAGCTTATCTCTACTGTTTCAACTGGCGATGCTATAATTGGCAATACCAAATAAGCCCTATCAGGACAATGTCGCACACAGATTCGAACCCCTTGTTCCGAATAGACATAATTCACCACTACAGGTACTTCTCCTCCTGATGGAGATTTTTGACTAATATCCACCAAATGAGTATTCACTTGAAAACAATAATTATTCTTATCTATATGGCAAACAATGTCCGTGTTTAAATCATCCAGATTAGTATATACATTTCCATCCTCAATCAACTCTATACGAGGAGTACCTCCCATCAGATATTTCCGAGTACTACCCTGCATATTAGGAGCCTCTATCAACTGATATTTATTCATTGTCGCAGCAAAGACAGGACCTACCTCCGCATGCCATAACAAGGCAAGAGCTCCCCCTATGGGATGTGTTCCTTTCGTCTTATATTCAGCATCATATCCGGTAAACGTGGCACGCCAAGATCCCTGTGCGATCAACCATGTACGGATATCCTGAAAACACTTTACCCCATAAGGTACATCACGAGGAAGTTCTTTGGAAGTAACCATATCCACCGGAGCCTGTTCCAGAAAAGACGCCAAAGCTTTGGCATGTCCGAAAGTATGGTGTATACAGGGCGGAATACCTGAAACACGATAGTGCATGCCACCATAAAGTAATCCATCGTAAGTGGCTTTCTTCAATAATCCGATATTCCGGCGGATAGCCTCCACGTATTCAGGATGATGAGTAGCCAGCGAATAATAACCTCCCATAAAACCATCGCTTGTACGCCCACCCCAATAAGTCCATTTAAAACTACGGGTTCCCCAGCTATTATCCCAAGCGCCATCAGGTAACATAAATTCCAGATGAGTACTCATGGAGCGTTCAATAAGCGACAGCAATTCGGTATCTTTTGCCATCTTGGCATAATACGCCATGTTGGGCAAGGTTTCCTCCACGTTATAAAGCAAATCTACAGGCAGGCAACCATTCTTCGTTTTAGTCCGTACATTAGGACCTTCACCGAAAACAAAGTATTCATGTTCCGTGAAATAACCTTTCAAATCAGTGGCAATCTCCCGGGCTTGTGCCTTGAAACCGGAACGATTGCACATTTCTCCAATGGCATACAATGCATAAGTGGCGGAAGCGGAATAGTTCACATTCATATTCCTCATTCCCTCCCGTTTGCGGCTGTAGATAAAAGGATTATTCATGATAAACTCACCGGCCTCCGCCAACCGCTGTTTCCAATGATTCCGGGTAGAGTCATCCAGTAAATGCCCATGATAATGCAAAGCTTCATAGAGGGCGATAGCTGCGAATACGGTCGTACCGTTCCAGTCCGAAACATGTACATCATTCATCCAAGAACCATCTGGGTAATGTACATTTTCCATCCACGCCATCAGACTTTTAGCAGCATGTAAATATTTATCATTACCCGTTTTGTCCGCCAAATACATCAGAGGAAGTACAGCATCGCCAATGCGCCCATGTATACGAGCACATGCCGGACACAAAATACCTCCATCCAATGCAGAGTGTAAATTTACGCACTGATAAGTCAACAGCGTATCCATCCACTCAGTCAATAGTTTCTCAGCTTCACCACGCAGAGAATTATCCAATGATTGATTGTTTATGTCCTGTATCTGGGCAGGCAAGGATATAGCATATAACAGTAATATTACGAAGAACGTGGTTTTCATTTTTTCTATGTTAGATTTCAAATCAAAAATACGCCTTTATCCCCATATTATCGCCCTATTTTATTTATATCCTGCGTACTTATGTCTACGTGAGACCCTAATATTGTTCAATCCTTACTAATTTTGTCGAAACATTACCTCCGAAAACAATATTGGTAGACTTTTGAACATAAAAAAGCAAATATTCGGCACAAACACCCTATTTTAGCAAAAGAAAATAATCATACATTAACATTTAATATTATGAAACACTTACCATTACTAGTATGTACTGCCACTTGCGGATTTTACTCCGCACAAGCAGCAACTACAGACAAAAAAGATGAAAAGCCCAACATTCTCTGGCTAACCTTTGAAGACACCAGTGCGTACGAATTCGGTTGTTACGGCAACAAAGACGTACATACTCCCAATACCGACAGTCTGGCAACTCAAGGTATACAGTTTATGAATGCATGGTCTGTAGCCCCGCAAAGTTCGGCAGCCCGTTCTTCTCTCATCACCGGATGCTATTCCACTACCTATGGAATGGATATCCATCCTGTGCCCTACGATACTCCTGCCGACATCTTCTTTCCACAGAAGTTACGCGAAGCTGGTTATTATTGCACAAACAACAGCAAGACACATTATAACTCCACCACCGATAATAAAATCTGCTGGGACGAATGTACGCCTAAAGCTTCTTATAACAGCCCTAAACGTGGCAAAACCCAACCTTTTTTTGCCGTATTCAATACCGTGACCTCACACATGGGACGTATCCGCACCTTCCACACCGACGGACGCAGAGACTATACCAAAGAAGGTATTTATCCTGAATTGCTCACGCTACCTTCTTATGTTCCCGACCTGCCCGAAGTACGTTCCGACTATGCCGGTCATTTGGAAGCCGTACAAGATGTAGATACCTGGTTGGGGTTCTATCTAAAAGATTTGAAGGATAAAGGACTAGATGACAATACTATTATATTTTTCTTCAGTGATCACGGCGGTTGTGTGCCACGCGGTAAAGGCTATTTGTACGAAAGCGGCTTGAATGTTCCCCTCATAGTCTACTTCCCTCCCAAATGGCGACATCTAACAGACAGGACCTCCGGTAAAGATTTCAACTTAGTCAATTTTACCGATTTAGGTCCAACCGTACTCAGCCTTGCAGGAATAAAACCTCCTAAACATATGCAAGGTAAAGCGCTTTTCGGCCAATTCGCAAACAAAGAAAAACGCAAAATGCAGTTTGCATTAGCCGCCAACCAACTGCACCACTTTATGCCTGTACGTGCCGTCACCGACGGACACTTCAAGTACATCCGCAGTTACATCCCTTATCGCCAGTTTGCCTTGCGCAACTATTACCAATGGGGTATGCCCTCTAATAAAGCATGGGACAAACTCGTATTGGAAGGCCACAACACCAATCCCGACTGGGAATTGACATTCAAAGCGCATCCGGCAGAAATGCTGTTCGACCTCGAAAAAGACCCAGGTGAACTATACGATCTATCCACCTCTCCCGAACACGCAGATATATTGGTAAAGATGCGCAAAGGTTTGTCAGACCATATACGTTCCACCCAAGACCTAGGTTTCTTCCTTCCGAATTCCCGCACAGGGCATATCCTTTATGAAACTGTACGCAAAGAGAAATATCCGTTGGAAGAACTATATACACTTGTAGAAACTGCAGGAACAGCAACCCCTGCCGTCCTCCCGCTATTGGAGAAAGCCATTACCAGCCCTCATCCCGATATGAGATTTTGGGGAGTAGCAGGTTATGCCCAACTTGCCAGAGAAAAGCAAATTACCACTTGTCCGCAAGCTCTGTTAGCGCTTCTTTATGATAACAATCCTTACATCGCTTCCGAAGCAGCATATGCCGTTTCTTATCTAAATAAAATGCAGGAAGGTATTTCCCGCCTGATTACTCCCGTAAAGGAAGAAGACAGGAAAATAGGGTATTCTCTATTGGAATGTCTATCTTTAGATCCTGCCATGCGTGATTATATCCGTCCGTTCTTACCTCAACTGAAAGAAGCCGCAGAAACCTTGCCACGTATTCAGAATGAAGACGCCGGCCTTATGGCACGTGGTATCCTCGTAAATATAGGGGAACTGGACATTAAAAACCTGCATGGGCCCGAAGCTTATGAAAAAGGCTTGAAACTAAATTACGGACGTAGACCGATGGTACCGTTACCTTAGTGAACACAAAAATTTCATGCACCTAAAAAAGGGAGAATAAGGCTGTTTGTTCGTATATTCATAGTTCCCATTTAACAGATGTCTCCATACTCCGGTCCTGATTAACGATTTATTAATTGATAACAATACATAAATATCAAAAAGAATGAAAGCAACAATATTAATCACCTTTTGCCTCTTGCCTGCAACAGTTACATGTCACGCTCAATCCGGCAAATCAGTTCCCCTGACGGCACGCGTCAACGTTCAAGCCGACTCGGCGCGTACAAATCAAATTATCGATGGCCGTTGGGTAGCAGTCGGCACAAATAAGCCGCATACTCTCCAATTGGATTATACCCGTTTGTTTCAGGGTAAACCATCCTATCGTTTTGAGTTGAAAGAGGAAGACAACACCTTGGAAGGCTACGCTAAGGGAGAGACCAAAGGGCGTGCCGAACTCTGTTACTGTTACGCCACAGCAAATGATTTCCGTGACCATCAGGCAGACGAATATCCCAACGCCCAAAAAACGAAGACCGTATACCATTACGGGAAAGGCAGTTGCCCACAAGGTTCATCCATGAGCTACACTTTCTCAGTTTACATACCTCGTACATTAGACAAAGATGTATCCACCATCTTCGCCCAATGGCACGGCATGCCAAGCCGTACATTGGTTTCCGACCCGTCGGGCAAGGTAATGCGACTGAGCGTAAAAGAATTCCTCAAACTGGAGAAACGAATGATTTTCAAGAAGAATATCGCACACGAGAAGATAATCAAAGTCAACGCGAAAGGTGATACTTTGTACAAAGCGGGGAAACCGAATGGCTGGCTGGTGGAACAAGGCGGATATCCTCCGCTCGCTTTCGGCTTCTCACAAGGATACTTTTACATCAAAGCCAACTCGGACCGGAAATGGTTGAGTGACAAGACCGACCGTTGCAATGCCAATCCTGGCAATACGGCCATCATGCAATCTGTCAGTTCACGATATAAAGTTTCCACAATTGCCTATAAGATGCCTTTCGAAAGTTTTCCTAAGGATTGCTGGATAACTTTTGAGGTGAATATTAACTGGACAAGCTATGGCAAAGAAGCGGAAACAATCCTCAAACCGGGTCGTCTGGATGTTACCATGACTTATCCCGAAAAAGGTAAAGAAACCAAGAAACACATCGTCGACAACGAAGAAATACTGATAGGCCGTAATGACGAAGAAGGTTATTATTTTAAATTCGGCATATACCGTGTAGGAAATAGCACAATCCCGGTTTGCTACAACCTGGCAGGCTATGAGGAACATGCACTTTCCAACTAAGCCTTCTCTCTGAACATACGGAACTGCCAAATCAGCATCGCCGCAGCTATCAGACTCGCGATAAGGTCGGACACCGGCATACTGTACCACACCCCCGCCGTACCATAAAAGCGAGGAAGAATGAGCAGACAAGGAAGCAATATCATCATCTGGCGGGTAAGGGAAAGAAAGATCGCCTTACCCGCCATTCCTATACTTTGGAAGAAATTCGCCGTCACCATCTGGAAACCGATAATCGGGAAAAACATCACTACAATCCGCAATCCCCTTGCCGAAATATCAACCAGTTCCCGGTCTGACGTAAAAATGCCCACCACCAAATCCGGCATCAGCATCCCCACGAAAAAACCGAATGTAGTCACCCCCGTAGCATAGATTATCGTTAGTTTCAACACCCGATTCACGCGGTCATACCGCTTCGCCCCGAAATTATATCCGGCGATAGGTTGCATCCCTTGATTCAACCCCATCACAATCATCACGACGATAAACACCAGCCGGTTCACGATACCGAAAGCCCCGATAGCCAAGTCTCCGCCATATTCTTTCAATCCCTGGTTAATGAGGATAACGATAAAACATGCTGCCAGGTTCATCAGGAAAGGAGACATGCCTATGGCGAGCGAATCGGATACGATCTTGCGTCTCAGGCGGAAGATACCGCGATGGAAATGCAGCAGTTCGTCCTTGTTGCCGAACAACTTAAGCTGCCAAAGCAACGAGACGATTTGCGCTACAATGGTAGCAATCGCCGCCCCACGAATGCCCCAGCCCAAACCGTATATAAACAAGGGATCCAACAATGTATTGATAACCACGGTAGCTATCGTGGCATACATAGCCTCCTGCGGATGCCCCGAGGAACGCAGCACGGCATTCAGTCCTAAATACAGATGCGTCACGACATTCCCCAGGAGGATAATCTGCATATAGTCCCGGGCATAGCCTATCGTCTGGTCGCTACCGCCGAAGAAGTAGAGAATAGGGTCAAGGAAAGCCATCACCACAACCGTGAAGGCAACGCCTAAAAGGATATTCAGGACAACGACATTGCCCAATACCCGCTGCGCCGTGTCATAATCCTTCTGTCCCAGCTTCACCGAAATCAACGTGGAAGCACCCACGCCCACCAACGACCCGAAAGCGGCGGCAAGGTTCATCAACGGAAAAGTCAACGCCAATCCGGAGATTGCCATTGTTCCCACACCATGACCGATGAAGATACTATCCACCATATTATATAAGGAAGAAGCCGTCATGGCGATAATTGCCGGTATGGCATATTGCATCAACAGCTTACCTATACTTTCCGTACCCAACGCTGTGGGCGTCTTTTGTCCTGTCATACTAATACCTTTATGCTTTAAGAGGGTGCAAAAGTACTCAAATTCCGGAAGGCAAGCAAGCAAATCCTCTAACATTGACTTTAAACTCCCTACAAACATGACAAAGGAATGTTTCATCTTACCGGTAAAGAGCTATAAACCTTGATTTAATCTTCATCTCGCGTGCCGAGATGTATATCTCAGCACGCAAGATAGCCATCCGAGCAGCCAAGATGTATATCTTAGCAGCTAAGATGAAGTTTATCCTTTACTTTAGACAGCTTTATAGTAAGGATTGGATAAGTTTAAGCCTTACATAAGACAGCCTCATTACTAATACCTGCGCCGTCAACAACTATCCCCCAGCGAACTGCCACTGACTACAATGCCACAAACCGCTTTGTTCGCTTTATTTAAGCAAAAGGTTCGCATTTCTGAAAAATGTTTCGTATTTTTGTACCCAAATTGAGTTGAATAATAACGATATGAACGTTTTAGAACTAAGTGAACAGGAAATCATTCGCCGTAACAGCATGAATGAACTTCGCGCGATGGGTATCGAACCTTATCCCGCAGCAGAGTATGTAACCAACGCTTTCTCTACCGATATTAAAGCCGAATTCAAAGACGACGCAGAACCGCGCCAAGTGTCCGTAGCCGGACGTATGATGAGCCGCCGTGTCATGGGTAAAGCATCTTTTATCGAATTACAGGACTCCAAAGGACGTATCCAGGTATATATCACCCGTGATGATATCTGTCCGGACGAAAACAAAGAAATGTACAACACTGTGTTCAAACGTTTGCTAGACCTGGGCGACTTCATCGGCATCGAGGGTTTTGTATTCCGTACCCAGATGGGCGAAATCAGTATCCACGCCAAGAAGTTGACCGTACTCTCCAAGAGTATCAAGCCGTTGCCTATTGTAAAATACAAGGATGGTGTGGCTTACGACTCCTTTGAAGACCCCGAGCTACGTTATCGCCAACGCTATGTAGACCTCATTGTGAACGAAGGTGTAAAAGACACCTTCCTAAAGCGTGCCACCGTCATCAAGACTATGCGTGCCGTACTGGACGAGGCCGGATATACCGAAGTAGAAACTCCTATCCTGCAATCCATCCCCGGTGGAGCAAGCGCACGTCCGTTCATCACCCACCACAACTCGCTGGATATAGATCTCTACCTGCGTATCGCTACGGAGCTTTATCTGAAACGATTGATTGTAGGCGGCTTCGAAGGTGTATATGAAATCGGAAAGAACTTCCGCAACGAGGGAATGGACAAGAACCATAACCCCGAATTTACTTGTATGGAGCTCTACGTACAATATAAAGATTACAATTGGATGATGAGTTTCACCGAAAAATTGCTGGAGCGTATCTGTATCGCCGTAAATGGTTGTACGGAAACCACCATCGACGGAAAAACAATCAGTTTCAAAGCTCCTTATCGCCGTTTGCCCATTCTGGAAGCCATTCAGGAAAAGACGGGTTACGACCTCAATGGTAAGGACGAAGACGAAATACGCCAGATATGCCGTGAGCTGAAAATGGAGATTGATGATACTATGGGTAAGGGTAAATTGATTGACGAAATTTTCGGTGAATTCTGCGAAGGTACGTTCATACAACCGACTTTCATCACCGACTATCCTGTAGAAATGAGTCCGCTGACCAAGATGCACCGCAGTAAACCGGGACTGACCGAACGTTTCGAACTGATGGTGAACGGTAAAGAATTGGCAAATGCCTATAGCGAGTTGAACGATCCCATCGACCAGGAAGAGCGTTTCAAAGATCAGTTGAAACTGAGCGAAAAGGGAGATGATGAAGCAATGTTCATCGACCAGGACTTCCTGAAAGCACTGCAATATGGTATGCCTCCTACATCCGGTATCGGTATCGGTATCGACCGTTTGACAATGTTGATGACCGGACAGTCATTCATCCAGGAAGTGTTGTTCTTCCCCCAAATGCGTCCCGAGAAAGTAGTTCCGAAAGATGCGCCTGCCAAGTTTATGGAATTGGGCATTCCCGAAGAATGGGTAGCCGTTATTCAGAAAGCGGGATATAATCTCGTCGGCGACATGAAAGATGTGAACCCGCAGAAATTGCATATGGACATCTGTGGTATCAACAAAAAGTATAAACTGGAGTTGGCAAACCCGACCGTGAATGAAGTTGCTGACTGGGTCAGCAAAATCAAGAATTAAAGAATTAAAAATTAAATAAGTAAGATTAAAGATCGAAAGAGGGAGAGGTGCTCCTTTCCCTCTTTTAATTTTTAATTTTTAATTATTAATTTCGATATGAAACTACCCGGTAAGATAGCCATCATGGGCGGAGGAAGTTGGGCAACAGCCATTGCCAAAATGGTGTTGGCACAACAAGACACCATAAACTGGTATATGCGACGCGATGACCGCATTGCCGATTTCAAACGCCTTGGGCACAATCCTGCCTACCTGACGGGCGTAAAATTTGATACGAAGCGCATCAACTTCAATTCCAACATCAATGATGTGGTGAAAGAATCGGATACGCTTATCTTCGTCACTCCCTCTCCCTATCTGAAATCCCACTTGAAGAAACTCAAAACAAAGATTAAGGATAAGTTCATCATCACCGCCATCAAGGGTATCGTTCCCGATGACAATGTGATTGTCTCGGAATACTTCAGGAAAGAATATGGCGTACCTTCCGAAAATATAGCCGTACTGGCAGGTCCTTGCCATGCAGAGGAAGTGGCGTTGGAACGCCTTTCTTACTTGACAATCGCTTGTCCGGATACCGATAAAGCCTGTACCTTTGCCCGTCGTCTGGCAAGTTCGTTCATCAAGACATCCGTCAGCAATGATGTTGCCGGTATAGAATATGGTTCTGTGTTGAAAAATGTATATGCCATTGCAGCCGGCATTTGCAGCGGTCTGAAATATGGTGATAACTTTCAGGCTGTATTGATGTCTAACGCTATACAGGAAATGAACCGCTTTCTTCAAACAGTGCATCCGTTGAACCGAAACATCAACGATTCTGTTTATCTAGGTGACATGCTGGTAACAGGATATTCCAATTTTAGCCGTAACCGTACGTTCGGTACGATGATCGGTAAAGGTTACTCTGTGAAAAGCGCGCAGATTGAAATGGAAATGATAGCGGAAGGTTACTATGGTACGAAATGTATCAAGGAAATCAACAAGCACCATCATGTCAATATGCCGATACTGGATGCTGTATACAATATATTGTATGAACGCATCTCACCAATGATTGAGATTAAGTTACTGACCGACTCGTTCCGGTAACCCGGTAAGCCGAAAGGACGAAATACTGAATTTAAAACCTAGAATATTATGATTAGTTTGAACATTGAAAAGACTTTAGGATTTATTTCCAAAGAGAATGTTTTCGCTTATGAGACACAGGTTAAGGCTGCTCAGGAAGCATTAGAGAATGGTACAGGTAAAGGTAATGACTTCTTAGGCTGGTTGCATCTTCCTTCTTCCATCACCAAGGAGCATCTGGACGACCTGAAAACTACCGCACAAGTTCTGCGTGACAATTGCGAAGTGATAGTCGTTGCCGGTATCGGCGGAAGTTATCTCGGTGCACGCGCCGTTATCGAGGCTTTATCAAACAGTTTCACTTGGTTGCAGGAGAAGAAAACAGCTCCTGTTATCCTATATGCAGGACACAATATAGGTGAAGATTATCTGTACGAACTCACAGAATTCCTGAAAGACAAGAAATTCGGTGTTATCAATATCTCCAAATCAGGAACTACTACTGAAACCGCTTTGGCTTTCCGCTTGCTAAAGAAGCAATGTGAGGATCAACGCGGCAAGGATATGGCAAAGAAAGTAATCGTTGCCATCACAGACGCCCAAAAGGGCGCTGCCCGCGTAACGGCTGACAATGAAGGTTATAAATCATTCATCATCCCCGACAATGTAGGCGGCCGTTTCTCTGTATTGACTCCGGTAGGTTTGTTGCCGATCGCAGTGGCAGGTTTCGACATCGAAAAACTGGTGGCCGGTGCAGTGACTATGGAAAAAGCTTGCGGCGCTGATGTTCCGTTTGCAGAAAATCCGGCTGCGATCTATGCTGCTACCCGTAACGAACTTTACAAGAGTGGTAAGAAGATTGAAATTCTTGTAAACTTCAATCCTAAATTGCACTATGTAAGTGAATGGTGGAAACAGCTTTATGGAGAATCGGAAGGTAAAGAAAACAAGGGTATCTTCCCTGCTGCCGTAGATTTCTCTACTGACTTGCACTCTATGGGACAATGGATTCAGGAAGGTGAACGTACTATCTATGAAACCGTTATCTCAGTAGAAAGCACCCGGCATAAATTGCAAGTGCCCAGTGATGAAGCCAACCTGGATGGTCTGAACTTCCTTGCCGGCAAGCGTGTGGATGAAGTAAACAAAATGGCCGAATTGGGAACACAGTTGGCTCATGTGGACGGTGGTGTACCCAACATGCGTATCGTTATCCCTGCACTAAACGAAGAAAGTATCGGCGGTTTGCTATATTTCTTTGAAAAAGCTTGCGGTATCAGCGGTTACATCCTGGGTGTCAACCCGTTCAACCAACCGGGTGTAGAGGCTTACAAGAAGAATATGTTTGCATTGCTGAACAAACCGGGATACGAAGAAGAATCCAAGGCTATTCAAGCAAGACTATAATACGTCCTTTCAAGGCGCGGATTACGCGAATTACATGGAAACCAGTGAAGTAATCACTTCTCTAAATCTGTGAAATCCGTGTTATCCGCGCTTTTTCTGTATTTTTGTAAGGTATAAAATAACAGGTATTTATGTTCGAGAAATCTATCGCCCGTTATCTGGAAAAGTACGGGTATTCCAATATCCAGTTAAAAGCAGTTCTTTTTGACATGGACGGCGTACTGTTCAACTCTATGCCTTATCATGCTGACGCATGGCACAAAGTGATGGAGCGCCATGGCCTGCACTTGAGCCGTGAAGAAGCTTATATGCACGAAGGACGAACCGGAGCCGCTACCATCAATATTGTCTATCAACGTCAGTATGGCAAAGACGCTACTCCCGAAATGATAGAAAGCATTTATGCTGAGAAAAGTGCCGAGTTCAACAAAAATCCCGATCCGGAACGTATGCCGGGTGCTTGGGAGGTATTACAAAAGGTAAAGGAGGCAGGTATCATTCCCGTTTTGGTAACCGGGTCGGGACAACATTCCTTGCTCGACCGCTTAGCCCATAATTTTCCCGGTATATTTGTACGTGAACGCATGGTGACCGCTTTCGACGTGAAATATGGCAAACCTCATCCGGAACCCTACCTGATGGGACTGGAGAAAGCCGGAGTAAAAGCCAATGAAGCCATCGTTGTAGAAAACGCTCCCATTGGGGTACAAGCCGGAACGGCAGCGGGTATATTTACTGTTGCAGTCAATACAGGACCAATGAACGGACAAGTGTTACTGGATGCCGGAGCCGACCTGCTTTTCCCATCTATGCAGGCATTTTGCGATAACTGGGAGGAACTGATAAAAGAAAAGAATGGTTTCAAGCTATGAAACGGATATCATCGTATTACCGGCATTGATTATATCTAAATCTTAATTAAACATAGGCATATTACTATGATTATACAAAGAAAGGGGAAAAGGGTATTTATGGCAGAAAACAAAAAGTCTAAGGGGGACAATTCACTTTGTATGTAAATGAAGATAGTTGTGAATGTAGCTGAAACGCCGATGTACAAAGGGATTGATGCTTATTGGGACGTATCCGAGAAATCAAATCGAATTGTTACATTATGGGACATGAGTGTTACATTTGAACTGGAAACAAAAATGATTTAAACAGTCAAATGTTACATTGAGATAAAATGAGGGCTGAATTGATGCTTTTTGAGGCGCAATTTAGCTCTTTTCTGTATACTTTAAGTGAGGTTACTCTTGAGTACTACGAATAAGGTGAGACTGCTTGATAATGGCTCTACGGGTTATCTTAACGCCACCATCAGTGAGACCGGCATGAAGCAAAGAGTTTTTTTTGACACCTATTTGAGCGTCATTTAGGACGGTGTAAATGGCGCTGATACTACCGAAATAATAGTCCTTTTTCTCGAAAATGAGATGTACGTGGATTACTTTAGTCATGTTGTTATTATTTAGAAGTTTCTTTTTGCAAAGATATTCTAAATAATAATTATATAGAAGTATTTGCAAAGAAAATATATGCTGTTTAGAGCGTTTAAAGAATATGGTCTCATAAGTTCTTTTATATGTTCGAATGGATAAAAGGGTATTGATAAATAGTAATGAGGTAAAACGTTAAAAATAAACTTAGGGATACCATAAGAGATACTGATAAGAGATACCTTATTTTGTATAAAATAAGAGTGTGTAACATGGTTTAGGGATACCTTTTTAATATTTAAACGTATATATTTTCGGTGCCATGTTTCTTTTTAAGTTGTGTTTTTAGGCATTTAAATAAACATTTATAGGGGGATAGTATAGTTCTTTTGGTAAGTGATACGGTTGTGCCTCTTTTATAAGTGCTTGATTTATAGCATGTATTTATAAAATAAATGCTATTTTAGCGTCATAAACGCGTGCGCGTCACAAATAATTGGCAGTATAGCTCAGTTGGTAGAGCGCAGATATGCATACGTGATGATACATGTGTGCAGCTCTTTTGTCACAAGTTCGAGTCTTGTTGCTGCCACAATGGTTTTTGAAGGTAGAGACGAACGTTCCCACTATTCAGTGCTCCGTCTGAGGGAATTAAACGTACGGAGATTTTAAGGTAATTGATTGATTGTTGATGGAAACGCTCCCGGTGATTGTGCCGGGAGTATTACTAAAAATCAGTATGGGAAAGAGAATAATAGTTGCATTTGATATTATCGATGAAAATGATAAAAGCATTATAGGGAAAAGTCTTAATTCTGTTACCACGCCTTTACGCATTGATAATATGACAAGTGACGATATCGTAAATATTGAACAAGAACTACAAGAATTTCTATTTAACGCTCGGGTAAACGAGTATATAGGTCACTTGTTTCACCGATTGAAGGATCTATCTCCAGGGGAACTCGATAGTAATAAGTGCCCAATATCTCCTCTGCGGCCTTTTTCGTATCTAATGAGTCACATTGAATTTCCGCATTAGTGCAATACTTTCCTATGAAGGGGTCTTTGACGATACCTTGTGTTACTTCTATTTGTCTGAACTCTGTTCCCTCAAAGCATTTATATGTCTCCAAAATTCAACGTTTTCTCTTCTTGCTTTTCTGCGGGACTCATCTGTGAATGCAACATCCATAAATTCGTATAATAGTTTTTCTTTCTCATTCATTGCTCTATTCATTTTATCGTTATTTAAAAGAACTTGCGGATGTTACCTTACTTTACATTGATAGCACGCAATACTTGTCTCATTTGATTTTCAAGCATATCATATTTATCTTCCAACTGATTAACCTTATCGTAATATGTTTCGTTTAGATTCGGCATTTTAGCACTGAAATACCATTCAGCATGAAGTATGGTGTTTATTTCCTGAGCTTCTAAATTAAAATTGGGATAATTGATCTTATCTACATTATCTGACATGCAAACGAGAAATCCATGTTGGCGAAATCTGTTTTTGACGCGTTTGATATATGAACGCCCATCAGTGTCACTGATAACATAAATATGCTGGTCCGGCATGTCCTGCCATTCAGAACGGTCGAGCAGTCTCACGATAACGTAGGAGCTATCCAGTAATGTAGGAGACATACTTTCCCCTTTGATACGAACGCAAAAGTATTTATTACCATTATGTACCATAGATACAGGCATCTTTATAGTGTCTACTATTTCTAAATAATCTGGGTTATCATAGCCACAGCATCCCGCAGCGACAGAAATATCTACCAATGGGATTGAGATAAAATTATTGCTTATAGAGGATGGTGTAAAAGAGGAATTTTGTGATGGCTTTTCCATAGAACCGCGTCCCGTTAAAAGCCAATCTAAATTTATATCGATACTTCTTGCGATTTTTTCTAAAAAATCAAATTTAGGCATTGTGGACGTTCTATAGCCACGAACATTTGCTTCATTACTACCTATTAAAGAAGCGAATACAGTGTTTTTTCCATTCCCATATTTATTAACTAACTGGGTTATCCTCTCGTGAATTGTTTCGTCCTTTTGCATAATTTTGATATATAAATCGTGAAATATTTCGATTTTTACTTGCTTACATCGAAAGAAGTTTCGATATTTGCATCGTCATCCAAATGGAAAACGCTCCAAATATACAGAATTAACTTTATAAACAGAAATACAATGGCAGAAAAGGAAAGATTTATTAAGGCAGACGCTTCACAACAAGAAGCTATTGCCAAACAGTTTTTTACCACCACGCGTACTGTGCGTTCGGCACTGAATTTTGAGACGAACTCACCATTTGCGAAAACTCTTCGTGCTTATGCACTGAATCATGGATGTAAAATGTATGAAGTTACATTGATAGATAATCCCTATGAGAAAGTGATAACCTTATAAATAGTATGAATATGAAAACATTAAGAAGAATCCAGAAAATAGCTATTGCCGTAGGTTTGATTTACGGTTTTTGGTTGGGGGGCAATATAGATGCCACAGAGAGAGACAGTACAAGTGCCTTTATCATGGTAGCATTGGCTGCAGTGATTGGTATTTCGATGAGTATCCCCAATAAAGAGCAGGAAAAGATCCTGTAAGAGGTGGCTTTCACCCCGGTTCGATGCCGGGGCCTGCACAAATAAAAGAGAAAAGTTTCTGATTATGGAAATGTACGGTAAAATAAGGTGTGTCACTTTCCCTGAATTGGTTTCACGAGGAAGAATATTAAGTGTGCCGAATTACAAAAAGAAAGTACGTGAAGGCAAGCTTCGGGTTGTACGTCCCGGAAAAGGAGCCGGTTCCTACGCCCTCATAGACTATACCAGTCTTCCTACCCTTATTCGTGAGGCATACGACAGGCTTTATCCCAATGCTTTGGAAGAAATGAAAGAACAACTAACGAGCAATATCATCCGTAGTGACAGTAAGGCTGTAGAGTTCTATAAGACCTACCGGCCCGCCATCTCACTGGATCGTCAGGCGGAATATGTACTGAATGCCGAGGTGATGAATGAACTGATCCGCGTGGAGAAAGAGACCAGAGCCTTGCATAGCAAGTGCGGTTACAGCCGTAAATCCATCGTGTGGGAAACGGTGCAAGGCACATGTGAGAAGTTGCGCGAACGCTATGGACATACACTGCCCGCAACCCGTCTCCGCGAGAAATTCAACGCTTACAAGAAGGCCGGATATATCGCCCTTGTAAACAAGAATACAGGCAACCAGGCGGCACGTGTGGTAGTTCCCGAAGTAGCCCGTCTGTTGCTGAAACTTCGCCGGAGCATTGTTCCCCGCTATACCGAGGCGCAGATCTTCGATGAGTATAACCGTCAGGCAGTAGAACGCGGGTTGAATATCATCAAATCGCCTACTACTATAAAGAACTATCTTAATGATCCGGCTGTAATGCCGATGTGGTATGCAGCCGTATACGGCATGCAGAAGTGGAAAGCCAAGTACGCCAGTCTGATGAAGACCAGCCTCCCGCAGATGCGTGATGCATTATGGTATGGCGATGGTACCAAACTAAATCTCTACTACAAAAATGAACAAGGAAAGATGTGTACCACCAGCGTATATGAAGTGATGGACGCTTACAGTGAGACTTTGCTTGGGTATGACATATCCCCGAATGAGAATTTTGACAGCCAGTACCGGGCTTACCGTATGGCCGTTGAAGTCTCCGGCAGCCGTCCTTATGAGATTGTGACTGATAACCAGGGCGGACATAAGAAAGGTGATGCAGCAGGTTTCTTCCAACGTCTTACGATACTTCATCGCCCCACGATGCCCTATAACGGACAATCCAAAACGATCGAAAATGCTTTCTACCGTTTTCAGGCGCAGGTTCTTCATGCCATCTGGCATTTTACAGGACAGAATGTGAATACCAAAAAACTGAATAGTAAGCCCAATCTGGAATTCATAGAGGAGAATGCCTATGCGCTTCCCACACTCGAGGAACTGAAGGCTATTTACAAGGAATGCCGTAACCGATGGAATAATGAGGAAAAGCATTTCGCCACCGGTATTCCTCACATGGAGATGTATCGTATGAGTGAAAATCCCGGGGCTGTACCTGTTAACGAAATCGACATGATGCAGATGTTCTGGCTGTGTCATCCCAAAGCTGTAACATACACCAATTATGGCCTGCGGTTTGAGATTGACAAAAAGCAATACCACTATGATGTATATGCAACCGATGGTCTGCGCGATGAAGCCTGGGCGCTCCGCAATACCGGACGTGAATTCACTGTAATGTATGATCCCATGGACATGACCCGCGTGGAATTGTGGCGTAATACCGCCACCGGTGCCAAGTATAGCGCCACCGCCACTCCAAAAGTTTCTGTCAGCCGAGCCACCCAGGAACGTACTCCTGAAGAAAGCGGCTTCATGCGGCGTACCATTGAACGCAACAAGGAAACCATGGCCGCCATCCAACTGGAAGGCGAACGGTTTGACCTTGATGAGCGTATTGCTGCCGAACTTTTCGGCCTTTCCACCCCTAAACCTAAAAACCTCAGCAGGAAGAAAATGGACGAATGTCGTGAAAGGTATGACCATGGTAAACTTTCCGTTCCTCTCTCCCTACCGGAGAAACGCAAACAGGAGGAAACCGAAATCGATAATGAAGCCGATTATTCCACTGTAGGGGAATACACCAAGGCACTTTCCAATATGACACTGGATGAGCTGGCATTGGACAGATTTTAAACAATAATCAATAATCAATTAAATACTATTCAAACTATGAAAGGATTAACCAAACAAGACAAAAACGATATCCGCGATGCGCTGATGGGCTATTGTGAGAATTTTCCCAGCCGTAACCGCGCCAGCGAAAGCCTGCAGGGGGTTAGTGCGGCTGTAGTAAGCCAGATTTTAAACACCAAGTATGAAAGTATCTCCGATGATATGTTTAGCCGCATAGCGGCGCAAATCGGTTTCAGTTTTGAACGTTGGACCATTTGTGAAAGTGAGAACTACCGTCTCGCCACTTACGTGCTGGCCGATGCCCAAATGTACAAGAACGTTACCTGGATGGTGGGTGATGCAGGTTGTGGAAAGACTACTGCAGCCATAGAATTTCGTCGTACACATCGTAACGTGTTCTATATCCTTTGCTCGGAAGACATGAGACGTAGTGATTTTGTCCGGGAAATAGCCAAACAGGTAGGTGCGCCTACTGACAGCACCAACAATTTGCGTGACATGCTGGATTATGCTCTTGGCATGATTGGTTTCCTGCAGAACCCACTGCTTATTTTTGATGAGGGCGACAAGCTGACAGACTGCGTACTGAACTACTTTATCAGCATCTACAACCGTCTGGAGGGACGTGCCGGTATTGTATTCATGAGTACTGACTACATCAAGCGCCGCGTGGACAACGGACTGCGTTACAACAAGAAAGGCTACAAGGAAATCAACAGCCGCATAGGCCGCAAGTTTTTCGATTTGAATGCTACCAGCCGCAATGATATATACGCCATTTGTCAGGCGAACGGATTGACAAATGAAGCTGAGATAAAGCGTGTAATGAAAGATGTAGAGGCCTGTGATAATGACCTGCGCCGGGTTAAACGTGTAGTTCATGCACAAAAACGGCGTGCCGAGCAGCAGAAAGGGAGGGATGAAGAATGAATGTAAGACATGAAGATGCTGCAGGGGAAAAGGAGAAAAAGATAACCTTTGACCGAAACGCTAAAGGGGTACGTGAAATGCTTTCAATGAAGTTCGATACGCTGGATTTCAAAGATGCGTGGTATGACGCTTTCGGTACACCGGAACGCCGCGGGGTATGGTTTGTCTGGGGAAATTCCGGTAACGGCAAAACCTCGTTTGTAATGCAGCTCTGTAAGTACCTCTGCCGTTTCGGACGTGTGGCTTACAACAGTATGGAAGAGGGAGCATGTCTCACCATGCAGGACACGCTCCGGCGCTTCGGCATGATGGAAGTCAACCGCCGTTTTCTGCTAATCGACAACGAAAGTATTGAGCAGCTCAGTTTGCGGTTGAAGCGTCAGAAATCGCCTGACTTTGTGGTTATCGACAGTTTCCAGTACACGCAGATGACCTATCGGCAATATATAGAATTCAAGGAACAACACCGCAACAAGCTGATTATCTTCATCAGCCATGCCACCGGACGACTACCCACTGGACGCAGCGGTAAAAGTGTGATGTTCGATGCCACACTGAAGATATATGTCGAAGGATACCGCGCTTTCAGCAAAGGGCGTTTTATCGGACCTGTGGGACACTTTGATATCTGGCCGGAAATGGCGACGAGATACTGGGGAGAAAGCAACGAATGATTATTAATGTTCAGTGACAGACAGACCTATCATGAAAACGACCAAAAATAAATCCATTACGTCGCAGCAGCTCAAAGCCCTGCACGCCACTTTCCACCGCATCGGTATGGATGACGATGCCAGGCATGGATGTATCTATGAATTCACTTCCGGACGTACGGCAAGCAGCCGGGAACTGACGATGCATGAGGCCCGGCAGCTGTTGGAAAGGCTGAACCCACCGGATGAAAAAACAAGGGCGATGCAACTGGCGGAAGCGAAAAGTGTGTTCCGCGACATCTACCGCCTTTCTTTCATGATACCGCAGCTCAATCAGGGTTTCACCAGCGACAGTGAAGACGAATACCGGATGAACGTTGCGAAGCTCAACATGTGGGCCCGGAAATACAGCAAGGCGCGCAAGGATGTTACCGCCATGAAACTGTGGGAGTTACAGGATACCAAGAAGCAGCTGGAAGCTTGGATGCGGCGTGAGGAAAAGAAACAGAAAAATGAAACAATATGAGAACGAAAAATGAAATCAACCAGGCTGTGGCGATATTGACTCGTAAAGCCGACCGGCTCAGTCTTGTACAGGCTGAGGTATTGCAGGGTAGCATGACCGAACAACAGGTATTCCAGAAATACGTTATGGAAGTTGCAGAAGAGAATCGTGACGAGGTGGTTTTCTTCGCCGCCCGCGATGCTGCCCGGTTTTCAGCCGGACATATCGGTCTGGAAGAACTGATACCGGATGTACAGAATATGACAGCGGCGGACTTTGCCGCCGCCGGAGCATTGGGTGTAGTAGACGAAGAGAGTGATACGATAATGCTCTCACGCAAAGAGTTCAACTGTTTATTGGCCCGCATCGAACGCCTTGAACATTGGACAGGTTTACGCCGTAAAGCTGCTCCCGGTGATTGTACGCCTCTTCCATTGCCTGAGGATGCCGATATGGATGACCTGATGAAACAGAACGAGGCCTGCCGTTACCTCTCATGCGGCAAGAATACAATCAAGGGCTATGCCTCCCGCGGACTGGTACACAGTTATAAGAAAGGAAAGTTCACTTATTACAGCCGCCGGGAGCTGGATAAGAAAATCAGGAAACTTCGCGATACATTATAACCATGCCTGCTGCCTACAACACCACCGAACGTTACCGGGAATTGAAGAACCGGCTTTCCGAATGCCGCGGACGCATCAATATCCTGGAAGAAAAGCTGCTCGGAAGTCCCGTTCCTCTTCCGGTGGCCGAATTCGACCGGTTGCTTGACGAGTACAGGGCCGAGCAGATACGACTCGCCCATCTGGAACAGGAACAGGACGGAAACAGTACCCCGGCCAAGACGGCAGCCGCCAAGGAGCGCTGGCGTAAGCAGAACCGGGACCGAAGAAAAAAATTACATTATTAACCCTATAAAAACATTTATTATGGCAAGAACAAAGAAAACAGTAGTCAGCGGTATCACCCGCGAACAGGCGGAACAGGCGTTTGCAGACTTCGCAGCAGCCGATGCCAAAGTACAGAACCTCACCTCAAAAATGGACATTGAAATGACACGGATCCGCGAGAAATATGCGGATCAGTTAGCAGAACTGTCTGCCACGAAGGAAAAGAATTTCGACATCATGCAGGCATACGCCGTAGAAAACAAGGAAGAACTATTCTCCAAACGAAAAAGCCTCGAGAGTGCTCATGGCGTATTCGGTTTCCGTACCGGTACACCGAAGCTTAAGAACCTGAAAGGTTTTACCTGGGCGGCCGTAACCAACATCTGCAAGGAATTGTTGCCGCAGTATATCCGCACAACGGACGAGCTGGCAAAAGATAAGCTTTTGGCTGACCGGGATAACCCGGAAGTAGCTGAATACTTCCCGAAGATCGGCGTACAGGTTGTACAGGAAGAGACGTTCTATGTGGAATTAAAGAAAGAGAATGATGTGCAGCAATCTGCCTAAGGAATATTACGAATACCAGCCGCATGGCAGGAACTGGGTGGTGTATCGTATCCGACGTGACGCCACCGGTTCCACCGGGACCAAGATCGGGGAATTCCTCACGAAAGAGGAAGCCCGACGTAAGGTCTACCAGTTGAATGGCTGGGACTATAAAGAAAAAGAGTATGAGCAGAAAGCAGAATGGGGTACTGATAACGGCACCCCTCTTCGGAACAGGACGTGAGACCGTAGGGGAATTTTCCGGATATTCCTGTGGCTATTGCCAAGGTAACGGCTGGTTTTGGAATCCTGAAATCATCCATGAGCGGGTAAAGATACCCTGCCCGAAATGCGGTGGAACCGGACGGGTAAAAGGTATCGTTACAGTGGAGTGGATCCCGGACGGGGAAGTGAAAACCTGTTTCGGTAAAAAGCAGGAAATATGACACCGCGTATCCCGACAAACTACATCGTCCAAATAGACAACTTCCATTTGGGCGAATTCATCTACTATTGGAACTATTACGAACAGCCCTGCTCACTTCTTCTGCAGAAACCTAATACGGAAGACCTTACCGCTATCAAGCTGGTGGTCGACAGTGACGAAGCCGCCAGTTTCCTTTTAAGGGCAAAGGAGAAGACAGGCTGCAGGCTGTATACGGTAAAATAACTTTCAAAACCATAGCAATCATGAAAAAGCATATCTACACAGAGGCCGAGAAAACTGAAATTACCCGGCTGTACCCTCACCGCCCGACAAAAGAGATAGCCCGTCTCTTTGGAATTTCGGTCGCTTCCGTTTATAACCTTGCCGACCGTCTGGGACTCAAGAAATTTCCGGAGTATTTGAAAAAAATGCGGAGTGAGATGTCAAGGCAGCTTGCCGACAGTGGATCGGCACACCGTTTTCCAAAGGGGCACGTGCCGGCCAACAAAGGCAGGAAGATGAATGCCGGGGTATATGCCAAAGTTTCGGCCACCATGTTCAAGAAAGGACACATGCCGGACAATACGCTTTATGACGGTGCCGAGACTATCCGTAAAGACAAAAACGGACACCGGTACGTTTATGTGCGTATCTCTTTGGGGAAATGGATACCAAAGCATGTGCTGTTATGGCAACAGGCGCATGGCCCGGTTCCGAAAGGCTACAATATCGTTTTCCGCGACGGCAATACGCTGAACTGCACACTTGAGAACCTGGAATGTATCAGCAATGCCGAGCTCATGCAGCGTAACAGCCTGCACAACCTGCCTGAAGAGGTAAAGGAACTCGTATATCTGAAGGGGCGCCTTTCAAGGGCTATCAATGAATCGAACAATCAATAACCAACCAATTAACAATCAATTATGAATACACTCGAACGTCTGCAGGGAATGGTTAACAAGCCATACCTGTACAGGAATGAAGAGGTCGTCGTGCTGGGTTACTGCGAGGGAACCGGTGATGACGGCGATGAGGTGGAAATCTACCTGAACAACGGAAAGACGCTTGTCTTCAATTACATCAATCTTCCGGCCAAACTGGAACAGTTCAAACCCGTAACTACACAGGTCATCGTGCTTGCCAACAAACGGCTGGACGCTGTATCGACGGTAAATCCCGGTGTCATCCAGAAACTCCGCGATACAGTACTCCAACAGATTGAGGCCGTCAAATCCTCTCCGGAGCATGTCAGCCAGGCGAAGCAGGTATTCCAGGGTGTGAACACGCTGATAAACCTTGCCAAAACGGAACTGGAGTATCGTAAATTCGTGAACGGGATGGAAAGTGATTGATTAAAATAGAATCGCAATAAATGTCAAATAAGAAAAATTGAGATATCTCCACAGGCGTAATTAAAGGGGAATAAGAGACAGAGTAATAAGCTTATGAGTAAATGTATATACCCGATAAAACAATTAATTGGATATATACATTTACTCATAAGCTTATTATGATTATCAAGTTTCAATTTTCACTGGTTGATATTGTTAGGATTCTGGGTTTGTATTCTGATTAATATTATATCTAAAATACAAATTGTTTCTTTGATGGTTAGATATAATGAGTTATGTATATGATTGTAGATTAATCCAAATATAAATGTATACTATTTTGTGTTTTGATTTTTAATTGTATTTTTGTGAAAAACAACAATATGGATACTAATATTTTAACTTTAATAATAGCTATAGGAGGTTGGGGGATTATTATACTTCAAATACTAATAGGGTATTGGGAGAGAAGTAATTTTCATAATGATGAAATTCTTTTAAATATATTGGGCTATTTTACTGATGACGCGCAGAAGAGAAGTACTGGAATTTCTTTAGTGAAAGGTTTAATCAAAACAAATAAAAAATATCATTTAGTAATTGTACCTTTATTAGTCAATCAATTAGTGTATCTTTTATTACAATATGAATGTAAAACGAAATACATTATTATGGAAGAAAGAAATACTGTTAGAATTTACTTTTTACTAAAAGAACTATTGGCAACTAATAACAGTCTTTTCCATACAGAAATTTGTGAAGTACTTGACGCTATTCAAAGGCGATTAGAGGGAATAGAGAAATCGTCTATAGATATCCCTAATTCGACACTGAAGATATGGGAAAAAGAAATTGAAAGCACTTTGTTATAATAAATAAAATATTTTTCGAAGAATATAAAGAGTAAAAGAAACTTTGGATACATGGTTTATAGTGTTATTTGTTGTGTTGATGTGTATTTATAATTATTTTTGCGTTAGGTTTTCAGGATTCGTTTCATTTTAATCATTACGCCCTATGAAAAAGTATCGTACCAAGCTGGTAGGGTGCAGTTATGCCTTCAGAGTGGAGGATATCGTGCGCATCTATGACTCCCACCGTCATAGCGGCCTTTCCAACCGGGAAATTCTCCGCCGTTACATCTGGCCCAAATACCATATTTGTGAGAAGACTTTCTACAACATTATCAATGCCAGCGTCGATCCGCGTGTCATCAGCCGTCAGGAAGAGATGCGCTCGCAGCTCACGCTGTTCTAAGTTATTTCCTCTCTATCACCTTGCAGGTAAAGTCCGTAATATCCTCCACCAGTTCCTCATGGTTGTGGTTAGTACTGCTGCCTGTTCTTCTGAAGACACTGAACGAGGTCTTTCCGTCATCTCCGGAAATGTTGAAGAGGTGGCTGTCCATTTTCTCCAGCAGGTCGAACCTTTCCAAAGCCTGCTGCCGGAATTCACTATCTTCCCGCGCACTTCCTTTCCAGGATGTGACTATATGCAGCCTTAGTGTCACGTCGGCCTGTTGCGGCATGCCCCCGTTCCATTTTACCGGTCTGAACTCGATAAATACCGCCGGTGTTTCAAACGTCTCTTCCTGTTCCAGGAATGACACCTGCTCATTCCAGAGGTCAAATGTCTTGATAACGGGTTCTCCCGTTTCATCTGTAAGCTGTTTCAACCTTTCCATAAGGCTGAGATAAAGGAATTTTCTCATGATGTATAATTTTTAGTACCTGCTATTTAAAAACTTCTTTGGTATTGTTTTCCGCTATCTCCCTGATGATGCGCTCCACTTCCGGATGCATGCCGATAAACTGTCTGCGCGGCATGACAATCTTACTTCCCGCCCTCTTCATGGCCATCCGTTTACAAAACAGTGCCTCTTCAGTAGGTTCCCTCTTATAATTATCGGTAAGCATCCTGTACATATACCAGAAATAACTTTTCATTTTTCCGGTGACGGTAATGGTTCCTCCGGAATTATGGATAGCGGCATATTCCAGGTCGCTGCTGAATATTACGCTGTGCCCGGTCGTTTCACTTCTGATGCTTCGACGCAGTTCTCCGGTACGCATCAGCAGTCCCCGGCTTTCGTCATCACTGAATTTACGGCGTGCCCAATGTTCATTGAAGAAAGCTTCCCGCTCGAAATTACGGTCGAACTCTTCGCCTATCTCCGTACCGACATCTTTCAGTGTAAGGCTGATGAAACGTTTTATTTTTCGTTCCAGCTCTTGGGTTATGCCTGATTTTGGGGTCATAATGCTTGTTTATTAAATAAATAGCCGTATCTTTGTGTCATTGAAGGGAGTAATTTAAAAATGTGGCTCCGGATTGCAGTTCCGGGGATGCTATTTTCAAATTACTCTCTTCTTTTTGTAAGATACTGCAGGATATCCTCACTGTCCGAAATGCTGTGCAGTTTCGCTGATCCGTCAAGTAACTCCCTCACAATGATCCAGCTTTTTTCGCCATGCAGGGTCACTTCAAACAGATGCATCGTAATGTCCGGATCATGTTTGTCAGGCCCACATCCCAAATAAGGAGCTTCAGCGATAACCTTTTCTATATCCAGCAGCATCCTGTTTTTCTCCACAATCCATTTATGAGGCTGATTGAGCCATTCCTTTATGTTAGTACCACTGACATGTATATCCATTCCGAACTGTTCGTTTCTCAAAACCCGTTTTTTCAGGAATTGTGCTTTTTCTTTGACTTCATTCCTCAGTTTCCTCAGCTCGTCTTTCTCTCTGAGCATTTCACGAATAACCTTGCAAGCTGCACATAATTCATTGTCGGGTATCTTTGTCAGTTTAAGCATGCCAGGTTTGTCCGGACAATCCTTACATCGGCTGATGGTATAGGGATTATAGAACGGGAAGCATGCCATTTGCTTTCCCGGGTTGAACCGCATCATTTCCTGGTGTTTTCCTGCCGTTGCCTGGCTGCCTGCCAGCATCGCCCGGTGTTCATCGCTTTCCGGATACTTGTCCCGGCGTACACGTATCGCCGTACAGCGGCAGTTCCAACCGTTTGGCGGGAAATATTCATCCCAAAACTTGGAAGTGATTGGCAGTGTGACGTTATGTAGTGCCCGGTGCGCCTCACGTACCCGCTTATCGCCTACGGTACGGTATTGCAGCAGGTACCGGTTCCGGTCTTCATCATCCCACCATTGTTTCCATCTGGTTGCCATGGCAGCCGAAGACATGGCGAAGTTGTATTCCGCTTTCAGATACCAGCGGTTATAGGTTTCGTTCACCTTTTGAACATCGTTCAGGAAGCGTTCAAAGGGTTTTCGGCTCCCGTCCGTATCGAGCAGTGAAGGAAATGCCTCGTTCAGTTCGTGGAAGGTTTTGAAGCCGGAAAACACATAATTGCTTTCCTTGAGCCGCTGCATGCTGATTTCGTCCATGGACCGTTTATGCAGTGTATAATCCACAGCCTTATCCAATATGCCGGCATGGCTGCGGATAAAACGCTTCACCTCTTTGTCGTCAAGCATTTCCGGGGTAAATTCCGGCTGTTTGTAAAGCCATCGCATCAGAAGGATAAAAGACGCTTCCACGCCTGAGGTGTCCACATTTCTATTGCTTTCTTCATCCGATGATACGGACAGCGGTATTTCCTCACCGTAATAAACCATTTCGGCCCGTCTGTGCAGCCCTTCGTAGTCAGAAGGGCTCAGTCGAAAAAACTGAGTTTCTGTTTCCCTTTTCCTTGCTTGCCGTCCTTTTCTTCCTCTTCCCCGTTTCCCGGAACCTGTACCGGCGTGCTTTCCCTTTTTCCTATAATCGGCACATTATATTTGTCAATGAAATATTTGGGGTCTATTTCGAACCTGTCCAGTAACAGTTTCTCATAGGCAATTTGCTGTTCAGGTGTGAAATCTATACCTTCGTACCAGTCGAAACGATAACCATTGAGCGGGAAGCCATGCTTTATCATTTTGGGGATAAGCTGGAAGTTGATGACATCCCTCAATTTATCGGCATCCTTGCTGACAAGGTTCTTGAGCACCTCCAAATGCACCTCACTCTGTGAGAGGCTGCTGCCGTTCTCCGTCGTCATGGTTTCGGTGAGTATTCCTTTTGAAAGTTCTGAATTAGCCCGGTCTATGCGTTTGTCGAATACATTATAAGCATCTCCACGTGTGGATTCTTTGATCTCTATTTCGGTCCCTTCAGGAAACAAGGCCCAACCTGCCGCTCCCATCGAGCCCAGCATTTTCTCTATCCGGTCCTGTTCTTTCGGGTCGCGGCTTGTCGTCTTTCTCACTCGGAAGGGTATTCCGAAGATTTCGGAAAACATATCCCAGAATGCACATACATTTTTTTTAGGAATAGTATGTTGGGCACACTTCAAATATAATCCCAGATTATGTGTATCGCCCACCTCCACCACCCAGTCGGCCATTTCACTATTGCGATAGTCATAGCCGTTCTGCCATGCTTCCTGTTGCCGTATGACTATCACCCCGTATTCAGGGATTACATGGCGCCTGGGGACCAGCTGTACCTCACTGAAAGCCAGTTTTCCATCCACATTGATAACATCGCCCAGCTGAATGAGCGAATGCCCCCAATAGTGGCTGTCCAATGCCAGTTCCATAAAGGTCTTGAACCATGGAGCTTCAAAAATGGCTGTCAGTTCGGGATTTTCAACACCTTCCCGGTTAACAATACGGAAGCTCTTGTTCAGCACATATCCGCTACGTTGTCCCACACACCCGGTGAGGTGCATGTCCACTTCCACATCACCGTACACGTCGTATAGTGGTACCCGGTTGGGATATTCCACGTTCTTGGCGTATTGCCAGGCATTCCGCCATGTCCGCAGGTCTTTCTTCGTCAAGGCTTCCGTCTGCAGCTGCAGGTTGACTGAAAGTTTCGTTACCCGTCTAAGCTCGGAGGGATTACCGAGATTTACCCGGCCTATTCTTACCGGATTCTTTTTTTTGTAATTGTTGCCCATAGCTTTTCTTTTTAAATTTCGGTTTCCGTTCCTTACCAGATATACTCATTCCTCTTGGCCGAGCCATAACGGACAGGATTGTGGCAATCTTCCTCCCCGTCCTCTCCGGTAAGGGTAGGTATACTGGGGGTTACGCGCCCCGCCTGTATCTCTTTCAGATAGTCAAGCGCCGCGTTATAGCGTTTTTCACGCACTTCGCCTCCCATTCTCTGTGGTAGTGAGCATGCCATATGATAAAGGGCAATATCCACTGCACATCCCACCATCTCGGCGTCACGTTTTTCGCCTTCCATGGCAAAGGCCGTATCCACATCATAGCGTCCGCGCAAGGCGCTTGCTATACGCGAGAGGGCACGATTCTCAGCGACCCGGCGGTTCTCTTCAGAGTTCTGCTGCATGATCTTCAGCGCCTCCGGTCCGACTTGTATGTAATCCTTTTCAGTGATAAACATGATTTTGTATATAAATTAGGGTTTGTAATCTTACGTTTTTTTACCAGGCCTGTGAAGGTGGCTGGCGTAGCCCCATACGTGGGACAAAACTTTCTTCCCGTACCTGTTTCTGCAGTTTGTAGATAGCCCCTTCGTCAGCATCCGGCCCGTCGTCATGTGCACGACTTCCTTTCTCGAAAGCAAGTGTCTGCTCGATTCCGGTCTTCATGTCATTGTCATTCTTTAGTTTCTCATTATACCAGACAAAGCCTCTTTCCCACAAGGGGCTTACCGCTTCGATACGGGCGAATTTGTCGGGTTTCTTCCGCTTGTCAGCTGTAACGGGAACCTGGTAGCCCCGTTGGTTTCCCTCACGTTCGAACTCATCCAGTATGGTATCCTGCATGAAGTTGGCTTCCATATAAATGGTTACGGCTGCATCCTCGGGTAACATATCCCACAGGTCATACACCCAACGTACCATTTCTCCTACACTGCATTGGCGTACGAAAGCACGCAGGCAGTGCAGTTCCGTATGCTTGGCACTTTTCAGGCCGCAGCGGGGACGTCCCCAAAGTTTGGCGGCCTTGTAGTCGTTCTTGCTGCTGTCCTTAAAACTCGGGTCGATGTAAAGAACCAGACTCTCGTAATAACGGAGTTTAAGCATGCGTTTCCACTGTATCCACCGTTCCTGAAATACAGCCCCTTCGGTAATGGGATTGTGCATGTATTCTTTTTGGAAACTGCGATAACCCATAAATTTCTCGCGACTGCGTAACATTTCAATGGTATAGCATTCAGGCCAGGCGGGTTTCCCGTCCTTGCCTATGGCATAAACCGTACTGGTGTAAACAGTATCGCTGTCTATGATTTGCTGCAGTACGCTGTTTTTGCTGATGAGGTTTCCTACCATGATGAAACGTCCTTCTTTACCGCCGAAACAACCGAAAAGGGCTTCCTTGACCCATTTTGTCATCTCACGTACACGAGCCTCACTCCGACACATTTCGTCATCGTCAAGGTCATCCACTACGATATAGTCCGGACGCTTATCGCGAAAACGTAACCCGCGCGGTGACTGTCCGCGTCCGCGGCTGAAAAAGGCACATTGGTTCTTAGTGACAAATTCTCCTTCCTGCCAACATCCTGAGTTGTACTGTTCACCGAAGTCTTCAATGATGTACTGGTTGAACTGGAGTTCCGCCTGCAAATCGCTCAATAGTGCGTCTGCATTATCCTCGCTCTTACCTACCAGCACCATAACGTGCAGTTCTCCTTTAAACTTCAGCCATAACGGTATGGCCACATCCAGGTGCACCGACTTGGCATGTCCGCGCGGCCATTTGAATACGGCACGCATCTCCTTGTGTTTCTCTATGTAACGGGCCGCATCGTTATGGAACCCGGCATTCGGGCATTGACAGTAATGGCTCAGATAACGCTGGCAGAAGTATTCATAATCTCTCAGGGCGCGGATAATATTCTTTTTCCGTTCCGCCTCTGTCTCCGGCTTGCGTTTGGAAGTGAGTCGGAGTAGGCGCTGGCAGTGTTCATTCCAGCGTAACAGTGCTTCCTTTTTTTCTTCCGCTGTCATTATTGTTTAAATTTAACGCCCATGAATTCGCTGTGCATACGGTTGATAAGTATGAGCAGTTTGTCGTCTATCTCGGGATACTCATCCCGATGGGTTACCAACCAGTTTTCAAACTCAATAAGAGTATCCACTTTGTTCACTATGGTGGTACTCAGGTTAATCTCCTTGATGGCCTTTACCGATTTGAGCAGTGAATCAGCCATCCGTCCGATGCTTTTCTCGTCACCGTCCGCCTTGTCAATGGCATCCCCCAGTTTGGAAAGCGTTCTGGAGGTTATCGCCTCTTTGCTCATCTCGCGTGCGGCCCGTTCTTCTTTCCAGCCTTCCGAGTTGATCCAGCGGCTGACCGACTGACGGCTTACTCCTGTAAGTTCCACGATCTGTACTACGGGCGTCCCTTTCATGTACAGGTGTTTGGCGACCGTTTTCTGTTTGTCCTTACTGTTTGCCATATTCTTTATAAGTTATCCGTTTATACCGGCAAAGTTGCAAAGTCCCCGGCTGCTTGCGAAAAAACAGGGCAATCCCTACAGACTATTACAGAAGGCTTACACACTTCCCTGCAACGGTTACACACTTTTTTGTGCGGTTATGGGCATAACTGTAAGTTTGCGGCAAAATGAGACGAAAATGGGAAAAAGAATTACTATATCGACCGAGAGCCTGAACTGCTATGGTACCTGGGTAAAGACCGACGGTGTGGACTGCGGGCAATATCTGAATAATCCGGTGATGCTTTGGATGCACACGAGAGGTGTCATCATCGGTTGTATAAAGGATTTCAAGACAGAAGGCAAGGTGATGACGGGAGAACCGTATTTTGATGAGGTACGTGAGGAATCAAGGCTCGCAAAACAGCAATGGGAGAAAGGTACGCTCAAGATGTGCAGCCCTTATTTCGAGATACTGGAGTATAGCGAGGACCCCTCGCTGTTGAAACCCGGCCAGACACGCCCTACTGTCACAAGATGTAAGCTTATAGAAGTGAGTATGGTGGATATCGGTGGCAATGATGACAATATTGTCCGCTTGGGATACCAGGGAAAGGATTTGAGGCTGGCAGCCGGTGAGGAGTGCGACGCCTTACCCCTGCTGAAAGATAACAGCGGAGATTTTCCGCAAAACAATAATTCAAAAGAAAAGGAAAGTATGAACGCAGATTTTAAAGCTATCGCCCTGAAGCTGGGCCTGCCGGAAACGGCAACGGAAGCGGAAATCCTTGCCAGAATAGGCATTTTGCAGGGATTCCAGAATGCAAACGAGGAATTGCGCAAGCAGCTTGACGAAATCAAACTGGCAGGAGTGACGCAGATGGTGGATGACGCCATCAAGGCGGGAAAGTTCAATGCCGACAAGAAGGATCATTTCATCAGTCTGGGCAAGACCATGGGAGCCGACGCGCTGAAACTGACATTGGACAGCATGGCTTCCGCAACCAAGCCGATGCAGTTGTTAGGCGGTACAGGTAACACGCCGGGCGGTGCGGTACCCAAAGGACAATGGAACAAGCTGAGAGAGGTTCCGGAAGCGGAACTGAAACTCATGCGCGAGAATGATCCGGACAGATATCGTGCCTTGTACAAAGCGGAATATGGCATCGATTGCCCGAAATTCTAAGAGAGTGAGAAAAAGATTTCTAATTTAAAAATGTAAGAAAATGATTAAATTTATTTGTGGCATGCTGTTCAATATCCTCATGGGAGTGACTTTGGCATGCATGGCGGGGGTAGACCCTGCCTATGGAATGGTGACGGGAACGGTTGTTCCGGTTGTACTTGGTAACTTCATGCCTGCGGGCTCCGCTTTCGAAGGCGTCTACACAGAGGTTTGGACCGGTGAATTGGTAAAACGTCTGAATGCCGGGCTGGTGGCGAGTTTTCTGAACGGGATTCCTGACTATTCGGCCAAAGCCGAGAATGAGGTCATCCATCTGGTGGATGTAGGCGGTGATCCTGATGTGCTGATAAACAATACCACCTATCCGATTCCGGTCCAGAATCTCGCGGAAAGCGATATACCCATCGGTCTGGACAAATACCAGACGAAAGCGACCCGCGTGACGGATGACCAGTTGTATGCCATTTCATACGACAAGTTCTCCACCGATGTGGAACGGCACGGTAATGCCATAGATACGGCCAAATACAAGAAAGCCATCCATGCACTGGCTCCGTACAGCAATACGAAAACCACTCCTGTAATTCCTACTTCAGGTGAGGCGGACACTGCAGGTCGCAAGAAGATGACGCGCAAGGATGTCATCGCCCTGAAACGTGCTTTCGACAAGGCGGAAATACCTACCGACGGACGGCGCCTGGTACTTTGTCCCGACCACATCAATGACCTGTTGGAGGAAGACCAGAAGTTCCGCGAGCAATACTATAACTACACTACCGGCAAGGTGATGAATATGTATGGTTTTGAGATTTACGAATTCGTGAACTGCCCGTACTTCACCAATGCCGGCGTGAAAGTTCCTTTCGGTACCGCTCCCGGTGAGACGGATATGCAGGCTTCCGTTGCATTCTATGTTCCCCGCATGTTCCGCGCACAGGGTTCTACAAAAATGTACTACAGTGAGGCACGTATCAACCCTCAGACGCAAGAAAGCCTTGTTAATTTCCGTCACTACGAAATCACAATGCCCAAAAAACAGGAGGCTATCGGTGCTATTTACAGCTATGACGGCAAGACAGCACAGACTTCCAATGCTGAGGTGACGGCGGACAAGCATTGGGCACAGATTCGTCGCGAAGCCGCAGCAGCTGCAGCAAACGCTGCTGCAGAAAAGGGTGATCCTATCCCGGATGATGCAGGTGAAGAACTGGAGGTATAGTTATGAGCAGAGGTTTGCGTAACAATAATCCCGGGAACATCCGGCTCTCTGCCACCACTTTGTGGCAGGGGGAAATCCGCCCCTCGCGTGACAGGTCCTTCTGCCAGTTCCGTACGATGGCCTACGGTTATCGTGCCCTGATAAAGTTACTGCAGAACTACCGCCGTAACAACGGCTGCCGTACGATAGCGGACTTCATCAACCGTTGGGCGCCACCTGTGGAAAACAACACTTCCGGCTATATCAGCCGGGTGTGCCGGGAGATGCAGGTTCCGAACACGTATGTGCCCGATGTGAATGACCGGGTAACCATGTGCGCTCTTGCCGCTGCCATCTCACAGGTGGAAAACGGAGTACCGGCGGTGATGGCGGACGTGGAAGCGGGCTGGGAACTGCTCTGACAATTAATAACCCGTAATGATTTTCAGCCATGAATTCAGACCTGATCATGCAGATTCTCCAATGGCTTGTGCCAAGTGGTATTGCCGGTTCCCTCTGGGCATGGCTGAGACACCGGGAGAACAACAAGGTACTCGCCGCCAAGGAGCGGAACGATGCCTATAAGGAAATGTACGACAACCTGTCAGGAACATTAATAGACTTACAGAATGAGAACATTAAACTCTACAAGGCAGTGCGGGAACTTAACCGTACCATTCAGAGGGCTTCTACTTGCCGGCATTATGCTGACTGCCCTATCCGTAACGAGCTGCAGAAGTCCGGAGCCATTGGTACGGAACGAGTACAGCCGTATGGACAGCCTCTCGGGCAAAAGCGGGTTCGCTCTCCTGCAGCAGCCCGTTCCGCCCAGCGTGGCGAAGACGAAATTCCCAACGGATATGCTGGAACTGATTCCGGTGGGCACAGGCTTTAGCCGCCGCAGCGGGCAGGCTACAGTGAATGTCACCCGGACATCGGAAGACTCCATTGAAGTGACCGCCACCTGTGACAGCCTGGCCCGTCAGGTACTCATTCTTACCGAAGAGAACATGCGCATCCGTAACGAACTCTTCAAGGAGAAAGAGAAACCGCCGCCCGAAGTGGTGCATGAGCCTACCGGCTTCCAGTGGTTCCAGATATGGATCGGGCGTACGGCCGTTGCCGCCCTTCTACTGGGAATACTCAGACGGCGATTTATTAACCCTTAAACTTAAAATAAACATGGATAAATTAATTTTCGGGATGTCGCAGGTCAAATTCTGCGGTGTCGAAATCGGCTGGTTCGACGAACAGGGTGTCACCCCTGCGGGTACCGCAGCTACCCAGGTGGATATTTATGCCGCCCAGGTAAAGGACGGTCCTGTCGGGACAATCACGAGCAATCCGGGCAAGAAAGCCTTTACGGGCAACCTGATTGACATGTCCGCCGAAAACCTTGCGAAGGTCATCGGAGGAACCAAGGACGACCAGGGCAATTGGGAACCGCCCGAGAAATGGGAGAAAACGGGTGTCATGGATATTGTCTGTGACAGCGGCCATACCATCCGACTGTACAAAGCGAAAGTAACCGGCAATGACTTCGGCGGTGGTGTGAACTCCCAGGGCGTACTCTCCATCCAGCTCAACATCGAGGTGATGAAGGATGAGGACGGCAAGCGGATGAAGATATTTGCTCCCGGTATCGATCCTGAAACAGGCCAGCCGGCTGAAAAAGCCTGACGCGTATGGAGCGTCTTGAGATAGAAATCCTCTCGGAAAGGGTAATGCAGGACGGTGGCATCTCGCTCCCCCTGCGTCTTCCCGGCGGGCGGCATATCCGCTGGGTGATGCGTGTCCCCACTTATGCGAGCCTGCTGAATATCGGCCGGATGTACCTTAAGCTGGGAGTCCGCTATGACGAGGTGAAAGGGTATGACTTCGAGCAGAAAGTGGAGCTCATTACCTGCCATGGGGTAAGCGTGAGCCGCATGGTGGCCTACGGTATCGTCCGGGGACGTATCCTCTCCCCGTTGCTGAACCGCCCCGTAGCCTGGATGCTCCGTCACTGGATGCACCCGGCCGCCCTCGGGGAAGCCTGGATAATAGTCGTGCGCACGCTTAGTACTGTCCCTTTCGGAAATATTATCAGATTGGCGGAGACGATCAACCCGATGTCTCCGGTCCTGAGCCACGAAAAAAGATAGAACGGGAGTTAAAGGGTTATATGGAACCTTCACATAGCCCGTTCGGACTGATAGGACAGATAGCCCGCGATACGGGCTGGAGCATAAGGTATATCCTGCACGAGGTGAATTATCCGACGCTCATGCTGATGTGGCGGGACTGCCCCAGGCACGTGCCTTCACGCAGAAAGACACCCGCCGAGCTTTCCCGGGAGATGTCCGCCCATGGTGGCAGAAGTGTCCCGGAAAACATGTCCCCCCTGGAGTTCTTCAGGAGTATGGAGAAAGAGGAATGAAAACTGTTTACCACATAATAAACCCTATAAGAAGTGCAACCTATCAAGCTTGAAATATTCCTGGATGACAAGACGCTTGCCGGCATGAGGTCGGCCGAGGGCAACATAGCCGCCCTGGAGAGCTTCAACAGGCAGATGGTCGAACATCTGCAGGGGGAACTCAAACAGCTGGAGAGGCAATACAAACAGTTGCAGAAACAGGGCCTGGCAGGTGACAGGGAACTTGCCGACATACAGGCGCTCAAAGGTGTCATCAGTGGTCTGAAGGATGAGATAAAGGCATACGAGGCTGCCAAGAAACAGGCCGGTGAGACACCCCTTGTGGCGCATGACCCGGCGCCGAAACTGAACCAGGTCAGAATGACCATGGCGCAGATCGCCCGGGAACTTCCCTCACTGGCGTTGGGACCGCAGATGTTCTTCCTGGCCATATCCAATAACATCCCGATGTTTACGGATGCCGTAAGCAATGCCCGCAAGGAGTATGAGCTCATGACGGCCGCAGGAAAGAAGGCGACCCCGGTATGGAAACAGGTGGCAGCTTCGCTGTTCTCCCCGCAGACGGCGCTTGCCACCCTCATCACCCTTACGGTGATGTACGGTAAGGAAATAGGAGAATGGATAAAGGGACTCTTTGGCGGGAAAAACGCCATGGATGAGTTGCGTGAATCCATACGGAAAACCTATGAGGTGGAAAAAGAGGCGAACGCCACATTCGTGAAAAGCCGTTTTGAGATGGACAGGGTAATCAAGTCCGTAAAGGAGTTCAAGGGAAGCAAGGAGGAGGAACGCAGGAAGGTAACCGAGCTCAACCGTACATACGGTGAGACATTCGGCTACTACCAGACATTGAGCGAATGGTATGATACGCTTATGAAAAAGAGTTCCGATTACATCGAGGTGCTCGTACTGGAGCAGAAAGCCCGGAAATGGCTTGACAAGGCTGTGGAGGAGAGTGATAAGGCCGACAAGCTGAAAGCGGAAGGTGTGGAAGCCCACCGCCCATGGTTCGGTGCCGGCGGTAAAATCCACAAGTTCTTCGGCGGAGGTTCCACCGACCAGTTCGGCAGCGACCCTGCTTCCGTAGCTTACAACAAAATGCTCAAGGACATCTATGATGCGGAAGAGGATGCCCTCAAACGTGCGGAAGAGTTTCAGGATAAAGCCGGCCGTATCAAGGAAGGGGCAAATATCAGTACCGTAATCTCCGGTTCGGTGGAAGAGCTGGAAAACAGTATAGCCGAAAAGCGTAAGGCGCTGAAGAAACTCACGAACAGGGAGGATTATGAGGCGGCCATGAAGGCAATAGAAGCCGAGGAAAAAAAGCTGGAAGCCATTACGGGAAAGAAAAACAAGAAAGGCGGCAAGGACGCTTCTGACTACCGGGATGAACTTTCCGATGCCCGCCTGCGTGCACAGCGCAAGCTGGAGGATGCCCGTATCGCCTTGATGGCGGAAGGCAGCGCCAAGCGCAAGGCACTTCTCCGTCAGGACTACGAGCAGACGCTTGCCGCTATCGACAAGGAAGAGCGGGAGCTGCTCTCCAAGCTGGAGAAATCGAAAAAGGCCGGTAACCCGGTAGCCCCCGGAGAGGCTGACCGGATAAGGCAGGACGCTTCCTCACAGCGTGTGGTTGCCGGCGTGCAGTATATGCAGGAAATCTACGACGAGGAGAAACTGTTCCGGGAAAAGGACCGGCAGGCATGGATAGACTACAACAGGGAGTACGGCAGCTACCAGGAGAAACGGCTGGCAATCACACAGGATTACGCCCTGAAGATTGCCGCGGCCGAAACCGAAGGTGAAAAGGCCATGCTGAAAAGACGGCGCGAGGATGAACTGAAAGAACTTGATTTCGGGGAATTCAAGAAGACCGTCAACCTTGCCGATGTATTCGGCAATCTGGATGCACAAAGTACGGAGGCGCTCTCCGCACTTCGCGACAAGCTGAAGGAATATATCAGCGGGGCGGCCAGAGAGTTGCGTCCGTCGGACTTGAAAGAACTGCAGGACGCACTGACGAATATCGACCTGAAGCTTGCCGACCGCAAGCCTTTCCGGGAACTGAAACGTTCGATGGATGAATACGCCAAGGCCCAGGAATCCGTCCAGAAGGCGCAGGAAGACTTGAACACCGTCATGGCGGGGGGGAAGGTCGTTGCCGGGGCATACATGGATGAGACGGGCAAGCTCGTCACCGAACTGCTTACCCAGGAGCAGGCGGAAAAGCAACTGTCTGAAGCCCAGGAAAACCGCCGCAGGAAACGTACGGCGATGGCTCAGAGCCTGCAGGGTGTTGCGGGCGAAATGTCATCCTACGGACAGGCAGCCGATGATGTTGTCGGCATGCTGGAGGAGTTCGGCATATCGGTAGACGAGAATGTCAAGCGGGTGGTAGAGGGTTTCAACACCATGTCGGAGGGTATCGGCCAGTTTGCAAACTCCATGCTCTCGGGTGACATCGGTGGCATGATAAGCGGCGTGGTGAATACTGCCGGCGGTCTTATAAAGGGGATCGGCAGCCTCTTCGGTGCGGACTGGGGCGGCCAGCGTTCCGAAAGACGCTACCAGCAGGCTAAGGAACGTTACGAAAGCTATATGGCGGTGCTTGACAAGGTAATCGCCAAACAGAAGGAGCTGGTCGCTTCCATGGAGACCGATACGCTGGCGAATGCCAATAATTCCTATAAGAGAGCCGGCGAGCTCCTGCAGCAGCAGGAGGAATACGCCCGCGAAATGGGAAAGGCTTACCTGAATGCCGGGGCGAGCAAGGGTTTTCTCGGTATCGGCTCCAAGGCTTCCCATGGAACGAAGCAAAGGGAGGGCATATCCTCCACAGCCTGGGATCAGGCGCGCCAAGTTTTGGGGAATGACTTTTACAAGGTATCCGACGGCCGTATGACCGGCCTCTTTGACCTTAGCTATGAGAAACTGGTGGAACTGCGTGATGAAGCCACCGGCTTCTGGAGTGAACTGCATGAGGATACACGCAAGTATCTGGAACAGATCATCGAGAGCGAGGAGGCATGGCAGGAGGTGCAGGAGACGCGTAAGGAGGCCATGACGGGCATCTCCTTCGAGAGCGTGCGCAGCAGCTTTCTGGACATGCTCATGGATATGGACAGCAGTACGGCTGACTTCGCGGACAACTTTGAGAAATATATGCAGAGGGCCATGCTGAACAGCATGCTTTCGGAAAGCTACAATGAACGCCTGAGAAAGTGGTATGATTCGTTCGCCGAGGCCATGGAGGAGAAGACGGAACGACGGACCGGTCAGGGCAGACGCAGGCATAGTAAATATGAAGTGGTCATTGAAGCTGCCGGTGTACTGAACGGGACGGAGTATGACACGCTGAAGGAATCCTGGGAGTCGATTGTCAGTGACGCGCTGGCCCAGCGGGATGCCATGAAGGAGATATTCGGCTGGAAGGGTGATTCGGCGGATTCGCAATCCGGACGCAGCGGGGCTTTCACCACCATGACACAGGAACAGGGCACGCTTCTGGAAGGGCTGTTTACTTCGCTTCAGGACCATGCCAGCGGCATGCACAAGCTTTTGGAAGAGCTTGTCAAGTCAAGGAGGGAGGATCATGACCTGCTTGAAAGTATAGCCGAAAATACAGCCTACTGCAGGTATCTGGAAAGCATAAACGAGATTATGGAATATTTTAGAAACAGCGGGATAAAAGTGACATGACATGTATGATCTGACAGGATATATGACAATCAGCGGCAAGGATGCCTGGACGGAGTACTCCGCTTTCCTCTGTGAGGATAAACCGGAAGACGGGACGAACATGGGCGAACTGCTCAAGCCGCCCGAGATGAAGGAATATACGGCTGTGGATTTCAGGGAGCGTAACGGTGAGGAATTGCCGGAGCAGCTTCCCCTTCCACGCTGCAAGGCCCGCGACCTTACACTGTATCTGGCTGTATACGCCTCTTCACTTTCCGAATGTGAGACAAGGCGGCTTGCCCTGATGCAGGCACTCATGCAGGGCTGGGTAACCCTTCGGGTAAAAGGGATATCCATGGAATACAGGCTTTACTACAAGGCTGCCACATCGGCCGATATCCTGACCGATGCACTTGACGGAACTGCAGTGGCCAGATGGAAAATCAAGTTCAGGGAACCGAAACCGGCCCCCTTTTAAAAGAATTTAAAGACTGTTCGAATGGAGCTCAATATCTATAACCAATCCGGAGAACTGAAGCTGACCGCCTCGGTAACCTCATCCTCTACATGGAACCTCGAATTGATGAGAGAGAATGCACTCTCGCTTACCTTCACAATTCCGGTCTGTGTGTCGTTGCAGGTGAATGACTATATAATACTGGAAGGTGTAAGGTTCAGCGTGAAGAAAGAGTACAAGCCTCGAAAAAAGAACAGCCAGAAGTATAGCTATTCGGTAAAGTTCTATGCTCCCATACATGATGCCCAGCAGGTGGTATACCTTCACCTTACGGACGGCCAGTACGAACCTCAGTTCAGTCTTGACGGCAGTCCCCGGGAGCACCTGCAGAAATGGGTGGACAACATGAACCGTATTTACGGTGAAGAGCGCTGGCGTATCGGTGATGTGATCGATGCACCTGGTCAAAATATAGAATATAGCAATACTACATGTTGGGATGCACTGGCATCCATGGCCGAGATTTTCTCGACCGAATGGTGGTCGGACGGCTTCTATATCAACCTGTGCCGTTGCGAGCGCGGGGAACGTGTGGAACTGGGATACATGCAGGGACTTACCTCGCTTACGCCAACGGAAAATAGCGATGACGTAAAATTCTTCACACGTCTTATTCCGCTGGGAAGTACCAGGAACATAGACCGCAGCCGCTACGGTTTCTCCCGTCTGCAGCTGCCGGACCGCGCCAAGTATGTGGACAGGAATACGGACTACGGACTGTATGAACATGTGGAAGAGGATGCCTTTGCGGGTATCTTTCCTCATTATACGGGAACTGTGTCCTCCGTACGTTCACAGGAGAAGACCGGGAATGACGGCAAGCCCTTTACGGTCTATTATTTCAAGGACGAAGGTATGGAATTTGACCCATGCGATTATGAGATTGCGGGACTTGTCAAACAATTGTCTTTCCAGAGCGGTGAACTGAACGGGCGGGATTTCGAGGCAAACTATCACTCTGAAAGCGGGGAATGGGAAATCATCAACATCTATCCGGATGAAGATACGCAGTTACCCGGGGGAAACCTTATACCGCATGCGGGTGACCAATATATCCCCTGGAATTTCCGTATGCCCGAAGCTTACGAAAAACAGGCCGAGTTGGATTACAAGGCGGCCGTTGATGACTTCCTCTTGTCATACAGCGAAGATATTACCAAGTACGGTGGTGATACTGACTACACCTATATCGGGAAGCACTCCGTCCCCCTGCAGCTTGGACAGTCGGTAAGGCTGCTCAGCGACGAGTATTTCCCCGGCATCGGTTACCGGGATACACGCATGACAAAGGTGACACGCAAGCTGGAGAACCTTTCCATGGCAGCTATTGAATGCACGAACCGAGTCGGCAAGGGCTGGAAACGCAGTATGGAAAGTGACCTGAACGGGTTGCAGTACGTTGTCGGCGGGCTGCTGGACCGCTCGGTCATCGAGGTGCTTAAATCCTGGGACAATCGCTCGGCCAGTGAATACAACGTATTTTCCGCGCTGCGTTCTTTGAAGACGTTTCTTCGCAAAGACCAAGCGGATGGTACTTCCTTTCCCATGACTTTCGGTGACTGGGTCAAGTTCGGTGAGTTCCTTACCGGCATATCCGGTGGTTACATTGACAAGGGCGGCAAGATGGAGATGGAGGAAGGCATTTTCCGCAAGCGTCTGTTTGTCCCGGAGATTGCCTATAACCGCGTGACCTACTTCAAGGGTCGTATGTGCGCCTCTCCCGGAGGCGGGTGTACGGTCAGGGGATGGACGGACAACGGTGACGGTAGTTATACAATCGTACCGGATTTGACTGATGCCGACGGACTGAGCCAGTTTGTCGATGATATACTTACTACGTATTTCGTTACCAAGTCACCTGAGGGTAAGTTACAGGGATTTGAGGAGATGAAGTTCCGGGTTACGTCTGCCGATTATACGGCCAAGACTTTTGTCATGGTACCGAAGCCGGATACCGGTTGGAAACCGGGTGATGCAATGGTACTCGCCCAGACCGGTAACTTTACAGATGAGGACAGGCAGACGTACATCCTGATTGATACGGTGGGCGGCAATAATTGCATTACTTTCTTCGACCATGCCAATACATGGGATGTCGAACCGGCACAAGAGATGTCGTGGATTGGTAAGAAGAAAGGCCGTACCGTACATGGTATTCCGGCTGATAACTACTCGGCTGTTTTTCGTCACGTCATTATGTCCGGCAAGATCTTCCAGGTCGATGACATCAGCGGCGAGGCCTTCCGGGTGCCGCTATTCAAGGGGACGTGGGAAAAGGGTGAGAAGTATGCCTATTATGATGAGGTGACGCATAACGGCAGTTCCTGGATATGTGTCAATGAGAAAGGCTCGGGTACAGAACCGGCAGACGGCAATGCCGACTGGTTGAAGTGTGTATCTAAAGGAGACAAGGGAGATGCGGGTACCGGTATCACCAATTGCGGCGACTGGAAGACCGGCAAGCATATAGCTTACATGGGCATTGCCAAGATGGCCGGGCGTGTGTTCCTCTGTATTGCTCCTGATGGTACCGACAATCCCCCCATGTGGACTGTCACAGACAAAGACGGCAACCGTCTGTTGCAGACTCAGGATGGTGGCAAGACTTACGGGTATATCATTACCGGTGACCTGAATACGGCCGAATATGAGTTACTTGTTGAGAATGGTAAGGACGGTAAGGATGGAAAAGGCTATGAATGGATATTCTGCCATACTACCGGGAATGTGGCACCTCCTACGCCAGCCACCTCGCAGGTGGATGACTATGTGCCGGTTGGCTGGCATGATGACCCGATTGGTGTCAGCGAAAGCCTGCCATACGAATGGGCATGCTGCCGGACGAAGACGGACGGCGTATGGAGTGCGTTTACTCCGGCCGCATTGTGGGCCAAATGGGGCTTTGACGGTGAGTCGGCCATTATAGCCGATTTCGACAACGAGATGGAGAGTGTGGCGTTGACATATGAGGGGAAAACCATTGAACAGACTGTGCTCAATACAACCGTCGGCATGTGGTATGGTACGCAGAAGCTGCAGCTCAAGTCCATTTCATGCGTGACCCCTGCAGGAGTCACAGAGAGTTACAATATCAATACGGGTGTGATAGCCTTCACCGTACAGGCCGGTGTCTCAATGCCTGCACGCTCAGAAGTCAGGATAACTGTTACGGCTACTATCCAAGGCACTGACATAAGTCGCGAACTGGTGTTCACTATCGCTGGTATACGTGCCGGCAGTCCGGGCAGTGATGCGGTACTGTATAGGCTGGTGCCTTCCGTTTCATCGGTAAGCATGCGGAAGGACGGCACCTATAGTGTAGCCGGTGTGTCATGTACACGTACAAAGTCCGTAGGTAGCAGTACTGCTGTCACTACTGACGGTGTACTGAAATACAGTAAGGACGGAGGCGTAGAGGTCGAGATACAAAACGGGACAGAAATCTCCCCTAAGAACTTCACAACGCAGCTGCAGTTCGTTTATTATGTCAATGGGCAGGTTGTGGACCGGGAAACTATACCCATGGTCGTGGACGGTAGCGATGGTGCACCGGGCGGTGATGGGGAATCGGTCAAGGCCGGCGGTGAGTGGAGAACCGCCAACACTCCGTATGCAAGGTTGACTGTCTGTACAATGGGGGGTAGTTCCTGGCTTTCCAAGGTTGTCACTTCCAATCCTCCCATGTGGACTGTCACCGATAAGGACGGCAACCGTCTGTTGCAGACTCAGGATGGTGGCAAGACCTACGGGTATATATTGACCGGGGAGGTGAATACCGCCGAATGGGAACGGTTGACTTCTGACGGCAGTATGGTATATCTGACAAGTACGGTCAGCAATATCCGGGTGAGCAATGCCGGGTCTTTGGTACCTTCGGCTTTCCGGGTGTATGCCAAGCGGACACTCGGCAGCGCCACATTGACTTATCCGGACGGTTATATGGTCGCACGTGGTTACAGCAACGGGATATGGAGTTCTATTGCCGGTCCGTCGAGGGCTTCCGAAATTACGGTCAATGCTTCGGCCGGGTATTCCACTTTCTCTGTGAGGTGTTACCAGAGCCAGGCGGACGCTTCGGCATGGAATGATAATTTCATGGCAGAGCAGTCCGTAGGTGTCAGCTATGACGGGGAAACAGGCAGGACCGGTTCTGAACCGCGTCCAAGAGGCTTGTTTGCCAATGGTAATACCTATGTGTGGAATGAGGATTACCATGACATCGTACTGGCCACATTTAACAATCGCACTATCCCGTTCAGAGTACGGGCATACGGTTCATCGGTGACAGTTGCGCCTTCCTCGATTGACGGTGATGCGAATTGGGAACCGGCGCAGCAGTTCCAGTTTGTGGCGACAGACCTTTTACTTTCCCGGCAAATTCGTGCTGATGAAATCTATACGGATGATTTGGTGGTGCAGAATGTACTGGCACGTGACAAGAATGGGAATGTGACATGTAGGATTGACGGAAGTACTGGGGAGGTTACCATTCAAGGTAACCTGTATTCGAATGTATCATTCAATAAGGTTATCGAAGATGGCGGGATGTTGACATCAGGGGCTATTATTGTTAGGTCTGGAATTTATTATGCTCCTGAAGTAGAACCGGGATATGCAGTTTTTGTAAACTGGACAGACCCACTAATAACAAGGGTTCCAACTTACATTACGATAGAATCTGTTGGTGATAAAGTAAGAATAGCCCCGAATGGAGACTGTCTTAGTAGCGTTCCTTCATTAACATTTAGTTCTCAAGGGAAACATGGAAGTATTATTGGATATAACAAAGACGGTACAACAATATGGGCTGTATTTTGTGAAGATGGCGAATTAATTAGCAATTAAATCGATTATATGAAAGTATTTTATGAAAGTAAACTGGCGAAGATGTTGTTGTGGCAGGGTTACAATACCATCACTTTAGGTTGTTTCGTTTTCACGAAGAAAAAGAAGGAGGAAATGAAGCAGCGGGTTCTTAACCATGAAGCCATCCATGTGAGGCAATGGGAGGAGTGCATGATTGCTTCGGCGGCCTTGTTGACGCTTGTTATGCTCCTTACAGGGTTCAATGTGTGGATATATCTATTGTGCCCGTTGTGGTTCTATCTGCAGTACGGGTTGGAGTATGTCGTTTCTCGTGTTTACCATTCTTTCAAAGGATTACGCGGGATGAATGGTAATGAAGTTTCGTATGGGAATTCAGCGTTCGAAATGGAGGCAAAATCCAATGAAATGATAGACGGATATCTTGATGTGAGGATGCCTTTTGAATTTGCGAGATACTACGGAAAAATATGATTTTTAATTTACAAAAACGAGATAATAATTAATTGTTAAATTGGGCTGATTTTCATGGCAGATTTGACGCCCCT